>Ga0315286_10002907_pt1 | contig 16059 bp, 7 predicted proteins | sample YL17G10_0_MG_FD_205038 | JGI IMG/M metagenome (GOLD analysis project Ga0315286, IMG submission 205038) | Sediment microbial communities from Yellowstone Lake, YNP, Wyoming, USA - YL17G10_0 | ecosystem: Environmental > Aquatic > Freshwater > Lake > Sediment | place: USA: Wyoming | collected...
CGTATGTATCTTATAATCTAACCTTATGACCCGTGCCATTTTCAGAATCATAGATGCCAATTTCAATCGCGCACGCGAAGGCCTGCGTATAGCGGAAGAATTCTGCAGATTCATCCTTAATAATGAACCCCTCAGCAGCCGCTGCAAACAAATCAGACATCAATTAAGCTCCGCGGTCAGCAAACTCAATATACAAAGGCTTGTTACTGCTCGTGATACCGAAAATGACATCGGCCGCGGAATGGAAGTTGCCGACCAGATGAAACGAGGCGGATTCGAAGACTGCGTCACCGCAGGTTTTGCAAGAACCACCGAGGCCCTGAGAGTCCTTGCTGAAGCCGCTGCAACCATAGATGCAGCCATGGCTGGCACCTTTGAACAGCTTCGCTACGACTGTTACATACTCGAAAAAGACATATCTCTTTTTGGCTCCTGTGCCTTAAGATTCGCAAGAGTAAGGCTTTACGGCATTATAAACGTAGAAAGCTGCCCGGATGTTCTTGCCGTGGCAAAGGCTGCGGCAGAAAATGGGGCGGATTGCCTGCAGTTGCGCTCCAAAAAAATGACCGATGCCGAATTCCTTATACTCGCCAAAAGCTTTGTTGATTTATGCAAACATCACAACGTAATAAGCATAATCAACGACAGGGTGGATATCGCTGTCGCAGCACAAGCCGATGGAGTTCACCTCGGACAAGACGACCTGTCGCCGGCAGAAGCTCGAAAATGCCAGCTTATGCCTTTAATTACTGGAATAAGCACACATTCAATGGCTGAACTTACAAAAGCAATCGAACAGATGCCGCACTATGTGGCGTTAGGTTCAGTTTTTTCGACAGATACCAAACAACAGGTCAAAGTTGCCGGCCTCGAGTACATATCCGAAGCACTGCCGTTTCTCAAAGACAAACCCATCCAGGCCGTTGCGGTCGGCGGGATAAGTCTGGAAACGATTGAAAAAGTCCTACAGGCCGGTGCGGGACGAATCGCAGTCTCTTCCTGTATCTGCAAGGCTGAAAATCCAGGCTTGATGTGCAGAAAACTAAAGCAGAAGATTTTACAATACTATCCGGACTAATTAAGAAATTGCCGAAAGCCGACTGTAAGTCTTTTGTTTTTCTAAAGCTATAATTCGTCAACCGGCGAAGTTATCCACCTTCTTACGCAATCGTTAAAAATTAACGGTTAGATAAATTTTAAACCTTCTCTGAATTCGTTAACATACCAACCGGTATGCATACACAAAAGTAAAATTAAACGGCATTTTCTTAAGTCCTTATGAAAAATAAAGTTATAGCAATAATTATCGGCCCTGCTCGCAAAACCATTAATCTCCTCTCAAAAAACATATGCCCTTCCATTATTTTCTCTGCTCTGCGCAGAGTATTTATCTTAACACCACAACAACATTATCAACATCCTGTCCACAAAATTAAAGACTTATCTTTTCGTAAATAAATGTCTTTATCAGCAACATAGTGCCAAAAAAAGACTTTGCATTTATAGTGGTTATTTTGGCAGATTTTATTATATTAAATCGCAACATTAACAGTCATAAAAGGGATTTTACTGATGAAATCAGGCACAAAAAAAAGATTAAGTCAAACTCTGAAAGATAAAAGCAGTTTCGTCATCGTTGCCGAACTTACCGGCGGGCCGAATTTTAGTTTGCTGCCTATTAGAAAGTTCCTCCAGACCCACGGCCAAACCGGCGGCAAAGACATACCTGCCGACTTTGATTTTGTCGGAATAACCAGCCCGCAGAGTCCGGGCGGAACCGCCAATCTCGAACCTGCCGACGTCCACCATTTCGTAATAAGCAATAATCTGCTGGGCCAGCTCGATTTTATCCCGCATATAAGCTGCAAAGATATGAACAAAGACGCCATTTTGAGCCTTTTAAATACCCATAAATCAGCCGGCGTCGAAAGCCTGCTCGCCCTGACCGGTGACAAACCCACTGCAGCACAAGGCGTTTTTGAACTGGAATCCGTATGCCTGCTCAGCTTGATTGCCCGCTTAAACAACGATGCCGTCATATCGGCAAAACCCGAAGCTCTGCAATCCGTCCCGCAGTTTTTCGCCGGTGCCGCCGTCTCGCCGTTCAAGTACAATGAAGAGTCCCTGCTTCAGCAATACTTCAAAATGGAAAAGAAAATCACGGCCGGTGCAAAATTTCTCATAACTCAGGTCGGCTGGGACTGGAAAAAAAGCGTTGAATTGCTGCGCTATCTTGCCGACGCAAAGCTCGACATCCCCGTTATCGGAAATGTTTATCTTCTCAGCACCATTACACCCGCTCCAAGATTAATGCACGACATAAAGCTGCCCGGCTGTTTTGTCAGCGATGCGCTTCTTGAAAAAGTTTGCAGTGAAAGTCTCGGCCAGCATATAGAGCGCGCCGCCCAGCAAATTGCTATGTACAAATCTATCGGCGCCGCCGGCGCCGATGTCGGAGGCGTGCCTGATTACGAAACGTTCATAAAAATACTCAAACGCGCCGCCGAAATCGGCAGCAACTGGCAGCAATTCAAGGACAATCTCTGCTGGCCCGCCAAAGAGGCCTTCTATCTCTACGACGATGCCGGCAGCAGAAAACAACCTGCAAAATTTAATACGACTTTCAACCGGCATTTCTTTAATTTTATGCACGCCGCCCTTTTCGACCCAAAGTATCCCGGCTTCCCTGTTTTAAAAACAATAATTAAATTTCTCGGCGCAGATAAAGGCAAAGGCTTTTTCTATAAAACTTTCTTCGCAGTGGAAAAACCGGTTAAATACTGCCTGTTCGACTGCGAGGAGTGCGGCGATTGTTTCCTTCCCGAAGATTTCGGCCTCTGCACAATCGGCGGCTGCGAAAAAGGAATGCACAACGCGCCCTGCGGCGATTCAACCGCCGAAGGCAAATGCGGAAACAATCTCGATATAACCTGCATCGGCGACCGCATCTACAAAGCCGCCGCCGCGGAAGAAGGGGGTCTCGAAAAGCTCAGAAAAACCATCAACAAGCCCAGAAAACCTGAACTTGAGCGTACCGCTTCGATATTAAACTATCTTTTCGGCAAAGACCATACTCAGAAAAATCCTCTCATCAGCACAGGTGAACTCATACACGCTTCAATCCCGAAGACCGGCCAGATTATGAAACAGCTTCACGACCTGGGCGAAAAAGCATTCGAATCGCCAAGCCCGCAGCTTGATTATATAAGAGCCTTAATAGAAGTTCAGGCCGACGACAGTGCAGATTACATCGCTGTCAACATCGACCAGTTCGGCGAATCCGACCCTGCTTTTGTCGCAAAACTAATGAAAGAATATGCGAAACTGGTCCGCAAATTCGGCCGGGGCGTGCCGGTCTGTTTCGATAGCAGCGATGATAACGTCCTGATGGCAGGCCTCAAGGAATGGTATAACACCAATGAAAAAGTATCGCCGCCGCTTATAAACTCCATAAAAGTCTACACGATTGACAATATGATGCCGCTTAAAAAACATTTCGATTATAAATTTATCGGCCTGCTCATCAGCGAAGGAAAAGCGACAGATGCCGGCACAACCGGCGGTGTCGACGAACTTTATAATCTGGCAAAAACAATTTATAACGCCGCTGTGAACAAATATGGCTTTAAGCCGGAGGAAATCTTTTTTGACTCTACCGTTTTTCCGCTGGCTATAGATATGCCGATGCAGCCCGGCGTTCCGAGTTATACTTACAGAACCTTTAATGCGATTAAGAAGATAAAGACCGACCCGCAGTTGAGGAAATGTCATTTTTCGCTTGGCATTACGAACAGCGTGCGTGATTTGCCCGGCAGGAAAATCGGCGTTGCCCGTGCTTATACCGAGGTAGCAATGCGTTACGGCCTTGACGCAGCGATTTTAAATGTCGCTCATGGCTTTGGCTTAACGCCTGCCGACACTGAGCTTGTTGAATTGGTTGAGGCCTACGCGAATATGGACGGCTCCGACGACAAACTCAACGAGGCAATGAAACTTATGGGCCAGTTCTGCGCAAAAAATCGAAAGGCCGTCTCCTGAACCCTCCTATGTTCTCTGCAGGGCCTCTGATACAGTAAACATTGAATCTTGTCTTCTGGAGCACTGCTCAAAAAACGCTTCTAATCGGGTCTGGAAGGTTACATCTTCGGAGCCATCGAAGCTTATATTGAGTATCGGCATATAGTTACAGTCTTTGCTTATTTGTGGTGTTATGCTGCTGACGATTGTCGAGGGCATACAGCTGAATGGCATTGTATTTACCACACCTGCGCAGCCCTCATGGAAAAACTCAACTGTCTTGGCGATGCTTAAAATCGCCTCGCCCTCAAATGATGTATCCATATAGGGTTGCGCGTATTTTAGAACGTCAGATATTTTCTCTTCTGTAAGTTTTCCGAATCTTTTTTCAAGAGGTGCGGCAAGTATTTTTTCTATCCGTCTTTCAAAAAAATCTGTCGCAAGGTTGGTTAAGTAATTTTTAATTTCGCTATATCTCCTGGCAGCAGCTAATCTTGTGAAGTTTGTGTAATAAATCCATTCGGCAAGTGAAGCGAGCAAGCAGGCCGCTCCAAGCTCTTCGAGTCGTTTTATTGTATTATTATTGGCGAATGGGTGATTTCTGACATAAATTTCGCCGACAATTCCAATTCTGGGTTTACGGACGGTATAATCAAACTCAATCTGAGAAAATCTTTTCGCAATATCGGCCATAAGTTTTTTCTTCTGCCCAAAAGAATCTCCGTTTTCCGCAGCTTTTATCCAAAACTCCAGACTTTCATCGTAAATCTGCCGAATAGCCTCTTTATCTTTTGTATAGGGTCGTACCTTTAAAAGAAGTTTGCCCATAAGGTCAATACCGACCATTGCAATCCAGGCATCGAGCATGAATCTTGAACGCCCTTTGTCTGTCGAACCGGCAAATTCTTTATAAAAGGTTGTATCCTGATTCGGCGAAACAATCATCACTTCGTCCAGACCCGCATATCCAAGCACAAGTCTTTGCAGACAATTGTACAGTCCAAGCCTGCATGGTCCGGAAGTGGAAGGCATGAAAAACGCGCTCTTTGCCGGGTCAAAATCTTTTCTTTGCGCGGCAACAAGCATATCGCCGGTTGTTATCGTGCAGGGCAGACATTCTTTGCCGGTTGTAAATTTTCTGCCGATAAGCAGCCCCTGCTCATCGGCACATTTCATAACCTCTGCCGCTCGGCCGTGAGCCTTCATCGCCGCAGCCATGCCGTAAGTGCAATCGCCCATGTAAGGAATAAGTATTTTTCGATCGCCGATGGTCTGCAGAGTTTTTCTCGCTTCAATTTTTGCTGGTTGTCTAAGCTCATAGTGACTGAGACTATCGAGAAATGCCTCAAGCCTTGTAATAAGTCCTGCATCGGCGGAATGCTCATCCAGCTCAAGAAACAGACAGGGCTTGTCCGCCATAATGTCTTTGAAGAACGTCATCAGGAAAGAATCCGGTCCGCAGCTGAAATTCGACAGATATACGGCGAACAACCGCTTATCCTGTTTTATAATCTCAGCGGCGCGCAAAATCTTTTGTCCCCAGCCCCAGTAAATGCTGCTGTGTAAATCCTCATCGCCGAGGGGCGCATCAGCAAGAGAAAGCATATCCATCGGTATCATATCAACACCCAGCTCGGCGAGCTTATCCGCCAATCGCAGATTTACCTGAGGGTCACAGCCGTTATAAGGCCGGCCTATAAGCACAAACAGTCTGCCCGCCCGAGAGGTCGAAGTCAGTATCTGCCTGCCCTTCTCAACAAGGCTTTTTTCAAAGGCCTTTTGCGCCGCAAGAGCCTCCTCGAGCGCCTGTTTGGCAGGAGCTGGTTTTATTTTCAACTGTGCCGCAAGCTCAATAAAGCCTTTGGCCAGTTCTTTGGAGCCGTCGCCAAACCGCATAACAGGCGAAAGTATCCTGCCGGCGTCCAGCTTGCCGGCAAATGCCGCCTTTACCTGGTACGGCAGAGACTGAACATAAGGACAGAGCTTCGATGTCCTGTTCAGCTCAAAAGAGTTTTCAAGAGTCACGATGCTCGGCAGAAAGATATAGTCAACTTCCTGCTCAATAAGTTCTGCAATGTGTCCGAACGCAATCTTAACCGGAAAACAAGGCTCTGCTGTCACCGATTCGATGCCTTTTTTCACGGTTGACCTGCCGGTCAGTGAAGTTATATAAGGTTCAAAACCCAGGCTCTTGAAAAACACACTGAACAGAGGCAGATACTGCCAGTTCGCAAGAGCCATTGGTATGCCGATTTTTTCCTTACGTAAACCTGCGGCCGGTTCGTCGAGCCGTGCAAAATGCCGCAGCATCTGCCAGCGGTACTCAAAAGCCGGTGCGGTTTTCTTATGCTTTTTTGCCTTTGATACATTATATCTGTCGCATCGCGAACCGTAATATAACGGTTCACAGCCGGGCAAACTGACCTTTTTGATTTCACAGGTGTTCGAGCAATGCTCGCAGGCGAAGGTCTCGACTTCATACTCAATCCCGATAAGATTTTCAAAGCCTCTGAACCTGCTGGCCGCGATTGCGATTTTTTCTCTTTGCTTTTTCATATAATCGGCGGCAATCGCGGCAGCGCCGAGCGCCCCGGTTACCTCATGATGGTCGGGCACGCGAACAGGTTTGCCGAGAATCTTTTCAAACGCCGCCCAGACGGCCTTATTGAACGCTGTTCCTCCCTGAAAGCATATATTCTCGCCAAGTTTTCTCCTGCCTACAACACGATTGAGATAATTTGTCGCTATCGAATAGGCCAGACCCGCAACAAGGTCCTTTGTCTCGGCACCCTGCTGCTGATAATCGAGCAGGTCGGATTCCATAAACACGGTGCATCTTTCGCCGAGCTTTATAGGTGCTGTGCTCTGAAAGGCAAGAGCGGCAAATTCATCTTTTATGTTTATGCCGAGTCTTTCGGCCTGCTCTTCGAGAAACGAACCTGTTCCCGCGGCGCAGGCGTGATTCATCTCAAAATCAACTACTACGCCATCCTTAAGCGCGATAAACTTACTGTCCTGACCGCCGATTTCAAAGATTGTATCGACCTCAGGATTTACAATAGCAGCGCCGGTTGCCTGGGCGGTTATCTCGTTTATGACAATATCAGCGCCGATGAAGTCGCCCGTCAGATACCTGCCTGAACCTGTCGTCGCAGCGCCTTTTATTTCAACCCGCCCGCAAAGTTCTTCGGTGACCATCTGCAGACCTTTTTTGACAGCCTCAAGCGGCCTGCCTGCAGTCATAAGATAAGCCTTTGCAAGAACATTGTTTTGACTGTCACTAACAACGACATTCGTGCTTATGCTGCCGACATCAACGCCAAGATACGCCTCAACTTTATCCCTGGTATCCGCAGGCAGCGTGCGGATTTTCCCCTCCGGCGGAGCAAAAAAAGGTTTTGAAAGCGGCTCTTTGCGAGGAGCGCTCTGGAGAATCCCTGCCTGCGAATTCAGATACTCATATAATCTGTCAATTTTTAATTTGCAGCTGTTTTTACTCGCGGCAAGTACCGCTCCGATTGCACCGGTGAAAAAATGCTCCTTGGGAACAATAAGCTGACCGGCTTGCAACTCAAGTGCCTGTTCGATTGCACGAACCACTCCTGCGTTGGCCGCTACGCCGCCGGTAAAAATTACCGGCTTTATAAATTCCCTGCCCCTGCCGAGATTGCTCTTTAAGTTCCTGGCAAGAGCAAGGCAAAGTCCTGCGATGATTTCCTCAGTGGGTGTGGCCTGCTGCTGAAGGTGAATCATATCGCTTTTGGCAAAGACGGAGCACCTGCCGGCAAGAGTTGGAACATTTTTCGCCGAAATCGCCATTTTCCCGAACTCTTCTTCAATATTAACGCCCAGCCTCTGTGCCTGCTGGTCAAGAAAAGACCCTGTCCCGGCCGCACAGGCGCTGTTAAGTGCAAAATCCGCCAGAGTCAGCTGGCCGTTTTCAGTCTTCAGGAAAACCAGCTTGCTGTCCTGGCCGCCCATTTCAATTAACGTTGCCTGGCTGAAATGCGGATACAACTGTGCAATCGCCACTGCCTGAGCCGAGACTTCATTAACATATGGAACCTCAAGAAGCGATGCTATCAGTCTCGACGCCGAGCCTGTAGCGGCGACAGATTCTATTGCGTCGGCAGTTATAGTTTTAAAAAGCTCCTCGAGTTGCGAAACAAGCATCGCGACACCTCTGCCTTTTATGCGCTTGTAGCTGCTGTAGACAATCCGCTGCTCTCCATCGAGCACGACAACATCAGAGCTTGTCGAACCGACATCGATGCCGAGATAAAATCCGGCCTTGCCCTTGACCGGCACAACCGGCTGCAAAGGCACAGAAGTCGAATGAATTTTTTCTGTTTCCTTCCTTGACGGCATAAAGTTCCGCTAACCCCTTTAAAATCCAGTAAACCGGCATATTGTATCTCGATTTGGAGACATTTCAACACTAAAATATTAAGGGTAGCTCTAATAATTGCTTTTGAGCGGCAAGTAGAAGATTTTTGCTCGCCGGCAAGGAAGACAAATCAACTTTATCCGTAGATAAAGTGGCTTTTGTCTGACGCAGACCGGCGACAAAAAGATTCGCTCTGCCGCCAAAATGAATTTTTAGAGGTATCCTTAAAGCAATTGTCTCAAAAACCGGCTATCGAATCGGCTTATTCTCTCCTCGCAGCCTGTTTGCAACCTTCACTACATCAACCATTTGTGCAACATCATGGACCCTCACAATCGAAACTCCCGCTGCTGCTGCCAGGGCTACCGTTGCAGCAGTACCAAAAATTCTTTCCTTTGGCGCCTTTTTGCCTGTTAAAGTGCCAATAAAAGCTTTTCTGCTCGTGCCGACAAGTACTCTGTAACCGCTGCTTACAAAAACATCGATATCGCGCAGAAGTTCCAAATTATGTTCCAGTGTTTTGCCAAAACCTATGCCCGGGTCGATAAAAATTTTTTCCTTCCCGATACCCATTTTCTGAGCCTCCCCGGCTTTTTTCAACAAATAGTCAAGCACTTCACTAACGACATCTTCATATTTCGGCTCTTCCTGCATTGTGCCGGGACTGCCCTGTATATGCATCAGTATCACAGGCTCTTTTTTCTCCGCTGCAAGTTCCGCCGTTCTTCTATCGGCCAGCGCTGTTATGTCATTTATTATTGAAGCGCCGGCGTCGAGGGCAGCTTTTGTAACCTCGTAATCTTTACTATCGATGCTTATGGGGATTTTTATTTTCGCTGCAAGTTTTTCAATCACCGGCACAGCTCTTTTTATTTGTTCTTTGGCAGTTACCGCTTTTGAGCCGGGGCGTGTGGATTCTGCGCCGATATCAATTATCGCGGCCCCCTCCTCTGCCATTTTCATTCCCTGTTCTACCGCCTTTTGTGTGTCGAGAAAATCCCCGCCGTCGCTGAACGAATCAAGTGTTATATTCAAAACACCCATCACGATACAACCAGCGGAAAAATCAAGTTTGCCGCCCGGCCAGACTAAAATGTTATGACTTCTATCCTGCAACTTTGAAGCCTAAACCATCAAAAACTTTTTTGAGTTTCTTGTCCTTAACAGAAACAATTGTATTCTGAAATTCCCTGCGAACCGGGTAATTTTTCCGCAGGGCATCAAAATATGCTCCGCGCTTTTCAGCAGACTCTTTGATTATCTGCCGCAACTTTTCATCGTCCTTTTTTATGTCATAAAGCATATTGATGGCAGTCAATAATGGTCTCTTCTCATCTCTACTGATTATAATCCGTTCAATTTGCGGCGGCGGCAAAAAAGTTTCGATACCAAATTTTGGTTTAACATCAAAAAATTTACAGAATGCGTTATAAATCATAATCATCCCGGCCACCTTGCCGTCATAAGAATAACCGGCAATATGTGGCGTCCCAAAATCGACCATTTTTACCAATTCAATATCAATATTCGGTTCATTTTCCCAGACATCCAGAATACAACCCCTTGTTTTTGAACTACTTATAGCTTTTTTTAACGCCGACGTCTCGTGAACTTTCCCGCGGGAAGTATTGATAAAAATTACTTCGGTTTTTAACGATTTAAAAAATTTCTCATCAGCCAGATGAAAAGTTTTATCTATTCCTTCGAGTATTAAAGGGGTATGAAGCGTTACAATATCGCAGTCAAAAATTTCTTCTATCGGCCGATATTTTTCATCACCGGTTTTTCTTTTCAGCGGCGGGTCATTCAAAATGACTCTCATTCCAAGCGCTTTTGTCTTTTTTTCAACCCTGCTGCCGACATTGCCCACACCGACGATTCCGATGGATTTTTTTGCAATATCAAATTTATATTTGTCGGCCAGATTTAAAAGTCCAGATGTTATATATTCAGCTACTGAATTTGCATTTGAACCTGGCGCTGATGCAAAGCCGATTTTTCTCGCCGCAAGATAATCGAGGTCAATGTGTTCAAAACCGATTGTTGCCGTGCCGACAAATTTTATACTTGCACCTTCAAGCAAATCTTTATTGACTTTTGTTATGCTGCGAACAAGCAGGACATCAGCGTCTTTTAAAATTTCAGGCGTAATTTTTCTGCCGCCGGCAGTTAAAACTTCTCCTGCGGAACTGAAACATTCCTTCACAAAAGGTATATTCTCATCTGCGACTATTTTCATAAAAGCTTTCATTATTCATAAAACAGTGTTAGATATTATATATAATATCTGTTCTGATTCCAGTGGTTCTTGGGGCTGATAAAATGGTGAAGCGACAGCTATTTTAACTGTTTTTCTGCGGCAAGTGCAAAAGTTAGTTCTTCAACTAATTTTTCAACGAGTACCTTTACAGGTATGATTTCATCGCAGCGATAAGCGTTAGAGCCGGCAAATGCGAAAGATTCGTCCATTTTGCCCTTTGCCGCATTTGCCAGAACCTTGGCTATACAATACGGCGCCTTCTCAGGTTCACAGGTCCTGAGGCATTTATAACCGCATTTGAAAGGCACAGTTTCGCCCTGCTTGATTTTTTCAACAAAGCTGTTGTTTATAACTCTGCCCGGCAAACCCACAGGGCTTTTGATGATTGTTATATCCTCGGCTTTGGCGTTTAAATAAGCCTGTTTAAAGCTGGGATGGACATCACATTCATCCGTACAGACAAAACGCGTCGCCATCTGGACGCCGGAAGCGCCTAATCTGAGAAAACGAGCAATATCTGCACCGTCAAAGATTCCGCCTGCCGCAATCACAGGTATGGCAGGTTCGAAAGAATTGGCAACAATGATTACCTCTTCGACTATTTGTTCAAGAGCAAGTACTGTATTTTCCGTCACACTCTCGTAGGAATACCCCAAATGACCGCCGGCGTGAACACCTTCTACAACCACAGCGTCCGGCAGCTTATCGAAATGTCCCCGCCATCTTTTGCAAATGATTTGAAAAGCCCTCGCTGAGGAAACGATTGGAATTAGTTTGATATCCTTTCCATTAAGAAATTTCGGCAAATCCAGCGGCAGACCGGCTCCGCAAATTATCATATCAACATCTTCTTCAACAGTGGTCTTTACAAGGTTTTCATAATCAGTAAGAGCGACCATTATATTGACGCCGATTATTCCTTTGGTAAGACTTTTTGCCTTTCTGATTTCACTTCTTAAAGACTCACTGTTAAAAACTAATAAATTAGTACCCTGGAAATCTTCGAACATTCCAATCCCTGTGCTGGCAATAACACCGGCGCAACCGGTATTTGCAACAGCAGAGGCAAGATTTGCACCTGATACCCTGATGCCCATCCCACCCTGTATTATGGGCGGGCTAATGGTTAAATTGCCGATTTTCAAAGCCGGTATGCCGTTTATATGCATAAATACCTTAATTAACAAGGATTAGTACTATAAGAGAAATGTCGTTAATGATAGATATCAAAGTTTATATTACTGTCAGACAGCTTTGCCACTCAACGCCCGATTATGCGACAATTCTGATTTAATACTACATATTGCAGGTTATGATACCAACATTATGGCCTGCAAACAACAAATATCTTTTTTTAACCATCAAGCTCAAAACCTGCAATTTTCTCACTGCAGCCGGGACAGCGACCGGTTTTAACTTCGTTTTTCGTTACGTAAAAACCTTCACGTTCAATTAATAAACGCTGACATTTCGGACAATAGGTATTTTCTCCTTTTATTGTCCGCAAATTGCCGATGTAGATATATTTCAGACCCGCTGCCTTTGCGATATCGTAGGCTTTTTGGAGTGTAGACAGCGGTGTTGGCTGCGAATCAGAATATTTATACTGCGGCCAAAACCTGCTCACGTGCCAGGGCGTATCCGCACCACAGGTTTTGACAAGAAATTCCGCTATCTGCTTTAATTCTTCATCAGAATCATTCTGCCCCGGCACAACAAGAGTCGTTATTTCCATCCATATCTTTGTATGATTTGCAATATAATCAATCGTTTCAAGTACAGGTTTCAGTTTTGCCTTGCAGAGATTTTCGTAGTAATCCTCGCTAAAGGATTTCAAATCAACGTTTATTCCGTCAAGCCAGTCGCCGGCGAAATCAATCGCCTCTTTCGTCATATAACCGTTGGAAACAAAAACATTGGTAAGGCCTTTTTGTTTTGCGATTTTGCCGCAGTCGGCCGCAAGCTCCATAAATATTGTCGGCTCGGTATATGTGTATGCAATGCTTTTGCAGTCTGTCTTTAGTGCAAACTCCACAATCCTTGCAGGCTCAAACGCCTGGCCTTCGATTTGACCTTCGTCTTTTACTATCTGACTTATATGCCAGTTCTGACAGAAAACGCATTGGAAATTACAGCCGGGAGCAGCGATAGAAAAACTTTTGCTGCCCGGCTGGAAATGAAACAGAGGTTTTTTTTCTATCGGGTCGGGATTGGCCGCGCACATCGCATGATAGTTAAGCGAATACAATTTTCCGTCAATATTTTTGCGAACGCAGCAATGCCCCAAAGAACCATCGTTTATCAGGCATCGCCAGTTGCAAAGGCTGCACCGCACCTTCTTATCATCTAACGGCTGCCACAAAACGGCTTCTTTAAGGTCTTTTGGCTCATCTTTCATAGCATTATTGTAAAATAAGCCGGAAAAATTACAATGATTATTGAAAATCCATTAAATATTCGATTTTCTATTTGTGGTTAGCCCTGCCATCACTATGGCAGGGTTCGTCGTCATTGCGAGGCCGAAGCTGAAGCAATCTCATCGGGGTTTCGCCCTTTTGTTTTGAGTATTTGTATTTTGGTAATTTGAATTTGTTTAGGATTTAGATATTAGGATTTAGAATTTGTTTCTCCGTGTCTCGGTGGTGAACAATAAAACCGTCTAAATTATAACAGGCCGAATGCCTCCGCCAAGACCTTAATCGGATGCTCGACTTTTTTGCCCGTCAATTGCTCTATCTGCATTTTACAGGTTGAGCACTCGGTAAGGACTATGTCCGCACCTGATTTTTCTATTTTCTCGGCCAGTTTCCCGCCGATTTGCATTGAAAGGTCATAATTTTTCTTCTGCATTCCAAATGTACCTGCTATTCCGCAGCATCCGCCGTCAAGTTCAGTTGTATCAATCCCGGCAAGCTGTTTTAAAACTTCGATTGACGCATTTTTCCTGCCCAAGGCAAGGAGATGACAGGGTGTATGATGAACCAGTCTTTCTGCAATTTTTGCAGTGGTTTTCTTTAACTTACCTGCATCTGCAAGACTGCTTAGATAATCAAAAAGCTCGAACGTATTTTCCGAAACGATTTTTGCATCGGGGCTGTCGATGAAAAACCGTAAATCTTCCTTAAGACATAAAGCAGCGCTCGGCTCAGAACAGATTATTTTATAACCCTGCTTTACAGCATCAGAAAGGTGTTTGACATTATACTCTAAATCTTTTTTGCTTGTTTTTATATCGCCATAAACGACTGCCGGCAGAGGTGCCGGCCTTTGTTTGGGAACGATTACGTCAATATTATTATGCCTTAAAAATTTTATAACCGCAAAGCCGATACTCTGGTCGTTGTAATTTACGAATGTATCCGTAAAATACGCGATTCTTTCAACAGGATCTTCCAGCCTTGGCTGCCCGGCCAGATATTTGTTTGCCTTTCTCAGAAAAGTTGAAAAGCCGAATTTCGGCATTGTTCTTCTTTTATCAATGCCTGTTAAACTCTGCATAACCCATCTGACCGGTGCCAGGCTCATGAAAACATTGCTCACCGGAGCAAAAATAGAGGCAAGCATACTCATATAGCGATTGGAGGCTAAAACTTTTGCGGACCGGCCCAGTCCGCGTTTTTTTGCATATCTTGCGCGGACTTCCATCATCATTTTTGAAACATCCACTCCCGAAGGACAATCAATCACGCAGGATTTACAGTTCAGACAGGTCGACAGAAGTTTTCTGAATTTCTCCGACTCAAAATCCTGTTCGGTTAAGAGCCCTTTCGCCCACGCCGCCAATAGATTTGCCCTCGCCCGTGAAGTGAACATTTCATCGCCGGTGGCACGAAAGACAGGGCACATACGAATGGCGGATTCGCTGCTTCGGCACACCCCGCAGCCGCCGCACAACAGAAGTTCGAATTTAAACTCATCCGGCCCAAAATTCAGTTCCGTCTTTACCCTTTCGTCAATAATTTTATTGTCCCCTCTCAGATTTTTCGTCATTACATCGGGTTTATCATTTATAATTTTGCCCGGGTTGAGAATGTTCGAAGGGTCAAAAATTTCTTTTATCTGTTTTAGAACCTCATAATATTCACTGCCGAATTGCTTTTTAATAAATGCCGCCCGCACTAAGCCGTCGGCGTGTTCTCCGCTTATCGAACCGCCCAGCGACCAGGCGAGTGAAAAAACCTCATCAGCTATTTGTGTCATCTTTTTAACATCGTCAGGATTTGACAAATCCAGATAAGGCCTTATATGCAGTTCGCCGTCGCCGGCATGACCGTAATATGTCATATCGACATCGAATTTAGTGCCGATTTTCTGCAGACCACTGACATACTCGGCAAGTTTTATGTTTTCGACAGAAACGTCTTCAACAAAAGGTATTGGCTGTTTTAGGCCCTTTTGTCTGCTCAATAGCGGCACCGCATCCTTACGGCATTTCCACAACCTTTTCTGCAGAAGGGGGTCAAATACGGTCACCTGGTTAAAAGCAAGAACGCCGATTGTCGTTATGGTTTTTTCAATTTTCTGTTTTACTTCCTCCGTTGTCCGTCCCGTATGCTCCACAAGCAGGCTCGCCGCAGATACGGGGTTAAGAATATCCCGGTATTGTCCAAAAGCCTCTCTTGCAATTTTAATCAGTTCTCTGCCCATCAGCTCGCAGGCATCCGCACCGCAATCAACAACCAACGGCACTGCCCTTGCCATTTTTTCAAGCGAATCAAACTCAAGCTGCACCACAGCGCTGACCCGCGGCACATCCACCGTCCGCAATGTAATTTCAGTAAAGACCGCCAGTGTTCCTTCTGAACCTGCCAAAAGTTTCGCCATATCGATTTTGCCGTCATGCACAACACCCGCAATATTATAGCCGCTGTGGCTGCGCTTCGTCCTCGGCTGGGCCTTCTGAATAACTGAAGCATTTGAGCTTAAAAGCTCAAAACACCTTCGTGAAATCGGCGATAAAGCCGGTTCAGAGTCATTTGTAAATTCGACAATTGTGCCGTCCGAAAGAACTGCCTTTACGCTTTCAACATACCGGGCAATATAACCATACCTGAGTGAACGAGCACCGGTGGCATTGTTCGCAACAATACCGCCGATTACCGCGCGATTGCTGCTCGACGGGTCAGGGCCAACTTTTTTGCCGAATTTCGCCAGATAATTATTCAGCTCATCAAGAACTATACCGGGCTCACATATAACCACACTGCCATCGGCACTGGCGTTGATAATTTTGTTCATATATCGGGTCATATCAAAAACTATTCCGCTGGACAGCGATTCACCTGCAAGGCCGCTGCCCGCCCCGCGGGCCGTCACAGGTATGCCGTTTTGATGAGCATACTTTACAACAGCAGCAATATCATTTGTATTTTTAGGCGCGACAACACACTGCGGG
>Ga0315286_10002908_pt1 | contig 16058 bp, 21 predicted proteins | sample YL17G10_0_MG_FD_205038 | JGI IMG/M metagenome (GOLD analysis project Ga0315286, IMG submission 205038) | Sediment microbial communities from Yellowstone Lake, YNP, Wyoming, USA - YL17G10_0 | ecosystem: Environmental > Aquatic > Freshwater > Lake > Sediment | place: USA: Wyoming | collected...
AATAATATGGAGGTACCTGATTGGGTAACATATAATGATATATATGAAGCAATAGATCCAATGGATTATTATGGAGACGATGAAGATTAATCTACATCCAGTATTTTATGTTTTAACATTTGCAGGTATCGTAATGGTGTCTGCTATAATTAATCGAACTATGAATAACAAAGCACCAGAAATAGAATCACCACAGGTGATTAAAGCTATCATCAATGTATTTAAATCTGTTGATGAAGAATTACAGATTGAGCACATGCGTAGCAAAAGACAATATCTTGAGAAATATAACTTACGTGAGATCAAGACTAATAGAACCAGGACAGCGTTAGAGCAATGGAATTAGTAGATTTTATTCACAGGAAGAATCTCCTCACTAAACAAGAATGTGAGGAGATTATTGAAATATTCGAAGCAAATGATAAGTATACATTTGATGGATTTATTGGTGGAGGAATAGATCACGAAATCAAACATTCATCAGATTTTAATGTATTCATGGAAAACATGGATACAGTTAAAAGATTGTATGGTGAGAGACTTACTGATGTTATTGATAAGATGATTGTTGAAATGTATAGATATATGGATAAGTTTCCAATATTTAAAAATACAACAGTTAATGTTGATGCATATAATATTCAAAGATATCTTCCAAGTCAAGGTTTCAAAGCTTGGCATTATGAATCAACACAAGAAAAGATTAGACTATTTGTATGGATGGTTTATCTGAATGATGTTGAAGATGGTGGTACAGAGTTTATGCTTCAAAAGCATATAGAACCAGCAGAGCAAGGTAAGTTATTATTCTTCCCTGCTGATTGGACTCACACACATCGTGGACAAGTTAGTCATACACAAAGTAAATACATTTTAACAGGATGGATATCTTTAATTGATCAACCATGAAACCATATCAAAGAAGTAAAACCATTATATGGTTAGAAGACTTTGTTTATAACATTGCAATTAGAATAATGAGAGTAGCCATATGGGTAATTGATAAACAAAAACAAAGAAATGACAGAAATATATAACTATGTATTCCACTACAATCATCATGAAGAATTGTGGTGGGCTATTCCAAGAGAGAGTTATCTTGATTATTGGAATGGAGAGAAACATTCATGCTTGTTTGCATTATCTATGAAAGATTTAATAGACATAATAGAAGACAAATGAACGTTCTAATTTATGATATCGAGACAATGCAGGAACTATTCCTAATACATGTCTACGATCCAAAAGAAGATGAGCATTATGATTTCCTAATTAGTCAGTGGCAGAATAACTTTGATGCATTTGTAAAACTAATGCAAGATAAGCCAGACTATTATTGGGTGGGTTATAATAATCTTCGTTTTGATGCTCAAGTGGTAGAGTGGGTAATACGTAATCATGATGATTGGCATGAACTTGGAGGTCTAGAAATATGTGCTAAAATTGCACAGAAGGCTCAAGATGTTATTGAAGATGCTAATTATGAACAGTTCCCAGAATATCGTGAAGAGGATTTGTCGTTCAAACAGATAGATTTATTCAAGGTTAATCATTACGATAATAAAAATCGTATGGTTAGTCTGAAGAGACTAGAGTTTGAGATGGACCTTGAGAACATTGAGGAGATGCCTATACATCATACAAAGCGTGACATGACTCAAGAAGAGATAGATGTCACAATGAACTATTGTATTAATGATGTAATGGCAACCTATGAGTTCTTCAAGGTTACAACAGGTGATACAGAACATCCCTTGTATAAAGGAAATGATCAATTACAATTAAGACTAGACATACAAGAAGAGTTTGATATTAACTGTATTAATTATTCTGATAGTAAGATTGGTGATGAGATGATTAAGAAGTATTATTGTGAAGAGAAGAAAATTACATATGCTAATTTACCTCGCACAGGATTCTTTAGAAAGAAAATCATTGTATCAAATTGTAGTCCTAAATATGTAAATTTTCAAACTAACCAGCTCATTGAATTCAAAAAATACATAGACAGTCTTGTATTAACAATTCATGATGATTTTAAAGAAAGCATAAATTTTTATGGCAACACTTATACGTTTGCTAAAGGTGGCTTGCACACAGAGAACAAGCCAGAGGTATTTGAAGCTGATGAACAGTTTGAAATCATTGATTGGGATGTGTCTAGTTATTATCCTGCTATCATTATCAATAATGGCAGGTATCCTCAACATCTTAATAAAGATTTTCTTGCTGGCTATAAACGTATGTTTGAGAGGCGTCTTGAGCTTAAGCCACAAGCTAAAAAGGATAAACGCATTGCAGGCATTGTTGGTGCCCTTAAGCTTGCTGTCAATTCTGTATATGGTAAGTCTTCTGATGTCCAGAACTGGATCTATGACAGACAACTTACTATGTTCACTACTATTACTGGAGAGCTTAGCTTGCTTATGCTTATTGAAGCGTATGAATTAGCAGGTATACATGTCATCTCAGCTAATACAGATGGTGTAACTATTAGAATAGAAAAGACACATCTTGATAAAATGAATGAAATCAATGAATGGTGGCAAAAGTTAACAAAATATGAGCTTGAACGAACAGACTACAGTAAAATTATCTTCTCAACTGTCAACGACTACCTCGCAGTTAAAACAAATGGAGAAGTCAAGAAAAAAGGTGATTTTCTTACTGATTTTGAGTTGCATAAAAATAAGTCTGGTAGGATTATACCTATCGCACTTGAGCAATACTTTATCAATGATACCCCTGTTGCTGATACTATCATCAATCATAGCAACGTTTATGATTTTGCTATGCGTCAGAAAGCTAACAGAGATTTCCATTTCGAAGGAAAATTTAATGGTAAGACGACTGTCTATAATAAACTAATTAGATATTATGTATCTAACACTGGTGAGAAGCTATTAAAAGTGAAGAACCCAGAATGTCTATCCAACGCTGCACCAATATCACAAGTGGAAGCAGGTGAGTGGGTAATGACAGTGTGTAATAAGTTATCTAAGGATCATCCTCTAGATAATATTAATCATTCTTATTACATAGAGAAAGCAGAAAGAATTATTAACAAGATTAATTACAATGGTAAGAGAAGACCAGTAATAATCGCAAACCAACTAAATTTATTTTAATGGCAGGAACAGACAAACAAAGAGAAGAGATCAACAGGAAGTTGGTCTCTATGCAAATGGAAATGATAGGATTAACCTATCAGGACGCAGTGGACACACCAGAATTCTGGAGAGTGTATACATTGACAACAGAACAAACATTAGAATGGCGTAAGGCTGCTCTTCCACTTATTAAGAAAACTTTTAAGTGTAATAAGACAAGAGCACAGTCAACAATGAGTTGGTTCGAGCTTCATTTTGGATTGCGTGAGTATAATCCAGAAGAGGTTGATACAACGCACATCCATACAACAATACCTCCTGAAGCACATATACTTGAAGATCAACAGCCTACATTCTTACAAAAGATGAAGAAGTTCTTTAGAGGATATTATGACTAAATGTCAAGTTTAATGAGTGAAAAACTTGACAAATTAAGTAGTAATACTACCAAGATTGGCTAATATATTAACCAAATTATACCCTTTTGCGTATAAATAGCTAATATATTAACTAATTATATGCGATGGGGTATAATTTATATTAGTAATATATAATAGTTTATATTACTAATATATACTATTGTGCAATATGTTACACTTTTAATTGCATCATATGTGATTTTTTCACATATTTTCCACTAAAGTGTCATATAATACACAATACTGTGTATTATTTTCCATTATAAGACACATTATTATGTAAAATTTTCCATTATAATTCGAATATTTGTCGAGTTGTTTAACATAATTTGACAAGTTTTGTTACAAAACTAGGCGCAATTCGAAAATAATAGGTGCATAGTAGCTAAACTTGTAAAAAATGCAAGTTTTGATAATAGCCTCAGAGAAATCTGGGGCTTTTTTTATGTAAACAATTTTGTTTACATATTATAATTTTAACACAACACGTTATTATAATTTTTACACATTTTAAATCACAAAAAACATGGGAGCAGATGCTTTTATTACAAGACAAAGAGGAATGAATGCTAGCGAAGCATACACACTCGCTGTAGAAGCAGCAGAATCAGAGCATGGTAGAGATGCTTACAATGGTACAATCAGTACAACAACTAATTTTAGAGACATAACTGCTGAATTTCGTAAGAGTAAGAAAGACAGACGTCAGTTTATTGATGAAATGTTAGAGAATACAAGTAAGCGTGACTGTTATGTTATCGAAGAACAAGCGCCTGTTAAGAATAACAACAAGATTAAATCTGTTGTTGATCACACTGTTGTTAAAGGCACCAGCAAATGGGAACTTAGATATAGTGTGTATACAGGATGGGAAGACAAGCAGTTGAAGTCTTTCAAGACTAAGACTGATGCTGTTAAATATGCTCGTGAGTATACAGAGAACAAGCAAACCACTACGTTTGTACGTATGGAGAAAGTTCTTATTAATCAAGATGCTAATGTAGCTTGTATTAAATATAAGAGATCTCAACAAGAGAAAGAAGGGACGTATATATTCTTTGGCTGGGCTGCTTGTTAATATGAAAAATGAATTATATAGTGCTATAGAAGCTGCAATTATACGTTGGAATCTTGATGGCACTAAAACAGCAGGTTCTTTAACAAGAGAGATTATGTCAATAACAGAACAAGAAATTAAATTTAAAGATTTATTTAATGAAGAAAAAAGACAATCTATAAAAGAGTTTATTGATAAGCAAAAACAACAAGACAATGGCTGATATAACAATGTGTGAGGACATAGAATGTCCAGTGAAGTTTAAGTGCTATAGGCACACAGCACCATGGAATGAGCATAGACAGATGGTCTATACTGAATCACCTCGTAAGGGGGACAAATGTGAAAGTTATTGGGATAATGAAGGAAGGACCTTAAGCCCAAAGTTTAGAGAGTATGAAAATTATAATGATAAATCATGATACATATCGAGGATTATGAGATGGAAAATCTCAAGGATTTAGTATATTTGCAAGAAGAGAAGGAACTATTTTATCGCTCACTAAATGACCCAGGTATCGCTCAAATTGAAGCTTTTATGAGCGATAAAGTCTATTTATGTGATCTAGACTCTTTACAAGAGAGAGCTAAGATTAATGTGTGTATTCCTGAAAGTTTAATTGCTAAAATAGATCACAGAATAATTAGAAATTATGAACGTAAAATTGACGCTCTATCATTTTAAAGAGTTACTCAAGAATGGTTTTAGTTTAGACATGGTCTTTCTCCTCAAACTAGTGGAGGAAGGCCATGATTTAAAAGATGCATGTAATGGAGATCCTAAACTGGAGATCCTTGCTCAAGGTATTTATCGTAAAGGACTGATATCAGGAGAGAATAAAATCACACTAACAGGCAAGAATGTTCTTAAGTTTCTTAAAGAGGAAGCTCCTAAAGATAAGATCATTAAGAAGAAGCCTGCCACTGAAGATTTTCAAAGATGGTGGAAAGCATTTCCAGGCACTGATACATTTAAGCATAAAGATAAAAGCTTTCCAGGCTCTAGATCTTTACGTAGAGATGTTGAGAACTGTAGGCTTAAATTCAATGCCATATTGTCAGAAGGAGAATACACTGCAGATGATTTAGTTGCTGCTGTTGAGTTTGATGTTCTTCAAAAGAAAGAGAACTCATACAAATCAGGAGAGAATAAACTTAAATACATGCAGAATAGTCTAACATATCTTACACAGAGAAGCTTTGAACCATTCATCGAGCTTGTTAAGCAAGGAATAACAATTGAAGAAAAACCCAAACCAGTAGGAACAACAGATATATGATATTTCAAGATTTAGCCAAGGTAGTACAAGATGGTATTGATGGTAAGAATAGTGGCATACCTATGGGGTTTGATAGACTTAACAGATACATTGGTATCAGGAAATCTATTTACACTCTTGTAGGTGGACTAACAGGTTCTGGTAAGACATCTTTTATAGATGATGCATATGTCCTCAATCCATTTGATTGGTATATATCTAAGTATGGTCAGGCTTCTGATATCAAGCTAAAGATTATATATAGATCCATGGAGCGTAGTAAGACATACAAGATGGCTAAATGGGTAGCTAGGAAGATATTTTTAGATACTGGTATAATCATTCCTGTTAGTAAACTATTAGGTTGGCAAAAGGAGAAGATGACACATGATGAGCATGATTTGTTTCTAGGACAGAGAGACTACATTGGCAGCATGTCAGAAATCATTACAGTTATTGATGGTCCAGATAATCCAATAGGCGTAGCTAAGCACTTGAAAGAACATGCTGAAGCTAATGGTAGAATAGAAGAAATAGATAAATATAACAGAGTGTATATTCCTGATGAAGATAACACAGTAACACTGGTTGTTATTGATCACATTGGTTTATTGAAAGTTACCAAGGACTATAATACAAAGAAAGCAGCTATCGATAAGATGTCTGAAGAGCTGAGATATGCTCGTGACATGTATGGATATTCACCAATAGTTGTAAGTCAGTTTAATCGTGACATTGCTAATCCTATGAGGATTAAGAATGGTGATGTAGAACCACAGCTAGAAGACTTCAAGGATAGTTCATCAACACAAGATGATGCTGATGTTGTACTAGCACTATTTGATCCTATGCGCTATAAAGTTACAGACCCTAGTGGTTATGACCTAGATAGGCTTAAAGATGAATTTGGTGGTAAGTATTATCGTTCACTAAGACTAATTAAAAATAGTTATGGTGAGGATGATATTAGAATTGGTCTAGGTTTTCTAGGTCAAGTGGGTATGTTTAAAGAACTACCAAGAATGAAGAACATAACAGAGTATGATTATCAATCAATAGTAAATAAAACATATTTTTTAGAACCTTAAATAATAAAAAAATGGCAACAAAAGACGAAATCTTTAATTTAATGAAGCAGTACACAAAGTTTGACGACATGTTTATGAAAGCTGTAGTAGCAAATAATAAAACTGAAGCAGAAGACATTAAACTTCAAATGGGTAAAATACGTGAACAGCTATCTGCTTTAGGAGAAGTGGCTAATCCAATCCAACCTACAGATGAGCAACCTTCGTAATCAAAGACAAGAAGAGTTTGCACAGATATGGTTAGATAAGAAATGGGGCATCCTAAATCTATGTCCAAGGTTTGGTAAGATATATACAACAATTAACATTTTGGAAAAAATGAATTCAAATATATCTATCATAATCGCCTATCCTGACCTTAAAATCAAGGATAGTTGGGAACAGGATTTCAAAGTACGTGGTTACAACAATTCACAAATCACCTATACAACACACCTATCTTTACATAAATATGTAAACAATGAGTATGACATGGTGATCATTGATGAGATACATTTGTTAAGTGATGCGCAGATTGATGCTGTACAAGATTTAACATTACTTAATCATCAAGTGTTAGGACTGACAGGCACTCTATCAACCTCAACAGAGTCTGAGCTTGACATGAGATTAGATCTTCCTGTATTGGCATACTACCCTATTGAACAAGCTATCCAAGAAGGAGTTATTGTTGACTATCAAATAACAATAATCAAGGTTCCCTTGGACAATAAGGTAGTTCAAACTGTTAAGGGTAAAGCCAGGACAGAGAAAAAGCATTTTGACGCGTGTAGTTGGGTGATTAATCAATTATCTCAAATGGGTAAAGACACAATGATGTTACGCCTGAAGAGAATGAGAATTGTCCAAGGAAGTATTGCTAAGTTAAACATGACTAAGGCAATATTAAGCAAGTATAATCATGAGCGTATACTTGTATTTTGTGGTACTACCAATGCTGCAGATAGTTTAGGCATCCCTTCACACCATAGTAAATCGCCTGACAAAGAGGGCTTCAAAAAGTTTACAGAAGGAGAAGGAAACCACATGGCTGTTGTAAAGATTGGTAATACAGGTGTAACATACAAACCTTTAAACAAAGTGATTTTAAATTACTTTGACAGTAACGCTGAGAATCTAGCTCAAAAGGTGAATAGGTGCATGGCTATGGAATATAACAATCCAGACAAGAAAGCACAGATTTATATCATTTCCACCAATGAGGAAGTAGAGGAAAAGTGGTTAAATAAGTCACTAGAATTTTTTGATAAAGACAAGATTAAAGTTGTTAATATCTCTGAAATTTAGTAACTTAGAGTAAGTAAATTAACTAAATAAATTAAACATGGCAAGTAAACTGATTGGGATCGTTGGATCCACTGGTACAGGTAAATCGACATCGATTAAGCACCTAAATCCAGAAGAAACCTACATTATCAATGTAGCGAAAAAGGAGTTACCCTTTAAAGGTTCTGAAGCTCTGTATAATACAGAAAAGAAGAACTACAGAGAAGTTGATGACGCAGTTGAGATCACTCGATTGTTACAAAACATTTCTCAGAAAGCACCACACATTAAGAACATCGTGATTGAGGATTCAAACTACATCATGGGTTTCAACATTGTGTCACGAGCAACAGAAGTTGGGTTCACTAAATTTAGCATCATGGCTAGAGATATGGTGGCCTTGTTTCAAGAAGCACGTAAACTACGTGACGATTTGAAAGTGTTCTATTTCACTCACCCAGAAACTATTGAAGAAGGTGGAGAGATTATAGGATACAAAATCAAGACAGCAGGCAAGCTGATTGACAATCAAATCTTATTAGAGGGTCTATTAACTATGTGTCTCTACACTTATGTAGAAGAAAACAAAGATGGCACTTGTACGTATAACTTTGTAACCAATAGGTTTAGAAAGTTCCCTGCCAAGACTCCTGATGGTATGTTTGCTGACATCAAGATTCCTAATAATTTACAAACAGTAGTAAACACAATAGACGAATATTATAAATAACTAGAAACAATGGCAATAGGTGGATCAAAAAGAGAAATCCCACAAGGTGGAGATTTTCCAAAGAAGGTTGGTATATTTGAAGCAAAAGTACTTGCTATCAACCCAAGTACAAAAGAGTTCAAAGATATCTTAGGGATAGAATTGAAAGAGGACAGTAACGCAACTAACTATTACGACGACGTTAAGCAAAAGCTGAAAGTTAATGTATGGTTACAAGATGTAAATAGTGACTTTAGAACTACTGCTACGTTCTGGTTAGAACATGGTGAGAAAGTTAATAAGGATGAAACAAAGAAACAATACATCAATGACATTGGTGTATGTAGCTGGGCTAGTAGTGTAGATCTTCTTCCTGTATGGTTTGCTAAGCGTCATAATCGTGTAGCACATATAGGCGAAGAGGAATTTTTAGGATTTGTACGTATATGGTTGGGAGGTCTTGACTTTTCTGATTTAAGCACTGAGATTATGCTAGACTGGAAGAAAGTTATGTCAGGTGATTTAACAGACTTGAAAGATCAAATTGATGGTGAGTTTACACAAACTGTTGGTGCATTAGCTACAGTAAAAACTGTTGACAAAGAAGATGGTCCTAAGTCATATCAAAACATCTTTATCAAATCATTTTTCCCTGGATATTCTATCAAGAGTATGCGCTTAGTTGATTACAATAATCCTGATGTAGTGAGAGGTTTAAAATTCAGGAAAACTGCTGAGTTAAAGATGCATGAGCGATTTATCGTTAATGCAACAGGAGAATATGGTTGTAAAGATTATTATACATTCAAAGAGTTACATGACTATGATCCAGAAGCAAACCTAGTTGAATCAGACAAGGTTATTGCGACTGATGATGCAGATTTTTAATTTTAATTTGATACATACTATTTTTATAGCAAAGCCCAGTCTATTTTAGATTGGGCTTTCTTTTCTAAACTAAATAAATTAAATGGGAATAACAGGAAGATTAAAACCTTCTTTCCTTACGCCAGAAAAGATACTCGAAAAGATAACAGAGTATGACATATTTAAATATTATATGCCCAATACTGATTGGGAGCCAAATGTTGTGACGTTTTCTCCATTTAGAAACGAGCGTAATCCATCATTCATGATTGGAAATAAGCAAGGAAGATTAACGTTTATTGATTTTGCAGATACTAGTAAGAGAGGTTCTTGTTTTGATTTTGTTAGAATGTCTTTTAATCTTAAAGATTTAAAAGAAGTTTTAGCACTAATTGATAGAGACTTTGGACTAGGATTTTCTAGAGAAACCAATACAGAACAATACAAACGTATTGTCTCACAATACATCCAACCAGTACGTGCTGTCAAAGCATATTCTAACATTCAAGTGGTTGTGAAAGCATTCACTAATGATGAATTGGCCTATTGGAATCAGTATCATCAAAGTCTTGATGACCTGAAAGCAAATAATGTTTATAGTATATCTAAGGTTTATCTTAACAAACAACTGTTCTCAGTTCCTTTTGAGCTGAGGTTTGGTTATTTGTATGATGATAAATGGAAGATATATCGTCCACACGCTAAGGATAAGAAGAGTAAGTGGGTACCAAACAATGTACCTATCACTGCGATGGATGGTAAAGATGACATCAAACAATGCGATGTAGCATTTATCAACAAATCAAAGAAGGATTATATGGTGATGAAGAAACTTTTTCCATGCAGCTGTGCTGTACAGAACGAGGGACTAGGTTGTTTCTCTCCTGAGAACGTTGAATATATCAAGAGTAATTCTGCTAGTCAGATTCTTAGTTTTGATTCAGATGTAACAGGCGTAGAGAATTCACAACAAATCACCAAGATATTCAACTTTGGTTATTGTAATGTACCCAGGAAGTATTTATCTGAGGGCATTAAGGATTGGGCTGATTTAGCAAAAGCCCATGGTATGCAAGCAATAGAAGATTATCTAAAAGAAAAACAACTATTATGACAGCTAAAGAAGAAGCACTAGAACTGTATAACAAGTTCTACAATACATCTACTCATCCACATCATGTTGAAACTAGACAACAAATAGCTAAACAATCTGCATTAATTGCAATAGAGTTTGCAGAAAATCAGTTCGAGAAGTATTGTTTATCAGAAATAGGTTTACATTGGACTAAGGATGATGAGCGTACAGATGGATCATATGATCATTTTAGGTATCTTAAAGAAGAATTAAAAAAACTATGAACGTAGAAGAATTAGCAGTGGCGCTGGAAGAACTCATGTATGAGATACAGCAAGAAATAGAATGGTTAGAGACTACAGAAGGAGACTCTATAGAATGCATAGGTGTAGAAAACCTAGAAGGAATATTATCAAGATTTTTTGGACTTAAAATTAAAATATCACAATCATGAAAAGAACAGATTACACAAGCTTGAAGCACTTACTAACAGATGTACCAGTGCCAGCACAAACAGCAACTTACAAACCTGTAAGCAATGCACAGTTAATTGACCTTACACTAGCAGCTATTGATGGTGCAGGTTTTACATTAGGTAAAGAAGCATATACACTTGCTGCAGATGGCCAAGTGTCTACAGGTAAGTTTACACTAACCAATATTATGGATAGTGAGATGCAAATCCAGATTGGATGGCAGAACAGTTATAATCGTCAGGTGAGCTTGAAGTTTGCCATTGGCGTAAACATCATGATATGTTCTAATGGTGTAGTGTCTGGTGACATGGGTACATTTAAGAAAGCTCACAAGGGCTCTATTCAAGAGTTTACACCATCAGCCATCACTGAATACATCAAGAGCGCAGGTGATGCTTTTAAAGAGATGCAGATACAACGTGAGTTGATGAAGCAGGTAGAAATTACTAAGCGTCAGCAAGGTGAGCTACTAGGACGTATGGTTGTAGAAGATCAAATCATTAGTACAATGCAGCTTAACATTATTCGTAAGGAGATCGTTAGACCTTCTTATGATTATGGTGTAGAAGGCACACTGTGGGATTTGTATCAACACACAACACACTCAATGAAAGAACTACATCCAGCAACATGGATGAATGATCATATGAGTGCTCATGATTTCTTTGTAAACGCACAAGGAGAACTAGTAGCTAGTCAGAGACCAGCTATCATCAGTGTACCAGAATATAGACAATTAGAACTATCATTATAATGAATTGGGAAAAGTTTAAAGATTTATTTGATGAAAGCTGGCATCCTAAGATGAAGCCTTTCATAGAGAGCGAGGCGTGTGATAAAATCTACGAACAACTAAAAGCTGATAGTAAGAGGGGCAAGACAATTGCTCCTCTCTCTCAGGATGTTTGGAGATGTTTTAAAGAAACACGCTTTCAAGATGTTAAAGTTATTCTTATAGGTTTATGTCCATATCATACAATGGCACATTATAAACCTGTTGCTGATGGATTGATGATGAGCTGTTCTACAACTAAAGTGTTGCAGCCAAGCTTGTTTCAATTATATCAAGGCATAGAGAAGGAACTGTATGGTGGTTTTGCTTTCGATAGAGATAGAAACCCAGATTTAACATTCCTAGCTAAGCAAGGAGTGTTACTATGTAACGCAGCCCTCACTACAGAAATTCATAAAGCAGGATCTCATCTAAAGATATGGGAACCATTTATGCAATATCTATTAGAAGAGGTGTTTTCATTCACAGGTATACCAATAGTGTTCTTTGGTAAAGAAGCAGGTAAGCTTAAGAGATATGTCTCACCATTCACATTTCATTTTGAATTGAGTCATCCAGCTTCAGCTTCTTACAGGAACAGTCATTGGGATACAGAAGGAGTATTCACAAAAATCAACACGCTAATCAAAGAAACCAATGGGTATACAATTGATTGGCTACAAAAAGCAGACATATGATCTTAGAAAAACAAACACAATCTTTAATACATCAAGTGGGTAGCACACAAGCTACTATTGGTATGTCGTTAGATCTTGACAGTGCACAAGTTTTGATGCAGATGTTGAGTAAGAACCTATATGCAGATGCAATTGGTTCAACTGTTAGAGAGTGCGCTAGTAATGCACTAGACTCTCATCGTAGAGCAGGTAAGGATAATCATCCTATTATTGTTAGCTTTAAGAATAAAAATAGCAGCTTTGAATTCTCTGTTGAAGATTTTGGTATTGGTTTAGATGCTGATGACGTAGAGAATATCATCAGTAAGTATGGTAAGAGCACAAAGCGTGAGTCTACCACAGAGCTTGGTATGATGGGCCTTGGTTTCAAAGCCCCTCTTGCATATGCTTCTAGCTTCTATTTCATTGCACGTAAAGATGGAAGAGAGCGTAAGTATATGATGTATGAAGGAGAAGAAGTCAACTCGATTGACTTATTATCTGATAATGCAACTTCTGAAGGTAATGGCGTCAAGATTATTATTCCTGTTAAGTGGGGTGATAGTTATGAATTCAAGAAGAAGATCAAAGAGCAACTTGCTTATTTTGAGAATGTATATTTTGATGTTCCTGATATGGACAATACATTCAAAATCTATAGAAGTGAGCATTATCAAATATCAGACGTATGTCCTGATAGTCATATGCACGTATGTTTAGACAATGTATATTATCCATTAGACTTTGATAAGCTTGGCATAAAGCAAATCTATTATTGTGGAATAGGCTTAAGGTTTAGTCTTACAGATGGATTGTTTCCTACGCCAAATAGAGAGTCATTGAGATATACTCAAGAAGCTAAGCAACTTATCAAGAAAAAGATTACAACCCTGGCTAATGAGTTTATGACTACCTACAATGAATCTATTGCTGATACAGATGATGTACGTGCAGTGATAGACCATTTCTCTAGTGGACATAGACACATTAAAGATCATGCAGGTGATCAGTGGGATGTATCTGAAGTGTTAAAACATGCTACAATACCAGCACGTAACCCTACATTAATAGGATGTAAGTATTTTACAGCAAATGGTCTTTATAAAATAAGAGACTACATGCTTAATGAATATGAATGTAAGTATGAGCTAAGTAATCATAGATCTAGAATATCTGAGTCTCGTAGTAGATGGGATTCAGATGTAACTTTTACATCTTTAGGTAGAGCTGACAAGATTGTTGTATTTACAGGAATATTTGGTGATCGCAAGCGTCGTTATATCAAAGAGCTATGGGCTAAGAAGTCTGCAAAGTTTATTAAGAAGTCTCATGCTTTTACATTATTCTCTAAAAACAAAGATTGGAGTAAGAACAGCTATAATGCAAGTAATCCAGACATGCGTTGTTATCATGACTTGTTAAAGTTGTATAACTATCCTAAGTCACAATGGAGAGAAGTAATAGCTGAATTCCAAACTTGTCTTAGTAAGGTTACAAATAGCTTTGTAGATTTAGATGCTATTGATGTTCCTGAAGCATGGATTGTTGCTGACAAAGCTAAAAACTTTAAGCCTAAACCTAAAGCTGCCAAAAATGGTAAGGTGAAGGAGAAGGGTGACGTTAACGTTAAGCAAGCAACAGCTCCAGAAAGAGAGACAGGAACTAATGCTAAGTTTGTTCCTACAGTGTATGATGGTAAAGAGCTTCATAAGAGAAAGATGCTCACTGTATATGCTAAAGAAGAAGAGCGCACATCTCTTGATCATCTATTTGGAATGTTCAGGAAAGTGGAGAATGACATAAAGTTTGTCATTATGTCTGATAGAGAGATTAAAGTGTTGGAGATGTACAATCTACATAACTTTATGCCTTTAGCTACATTCTTGAAAGGTCATAACAAACCATTCAAGAGAATGATGACAGCTAAGTTAATCTCTATGTTCGAAAAATTGTATAGTAGAGTGTTTGATGTTCGTAACGTATTAGAAGAAGTTAATTCAGGTTTAAAGAAAGATCTTGATGAACTATATGATTACCAAGACAAAATGATTTATACATGGGCTAAAGAAACTAATACTGATCTTAAGCTTGATGAATATGCTTCTAAGCATAATCTATATGACTTAGAGCTGTTTACTAAACTCAATCGTACAGATAAACTACTTTCTAAACATCCTTTCATAAAGAAGTTATGTAACAAAATGCGTGGCAGTTATGGAAATGCTTTTGAATACTTCAATTACAAAGGTTTATTAGATGTAATGAAAGACATGTGTCGTTACAAGAACATGCGCATGAATGCTAGTAACTATAAGATTACTGAAGGACACGTTCCTGTAGAGAAAGGTCAATTATCATTATTTGTAGCTTAAATTTTAACATTATAAACAATCACAAAATGAACAATGCAAGTTTAGAGTTTTTCAAGTCTCTTGTTGAAAGAGACACAAAGGTTATGGAGATGTTGTTGAAAGACAACACAGCTTCATCTGGTCCTACTAGCAGTAACACTGCTATGTTTAATAGTAACATATATTCAAATATCAAGTTTGTAAATGACGTACTAACTATTATTCTTAAGGATGGTGACATCATTAGCAAACATCCAGCTACAATTGAGGATTTCAATCGTGCTCGTGATGCAAGAAGTGAAATAGAGTTATTCACTGTATGTAGTTCTAAAGAAGGACTAGAAGAGAAGCGTAAGTTTGAAGAAGAAGTTAAGCGCAACGCTGCTATATTAGAAGGCTGTAAAAAGCTAGCTAAACTAACTGACTTTGATCTTAGAGATGGTTCTATATACATGTCAGGAATCAATCGCAGTCTTCCTCCTATGATGGTGGAAGAGTTTGCCTCAATTGTAGGTAGAAGAAACCCTCTTGAACCTTTAGGTGACAATGAGGAGTATGAAGCCCTTAAGAGATTCTGGATGTGGTGTTGCTTAAACCCACGTGCTGAAGTGGCTGAGAAGTTATTTGAATTCTTAAAGAAGAATAGCTTCAAGATTACTAAGCAAGGATTCTTCGCAGCTTTACGTAACGTTGTCACCATCCATGGTGGTACAGAGCTTGTACAATTTGTCAGCGAGACCTATAACAAGGTGAAAGCTGTGTGGAAGAAGAGTCCAGATAAGTACACAGTATTCTTACAAGATGGTGAGTATTTTATTGTACATGATGACGATCTTCATGATGATGAGTGGACAACATGTGGATATTGCTATGGCGAAGACTGTGACGATGAAGATTCTGTATGTCCAACATGTGATGGAGAAGGTGGATAT
>Ga0315286_10002912_pt1 | contig 16040 bp, 16 predicted proteins | sample YL17G10_0_MG_FD_205038 | JGI IMG/M metagenome (GOLD analysis project Ga0315286, IMG submission 205038) | Sediment microbial communities from Yellowstone Lake, YNP, Wyoming, USA - YL17G10_0 | ecosystem: Environmental > Aquatic > Freshwater > Lake > Sediment | place: USA: Wyoming | collected...
CGCCGGTCGCTGAACCATCGAACCGCCGGATGCGGACCCGCTTGTCCGGTGGTGTGGGAGGGGAGTAGCGGGACGAACCCGCTACCCCCTATCCCGATTCGATGCTGGCGGGCCGGGGAATCCCGTTGGGAGGCTGAGGCCGCGCAATCTCAGGCCGCGTGCTTCCTCAGGTAGGTGAGGCTCGCCGGGATGTCGCGGATGAGTCGAAGGAGCACGTCCATGGCGGCGGTCTGCACATTCCGGCCGGCTTCCCAGCGCGAGATCGTGTTGGCGCCTAGTCTCAGCAGGCGCGCAAGCTGGAACTGAGTCAGACGGTATCTCTCCCGAATCGCCCGAATCTCGCCGGCAGAGAGCAGGTTGTAGCGCGTCCGATAGAGTTCCAAGGCGCGTTCGCGCAGGTGGCGAGCCTGGTCCATGCGCAGGACCACTTCGCGGCATTTGGGACAACGGAGATGCGGCGTACCGGGGACGCCAATCTCCTCGCCGTTGATGGGGAGCCGCAGGATCGCCTTGCGCTCGCGCATGACGGTGCCGCAGTTCGGACAAGCGTCGTCCGGAAGGACGGGCTTGGAGCGCTCGCCCAGGTGCTCCGTGCTCTTACGCCGAGTCCTGGTTGCCATCTTTGGTATCCTCCTCATGGAACGAGACAATGACGCAGTCACTTCGTAGGATCAGCTTCACGTACAGGCCCGTACCCGCGACCCGGGGCTTGAAGACGTACATCCACTCGCCGGTGATCTCCGATTCGATTCGGTCGGCGAAGTCGGCAGCCGACAGGTTCTGCAACACCTCGCAGCAGTCGTCTTCGTCCAGGCCGAGGCCGAGCGTGGCGAGCTCTCGGAGGGCCTTGTGCGTGAAGCGGACCTTCCGCGCATCTGCCAGCTCGCGGATCCTCGTCAGAACGCCCTTCAGCCACCTCGGCATCCCTGCCTCCTCTTCACCGTATGGAGAGATTATGCATATGGTGAATGCCTCGTGCAAGCCCCGTCTTGCAGCCGGACTCGGGCCCCGGAATGAGCACGGGGTCCTTGGGCCGTCGCCGTGCGCGGGGAGCATGCGCATTGTCCGAGTTGCCGCAAGGCGATAGGCTGCAAGCGGTCGTCACCAGGGCTTCCTGGAGACGGGAGGGGGGCGAAGTCGCGCGGGATAGCCGAAAAATCAGGTACAAAATCAGGCACAATTGACCTTTCGGCTCTCGAGGCTGATTCTCCAATCTCTTGTACGGCAACACAGTGACCCGTTAGCTCAGTCGGTAGAGCACCTGCCTTTCAAGCGTAACCACCCCCGACGATGCCCGTCGTCGCAGGCGCCTGCAGGGCACCGAAGTACACGCCTTTGCTGCGAGTTGTCCCGATTCCGCGCTCCAGACAGGAGCGGACAGGAGGGGACAGAAGCGGACAGGTATGGACTTTCAAGCAGGCACAAATCAGGTACACGGCCCGGTGCGCGGAAACCGAGGTGAGACAACTGCCGAGTAGGCAGGTGCTCCGGGCGTGGACCTGCAACCCCACAAGAGGAGTCCGGGCTGCAGCAGATTCCCGGGTGGTGGTCCGCCCACGGCCCTTGGGCATGCCCAACCAAGGCCCGCGAGATGCCGCCCGAAGCTCGGCACCGCCCTGCGCGCTTGACGACCTTGCTCCGCAGGCGGATTCATGGAGGGAAGCGCACTCCGCACCGGGGGTCATCGCGGCCGATCGTCAGCAAGCCCCATGTCGCGCAGCGCCGCCTCGAACACCGGATCCCCGTGAAGGGCATCGAGGCGCGGATCCACCTTGAGGAACGACACCAAGCCCAGCCGGTCCTTGACCCCGCGGTTGATCCATTCGAGCGCCCGCTTGCGGTCCCCGAGCGCCAGGTACACCACCGCCACATCGGCTCCTCCCACGGCCAGTTTCGGGGAGAGCAGCAGGGAGTCGAGGAGCGCTCGAGCCTCCCGGGTGCGACCTGCCACAGCGTATGCATGACCCAGCGCGCAGGCGTAAGTCGGGTAGGGGATGAGCTCGCACGCCCGCCCCAGTTCGGTGACCGCCTCGCCGAGACGCTGCTGCTGCTCGAGCGCCAGGCCCAAACCAAAGACGGCTTGGGGCAGCAGCGAGTCCGTTGCCAGCACGGTTCTGAACTCCCTCTCGGCTTCCGTGAAGCGCCGCGCGAAGTACTCGGGCCAGCCGGCCTGTGCGGCCATGTGGCGGTTGAGGGGGTCAACGGCTCGTCCCTTGCGCACCTCCACCCGGTCCTCCTCGTAGCGCCCGAGACAACGAAGGCAAATCGAGAACTGCAGCCGGGCCTCGGCCGAATTCGGGTTCAGCTCGAGCGCTCTCCGGAACTCCGACACCGCGCCCTGCCAGTCGAACTCCCAGTCCCGCTTGTAGACCCCGAGCAGGGTGTGTGCATCCGCCAGGTTGGGGTCCAACGACAGGGCCTTCTCGATGGCGGTGCGGATCCGCGCCATGCTTTCGTCCGGTGTTCCCTCGTAGTCCCCCAGATTCGTGTACGCCTTGGCCAGCCCGGCGTAGGATGGGGCATACCCGGGATCGAGCTCGATCGCCCGCTTGAAGTACTGCACCGCGCGACGCCAACCGGGCACGCTCAGCTCGTCCAGCGCGGTCCAGCCGCGCAGGCAGGCGTCGTAGGCCTGCGGATGGACCTTCCTCGTCGAGAGTAGCCGGCGTCTCTCTTGGGGCGCGAGCACCGCCTGTACCTTCTGCGCCACCGCCCCTGCCAGCGCTCCCTGCAGCTCCAGCACGTCCTTGAGATCCCGCTCGAATGCGGTGGCCCACAACAGTTGCTCCTTCTTCACCCGGATCAGCTGCGCGCTGATCTTCACCCGCTCCCCCGAGCGCGTCACCGAGCCCTCGACGATCGCGTCCACGCCCAACTCCCGCGCAATCTGCTTCAGCGGCTTCTTCGCTCCCTTGTATGCCATTGCACTCGTCCGTGAAATCACCCGCAGCGCTGATACCTGCCCCAGGGCGTTGATCAGTGCCTCCGTCATCCCGTCCGCGAAGTACTCCTGGCTAGCGTCCCCCGACAGGTTCGTCAGCGGCAGCACCGCGATCGAGCGGATCGGGGGAGGGGCGAACATCCGCGTGCGCAGCCCGCCCACGTTCAGCGCCGTGAGCGCGGCGAGAGCCAGAACCACTGCAACTGGCGCCGCGATGCTGAGCGTCCGCACCCGCCGCGCCTGCACCCGCCGCCGCTCCGCCTCCACCATCACCCCGCCCAGCAGGCGCTGCAGGTCCGCTGCCAACTCGGTCGCCGCCTGATAGCGCTCCCCCGGCTCGCGCTCCAGACACTTCAGGATGATCGCCTCCAGCCCCGCGCTCACCCGCCCGTTCAGGCTCCGCGGCGCCGCCGGCGTCTGGTTCAGGATCGCGTACAGCACCTGCGCGTTGCCCTCCTCTGCGTACGCCCGCGCCCCCGTCGCCAGCTCGTACAGCACCAGCCCCGCCGACCACAGGTCGGAGCGCGCATCGACCGCCTCGCCCCGCACCTGCTCCGGCGCCACGTACGCCAGCGTACCCACCAGCGCCTGGGCCTCGGTCAGGCTCTCGGTCAGTGAGCGACCCTCCGTCGGCCGCACCAACTTCGCCAGCCCGAAATCCAGGATCTTGAGCCGCCCGTCGGAGGTGAGCCGCACGTTCGCAGGCTTCAGGTCGCGATGGATGATCCCCTGCGCGTGCGCGGCCGCGAGGCCTTCGGCAAGTTGCACGCCGAGCCGTGCCACCTCCGCCTCCGGCAGCGGGCCTTCGGCCAGCCGCTCGGCCACCACCGGGCCGGCCACGTACTCCATCACCAGGAAGTCCGCGCTTTCGTGGGTGTTGAAGTCGAACACCGTGGCGATGTTGGGGTGGTCGAGCTTGGAGAGCGCGAGCGCCTCGCGGCGGAACCGCTTGCGCGCCGCCTCGTCGGCCAGCGTGCCGGGGAGCAGCAGCTTGAGCGCCACGTCGCGCTCGAGCCGCTCGTCGCGCGCGCGCCACACCTCGCCCATGCCGCCGGCGCCAATGCGCTCGATCAGGCGGTAGTGGCCCAGCGTCCGCCCCGCGGAGGGGCCGCGGCCTGGCGTGGTGTCCATGCCGGACCAGCCTACGTGCTTTGGCTGGAGTTGGCCACAGTGGGAGGGGCCGGCGGCCGAACGTGTCGCGGAGCCCTTGGCCGTCTGCTATGCTCCGGGCACGTCGTAGGAAGAAGGAAGGCCCGAGCCCGAGCGTCGACAACCATGGTCACGAGACCCGAAATCCTCGAGAACGATCGTCAGCTCGCTGAACTGGTCCGCCGTCTGGTGGGCGTGTTCCAGCCCGAGCGTCTGTACCTGTTCGGCTCAAGGGGACGAAACGAAGCGGATCCGGACAGCGACTACGACCTCCTCATGATTCTCCCGCAGCTGGAGGCTCCGGCCTACCGAATCGCGCAGCAGGCCCACAGTCTTGTTTGGGGCCTGGGCATCTCGGCGGACATCCTCGTGTGGTCCCGGGCGGAGTTTGAGCGGCGGCTCCCACTCCAGGCATCGCTCCCCGCGATTGTCGCGCGGGAAGGAATGCTGCTGCATGCCGCCTGATCCGACCCGAGTCGCGGAAGCGCGGGCTTGGTTCACCAAGGCCGCCCGCGATCTCCGGGCTGCAGAAGTGCTGCTGGCGGCGAATCCCCCGCTCCTTGGAGAGGTGGTGTTCCATTGCCAGCAGGCGGCGGAGAAGGCCATGAAGGGCTTCCTCAGCTGGCACGACCGGCCCTTCGGGAAGACCCACGACCTTGCGGTGATCGGCGGCCTTTGCGCGGCGCATGACCAGAGCCTTGAGCCGCTCTGCCGGAGGGCCGAGCGGCTGAGCGTCTTTGCGTGGGTGTTTCGCTACCCCGGAGATCCTGAAGAGCCCGCCCGCGATGAGGCGGAGAGCGCGCTCGGCCTCGCGCGCGAAATCTCCGAGGCGATGCTCGCGCGGTTGCCTGCCGAACTGCGGCCCTGAGGGCGTGGCGGACAGCTCCAGGGCGCGAGGATTCCCATGAAGCTCCAGCCCCAGGTCTATGAGCTCAAGGTCACGCTGGAGGGGATCAAGCCGCCGATCTGGCGGCGGTTCCACGTCCGCGACGATATCACCCTCGAGAAGCTCCACGACTTGCTGCAGGGGATCATGGGGTGGACCAACTCGCACCTGCATCAGTTCATGGTCGGGGGCACCTACTACGGGCATCGCGATCCGGAACTCCCGCCGCGACAGGACGAGAAGAAGGTGCTTCTCCGTCAGGTCCTCGAGAAGCCCAAGGACCGCCTGATCTACGAGTACGACTTCGGCGACAGCTGGGAGCACTCAGTGGTCCTGGAGCAGGTGTTGGCCCACGAGCCGCGAGCGCGGTACCCCGTGATCCTGGCCGGCAAACGCGCCTGTCCACCGGAGGACTGCGGCGGCGTTCACGGCTACTACCGCTTGCTCGAGGTGCTTGCTGCCCCCAGACATCCGGAGCACCGGGACATGGTCGAGTGGGTCGGCGGGTCGTTCGATGCGGAGGCGTTCGATATGGGGGCGCTGAATCGCGCTCTCCGCGGCGGCGCGTTCCTGTCCGAGGAGACCAGCGCGGTTGCACCGCGGAGCAAGCCGGGTCTCCCGCGCCAGATCACCCTGCGGCTCGTCAGCAAGCCCCGTCGGCGTTGACTCGGGCTTCGACTGCATCGCAGGCTCGCCGCCGCCGTGGCCGACGCCCAGCCAGACACGGGGCGAGCCCGCAGCATCAGGTACAAGAGCAGGCACAATCGATCTCGAGGATGTTCCGAATCAGCGCGAAGTCGCGCGGGATAGCCGAAAGATCAGGTACAAAACCAGGCACAATTGACCTTTCGGCTCTCGGGGCCGATTCTCCAATCTCTTGTACGGCAACACAGTGACCCGTTAGCTCAGTCGGTAGAGCACCTGCCTTTTAAGCGTATCCACGCCCGACGACACCCGTCGTCGCATACGCCTGCAGGACACCGAAGTACACGCCTTTGCTGCGAGTTGCCCCGATTCCGCGCTCCGGACAGGAGCGGACAGGAGCGGACAGGAGCAGACAGGTATGGACTTTCAAGCAGGCACAATTCAGGTACACGGCCCGGCGAGTGGATGCCGAGGTGAGCTAACTGCCGAGTAGGCAGGTGCTCGGGGCGTGGATCTGCAACCCCACAAGAGGAGTCCGGGCTGCAGCAGATTCCCGGGTGGTGGTCCGCCCACGGCCCTTGGGCATGCCCAACCAAGGCCCGCGAGGTGAGCTAACTGCCGAGTAGGCAGGTGCTCAGATTGCCGCGCGCCGCCCTAGGCCAGCGGGGCTCGGCCGAGTCCAGACGCGTACAGAGGCCAGCGGCACTCAACGGGCGCCTGACGAGCCCGTGGGTCAGGGCAGTTCGGGAGATGAGAGATGAGCGATGAGCTCCGGTCGGCTGAGATCTGCGTAATGAACCTCGGCCCGAACGGTCGTCGCGCGCGCCGGACCAGCGGGCTCGTGGCGCTCGCTGCCGGCCTGCTGCTGGCGGTCTCGTTGATCGTGGCGGGCAGCCCTCGGCTGGCGCGCCTGCTGGTCGTCGTGCCCTTCGGGATCGGGCTCGCGGGGCTGTTGCAGGCCCGGGGAGGCACCTGAATGGTGCTCGCGGCGCGCGGTCGGCGCGAGGAGGACCACGTAGGTGACGTGCCCGTCCATGACCTGTCGCTGAGGCGCGCGCTCCGGAGACGGGCTCTCGCGATCGGCCTGAAGGCCACGGTGGGGGCCGCGACGCTCACCGCGGCAGCCCAGCTGCCGTGAGCCTCGGACCGCTGGCGGCGGTGCTGGTCGGCTGGGTGCTGATGGCCCTGGCGATGCTGGCGCTGTGGCAGGTGCAGCGCCGCCGCAGCGACGCCAGCTTCGTGGACGCGGCCTGGGCGGCCGGGCTGGGACTGCTGGCGCTCCTCTATGCCGGCGTCCTGCCGGGAGGCGGCGGCCGGCGCCTGCTGGTGACGCTCCTGGCAGTGCTCTGGTCGGGGCGGCTGGCGCTGCACCTGCTCAAGGACCGCGTGATCGGCAAGGAGGAGGACGGCCGCTACCGCGAGATGCGCCGGCAGTGGGGCGCGCGCGCCCAGGCCGAGTTCTTCTGGTACTTCCAGGCGCAGGCGCTGGCCGCCGCGCTCTTCTCCGTCCCGTTCGTGGTGGCGATGGCGAACGGGCGGCCGTTCCCGGGCGCCTGGGACGCGGCGGGGGTGGCGGTGTGGCTGGCCGCCGTCGGGGGCGAGTGGCTGGCCGACGCGCAGCTCGCCCGCTTCCGCGCCGACCCGCGCAACCGCGGTCGCACCTGCCGCGCCGGACTGTGGAGCTGGTCGCGGCACCCGAACTACTTCTTCGAGTGGCTCCACTGGTGGGGCTACGTCCTGCTCGCGGCCGGCGGCCCGTGGTGGTGGCTGACCCTGCTCGGGCCCGCCGCCATGCTGTACCTGCTGTTCCGCGTGACGGGGATCCCCAAGAACGAAGCGCGGGCGCTCGAGACGCGCGGCGACGACTACCGGGACTACCAGCGCCGCACGAGCGCGTTCATCCCGCTGCCGCCGCGGCGCCCTCGCCGGGACGGCTGAGCACCATCTCGACCACGTCGACCTCGCCGAGGCGGAAACCCGCCTCGCAGTAGCCGAAGTAGTACTCCCAGTGCCGCAGCCAGGCGTCGGAGCAGCCCAGCGCGCGGGTGGCGTCGCGGTTGGCCGCCAGCCGCTCGCGCCAGGCGCGCAGCGTGCGGGCGTAGTCGGCGCCGAAGCGCTCCACGCGCTCCACGGCCAGCGTCGAGCTTCGTTCCGCGGCGCCGCGCAGCGCATTCAGGGAGGGCAGGTGCCCGCCCGGGAAGACGTGCTTCTGGATCCAGTCGGGCCGCCGCCGGTACTCCTCGTAGCGCTCCTCGGCGATGACGATGGCCTGCACGACGGCGCGGCCGCCGGGCGCGAGGGCGCGGTCGCAGGCGGCGAAGAAGGCGCCGAGGTTCTCGTGGCCCGCCGCCTCGACCATCTCGATGGAGACGACGGCGTCGAACGTCCCGGTCACGTCGCGGTAGTCGCACAGCCGGAACTCGACGCGGTCCGCCAGCCCCGCCTCCCGCGCGCGGGCCTCGGCCAGCTCGAGCTGGGCGGGGGAGAGGGTGATGCCGAGCACGCGGCAACCGGTGGAATGTGCTGCGCGCAGGGCGAACGAGCCCCAGCCCGAGCCGATCTCGAGCACGCGCGAGCCGGAGGTCGCACGGCACTTCTCGAGGACAGCGTCGAGCTTCCGCTCCTGGGCCTGCTCGAGTGGGATATCCTCGCCGCCGAAGCGCGCGCAGGAGTAGGTCAGGGTCGGGTCGAGGATGAGCCGGTAGAAGTCGTTGCCGAGGTCGTAGTGGGCGCGGATGTTCCGCGCGCTCTGCCGGCGCGAGTTTCGCCTCAGTAGATGGCCGAGGCGCTGGAGCGGGCGGGTGAGGGCCACGAGCGGGCCCGCGCCCGCCTCGATCTGTGCGCGGTTGGCGGCCAGGACCACGAGCAGGCCGGGCAGGTCGGGCGTGCTCCACTCGCCGCGCACGAAGGATTCGCCGAGGCCGATGTCCCCGCCCGTCGCCACGCGCGTGAAGAAGGCCGGGTCGCGGATCTCGAGTCGCGCGGCCGCCTCACCCGGCGACGGCTGGCCGCTGGTGAAGCCTCCGCCCTCCGGCAGCGTCACCTCCAGCGTGCCCCGCTTCACCCCGCGCAGCGCGCCCAGCACCGGGCCTGCCGCCGCGCGCTCGAGCCAGCTCGGCTGGCGCGTGCGGATGGTCCACGGGTCATCCGGCACGGGCTTGTCGTGCGCCGGCAGCTTCCGGGCGAAGTAAAGCCGCGCCGCCTGCGCCAGGATGCGCGGGATGGTGAGCGCCGCGGTGACGGGGTGGCGCGCCAGCGTGCGCGCGAGGTTCGGGCCGTCGAGCGGGCGCGCCATGCCGGTGAGCCGCGAGAGGAAGACGACGCGGCCTCCCTTCACGAGGTCGATGTGGATGTCGAGGCGCTGCCGGGGGTCGGCGAAGCGGAAGCGGTACGCGCCCGTCCGGTCGAAGAACGGCGAGACGTGAAACGCCTTGGGCGTGGGGTGGTCGGGCTCGAACAGGCCCTCCGTCTCGACCAGCCCGTCCAGCATGTAGACGTGGCGCTCCCCGAAGGTGTTGTTCACCTCGGCGACGATGATCCGCAGCGCGTCCGCGGCGTCGTAGCAGAAGTAGAAGCTCGCCGGGTTGAAGGCCCGGTGCAGGAAGCCGGCGGCGGTCAGGAGCGTCACCCGTGGGAACGTCTCATCCACGCCGGCGCGCCGCAGCACGCGTGCGAGCTTCTCACGCAGCGTGCCGGCGCCCCGCTCGAGGTAGTCGCGGTCGCGGATGCTCACCGGGCGGAGCCGGTCGTGGCCGAAGAGCGGCACCGAGCGGTCGAGCTCCGGCAGCTCGTCGAGGTCGAGGGCGTACAGGACGAGGGGGTAGCGGAAGCGGTGCGCGACCGGCTCCGTCCGCTCGTGGTGCAGCGTGGCGGTGAAGATCGCCGAGTTCACAGGTCGAGCCCGAAGCCGCGCGCCACGTGGAGCCCGGAGCGGGCGGCGTCCTCGTGGAAGCCGTAGCCGAAGTAGCTGCCGCAGAACCAGGTGCGGCGCCGGCCATTCAGGGCCGGCAGCTTGGCCTGGGTGGCGAGCGAGGCGGAGCCGTAGAGCGGGTGCGTGTAGGTCATCTCGGCGATCACGCGTGCCGGATCCACCGGGCCGCGGCGGTTGAGCGTGACGCAGTAGCGCTCGCGGGTGCGCAGGCGCTGCAGGCGGTTCATGTCGTAGGTCACCGAGACGACGTCGTCCGCGCCCGGGACCGCCTCGCGCGTGTAGTTCCACGAGGCCCAGGCGGCGCGACTGGGCGGCAGCACCCGCACGTCCGTGTGCAGCAGGGTGTGGTTGCGCGAGTACTGCCAGGGCCCGAGCAGCCGCTGCTCGTCGGGCGAGGGGTCGGCGAGCAAACGCAGCGCCTGGTCGGCGTGGGTGGCGATGACCACCTGGTCGAAGCGCTCCACGCCCGCGTCCCCGGCGGTCACCTCGACCGCGTCGTCGGTGCGGCACACCTGCCGCACCGGCGCGCGCAGCCGCACGCGGCCGCGGAAGCCGGCGAGCATGCGCTTCACGTAGGTGTGGCTGCCGCCGGCGACGGTCTGCCACTGCGGCAGGTCGGTCAGCGTCAGCAGGCCATGGTTCTCGAAGAAGCGCAGGAACGACTCGGCCGGGAAGCCGGCGATGGCCCCGGGCGGCGCCGACCAGATGGCGGCGCCCATGGGCTCGAGGTAGTCGCGGCGGAAACGCGCGGAGAGCCCCAGGCCGGCGACGTAGTCGCCCAGCGTGAGGCCCGCGGTGGTCCCGGCGGTGAGGTCGCGCTTGGCGCGTCGGCCGAAGCGCACGATGTCCCCGAGCAGGCGGTGGAACGACGGGCGCACGAGGTTGCCCGGCTGGGCGAAGAGTCCGGGCAGCCCGGTCCCGGCGTACTGGAAGCCCGTGCGCTCGCAGTGGAAGCCGAAGGTCATGGTGCTGGGCTGCAGCCGGACCTCGAGCCGGTCGAGCAGGCGGGTCAGCACCGGGTAGTTGCGCAGGTTCATCACGATGAAGCCGGTGTCCACCGACGTGCCCGCGTCGGGACCGGGCTCGATCGTGATGGTGTGCGTATGCCCGCCCGGGTAGTCCTCGGACTCGAAGAGGGTGACGTCGTGGACGCGGTCCAGCATCCAGGCCGCGACGAGCCCGGCGACGCCGGAGCCCACCACGGCGATGCGCTGCCCGGGCGGGGGCGGGGCGACGGCGGGCCCCGGGGGCGCGGTCATCCATTCCCCCCGGGCGCGCGCCTGATGGCGACGGCGTGGGTCACGGTCGCCACCGTGGCGGTGAGCAGCGTGCCCCAGGCCATGTCCGCGGCGGTGGCAAGCCAGGACCAGTTCGCGAGCACGGCCTGAGCGGTCAGGTCGAAGGTGGCGTAGGCGACGAAGCCGAAGAACGCTCCCCTCGCCGCCACCGCCCCAAGCCGCGCGCCCCGCGGGAAGGCGCGGATCACGAACTCGTTCACGCCCACGAGGTAGATGGCGTAGAACAGCGCCGCGGCGACCAGGTCCGGCTGCGGCCGCAGGAGCGGGCCGAGGGTCCGCTGGTAGAGGGGCGGGGCGAGCACCCCGAGCCAGAGCAGGTCCAGCGCCAGCATGACGACGGCGGAGACGGCGTAGGTGCGGGTGCGGCTCACGTTCCCTCCACTTGCGGCGACGCGGCGGCGCCGTCCTGAGTTGCGGCGGCCTTCGCCCGGCGGCCGATGGCCTCGACGAGACCTGAGAAGACGATCTGGTGAAGCGGGTAGAGCGCGTACCAGTAGAGCACGCCCAGCAGCCCCCGCGGCTCGAATACAGCCGTCTGCAGGAGACGTGACCGGCCGGGGCCGTCGGGCGCCACCTCGAAGACGAGCCACGCCCGGCCCGGCACCTTCATCTCGGCTCGCAGCCTCAGGCTCCGTCCCGGCTCCACGGCCTCGACCCGCCAGAAGTCCAGCGCGTCGCCCGGGCGCAGTTCGTCGGGGTGCCGCCGCCCGCGGCGCATGCCGACGCCGCCGACGAGCCGGTCGAACGCACCGCGCATCCGCCAGAGGAAGTCCGCATGGGGCCAGCCTCGCTTGCCGCCCAGGCCCGTGAACACCGCGTACACCTCGTCGGCCGAAGCCTGCACCGTGCGGGTCCGCCGCTCGAACATCCGCCCCTCTCGCTCCTCCAGCGAGACGCCGCCCTTCTCCCGGCTGGCCGGGAAGGAACCCGCCCAGTCGGTTTCAACCTCTCCGCGCTCGACGTTGTCCAGCGCCAGCCGAACCGCCTCCGGGTAGGGCGTCGCGGGGACCCCGAACAAGCGCGAGGCCGAGTCGTCATGGACCACGACCTCGCTGCGCAGGCCTTCGACGAGGGTGCGCGCGTACGCCTTCGGGATGGGGGTGACGAGGTCCACCCAGTACGACGACAGCCGCGGCGTCAGCACCGGGACCGGGACGAGCCAGCGCCGCAGGCCCCGGATGCGCGCGTAGCCGAGCATCATCTCGCCGTAGGTGAGGACCTCGGGGCCGCCGATCTCGAACACGCGCCCGACGGCTTCGGGGCGGCCGAGCGCGGCGACCAGGTATTCGAGCACGTCGCGCACGGCGATGGGCTGGCAGCGCGTGCGGACCCAGCGCGGCGTGATCATCACCGGCACGCGCTCGGTCAGATAGCGAATCATCTCGAACGACAGGCTGCCGGACCCCACGATGACCGCGGCGCGGAACTCCGTCACCGGCGCACCGGTCGCGCGGAGCGCCTCGCCCGTCTCCTGGCGGCTGCGCAGGTGCCGGGACAACTCCGTGCCGCCTTCCCCGAGACCGCCGAGGTAGAGGACCTGCTTCAGGCCCGCGCGCACGGCGGCGTCACCGAAACAGCGGGCCGCCTTGCGGTCCCGTTCCTCGAACCCCCGCTCCCCGGCCGCCAGGGAGTGGATCAGGTAGAAGGCGGCCTCCATGCCGGCGAGCGCGCGGTCGAGCGAGGCTGGATCGAGCGCGTCGCCCGCCACGACCTCCACGCCCGGCCAGGGCCGGCCGGCCAGCCGCGCCGGATCGCGCGCCATGCAGCGAACGCGGAGCCCCGCGGCGAGCAGTCGGGGCACGAGCCGCCCGCCGATGTACCCGGTGGCGCCGGTGACGAGTACGTTCATCGGGGGCAGTGTGGCACCGGACGCCAGCCGGAGCCAGCGGGCACTTCGCTTCGCCCCGTGCCCGCGCGGCCGGTCGGGATTCCCACTGCGGGTACGGACGGGATACGCCAGGAAGCGCTGAATGTGCTGGCCACCCCGGCCCGGCGCGGCCGCCCGGCGTGACTGCGGGGTGCGCTCAACCCAGCAGCCGCGCGATCGCGTCCCGCCGGTAGGCGAAGATGCGCTCGAGCATGGGACGCACGAAGAGCACGCGGCCCGGCTCCGTGAACGGCGCCAGCGGCAGCGCGTACTCGACCCGGTCACGCACCGAGGTTCCCCCGGCGTCCGGCACGAAATCGTGGCGGTGGATCCAGCGCGCGTAGGGCCCATGCAGTTGCACGTCGGTGAAGCTCCGGTTCGGCTCCCACTCCTCGATGCGCGTGAGCCAGCCCAGGGGCAGCCCGATCAGGCCCAGCCGGTACTCGATCAGCGTCCCCGTGCGCATCTCGATCGGCAGGGGCGTCAGGATGCTGAAGAGCAGGAAGGGCGGCGTGAGGGCCTGGAGGTTGGCGGCGTCGGAGAAGAACGCGAACGCCTCCTCCAGCCCCGCGCCCACCCGCTGCTCGCTGGTCAGCACGCGAGACCAGCGCCGGGGCGCTCGCGTGGGCCGCGACATGGGATCCGGGGGATCGATGGCGGAGTGGACGGTCATGTCGGTCGAGGGGCCTGGGAGCGTGGGAGGGACGGCCGTCGAAGTGCATCCGAAGCGGGGTGCCGTCGTCCCCCGGGATGCGGAACGCCCGGGGTCCCACAAGGGGTACCCCGGGCCGCTCCTGGAGTGAGGTCAGTTGTTGACGATGATCTGCGCGCCCAGCGCCTGGGCGCCGGCACCGCCGACGAAGCCCTTGGCGAACACCGTGTAGATCTTGCCCGCCGTGAGCGTGATCCCTGGCAGCGGCAGCACCACGGTGCTCGTCCCCGCGAGTCGAACCTCGAGGTTGTAGGTGCCGGCGTCCACCGGGGTGAAGGCGGAGTAGCCCTTGAAGGACTTGTTCGCGAACAGCACCGGACCGCTCGTGACGGCGACATCCACGGCGGGGGCGTCGGGCGAGAGGTGGACGAAGCGCACGTGGGCCTTGCCGGCCGCCGGCTTCGTGAGGTCGTCGGCCAGGACGAGCGGAGCGATCTTCGAGACCGCGTCGGCGGCGAACACCGTGTAGGACGAACCCGCCGTGACCGGCAGGTCGGCGTTGATCACGGTGGTGCTGGTGCCCGTGACATTGATCTTCAGGTTGCGCGTCCCGGCCTTGACGTTCAGATAGGCCGTGTTGGCCGGGAAGGCGAGGCCGGTGCCGGCCACGACGTTGTCCACGAGCAGGTCCACCGCCGGCGCGTCCGGCGAGGCGTGCACCGCCATGATGCGAGCCTTGAACCTGGGCGCGAAGGGGCTGTCCGAGTTGTCGCAGCTGGTGAGCGCGAGGGCCGAGACGAGGCCCAGGGCGAGGGCGAAGAAGCGGGTGAGCTTGGACATGCTGTCCTCCTGTTGGGTCGAGACCTGCCTGGCTCTGGGCCGGGCGGTCCTGCCGAAGAGCGGGACCGGCTGGTCCGGGGCGACAACGGGGCATTCGATGAGCCGGCGTGCGGATGGATTCATGTTTTGAACTAGTTATGAATAGGTAATGAAAGACCCGGCAAACGAGGGGTCGCGCTCGCTCGCCCGGAACCGTGGCTTGCTGGACCGGCCGCGCGAGTCCCCGGCACGCCACCCCCGCGATCCGGAGTATTCGAAACCTATCCACTAACTCTGCATCAAACCCTGCGCTAGACTGATTCCCGGTGGCCCCGCCGCGGGAGGAACGACCTCCCCGGCGCGAGATGCCGGCGGTCCCGCCCGCTGGCGTGACCGGCTCACTCCGCTGCCGGGGCGCCATCGCGCCGGCCGGGACCTGATGGTTGAAGAGGGAGGATTCCGGATGCCGCGTCGCGCCAGCCCCGCCGGACCAGGCGTCCCGTCTGACCCGGGACTGCTGTCGATCGGGGCCCTGTCCCGCGCCACCAGCATCCCGGTCCAGACCCTGCGCACCTGGGAGCGGCGCTACCAGTCGCCCCAGCCCGCGCGGAAGCCCTCGGGGCACCGGCTCTACCCGGCCAGCCTGGTCGGGCGCCTGCGCAAGGTGGCGCAGTTGCTGGACCGCGGGCACCGCCCCGCTGAGATCCTCGCGCTCACCTCGGCCGAGCTGGATTCGCTGCTGTCCCTTTCGGGCGTGGGCGCGAGAGGCGCCGGGCCCCCGGTGGGCGCCGCCTCCGCGATGGCTGACGCGGATGGTCCTGCCTTCCGCGAGGGGTTGCGGGCGGTGGAGCGATTCGACCGCCAGGGCCTGATGGACATCCTGAGGGCGAACTGGATCCGCCTCGGCCCGCTGCAGTTCCTGCAGCAGTGCGCGGCTGGCATGATGGAGGAGGTGGGAACCGCCTGGCAGTCCGGGAGACTCGAGATCCGCCACGAGCACTTCGCGACCGCCTGCCTGGCCAGCTTCCTGCGCGAAGTGCGCGCGCCGTTCGACCACCAGGCCCGTGGCCCGCGCGTGATCGCCGCCATGCTTCCGGGCGACACCCACGAGGGGGGACTGCTGATGGCCAGCGTGATCCTGGCCGTGAGGGGCTGCCGGCTCGTCTATCTGGGCGCCGACATGCCAATCGGGCAGATCGCCACCGCCGCGCGCGAGGGCGAAGTCCAGGCCGTCGCGCTCAGCATCTCCGCCACCTTCCCGCCACGCCAGGCCGGGAAGGCCGTGGCCGAGCTGCGCGCCGGCCTGCCGCGCCACATACCCCTGTGGGTCGGTGGCGCCGGCGCGCCGAAGCCACCGAAGGACGTCGAGCGCTTCGAGAACCTGGAGGCGCTGGATGAGAGGCTGGGGGTGCGACCCTAGGGAGCGGTCCAACGGGCGTCCATCGCGGCGCTGAGACGACTGCCGAGCGGGCATGAAGTCCACGGCAACGGACCTTGTATGAAGGAGGACGTCACACGATGATCAAGCTGGCCATCGTCATCGGAAGCACGCGCCCGGGCCGCAAGGCCGACGCGGTCGCCCATTGGGTCTGGGAGATCGCGAAGAAGCGGGGCGACGCCGAGTTCGAGCTTGTGGACATCCAGGAGTTCAACCTGCCGCTCCTCGATGAGGCAATGCCGCCGTCGATGGGCCGGTACAGCCAGCCGCATACCAAGGCGTGGGCTGCGAAGATCGCCTCCTTCGACGGCTACGTCTTCGTGACGCCCGAGTACAATCACGGGCCGTCCGGCGCGCTCAAGAACGCGATCGACTACCTGTACCGGGAGTGGAACAACAAGGCGGCGGGATTCG
>Ga0315286_10002913_pt1 | contig 16037 bp, 8 predicted proteins | sample YL17G10_0_MG_FD_205038 | JGI IMG/M metagenome (GOLD analysis project Ga0315286, IMG submission 205038) | Sediment microbial communities from Yellowstone Lake, YNP, Wyoming, USA - YL17G10_0 | ecosystem: Environmental > Aquatic > Freshwater > Lake > Sediment | place: USA: Wyoming | collected...
GGCCGGCAATGACCTCGAGCGGGCGGAGACTTTGTACAAAGACGCCTTGGCCGTGTATGAAAAAATGGCCCCGGGAAGTATTGACGAAGCGACCTGCTGGCATGACCTGGGCACGATCTCCGCGAAGAAAGGCCTGCTCCAAGAAGGGGCAAAATCTTATCTTCGCTCCCTGGAAGCCCTCGAGGCCCAGATCAGAGTGCTCGGAGGTTCCCAAGAAACAAAAGCCGGCTTCCGGACGCGCTATCTCAGTTACTACAAGGATTATATCGACGTCCTGTTCAAGCTCAAACGCTCCGAAGAGGCATTCCAGGCGCTCGAACGTTCCCGCGGCCAAAGCTTCCTGGCCATGCTCGCGGAGAGAGACCTCATTTTTACCGCCGACATTGCCCCTGAAATCGAAAAGGCACGGAAGAAGCTTGAGTGGGAATACGACAAGGTTCAAGGACAAATCGCCGGCTTCAATCCCCAGAAAGATAACGAGAAAATCGAAAAATTATTGGCCCGGCTCCGGAGTCTCAGGGAGGAACAGACAAGCTTATCCGGGGAAATCCGAAAAGCATCGCCCAAGTTTGCGGCCTTGCAGTATCCCCAACCCCTGGACGTCTCGAGCGCCAGGGCTGTTCTCGACCCGGGGACCGTCATGCTTTCGTACAGCATCGGAGGAGATCAGAATTATCTTTTTGTCGTTGCCGCGGATGGCTTCCAAGTCTTTCCCCTATCCGTCACCGAGCGGGAGCTCAAAGAGGAGGTTGACAGGTTCCAGAGGTTGATCCAGCAAGGCCGGGCGACACCGGGCTCGAGCGACAACCTTATCGTCCAGGGGCGGAAATTGTTCGAGACGCTCGTCCAGCCGGCGAGCCGCTGGATCGAGAAAAGCGGGCGAGTTCTGATTGTTCCCGACGGTCCGCTCCTAACGCTTCCTTTCGGCGCGCTGACGCGGAAAGCCGCCATCCGCGGCGGCGCTAAGCAAAAGGGAGCGAAGGATTGGCAATACTTCGTGGAGTGGAAACCGCTCCATACCGTCGTCTCGGCAACGGTATATGCCGAGCTGAAGCGAGAGAGGGCATCGGCGCCGGCGAGCCCAAGCGACAAAATTCTTCTCGCCTTCGGCGACCCAAAATACCCCTCGGCCGAGGCGGCCGCCGCTGAAAATCCGGAGAATGCCGTCGTCCGCTCGCTCGTCAAACGCGGTTTCGATTTAATCCCGCTGCCGGGGACACGCACTGAAGTCGAAGCCATCGCCGATTTGTACGGCGGGCGCGAGGAGGTCTATGTCGGGGAAGAATCGACCGAAGAGCGGGCCAAATCCTTGGGCCGCGAATTTCGTTATATCCATTTCGCCTGCCATGGCCTCTTGGATGAACGGATGCCGTTGAACTCTTCCTTGGCCTTGACCATCCCGTCCGATGTCAAACCCGGCCAGGATAACGGTTTTTTGCAGGCTTGGGAGGTTTTTGAGCAAATGCGCCTCAGCGCCGACCTCGTGACGCTTTCCGCCTGCCGGACCGGGCTCGGGACGGAGCTCGGAGGAGAAGGGTTGGTCGGATTAACCAGGGCGTTTCAGTATGCCGGGGCGCGCTCGGTCCTGGCCTCGCTCTGGGAGGTAGCGGACCTCACGACCGCGGAATTCATGAAAACTTTTTATTCCGGGCTCAACAAGGGAATGGCCAAAGACGAGGCGCTCCGGATGGCGCAGTTGGAGCTGATCAGAAATCCCCTGACGCTCAAAGACGAGAATGGCCGGGCCGTCAAAATGGACGCTTCCCACCCCTTCTTTTGGGCCTCGTTTGAGCTCGTCGGCGACTGGAAGTGAAATCCGGTGTTTTAGCGGATGTTGATATAAGGAATTCCCTTTTCTGCCAGGAGCTTGTTCAAAGCCGGGACATCGGTATCGGTGAGCTCGGCCATCTTCTTCTGGAGGGGGGCAAGAAACGCCTTGGCGTCCTCGATCCGGTCGATGCTCATCTGGGTCGGCGCTCCGGGATAGCGGCTGATGTCGCTGCCGGCGCGCATCGCCGCTTCGCCCATCGTCCCGCCGCGGAGTGAGTTGAAGTAGAGCTGCCGGTATTGGGTCTGCCCTTCGGGAGTCCGGTAATAGACCTTCTGGATCTCGGCCAACTTATCCTTGACCGCCTTGAGCTTGTCCTTGACCGCCTGGTCGACATTGGGGATCGAGCCGAGGCTCGTTTCGAGCTGCTGGAGCTGCGCGGCGAGAGAGTCGACCTGGGTCATCAACCGGTTGCCGGCGGCCATGACCGGGGCCGCTTCACGGGCGTACTTTTGATTGAGTCTCCGCTCTTCAGCCGTAAATCCCAACTCATCCTTTAAGGTGAACGACTTTTCGAACTTCTTGCCGTTGACTTCGAGGACGGCTTTATAATCGCCGGGCTCGGCGTAGTTCGCGCCGCCCCCGCCGAATCTTCCGCCGGCCCCCATTCCGGCGCCCATGCCGCCTCTCTGGCCTCCGAAGCCGAACGGCGTTCCGATCGTCTGCGCGCCGGCCCCCATGCCGCCTCTCTGGCCGCCGAATCCGCCCATTCCGGCCGCTCCCCCGCCAGCCATTCCAGGAGTGTCCGGCTGGAGATCCCAGATGACGCGATTGACTCCGGCGTCGTTCGTCGGGCGGAGTGTGCGGATGTCGCGTCCGCTCTTATCCTGGATGGCGAGTTTCAACTTGGCCTCCTTGGCGATTGAGGCATTCAAGTAATAATTGATGAAGGCTCCGAAAACCGGATTCTGGCCGGCGAAATCGTTGCTTTGCGTATCCGATGTGCTGTGCATCGCATAGGCCGTTGCCGAACGGACATCGAACAGCGCGCTCTCGGCCTTGATGGTGTCCGGCGTGAGTTTCTCCAGGGGGCGGATATCGTCCATGATATAGACGCCGCGGCCGTGCGTGCCGACGATCAGGTCGCGCTCCCGGGGATGAATCTGAATGTCGTGGACGGCGATCGTCGGGAAGTCCCATTTGAAGGGGATCCACTTCTTTCCGCCGTCGAAGCTGAAGAAAATGCCGAACTCGCTTCCGGCAAACAGCAGATTCTTGTTCTCCAAATCCTCGCGGATGACGTGGATATAGCCGACGGCAGGGAGGTTGGAAACGAGGGACATCCAGGTCTTGCCGTAATCCTCGGTTTTATAAATGTACGGCTTGTAATCGTCCACCTGGTGGCGCGAGATCGAGAGGTAGGCGGCGCCCTCGCCGAGGTGTGACGCCTCGATGCACGTCACCCAGTTGTCGTCCGGCCCGAGGCCTTTGATGTTCTTGGTCACGTTGTCCCAGGTCTTCCCGTCATCCCGCGTGACCTGGACCTGGCCGTCGTCCGTGCCGACCCAGATCAGGCCCTGTTTGAGCGGCGATTCCGAGATGGAGAGGATCGTGCAGTGGATTTCGGCTCCGGTGTTGTCGATCGTGAGCGGTCCGCCCGAGTCGATTTTTTTCTTCGGGTCGTTCGTGCTCAGGTCGGGGCCGGCTTTTTCCCAGGACCGGCCCTTGTCTCTCGACCGGAAGAGGTAGTTTCCGCCGAAATAAACGACGTTGTGGTCGTGCGGCGAGATATAGATCGGGGAGTTCCAGTTGAAGCGGTAGGGCTCCTCGGTGATCTTGGCCTGGGGCTTGATGCCCTGGGAGAGGCCCGTTTTGAGCTCGTGGCGCTCGATCCCGCCCATCTGGAGGTTGCGGTAAAGGATGGACCAGTCGGCGGGGTCGATCTGGGCGTAAAAACCGTCGCCGCCGCCCGTCGCATACCAATATTGGTTCAGGATGCCGCTCCGGTCGCGGGAATTCGAAGGGCCCTCCCAGTTGCCGTTGTCCTGGAGGCCGATATTGACCCAATAGGGGTCGCGCATATCGAAGGCGAGATTATAGACCTCGGCCCAGGCTCCCGACTGGACGTTGAAATACGTCCGGCCGGCGTCCCAGGAGATGTCGATCCCGCCGTCGTTGCCGTCGATGATGTGGTCGGAATTGAACGGATCGACCCAGAGGGCGTGGTGGTCGGAGTGCGTCCCGCGCCCGATGGTGTCATACGTCCGGCCCCCGTCGCGGGAAACATAGCTCGAGCCGGAATAAACATAGACAACCAGGTCGTTGTTGGGATCGGCCGTCAGGCGGCTGTAATAAAACGGACGGAAGTTGATCCGGTCGTAGGTTCGTTTGTCGCCCATCCGGACCCAGGTCTCGCCCTTGTCGTCCGAGCGGAAAAGCCCCGAGTCTTTGTTCTCGACGAGGGTATAGACGACGTTAGGTTTGGCCCGGCAGATGTCGACGCCGATCCGGCCGGAGACGCCTCCGGGAAGGCCGTTGCCGAGCTTCTTCCAGGTCTCTCCGCCGTCCGTCGTCTTGAACAGGCCGCTCGTCTCTCCGCCGCTGTAGAAATAGTACGGATTGCGTCTGTATTTCCACATCCCGGCATACAGGATTTTGGAATTGGATGGGTCCATCGCCAAGTCGGAGCAGCCCGTGTCTTTATCGATATAGAGGACCTTTTTCCAGGTCTTCCCCCCGTCGGCGGTTTTATAGACTCCGCGCTCTTCGTTCGGGCCCCAGAGATGGCCTTGAGACCCGGCGAAAACGACGTCCGGGTTGGCCGGGTCGATGCGGATCCGCGAGATGAAACGCGTCTCGGCCAGCCCCATGTTCTTCCAGGTTTTTCCGGCGTCCTCGGATTTGTAAACGCCGTCGCCGATGGCGACCGAATTGCGGGCCGTCGCCTCCCCCGAGCCGACCCAGACGATATCGGGATGGCTCTGGGAGACGGCCACGGCGCCGACCGAAACAGAGCCCTCATTGGTGAAGGACTGCTCCCAGGTGATGCCGGCGTTCGAGGATTTCCATAGCCCGCTCGGACCGACCGCGGCATAGATGACCGACGTGTTCGAGAGCGGAACGTCGATATCCACGGTCCGGCCGCCCATGTTGGCCGGGCCGATGTTCCGGAAACGGAACGTCTTGAGAATGGACTCGTAATCGAATTCAACGGACGGGGCAACGGCCGGTTTCTGGGCCGGCGTTTTGGTTTGCCCGCTGCCCATGGGATTGAACATAAACAAGAACATCGCCAGACAGAGAACGATAGAGAACGACCAACGTTGTTTAGACACGGATGCCTCCCTCGCGAGAATGTTGTGAATAATTTTCAGGAATAATGGCTTTATTCCTTTGAAGGGATTTTATATATCAAAATGACTTCAAAAACAATTCGGTGACAGATAACGCATTACCTTAATAGAGCGGGAATCATAGGATCTTCAATTCGTTTCTTGACTGGACGGATCGGGCGAATTCCGGTAATGAGTTATCTGTCACCGAATTAAAAAAAAAGCCCTTCGGCAAACGCCGAAGGGCACAAGATTCTAAAATCTAGAGGGCCGTTTTACCTCATGCCCGGGAGGACGGTTGGCAGCCGCTCTTGCAGTGGCTGACGCGGGGAACCATATAGCGCTTCATCGGCGTCATTCTCCTTTCATAAAGTTTATAGGAATACTATAGAATCGAACCCGCGGAATGTCAACGACCCGTTTTTTTCAATTCGGTGACAATTTAATTCGGTGACAGACAACGCATTGCCTTAATAGGGCGGGGATCTTGGGAGCTTTAATGCGCTTCTTGATTGAACGCATCAGGCGAATTCCGGTAATGAGTTGTCTGTCACCGAATTACAGCGGCGAAAAACCAGAGCCACAGCTTCCGGTGAAATTCGAGGCTTGGCGGATGGGCTTTGAGGTAGGCCAGAATCCCGAAGAGGTCCTTGTCCTGCGGAGTGAATTTGTATTTCGGCTCCGCCTCCCAGAGCATGGGGAATTCCGGATGAAATTGGACGCCCAAAACATGCGGATAGCGCGTATGCTCAACGGCCTCGACGACCTTCCCGTCAAGCGATGTGGCCGCGGGGCGAAATCCCTGGCCGATCCTTCCGGCCGCCTGGTGATGGGCGCTCATGATGTAAGGTTCGTCGCCGGGTTTGAATCCAAGTCCAGCGCAGAACATGCTTTGCGGATCCAATTTAATCGGATGAAGCATATAGGGGAGAATTTTCCGGTCAAGAGGCTCGAGACGCCGCCAGGGATTCGTATGCCAGTTCGGCTGGCCCAGAGGGATGATATCCTCGACGAAGGTTTTACCGTAGGTGTCGGCCCAGACGTCCTGGACCAGGGTTCCGCCCGTTCCCGTGTTCAGCGTCTGCATCCCGAGGCAGATTCCCAGGACCGGGAAATTCGGCCGCGTTTCCAGGAATCCTTTGAACGACGCGTCCTGCGACCCGCCGAGAAGATGGAAAACGAGCGACAGCTCGAAATAGTGGCGGTTGGGGTCTTCGACCTGAGTCAGGAGGTTCGTTTTTTGCCCATACGTTGGCGGAGGGATGTCGGGTCCGCCGAAGAAGATGAGCCCGTCGGACTTATCGAAGATGTCCTTGAACTCTTTGGACGCGGCGTTCGGCCTGAAAAGATCGGCCGGACCGAGTTCGGCCGCGACTTCGTGGAATTTGATCCAAGTCAAGTTGTTGGCCTCGACGAATTTCTGGGCATCCTTATAGTTTGTATGTTCCTTGGCCTGATAGATGCCGATGAGTTCAAAGGGAGCGGGGGGCAATAACCCCTGGTCCTTCAAGGCGAGGACGGCCTTGAGCGTTCCGGTCGAAGGATAACAGATCGTCAATCGGATTCCTCGGTGCGGCTCCTTGACGGTGTCGAAAAACCGCGGGGGCGTTTGGGCGGCGGCTTGAAAGACTGACAGGCTGATGAAGATTATCGCGACGATCATTTTCTTCATCGGACTAAGTTTTGCGCTCATGAGATCTCCTCAAAAGGGAAATATTCCGCGTTGCGCCGGGCCGGAGAGCAGCGATATTTTTCCGGATGCCTCGCCCTTAAATGGGAAAAAGGATGAACGCTACCCATTTATCACCTATTTAGTCAACATCACGCATTGATCATCCATTTAGTCACCCATTCAGCCGTTTGAAGCGAGAGCGGCGACGGCCCGCCCGAGGACGGCCTTGAGAATATCCGCTTTATAGGCGTTCTCCTCGAGCGGCCTGGCGTCGGCCAAAGCCTTGACCGCGGCCTGGCGACCAGCCGCTTCCGTGGGTTTCGCGCCGCGCAGCGCGTCTTCGGCCGCTTTTAATCGCCAGGGGATGGGAGCCACTCCACCGCAGACGACCCGAATATTCTGAATCGCGCTGCCCGAAAACGATGCTCTTGCCGCCACGGAAACGACGGCGAAATCCCAGGACCCGCGCTCGATGAATTTTAAATATGTGCTTTTCTCGTTCGGCCGGTGGAGGGGAATCCGGACTTCCTTCAGCACCTCGCCCGGGGCGAGGATGTTTTCTCTTCGGACGTTGACGATCGGCGGCGCGTAGAAATCTCCCAGGGCCACGACCCTCTCGCCTTTGGCCGAGGCGATCACGGCTTTCGCCTCGAGAGAGATGAGCGCGGGTGCCAGGTCCGACGGATAGACGGCATAACAGATCCCGCCGCCGAATATGGCATGATACTTATTCCGCCCTTTCTCGGCGAAACACCGGCCGCCGCCTTTTTTGCTGCAGACGGTTTCCGCATTCCTGTAGTACCAACAGCGCGGCCGCTGGCAGAGATTGCCGCCGACCGTCCCCATATTGCGCAGCTGGGGAGAGGCCACGACCTTGGCCGCTTCGTGAAGGACCCGGTAGTCCTGCCGGATCATCGCCTCTTCGGCCAGATCGGCGACCGTGGTCAGGGCCCCGATGGCGACGGCATCCGTATCCTTTTTGATGTAGGCCAGGCCGGGGATGGCTTTAAGGTCGATGACGACATCCGGAGCGATAAGGCCTTCCTTGATTTCGCCCAAGAGGTCCGTTCCCCCGGCCATCACATGGACGTTCTGCCGGCCCTGGGCCGGAAATGCGGTCACCTCTTCGAGCGAAGCCGGTCTCCCGTATTGAAAGCCGCTCATCGTCCTGCTTCCTTGTGTTTCAAGGCGGCGAGAACCCTCGCCGGCGTCATCGGGATTTCTCCGATGTGGACGCCTATGGCATTGAACACGGCGTTGGCGATGGCCGCCGACGCCGGAATGCGCGGCGGTTCGCCCAATCCTTTGGTCCCGAGATTATTCAAACGCTCGTCGAGGACTTCGGCGAACACCGGCTCGATGTCCGGGATATCGAATGCCGTGGCGATTTTGTAATCGTGGAGGTTCGGGTTGACCATGGTTCCGGTCTCCGGATCCATGACTTTTTCCTCGAAGAGCCCGGCGCTCAGCCCCTGGGTGATCCCCCCGATGACTTGGCTTTCCGCGGTCAGGCGGTTGATGACCCGCCCGATGTCGTGAGCGGCGACGACTCTTTTCACCCTGACCTTCCCCGTTTCGGTGTCCACTTCGACTTCGACGAAATGCGCGCCGAAGGTCTGGAAGGCGAACGCCGAGGAATGTTCGGCGCGCTCGCCGTGAAACCGGGCCGGCCGGGGGAATGTCCGGGCCAGCTCCCGAATCTCGATCGCTTTCGCCGGGTCGGATTTCAGGGTGACCTTCTTGCCCTCCAGGACGAGGTCGGCCGGCGGCGCGTTGAGCTTTTTTGCGGCAAGGCTCTTGAGGTATTCCGCCGCCTTCAGCGCCGCGTCGCGCACGGCCGGGGCGACGGACGGCGTCGTTAAGCTCCCCCCGGAGATGGGTGCCCAGGGAAAGTCGGAGTTGCCTATCTTGATCGAGATATCCTGCGGTTCCAGCCCAAGCGTGTCGGCCGCGACGACGGCCATATGGGTCCGCGTGCCGGTGCCGATATCCTGGGTTCCGCACTCGACCTCGACGCTGCCGTCCGCGTAGATTTTGAGATCGGCGAGCGTCCCCGGCACGCCGGCGCCCGGCCAAATCTGGCTGGCCATGCCGATGCCCGTCCGAATCTTCCCCGTTCCGCCGCCGGGTTTTTTATTGCGCCGCGCCCAGCCGATCTTCTCCGCGCCGAGCTTGTAGCACTGGTCGAGGCCTTTCGTCGAATACGAAATCCCCGTATCGCCCTTGTCCTTGGCCGAATAATTCTTGAGCCGGAGCTCGAGAGGGTCCAGGTCCAGCTTCGCCGCCAGCTCTTCCATGAATCCCTCGAGGGCGAATGTCGCCTGGGTATGTCCCGGCGCTCGCGTCGCGCGCGACCCGCAGGTGTTGATGAAGACCGAATATTCCTCGATTTTGACATTCGGACATTTATAAACATCCGTGAAAGGCTCGGAACAGCGATCTCCCCGTCCGACCCCGCCGCAATTGATGTTCTTCATGTGGAGTGCGGTCAAGGTCCCGTCCTTCTTGACTCCCGCCCGGACCGTGAAGCGTGTCGAGGGACGGTATCCGACGCAAAAGGAATTTTCGCGCCGGGTGAGGACGATTTTGACCGGACACCCCGTCTCGCGGGCGAGCCGGGCGGCGAAGACCGTATGATCGTTCAACCCGAGCTTGCTGCCGAAACCTCCGCCCATGTAATTTTTGAGGACGCGGATCCGACCGGCTGGAATGCCGAGGGAGCGGGCCAGCCCGTCCCGGACCGATTGAATGCCCTGGGTCGAATCCCAGACGGTCAGATAATCGCCATCCCATTTGGCCAGGCTGGAATGGGTCTCGGTCGGTTGATGGACTTCCCAGGACGTCCTGTATGACCTTTCGAAGACGATGTCGGCGTCCTTGAATCCTTTTTCGATGTCGCCCCGGTTGTACTCATTCAACTTCTGGAGGTTGCCGTCCTTGTCTTGGACTTGAGGAGCGCCCGTCTCCAGCGCTTTGTCCACGCTCACCACATGCGGCAGGACCTTAAATTCGACCTTGATAAGCTTGAGCGCCTCCTCGGCCGTCTTCTCGTCGACGGCAGCGACGGCAGCGACCGGTTCGCCCGCCCAGCGAACCCGGCCTTCCTTTAATTTAAGGGCCGCCCTGACGCCCGGGAGGGCCAAAGCCGCGCTTAAATCTATCGACACGACGTCGGCGCAGGCATGGGGCGAACGGAGGATCTTGGCCAAGAGCATGTCGTCGAAATAGAGATCGTGGGTGTAGTGGGCCGCGCCCGTGACGATATTTTTTCCGTCGACCCGAGGCGTATATTTACCGATGAACTTGAACTCTCCGGAGGAGGGTTGTATCGGAGCCTGGGGCGGTGTCTGTCCGCCGCTCTGATGCATCCATTCGCTGTATTCGAGAAAGGGATCTTCGATCCGGTGGTCGTTCTTCATCTCAGCCCCTCCTCATCGTTGCCGCGGCCGCGGCGACGGCCGCAAAAATCTTCTGGTAATTGCCGCAGCGGCAGAGGTTTCCGGAAAGCGCGACTCGAATGTCGCCCGGCGTTGGCTGGCTGTTGTTGTTCAAGAGCGCGACCGAGGTCATGATGAAACCAGGCGTGCAGAACCCGCACTGATAGGCGTCTTTGTCGATGAACGCCTGCTGGACGGGATGGAGCTTGTCGCCGGCGGCGAGGCCCTCGACCGTGGTGATTTCCGCTCCATCGGCCTGCAGCGCGAGCATGTGGCAGGCATAGATGGGTTTTCCGTCGAGAAGGACGGTGCAGCCTCCGCATTCGCCGCGATTGCAGACGCTTTTCGATCCCGTCAAGCGGAGACGTTCGCGGAGAATAAAGAGAAGGGTGTCATCCGCGGCCGCCGGAATCTTCCGCTTTTTGCCGTTGACGGTCAGGGAAATCGTTTTTCCGGTGAACATTTCCAGCTCCCCCGGACCTTCAAACATCAAGCGCGGCTCCTTGCCCAGAATGCGGGAGGCTACGCTCACGCCGGCGGCCCCGCCGCCGAGCGTTTGGAGAAAAACGCGCCTGCTGACCGCCTTTATTTTCTTCTTTTTTTGCCCGTTTTCCATGGAGCTCTCCCTAAATGATCCTGAGAAGAACCTGAACGGCAAGGCAGAACGCGGCTGTTCCCGAAGGGACGAGCCAGCGCCGGAGCGGCGATCCCGCGGCGATCCCGGCCGTGGTTTCGAGCGTCTCGATTTTCGTCGCGACGAGAAAACCGAGCGGCACGGTGATGAGCGAGGCACCCACGGCGATGGGGGCGAAATAGAGGGAGAGAGGCGTCGTCGAACCTGGATAGACGCAGGCCGGAATTCCGCTCGCGAATTTCACTAGAGGGAAGAGGTTGACGGCCACGAGCGCCGACAGCCCGCCGAGGAACGCCCGTCCGGCGGCCTTCTGTCTCCACATCGCCGCCATGAACAGGACGATCAGGCTAAACGCCAGGCCTTCCGTCAGGAAAGCGAACATCGGGTTGGCGATGGCGCCATGCTTGAGGGGCAGGCCGAGAAGCGCGGCGTCGAGGAGCTTGAACATCAATGCCACGCCGACGACGACCGCCGGCCCGAAGAGTCGCTTCGTCCGGGCCCAGGCCGCGGCAATAAAAAAGAGGGCGACGCCGGTCATCACTGAACCGGAGATAAGTCTCGCGCAGCTTTGCAGGGTCAGGCCGAGGCCGGCTTCGGCGAGGCCCCAAACGGACCCTAAAACCACCAGAATTCCCAGACTTTGAGATGACGGTTTAGATGGCATGCGGATCTCCTTGCGCCGTGTTCGGCTTCATGAAAAAACTCTGCGCTTCATTATAGCGACGGATATCCTAATTGGCAACTGATGCCCCGGAGAAGTAAGGATCTCGATTTGTTTGATTTCATATCGGTATCGGAATCACCCTCGGCCCCCCGGGGAACCAGTCCCGTCGGTTCCCTGCTTCGGCCCTCCGCTATGGGGGCCGAGGGACGATTCCGGCACCTCTTTAAAATCGCATAATAGAAGATGCTTCCTCCGGAGCAAACCTTTTCCCCGTTTTTTTCGTCTATTCCCTTGAGGAATGGATGCATATTGGAGACGAGATCGCAGAGGATGATCATGCCGAACCCGAACGCATCACAAAAACAAAAAGCGACAGCCTTTTTAGCTGCCGTTGGCATTCTCGCGGCCGTCGTGTTGGCCGCCCCGGGTGCGGATCGAAATCAGGCGTCTGCGGAAAAAAAGGAACCCACGCCTGTCCCCAGACTCTCGATTCAACCCAGGATCGACGGACTGCTCGACCTTGTCTGGGAGGCTGAGGCGCTCCGGCTCGATAACTTCGTTCAACTTGCGCCGAAAGCGAACGGGACTCCGACCCAGAAGACGACGGCCTATCTCGGCTTCGACGAAAAAAATCTTTACGTGGCCTTCCGCTGCGAGGACACAGAGGCGGGAAAGCTTCGCTCTTCGGTGACCAACCGCGACCAGTGCGTTGACGATGACTGGGTCATCGTTTTCCTCGATACGTTTAATGAGAAGAGGCGGGCTTTTTCCTTCGCCGTCAATCCGATCGGCGTCCAGTGGGATTCCATCCGCATGGAGGGGGGCGGTAACGATAACATGGATTCGAGCTGGGACACGGCCTGGGAGTCGAACGGGAAAATCGACCCGGGCGGGTATATCGTGGAAATGGCCATTCCCTTCAAGAGCATCAGGTTTCCCGACCGGGAGGACAAGATCTGGGGATTGACCATCGCGCGGAACATTCCGCGCTCGGGCGAAATCATGATCTGGCCCTCATTTTCCCGCGATATTCCCGGGCTCCTCATGCAGTCCGGGCAGATCATAATCCGGGGCAGGGTCAAGAAAGGCGGAAACCTGGAGATCATGCCTATCTCCACCGCGCTCCGGCGCGAAGGGGAAAAGCTCGACGTCCAGCCTGGCATCAACCTTAAATACGGCGTCAGCTCGGACCTGACGCTCGACGCGACGCTCAACCCCGACTTCAGCCATATCGAAGCCGACGCGCCGCAGATCGACGTCAACCTCCGCTTCGCTCTTCGCTACCCCGAAAAACGGCCTTTTTTTCTAGAGGGGATGGAGATCTTCCAATTTCCCCGGATCGAAATGGTCTATACCCGGCGGATCATCGATCCGTTATTGGGGGCGAAAATCAGCGGAAAATTGGGACGGTTCACCTACGGCGTCCTCTCGGCATATGATACAAACCCGTCCGAAAGCCTCTGGGATGTCCACGGCGGAAGCGCGAACACGGAAGACAACGCCCTGTTCAACATCGTCCGGGTCAAAGCGGACGTTTTTAAAGATTCCTACGTCGGATTCTGCCTGGCCGACAAGGAGATCGATGGATCCTGGAACCGGGTCACGGGAGTGGACGGCCAATGGCGGTTCGCCAACAAATTTTTCTTCAACTTCCAGGCACTCGTTTCCAAAACGAACACCGGTAGCGAGGCGACCGAACTCGCTCCGGCGGTCTATAGCGAGGCCTTCTACTTCACGAAATATTGGTCCGCGGGAGGATTCTGGATGTCGATTCATCCGGATTTCGAGGCCTCGTCCGGATTTGTCAACCGCACCGATTATCGGAGCGCGGGCGCGTTCGCCAACATTCGGGTTTATCCGGACAAGCCGTTTCTCAACCAGGTCCAGTTCCAATTTCGCACCGGCCAGCGCGACGCGTACTTCACGAATACCGTCCAGGATACATGGACCCAGTTCGGCGTGCAATATCGTTTTACGGAATTCAATCAGCTGTTCTTCGAATTCGAACACGGACGGGAGAGGTATGCCGATATCGATTTCCGGCGGGGAAGCCTCAGCCTCCAGGGGCAGGGCAACATCATCCGCTGGCTGCCCTTGAATCTGTTCGTCCAGGTCGGCGATATGATCAACTACGACCCGGACGACGCTTATCTGGGTTGGGGAGCCATGTACGGCATTGGCGTGAACATCAAACCGAACACCCGGCTCCAGGTGGGAATTGACTACAGCAAGAGCACGTTCTGGCGGTCGCGCGGAGGAGAGCGGCTCTGGGACTACAATGTCGTCCGGATGAGGGCGATTTACCAGCTGACGAAGACGCTGTCCGTGCGGGCGATCGCGGACTACAATCATTTCTATAAACAAGTCTTCGGCAGCTTTCTCTTGAGCTATGTCCTCAGGCCCGGAACGGTTTTCTTCGCCGGACTCGACTCGAATTACGACCGCAATCCGTTCGGCCATTACGACCGGCGGAACTACAACATCTTCGTCAAGTTCAGCTACTGGTGGCGAATCTAGAGTTTCGGCGTCCGACGTCGAAACGATACACCTATCCGGGTTGACAATCCGTCGTGTTCCTCTTAGGATGACTCTGGCAGGGAGGACGGCATTTGTCATGCGAGGTGAAGACAAAATTTCCCATGATTCCGGTCGCGTGACCGTCGTTATTCCGGCCAAGGACGAAGTCCGGACGATCGCCGGGATTGTCGCACAAGCGAAAAAACACGCGGCCGAAGTCATCGTCGTCGACGGGCATTCGACCGACGGAACGGCGGATGAAGCGCGGCGGGCCGGGGCGGTGGTCGTCCAGGACCATGGCAAGGGCAAGGGGGATGCTATCCGGACTGTCATCCCGTTTATCTCCAAGCAGATTACCGTGTTCATGGACGCCGACGGGTCTCATGATCCCGAGGACATTCCCCGGCTTGTCCGGCCCATCGCGGATAACGGGGCCGATCACGTTTCGGGTTCGCGCCTCCTCGGAGGGTCGAGCGAGCTACACGGCGGATTCGACGAATTCCTCCGCCTGACCGGGAGCTCGTTCATCACCGCCTGCATCGGCTTCCGCTTCAAGGCCCGGATCAGCGAGAGCCAGAACGGGTTCCGGGCGATCAAAACCGAAATCCTGAAGAAGCTCGACCTGCGGGAAAACAGCACTACGATCGAGCAAGAGATGGTCATCAAGACGCTGAGGAAGGGCTTTCGCCTGGCTGAAGTCCCGACGCATGAATATGCCCGGGCGTTCGGTCCGTCCCATATCCGGATCAGCCGGGTGTGGTTCCGGTATGTCTATTCTTTCATCAAATATCTCTTTTTTTAGACGCATGGCCTTCGATATTCTGCTGCTCAATCCTCCTTTTAAATCGGCCAAGGGTTATAACCGCGAAGGCCGCTGCACGCAGGAGGCCGGTTTTTGGTCCACCCCGTGGCCTCCTTTTTCGCTGGCCATGGTCGCCGCTGTCCTCAGGGGTAAGCATCGCATCCGCATTCTGGACTGCCCGGCCCAACGAATAACCCGGGCTAATCTGTTGGATGACGTCATCCGGAAAGCTCCGAATATCATCGTCGCCGCCGTCAGCACAGAAACGATCGAGAGCGACCTCGAAATCCTGGGCGCGATCAAGAAACTCGCGCCCCGCACGACAATTCTCGTCTTTGGCATCCACGCCACGGTCTTCGCCGCGGATATCATCGGAACCGGCGCGGTCGATTTTGTTCTCAAGGGTGAACCGGAGGAAACCGCGAGGGAGCTTATCGCCTCCATCGAGGCGGGCTCGGACGCGCGGGAGGTCAAAGGGATCGCCGGCCGCGGGGCGTCCGGAGAAATCTTTTCGACCGAAGACCGGGGCTATATTCAAAACCTGGACGGGCTTCCCTTTCCGGGCTGGGACCTGGTCGATCTCGACCGCTATCGGCTTCCCGTTTCCCGCCGCAAGTTTCTCATTGTCAATACGCTCCGAGGATGCCCGTTCCGCTGTTCTTTTTGCAATACCGGCGTTTATTACGGGACGACAGCCCGGCGGCGCTCCGTGAACAACATCCTGGATGAGATTGCTTTCAACATCGAGCGGCATCGAATCCGCGATATATTCTTCTGGAGCGATACCTTCACCCTGTTCCGGGATCAAGTCCAAGACCTGTGCGAAGGCATCATCGCAAAAGGCTTGAACATCCGCTGGGTCGCGAACAGCCGCGTGGACACCGTCGATCCGGAGATTCTCGGCCTCATGAAGAGAGCCGGTTGCTGGCTTGTCAGTTTCGGCATCGAATCGGCCGATGATGGAATTCTCGAGCGCTGCGGCAAGCGCATTAGCCCCGAGCAAAGCGGCGAAGCGGTCCGCCGGGCGAAAGCTGCGGGCCTGAAGACCGCCGGCCATTTCATCCTGGGTTTGCCCGGGGAAACCGAGGCAACGGCGCGCGCCACGACCCGGCTGGCCAAGACATTGGGATTGGAATTCGCCCATTTTTATTCGGCCGTTCCCTACCCGGGATCGGCGCTTTATAATGAAGCCCTGGCCAACGGATGGCTCT
>Ga0315286_10002914_pt1 | contig 16036 bp, 14 predicted proteins | sample YL17G10_0_MG_FD_205038 | JGI IMG/M metagenome (GOLD analysis project Ga0315286, IMG submission 205038) | Sediment microbial communities from Yellowstone Lake, YNP, Wyoming, USA - YL17G10_0 | ecosystem: Environmental > Aquatic > Freshwater > Lake > Sediment | place: USA: Wyoming | collected...
TAGTCTGTTAGCGCTGCGATTTGGCTATTTGTTGCTCCGGCAAGCTTGGCACCAATTCTTAGCGGACCTGCATGAGTATACCACGCGGTTTTATATTCATGTATTTGCTGAACGTATTCGACGGGATTTTGCACAGCTCCGTGTTTTGACATCTCGTCGAGTCGCTGGCCAAAACCAGTCTTTAGTTCAATATCTATTAGTTCTTCAAGAGCAGCGCACTTTCGCTCTGGTGAAAAGTTTGAGTTAAGAATTGGCTTTTTTGCGAGCGCACAGCAAATATCTCCATCTAGTATTGCTAAATTTTCCCCACCACGAATTGCTTGAGCTGTGGGCAAGCCCGAATCGCCAAGCTTTTTTTGGTACACTATGTGTAGTGTGTCCTTGTTGCGTCTGATTTTGTCCTGGTCCATGATGTCATCATGAATTAGGAAATAGGCATGCAAAATTTCTAGCGAGCATGCAGCATCTATAACGCCTTCGCCACGGTCTCCCCTAATGGCCTCATAGCCCGCAATGAGCGATATTGGTCTGATTCTTTTACCTTTATTTAGGCACGCGTTTCTTATGTTAATAATTGACTCATTATTGGCAGCAGCTTTAATTTCTTTTTTGAAAAAATCGTCTAATGCCCGTTCAACTTTATCCCTGAGAATGTCATATTCTGCTTCGAAATCCATATCAGTTGTTGCGGTAAAAAGAATATTAAGACTTTCGGGAAAGGCGGGCGTTGAAGGATTTGAACCCTCGACCTATCGGTCCGAAGCCGATCGCTCTATCCAAACTGAGCTAAACGCCCGTTTAAAAGACTTAATTCTCAATTTAAAAAGATTGGTCAAGGTTTTCTTGAAAAGAAAATCTCATCACATTTGGTTGCAACAGCTTCAAATACGTGCCCATAGCGTTTGAAGCCCAGTCTCTTATAAAATTTCATGGATCTCCAATTTCCTTGCCAAGTGCTCAAAAAGGCTAGCCTAACTTTTTTAGCCTTTGCTGACTTCAGAAATGCTCTAACCAAGAGTTTGCCAATACCTTTTGACCTGTATTCTTCAATCACAACTAAGATATCTAGGAAAGCAGATTCTGAAAATACAGTTGTTTTGAGTGAAAACATGCACAAGCCAACTGGCGTCTTACCATCAAAAGCCAGTAAGATTTCCTTATCCTTAATTCGGTCTCTATTAATTAATTTCAAAAAGTAATAAAAAGAAGGGTCCCCCGTAGTCCACTCTTTGAAGCCCTTTCTGTACACTTCTTTGACTACTCTAAGTTCATCTGGTTTTGCAAATCTAATTTTAATCATGGCGTTAGCCTTTCCATTGTTCTCGGGAAAGGAATAGCATCCTTAATTGATTCAAGACCGCAAATCCATTGCACAAATCTGTCCATACCCATTCCGAAACCGGAATGCGGAACTGCGCCATATCTGCGCGTGTCAAAATACCATTCGTAATCTTTAGGGTCTTCACCTTTGGATTTCAGAGCTTTTTTCATAGCTTCGATATCCAAATCTCTCGCAGATGCGCCAATCAATTCGAAACCTGTTCCGGGCACAAGAACGTCTAAGCATAATGCAACTTTCTTGTCTTTTGGATCGCTTGGCTTATAGAATGCCATAACCTCTTTTGGATAATGTGTTACAATTACGGGTTTGTCATAGTGTGTTGTAAGCTGTTTTTCTTCTGGCGTGCGCAGGTCCTTACCCCAGGAAACTTCCATACCGTCCTTTTCCAAAATTTTTAGAGCTTCAGTGTATGTAACACGAGGGAATGGTGGCTTGATTTTTTCAAATTGTTTCGGGTCTCTGCCCAGCAATTTGAGTTCTTTGGCGCAGTCTTTTGCGACTTTTTGACAGATATACGAAATCAATTCTTCACAAACTTTTGCCAGTCCGTCTAGGTCCATCCAGGCAGCTTCCATTTCTCCATGCCAGTATTCCATCAAGTGCCTTGATGTTTTTGATTTTTCTGCTCTGAAAGATGGCGCAATAGTAAATATTCTCTCAAGAGCAGGCAGTAAAGCTTCCGCATAAAACTGCCATGTCTGCGCTAACCTGACTTTCTTGCCAAAGTAATCTACTTCAAACAATTCTAAACCAGATTCAGATGTTTTTGTAAAGAACGGTGCGTGCGTTTCGTAGTATCCTTTTTGCAAAAAGAATTCTCTGAACGCAGTAAACACTTTGCTGCGTATTTTCCAAACCTGCTGTAGCTTTTGCATGCGGACAGAAAGATGTCTGACATCAAGCAAAAATTCGTCGCTTAAGTCTTTTGAGATTGGATATCTTTCGGCAAGCCCTATTATTTTCAGGTCTGTGACTTGCAATTCAAAGCCCGTTGGTGCTCTTTTGTCTTCTTTTATAGTTCCTTCTATCTCGCAGGAGCTTTCTATAGTAATTTTCTCAGCTTCTTTCCATGCTTTGCTGTCTTTCTTGACAATTGCCTGTATCAAATCCGAGCTGTCTCTGAGCGTCAGGAAGATTATCTCTTTCTGGTCTCGTTTTCTGTAAACCCAGCCTCTTATGGCTACTTGTTTACCTTCTAACTTCTTATCTAGAACTTGCTCTATCTGTTTAAATTCCATATCTATCCCCCCTTTTAGGAATTAATAAAACTAGCGCCTGAGGAAGGATTTGAACCTTCGACCTATCGCTTAACAGGCGATCGCTCCACCAGGCTAAGCTACTCAGGCAAAACTCAATAAATTTGGCTATTCCGAAAACCAACTCGAAAAATAGAACTGTCTAGAATTAAGGTCCTAACAATTCCGGCTAATCACTTTGATTGCCATAAAGTTACTAGCATGTTCAAGTATATAAAGCTTCCTAAATTGTTTACTCGAGCAAACAATTATGTTTAAAATAATGGCCCTATCTGTTTACTCTATGAAACAATTGATTGCTCAGGGCGCTGAAGCGAAAATCTATCACTCTGATAGCAAAATCATCAAAGAGCGAGTCAAAAAGAGCTACAGGATAGCCGAGATAGACTCTAAATTGCGCAAGGAGCGCACAAGGGCAGAAGCCAAGCTCATACGCTCACTAGAAAGAGCAGGAGTTCCAGTTCCTGCAGTTTTGAAAGAAGATGATAAAGGAATGATTCTGGACTTGGAATACATAGACGGGGAAAAAGTCAGAGATTATCTGGAAAGGACAGAGGATGTAAAACTCTGCAAGCAGATAGGCGAATTAACAGCAAAAATGCATTCAGCAAATATCGTTCACGGAGATTTGACTACTTCAAATCTGATACTTAGAGGCAATAAAGTTTATTTGATAGACTTGGGTTTGGGAGATTTTTCTGAAAGAATAGAAGACAAAGCAGTTGACCTGCACCTATTCAAAGAGTGTTTGGTAAGCAAGCACCACAAAATCTGGGAAGCCTGCTGGAAAAGTTTTGTCCAAGGCTACAAAGACCAAAAAGTTCTTGACAGATTAAAAATCGTAGAATCGAGAGGCAGGTACAAGCAAGCCAAGGTCTTCTAGGCTCCGATTATCTGGCAAATATAGTCTTCTGCAATCTTTTCGCTCGCAAAAACGGTTACGTTTATTCCCCTAAAAACAGGTATGTCTTCGTTTCTGACGTACTCAATGATAAACTCCATAGGTTTGACGTCATAGATTTTTTTGCCTTCATATTTAAATGAAGTAGATCCGCCCACCCTAACGAACTCTATTTCCTGAATAGTTTTCCCAACAGGCAAGGTTACAGTGCCATTGATTTTGATTTGATAATTACGACTATCTTTTTGTAGTTTTATTTGGTCTGTGAGCTGGTCGGGTTCTATGCTCTTTATCTGTCCATAAGGTCCCGCTTCGGCTTCTTTAATTGTGATTATTCCTTTTTGTTCTATCAGTTTAATGAGCCCGTCCAAGCTTTCTACTTTCATATCCCTCCCTTAATCAAAAGTCTTTTAAACCAAATACCTTAGGCAAGTTTAGGATAAGTTGGTTTCGACTAGCTTATACCGGTACGTTCTGGTATTTGTGAGTCGATTTTCAAATATGGCACGAATGCACGCAAGGAGACGGGGAAAAGCAGGCTCAAAAAAGCCATTGCTAGCTCCTATTCCGGGCTGGGTTCAGTACAAATCTGAAGAAATAGAAGCTCTGGTTGCAAAGCTCGGCAAGCAAGGTTTGCCTTCAAGCCAGATAGGACTTATACTCAGAGATAGTTATGGAGTTCCAGACGTTGAAAAAATTACGGGCAAAAAAATAACTCAGATTATGGAAGAAAAGAAGTTAGCATCAAAATTGCCCGAGGATTTGCAAAACCTAGTCAGGCAAACAGTCAAGATCAGAAAACACATGGAATTTCACAAAAAAGACATGGCTTCCAAGCGAGGTTTGCAGCTGACGCAGGCAAAGATAAACAGATTAGGTAAATATTACAAGAGAGCCGGCAGGATAGCCAAAGATTGGAAGCTTGAAACAGAGGTAATGGGCTAATGGTCACAAAAGCAACTGTCACAAAAGCAAAGAAAAAGTGGTTCACAGTCTTAGCACCCGAATATTTCAAAAACAAGGAAATTGTTGATATAACTGCGTTTGAGCCTCAGCAATTAGTGGGCCGACCTGTTGAAGTCAACGTTATGATGCTAACGGGTTCGCCAAAAGACCAGCAAAGGAAACTTATATTTAGGGTAACAGGAACGCAAGGTGAAAAAGCGATAACAGAACCCTGGCGCTATGCTTTGGTTGATAGCTTCATACAGCGTTCATCCAGACGTTACAAGGAAAGATTTGTTCACGTTCTCACTGTTCAAACAAAAGACAACAAAACGGTAATTATAAAGTGGGTTGCAATGGGTGTCAAGAAACTGCATCACCCTGTGCGAGCAGAGTTAATGGTAAAATTAACAGCGCAAACTAAAGACAAGATTGGAAAAATACCATGTGGAGAGCTATTCACTCCGTTGGCATTAGATAAATTATCTGCAGACATAAAGAAAGAGCTCAGATTGATTTTCCCATTGGATAAATTGCTTGTTTGGAAATTAGCGGTTATCTAAGTCTTATAACATCAAGATTTCTTGGAGCCATAGTTTCTATTTTGAAGGTTTTGTGCAGGCTTGAAGCGGCGTCAAGTGTTTTGGAATTCTCTCCATGAACAATTATGGCTTTCCTTGGCCGTGGTTTGACTTTCTGCACAAAGGACATCAGCTCTTCTCGGTCAGAGTGACCGGATAGTCCAAATATTGTGTGTAACTCTAATTTGATTTTTACAAGCACGTCATCAATCTGAATTTCTTTTTCGCCCTTCTGAACTTTGCTGCCCAGAGAACCCTCGCCCTGATAGCTTGTAAATATGAGTGAGTTTTTCGGGTTATCTGCGAGCGCTTTCAAATATTGAACAGATGGTCCGCCAGTCAGCATTCCCGATGTTGCTATTACCACGCAAGGCGGTCCTTCGATCACTTGTCTGCGCTCTTTTGAAGAGCCTACTTGCTTGAATATCGGAGATAAGAATGGGTCCTTGTCTTCGTAAAATATTTGTTCCCTGACATCTTTATTTAAAAATCTAGGATATGCGTTATGTATGGCTGTAATGTCCCATACCATTCCATCAACCCATACGGGGAAGTCAATCTTTTCGTCACGCGAGAATTTTTCGAGAAGAAGCATCATTTCTTGGGAACGACCAACTCCCAGAGATGGAATCAGAACTTTACCTTTGCGTTGTATTGTCTCCTTGACGATCTTAACTAATTGCTGCTCACAATCTTCTCTCGATGGCATGATATCTTCAGCGAGGCCATATGTGCTTTCAAGCATCAAAGTTTCCAATCTGGGGAAAACCATTTGACAGCCGTCAAATAGCATAGACCTCTTCACTTTAAAGTCGCCAGTGTACATGAAGTTGTGCCAGCCTTCGCCGATGTGGCAATGTATGAACGCTGAGCCAAGAACGTGGCCGGCATTGTATAAAGTGATGCGAACATCAGGCGTTATGTCTGTAACTTCACCATACTCTAGAGTTATTGTGTGTTTTATTGCTTCTTTGATATCCGCACTAGAGTACAACGGCTGTTTTGCGCTTGCCTGGCTGACTTCTATGCAATCTAACATCAGAAGAGCCATAACATCTCTCGTAGGTTCTGTACAATAGACTGGGCCGCGGTAACCCATCTTAAACAAATATGGAAGGAAACCAGAGTGGTCCAAGTGCGCATGTGAAATTATGACTGCATCTAAGTCTTCTATGTGGAATTCTGGTGCGTTCAAATAAGGAAACTGATATTTTCCCTGCGCAGCAACATTGATTCCGCAATCAAGCAGAACTTTTGATTCCGGAGTTTGGAGTAGGAAGCAGGAACGTCCGACTTGTCTGCCAGCGCCAAGTATGGAGATACGAGCCCACATCTCGTCGCCAGGTGCCATTCTCTTTTGTTCATAAATTCTCTTGCCGACGCCGTCCAGGAATTTTCGCCTATATTCAGAGTCTGTAAATAGAACATTTCTGATATTTGTTGTAATTTTTGATGGAATTATTGATTCGCGCCTGACAAAAGTTGTCCAAAAACTCTCGTCTTTGATTCTCTTCAGGTTTTCGCCGTCCTTGCCTATTGCCAAGCCGGGTTTTTTGGCTTCTATTGTTATAAGACTTCTAGCCGGCTCGAAAAGAATCTGAGTTACTTCGGCTTCCTTTGGGATTACTTCGGTTACTAGGTTGCGAGCTTTCTCGGTATCCATTCGAATGGACACATCAGCCCGCAGGTCAATTCTTTTTTTGAATTCATCAACCAGAGCGCGGACTATATCTCCGCCTTGCTGGAAGAAAGTTTTATTCTTTGTATAAAGAACTATGTTAGCGCCTTCAAACACTGTTGAAGTTATATGTGCGTCTTTAGGAACTTTCAATAATATCTCATCCAGTACAGACATAGCTCACTCTCTATCCACAATCTTTGTTAGAAGGGTTTTGTTCATCCTAGTTTTGGCTTTAATACCGCATTTACTTTTTCTTTCTCTAATTTTCTGTAACCTTTTTTGTCTATTATGATAACTTCAACGCCTTCGCCAGTGCCAGCATCTCTCTTCAATGCCGAAGCCAGGGCTTTGATTGCTAGCTCAGCGCCTTGTTCAGTTGTCATGTTTTCCTTGTAGCTGTCTTCCAAGACACCGAAAGCCATTGGACTTCCGCTGCCGGTAGAGTAGTACATATCCTCTTTGATTATGCTTCCACCCATATCTATTGTATAGAGGGCGTATTCGTTATTTTCATCTATTCCGCCCATAATTAGCTGAACAACATAGGGCATGTATGATTTTGCTCTTTCAAAAACGATTGTTGCCAGTAAGTTTGAAGCGGCAGTCAGGCTTGGCTCAACTCCAGTATTGTATCTGTAGAGATCCATCTCTGCACGCAAGAGCCTTGCTAGAACTTGTCCGTCTGATGCATAGCCCGCAATTGTAAGGGCAATATTATTGGTGATTTTGAATATTTTTTCTACATTCTTGTTTGCAATTAAGTAGCCCATTGTGGCTCGCTTGTCAGCGGCCATTACAACCGCGTCTTTACACACTATTCCTACAGTTGTTGTTCCTTTCCTTTGCTGATTTTCTTCCATTAGAATCCCTCAGATGTGTGAGAACTGTTATTCATTCGATATTGTTGATTTTTAAATGTTTTTGTTGGAAGCTCACAACCCTTTTCCAAAGCGTTGACGGAAAAGTGGGTGCCAGCTTCGCTGCCAGCCCACTCAGTATGATTTCGCGATGTAAACAATGTGTTTTGCTGGCTTGCCGCACATGATGCACTTGCCAGTTGCTTTCTCTTGCTTGCCAAACAGTGTCCCGCGGACTTTCGCAGCAGCTTCTTCTTGCAGCTTATCTGCACATTTCTGTCCGTCAAAATCTATTGAGCAGAAAGGTGCTTTTACAATTCCTCTTTTTGTTTCTAGTATTTTCTTTGCGTCTGCAAAAGTTTTTGCTTCGTGAATGGAATCTTTTAAATCAGTTTCAGCTTTCTTTGTTATGTTTTTCAATAATTCAACAGCATACTCCACGATTTTCTTGTCAAGGTCTTTCTCTGAAATGATTTCTTTCTTTTTTGTATCCCGTCTTACTAAAGTCAATTTCTTTTCTTTGACTTCTCTAGGTCCGACTTCAATCCTGATAGGAACACCTTTCATTTCCCATTCATTGAATTTCCAGCCCGCAGTATTCTCAGAATCGTCGTACGTTACTCTGTAACCTTTTCCTTTCAGGTCTTTTTCTAATTGCCTGCATTTTTTCTCAACATCGGCAGATTTCTTCTCGAAAATTATCGGAATTATTACAACTTGTATCGGCGCAACTTCAAATGGCAGAACTAATCCGTAGTTGTCTCCGTGTATGCTGATAAGGCCCGCCATTATTCTAATGAGGCCGGGGCCATAACAGGTCTGCCAAGCGTGTTCCTTCTGCTCTTTTTTGTTCATGAAACATATATCGTACGTTTTGGAGAAATTTTGCCCAAGGTCATGTGTTGATGCAATTGTGTTTACCTTTCCATCGACAATTGTTTCTGCACCATATGTATCAACAGCACCAGCAAATTTATCCCACTGCGGCCTTCGCACAAAAATAAATGGCAATCCAAGTTTCTCGTGCATTACATTTTCAGAATAAACCATATCGTTCTTTACTTGTTCTAAGGCATCTTCATGAGTTGCAAAAGCATCATGTGCCTCGAAGAAATTGAATTCCCTGCCTCTTAGGAAAGGCCGTGTTGTTGTCTCAAACCGGAATACAGTAATTCTTGACTGGTATCTTTTGAAAGGAAGCTGGTTCCAGCTTCTTATCCAAATAGAGTACATAGGATAAATCTGTGATTCTCCGGTAGGTCTTAAGTAGAATTTTTCCTCAAGTTTTTTGCCGCCGCCTTCAGTAACCCAGTATAATTCCGGAGCAAAGCCCTTTACGTGCTCTTTTTCCCGTTTTATGTACGCTTCTGGGACAATCGTAGGCAAAAGCATTGGCTCATGACCATCCGCTTCCACTTCTTTTTCGAGCATAGCCTCAAAAGCCCGCATGATTTTGACCGCCCAAGGAGTTTCAACAATGGCTCCCTGTATGCCATATCTCATGTCCGCAAGGTTTGCACCTGCTTCAGAAACCAGTTCGGTATACCATTCCGAGAAGTCTTTTTCCTTATTATGCTTAAGGGCCATGTATATACTGCTCTGAATAAACCTATTTAAATTATTTTATCCTCGTAAAGTCATGTTAAAGGTAGCTGTCCTCTCAGATCCGCACCTTGGTTTTGGTATTGGTACGGAAAGGGAGAACGACGCATTCAACAATTTTGAACAAGCTCTTAGGGCAATCATCAAGGAAGAACCGCAGCCGCATGTTGTCTTGCTATGCGGAGATATTTTCCACGACAAGATTCCGAGACAGGAAGTTCTGGGTAAAGTCATAGAGCTATTCGCAAAAGCCAACAAGCAATTGAAGACGCGGCCGCAGATTTTGAAGCGGGTTAAAGGCGGAAACACGGAAATTGTCAAAGAGTTTATTTCGCCAATAATTGCTATCTGGGGCACGCATGAAAAAAGGCATTCTGAAAGCACAAATCCAGTCCAGATTTTAGAGAAAGCAGGCTTGCTTTACTGCCTGCATGCGGAATCTATTCTTGTTGAATGCGGTTATGATAAGATTGGCATACATGGCTTGTCGGGCGTGCCAGAACCTTATGCCAGAGAAGCTCTAAAATCCTGGAATCCCAAGCCTTTCACAGAATGTAATAATATTCTGATGTTGCATCAGAACATAAAAGAGGCCATGCCTCCAGTGGACTACGCCTTAGAATTCGCAGATTTACCAAAGGATTTCATAACTCTATGCGGTCATATCCACAATACCTCGAGATTTGAACATCCAGCATCAAAAAAACCAATAATCATTGTTGGTTCTACGGTTTCAACACAGCTTCAAAAAGCTGAAGCCGAAACTCCCAAAGGATATTATTTATTTGAATTTGGAAGAGAGCGCTATGACCTTAAATTTGTTCCAATCAGAACGAGGCCATTTTTCTACGAGACATTAACCATAAAGTACCAAAAACCAGTCGAGGTTTTATTTGAAATCAATAAGAAGATTTCAGAAATTTTCAAGAGCCAGATTTTCATTGAAGGCGAGAAGCCAATTATCCGAATCAAACTGGGAGGCTCTTTGGCAGAAGGATTTAAGCTGGAAGACCTGAATTTGGGCAGAGTGTTATCTGAATACGAGCAAAAAGTCATACTCTCCGTTGACAAGTCTTCGCTGGAAGCAGTTGATTCTGCCCAGCATTCAAAAATTTTGGAGGATCTTAGAGACAGGAAAGTGTCGATAGATGATATTGGAATTGGTATTTTGGCAAAAAATCTAAAATTGAATGTAAATCCGGAAAAATTGAGTGCAATTTTCAATTTGCTGGCTGAAGAAGAGTTAGAGCAGGCTGAAAATGCAATTGAAGGCAAGTTTGAATCTAGCGCAGAACCTCAGGAAACATATGTTACTGCGGAACCTGAAATGCCTCAGCAGACTGCAGAGCCATCAGAATCCAAACCTGCTGAAGCGCCTGCAGAGCAAGAAGTCCAACAGCAAGCTCAACCACAAATGCCTGCAGCTCCTGCTAAAAGCGCTCCGGACCCAACAACTTTGCATCTCGCGGAATCAGGATTATCAATGTTAGGTACGGGTAGCGGAGTCAGGTCGTCTCCTAGACCCGCGACTTCAAGACCCGCAGCAGCTCCGGTACAGCAAGCTCCTGCAAGAAGAGCAGTAGACCCTGAAACAAAACGCTTGGCTGAATCTGGATTGTCAATTTTAGGTAGTTCAGACCATAAAGCGAAGCCAATCATCAGAGTGAAAGAAGCACCTGGCGCAAAAACCATTCAGAAGATAGCAGGACAGCCGCACGCAAAGCCAGTCGGGCAGGCACCGCCGCCAAGAAGATGGAGACTTGGCGATGAGGATGAAATTATAGTTGCAAAGAAGAGCACATTCAATTTGAAGAGATTTTTGAACAAGGAGTATTGATGATAAATAAAATAAGGCTGCAGAACTGGAAATCTCACACAGATACAGAACTTTCTTTCACCCCTGGAGCTAATGTCATAATAGGGCCGATGGGTGCAGGAAAGTCATCGGTGTTGCAGGCAATTTCATTCGCACTTTTTGGAACATTTTCAGAATTGAAAAGAAAAGAACTGAAGATTTCAGATATAGTAAAAAGAAATTCAGAAATAAAAAATGCAGCAGTAGACATCGAGCTTGCGATAGGCAACGAAATTCTGCAGATTAAAAGAATAATAGAAGATGGCAATACAAAAGAAGCTACAATCAGGAATAAAGAAGGAAAACTTCTAGCTGGTACAAATCCGGCACAGGTTAGTGCTTACTTGAAAGATGTTCTGAGAATAGATGAAGATATTTTCTTGAGAACAATCTACGCAAAGCAGAATGAAATTGACTTGTTCTTGCAGTTGACGCCGATAGAACGGAAAACAAGAATGGATGAGTTAATGTGCATCGACAAATTCGAAAATGCAAGAAGGAATTGTGTAAAATTATTGAACCAGATAGAAACAAAGAAATCTTCGCAGGAAGATTTCATCAAAGATTTCAGAATTGAAGACCTCGAAAGAGAAATTGAGGAATTAAAGAAAGCTTGCACAGATTTGCTTGCGGAGAAAGAGGGCTTGAAAGCAAGATTCTCTGAAGTTGAAAAGGAAAAGACTGAACTTGATATAAGAATAAAGTCACAAAGGAAGAATCTTGACGAAATAAATAGATTGGAAGAGAATAAACGTATTCTTGAAAAGCAATCAACAGAGTTGAAAGAAAAGCTAGGCTCAGTTTCACTGGATGAAGATCTGCAGTCAGTTAATTTCAGATTGAGGGAGATTAAAACAACGATTTCTGAACTGCAGAAATCGAAAGTTAATCTGAAAGAAGATATCGAGAGACATCAAAGGAACGCATTGGAGCTCGAAAAGAGACTCGGAATGCTCGAGCACAAAGCAGCAGAACTTTCAGATGCGCTCGCAGAGACTGATAAACTTCATACTGATTTGGAAGCTCTTGAAAGAGAAGGAAAATTAGTATTATTGGAAAGCAAGATTAAATCAGTTGAAGAAAATATAAGACAAACTATCGATCAAAGGGCACAAGTTTTGGGCGAGATATCCATAATTAAAAAGCATCTTCAGGATCTCGAGACAACGGAAGGTGCTTGTCCTGTTTGTTCAGCAGAACTAACTCAAGTAAAGAAGGCAGAATTAATTTTGCAGAGAAATCAAAAGATAACGGAGTTGGCGGCCAGAGCACAAGAGCTGCTGACAGCAGAAGAAACTCTCAGAACTGAAGCAAGGCACACAGAGGAAATTTACGACAAACAGCAAGACGTCATTAAAAGAATAGGGCAGTTAGGGGATTTGCTGCGGGAAGAGCGCGGCATAGCCATACAATTATCCGAAGCCAAAGGCAAGAAAGATATATTTGCTGAAATCATAACACAGATGCAGCAGCGTCTCGATGACGTGGATGTTGGAGTTGCAAATCTTGATTCTGAATTAACGCAATTGACAGAGAAAAGGCATCTTTGCGAGTTAAAGGAAAAAGAAAATGAAATTCATAGGGAACTGGAAAGAATAAGCAAAGAGCTAGAAATAAGGGCGGTCGTGCCGGGAGAAATCGATAGTTTAGAAACAAAATTCCAAAACGCAATTAGAAACGCGCAGGAATTAGAATCAAAAGCAAGATCAAACGATTACATAATTGAAGAAAAACAGAAAAGATTGGGCGATTTTGAAGAAAAGAAGAATAAGTTTGTTGAGATTCAGGACAAAATAAAGATATTTGAGGATAAGGTCGAATTCCTGAGTCAATTCAAGAATGCCTTGCTCATAGCACAGGAAAATCTGCGCAGAGAATTAATTACAGCAGTAAATGAAGTGATGTCAAATCTCTGGACGCAATTATATCCGTATGACAAATGGTCTTCAATTAGATTGGATGCTTCTGAAAGTGACTATCTGCTGCAGATGAGAGAGAAAGAAGGAGACTGGATATCCGTAGCAGGATTTGCATCGGGCGGAGAAAGAATGTTGGCCTGTTTAGTATTGCGATTAGCATTTGCAAAAGTGCTGGCACAAAACATGAACATCTTGATTTTGGATGAACCAACTCACAATCTGGATGACAAAGCGATCAACACGCTGGTTGACGTCATTCAAAACAGGCTTTCTGGATTCTTGGACCAGATATTCATTGTCACACACGACGAAAAGCTCGCTGAAGCAGGTGACAATATAATAAGAATAAAATAAAACACAGATCTATACGTACATTACTTTCTGCGCTTCCTCGGCATTCTTTAGGTTCATACGCTTCAGCTTTTCGTATATCTTAAAGAGTCCTACCTGTGCATCTACCATTTTCGCAGGGTTAATAGCGTAAGCACCGGATACGCCAGGGCCAGAAAGGTAATCTAAGATATCTTCTTCTGTTCTCAGATGTGCCAATGGGCTTTTCGGCGAGTTGAAATACCATGTCAATTTTTCAAAAGCTGCGTAAGCATTGCCGTTTTCCAAATCTTCATGTACTTTTCTTGTTGCGTCCACTAATTCAGGAAGAGTGGCCATATCTCTATCCGAAAAATCCAAGTCCGTAAGGTCCTTCGCATCGGCTAGTATGTCGTCCAGATCAGTTTCTGTTTCTATTCCGCCTATAATTTGATGTGTGCTCTTGTGTGACATGTTGTTACCTCGTGTTGTCTTTTTCTCTGAAGATTTGTGCTATTTTTAAACCTTACGATATCCGATAGTTCTGTGAGATGAACTATCACAATTTAGAATATGTATCTAAGAATTTGAAAAAAAGAAGAATAAAGAGCTTAAACGCTCTTCAATTTGTCTGCTATTTCAGCGATAACTTCAGGCTCTTTTGGTAAAGAGAGTGAGTCTCTGAATCGCTTTCCGCCATCTGGTGTGTAAAAACCCTTTGAGATGGAAACAAATTCGTTTTCGCCTTCATCTGTTTTTGCAATTTTTCGCGCAACTTCAATAAATGAATTGCGACCAAATTTTATTTCTTCTGCTTTTATTGTTTGGAATTCAACTCTTGCCATTTTCATTTTCTCCGTTTGTTTTCCTGTTTGCGAACGGCCAGAAATCTGCGAACCTTTGTGGGTTGCGTGTTTTCTAGGTGCATTTCGCTAGCCCTTTAAGCTGAATGCAACTTTTTAAGGTTTTTGGCAATCAAATTTCTTTTCTCGCTAGCTCTCTTAAGAAACCCGATTCTATCCTTTTCGCAATTCTTGGAAAATTTGTTTGCGTGTACTGCATGTACTTTATGAGCAATTCTTTAGCAGAAACACAATTAATTCTGCAAAGATAGAAATTTGCGTATGCTAGATGCATATGCTTTTCTCTTAGTTCTTCTTTTGACTTGCCAGCTAGCAGCTGGTCCCAATATCTAAAACGCTTTGAGTGTTGGCGTTTAACATAGCTTTTGATGCAACAAGGCGGAATGCCTTCATCTTCGCCTTGCCAAACATCGAAATTTTTTCCTTTTGAGTGTCTTTCGCCTATTTCAATAGACCATTCAATTTCGTCACCAACAAATCTCGTGCCGACACGATAGTCTAGCCCCAGGACCTCTGATATTTGTGCTTCCAAAATTGCGCTTGCAGGCAAATCTTCTGAAATGTCTGTCCAAAATAATTCGCCAGTGTATGTTCTCAGCCCACCGTGGTGAAGGATATAATTAAGATAGCCTTGTGGATTTCCTTTTGGCAGGATTTTCAAAACTCTATCTTCAAGTGAACTCATAGAAACTCTTTACCGTCTGCTAATTTACCGTTGCCAAGCTTCTTTTCCCACAAAATGGCGTAGTCCTCAAGCTTCGTGCCGTGGCTTTCTTTTGACTTGCGTTTCCTGATTTTGATGAAAACAGGGTAATTTACAGCTTCCCCAATAATCAGGGCCTCGCCAACTTTCAGGCTCGAAATTACATCGAGTGTGCTAGAAGATATAGCCTCTGCTGATTTCTTGATATGATCCAAATCATAAGGATTTGTAACCTTTAATATCATTTGAGTGTTACATTGAGATAAAGCAGTTGTTGACAGCTGTACTGGACGTTGAGAAATTAAACATATGTTAGCATAGAATTTTCTTCCTTCTCTCGCCAGAGTTTCGATGATTCCCCTGCTAATTGCATTTTCAGATTTTGTGCCTTCAGGGCAGAAGTTGTGTGCCTCTTCAATTATTTCTAGATATGGGGGCACAAGTCCTTTTCTTCTCAAACTAAATAGTCTCCTTGAAATATAGGAAACAATTAATTGTTTTCTTCTCATATCTAAAACATCTCTGAAATTCAAGATTGTAGCATGGCCTTGTTGCAGTAAATTGTCAAAATTCGGATAATCTGAATCTGAAAAGACATCAATTGCTTTTAATTCCGAAAGCCATGCCAAGAGCGCATTCATTGTTGGCTCTGACAAGTTTGTATGCAATTTGACAGCATCCATAATGTCAGCAATATCAAAAACTCCTTCTTTTTTCAAGGCATACATTATTTTTCCTAACTCCCGGACTTGAACAGGAGTCATCGATGGAATCAATTGTGCAAATAATTTCTCAGAAACGTTTGATACGGAAATTTTGACGTCCGCAGCATTAATGACTTCGACTTGATCTTTAAATTCATCAGCAAGGCTGGCGTATTCGCCATGGTTATCCACAATTAGAATTCCAATCCTGCCCTGCTTTTCAGTTCTGGCTAGAAGCTCTTCAATCAAAACAGCGACCGCATAGGATTTTCCAGCTCCCGAAATTGCCAAGACAGCCATGTGCTTTTGTATCATTCTTGTTAAGTTTACTTTTGCCCGCAGATTATGTTGTTGGACTTCGCCCAAATCCAGGCCTTTTTCCTGATCCAAACCTAAAAATCTGTTCAGCAAATCAGTTTCCACTTCAGTTACATCAATGCCCGGGCTTGGGGGAAAGCTTGGCCTGTTTAGCATTCCGTCAGAGGTGTAGGTACCAAGTAATTTTGCATCAGCAATCG
>Ga0315286_10002915_pt1 | contig 16035 bp, 22 predicted proteins | sample YL17G10_0_MG_FD_205038 | JGI IMG/M metagenome (GOLD analysis project Ga0315286, IMG submission 205038) | Sediment microbial communities from Yellowstone Lake, YNP, Wyoming, USA - YL17G10_0 | ecosystem: Environmental > Aquatic > Freshwater > Lake > Sediment | place: USA: Wyoming | collected...
GGTGTTCTCGCCTCAGGATTATGAATTAGCAGCTCGCATTCTGGGTCTTCCTGTCCCCCGGACTCCTGCTGAACAAGCTGCCGCAGCTCCCATGGTTTCCGTGGTGATCCGGAATTTCCACCGCGCCGCCCCTCCCGTTCCAGGTCATGAAGGTGAAGGCATCCAGACCGGAGCTACTCGTTCGTTAAATTCTTATCCTGCAAATACTCAGCCTGAAGCGCGAGTTGATCTTGGACGCCGGTTGCAAGCTGGTGTTACTAACCCCAGTGATGTAGAAGAAGTTGAAGAACTGATTCACGTTCTGCTCAATAACCCGCAGTTGATGCAGATGTTTATTGAGTTTATTCAGAGTCAAAACGAAGACTCATATGACAGTGGGGAATATCTGAGTCGGCAGCGGCCACTGGAGTATGACCTTCCGAACTTCGGCGGTCAGTATTCAGTTTTAAACGCTCCGAGTAATTCTTCGATTCCTGCGTCTGAACGTTATCAAGAGTTGGGTTGATCGATGAACATACGTCAGCAGCAGTTACAAGAACGCGATGTTCGGCGAGGAGCGCCTGAACTTGATCCCATATCATTTTTATCTATGTATATGGAATCTAATTTTCCGCAAACTGCTGCTTACCAATCTGCTCAGCAGAAACTTGCTGGTATTTTCCCGCAAGCTAACCCTAACGATGTAAACTATACAAAGAAGCCGTTATCCGGCACATCGTTTGATAACCCGGCAAGTTACTGATGGCAAACGGTATTAATCAAGTTAACAGCTTAAGCGGGCTTTTTAATAAGCTTGTTTCGGAGTTAGGTGGAGATACTGCGAAGGCTTCTCAGATATTTGGCAAATATTTAAATAACCCAGATGTGTATGAAAATCTCGTTAAGCAAGGTGCTGTAAAAACAGTTGTTCCTTCTGTAACGAGCATTGAGTCAATGCTGGCTTCAGCAATTCCCACTGCGGCCACAGCTGGCATTGCGGCTCCCATTGTGGCGGCTGCACAAGGCGGCGGTGGTGGTGGTGGTGGGCTGTTATCTAGCCTGGGTGGATTTACTGCAGCTACAGGAGCTAATTTTTTTGCTGAGAAATTAGCTAATTCTGCCGGTGGACTTTCAGGTCCTACTAGTTACGCCACGGCTGAACCTACTGGTGCTAGTAAGTACTTAGTATCTCCGGAAACGGGGATGTCGTATCAACAATATTATGAGAGTGTTCTGCCGCGCATCCGTGGAACTAATGCTATTTTGCGTGCATTAGGTCAAGCGGAATTACCTGAACCCGAAACTCCTCAAGAGTTCGTGCAGCGCAGTGCTGATGTTTTAAGTCAACAACAAGAGGAAGCAACAAATCGGATGATTCGTCAAACACAAGCAAATCGTGAATTTGATGTTGCAATTCAATCTTTAGCTACTCAAGGACAGGTTGCTACTGAACGAGAAAAATCTTTAGGGGCTGTACAGCGTCAGCGAGTAGAATCTGGTTATAACGCAGCATCTAATATGTTGAATCAAGCTATTAAAGATATTGGTGCTCGCGAGCGTTATGAAAATAACACTACGCTGGCCCAGCTAGCGCAACCTGTTTGAGGAAATAATCATGCCATCATCTGCAGGTTTTTTTGGTTCATTACAAGGCATACTTAAAACAGCAGCCCCTTACGTTGCTGGGGGCCTTGCTGTTGGAATTCCCACTCTCCTTGCTGGTCGGGGTGAAGACGAAGAAATTGGGAGTGTTAAAAAAGATACTGGTTTAGGTTTAGATACATATTATGCAGGAGAAAACTATGGGTATCAGTCCCCTGGTTCTTTCTTAAAAATTGACCCTATGCGGGCTGCCGATGAGTCAAGCGAACAAGCTCGCATCCGCGCTGTTCAAGATCGTATTCGTGGGGATATTGCAAGAGCACAAGCAAGTTCTCAGAACCTCCCTAAGTCTTCTCCTGATACTGGATCTTCCGCTCCTGGCGGAGGGGAAGTAGTTCCTCCTGCTGGCGACGCCGGTCAAGATAGAAAGGGAGGTACGCTTCCTCCTCCTGCTACACCCGGCCCTAAGCAAGGGGAGGAGAAAGGCCCTCAGGATATCTGGAAGGAAATTGTTAAGCAGCTAAATCCTGAAGTTGCTAAGCAACGTGCAGCTATCGATACCGAGAATGCGGTTCGCCGTATGCTCGTTACTAACGCTTTGTCGATGCGGCAATCGCGTGAAAATACCGCACGTCAAGTAGAAATAAAAAATATCGAAGCGTGGAAAGCTTTAGAGCTAGCTCGCGTTGAGGCAAATACTCGGCAGACAATTGCTACAGCGCAAACAATTGCGTTATCTTTGACCCCCAACCAGGGTTATTCTCAAGCCCTAACTCAGGCTTATAGCGCTGGTCTTAGGCCCTTCGAAAACATTAACCTAAAGTAAAGCAATGCCAATTCCACTTGCTGCTCTTACTGCTGTTGGTACTCTCGCGGGAGGGGCCGGAAGTCTTCTTGGTGCTGTAAGAGGTGGTGGTGGTCAAGGAACTGATTATTCATCTTTGTATGCCACACAGTTAGCTCCAGGCAACACGAAGTTAACCATTGCCGGTCAAGAACTTGCAACCTTAATGGCTCCTTATACAGGGACTGAAGCAGCGCAAACAAAAGTTTTAGGTCAACAAGCTTACGATCAATTTACGCAAGCTGTCCAAAAAGAACAAACCCAAGCTGGCTTACAGGCCGGTATTGCATCACAGTATGCAAGCAATGCTATAGGGTTACAAGATCTTAGTAACAAAGCTAAGCTCTCCACCGAGCTTATGGGCCCTGAGGTTGCCTCAGCTTTAGCTAAGCAGTACGGCGAAGCTGTTCAGTCTTTACAGGAAAAAACTTTAACCGGCGAAACTTCGCTATTAGCTCCTGCGGCGCAAGCATTTGCTGGGGCTGGTTTATCCGCTCAAACAGCTAAAAATAAACAAGTTAATGATTTAATGTCTAGCAATTTGCGCATCGGGGAGCGACAAGAAGATACCCGAAATGCTCTTGCGCTCCAACGTGGTCAAGTCGAAGGTCAGTTAGCGCTTAAACGTTTCGGTGCGGGTATGGCTTTAGCTGGTCATCAAGCTTTTACATGATTCAATCTGAAATTGGTAGCTCTACCACTGTTGCAGGTTGGTTGGCTAGTTTAGAAAAATCTCAAAAAGATTCTTTCGTTTATTACGCTAAAAACTCCACGAGTGATATTGAAGCGTATTTATTTGCTAGGTTTTTAAAACCGTCGTACACCGGTAGCATTTCGGATATTACCGCGTGGATACAAGAAAAGTATCCCAAAGAAGATTTACGTAAAATTCTTCTCAATGAAATTGATATGTTGAATTTAGATCTTCAAAACGTGCGTCAAATGACGACCACAGGGATGCTGGATTACGCAACAGCAGCAACTAAGATCGCCTCGTTGCAGAAAGAACTTCGTTCGCATATTCAAGCTGTTCGCGCTATTTCAGATGGCCTTGACCGACGCGGGCTTTTATTAGCTGGCGCGGATCGTTGCCTTCGGGAATTAATGCAGACTTTTGATGGTCAACCAGCAATACAGAATCTGTTAGATGATTCCGCATTGTTGGTGTGGTCTACGCTTGAGCGTGAAGAGAAGTCTTAATCGACTGGTTGCATTTCCCGCATAACGGCTTCTAACGGGCAGCGGAAAATACCCATGAAAGCATCGTTAACACCTAGAGCCATAACTAAATTAGTGCCTTCTTTATATGCACCAAAAGGTAAAATTACAGCTGGTTGTTTTGATACGGGATTGCCTGCATAGTCAGTCCAACTAATAAGTTGGTCGTTTAACGAACCAGAGAACAAAGGCTTCCTTACCGCGTGGGTAACCTTGGTGAAGGTTTTATCCATCAAGTAAGCACTTAGGTGATACAGCAGATAATGCTGACCATTGCGGTCACATACTGTATGCTTCCAGTGATAAAAAGTTAGATAAGCGTAACCCAGATTAATAGGTGGAAGCGAATTAAACGTTGGTGCGCCACCTGTAACTTCATCCAAGATTGAAGAATCAATCTCGATAGCTTTGCCGTTTTCCCGCTCAATGGTTATGGGCCGGGTTGAGTACAAGCACCGTAGTTCATCCTTATGACTGAAGAAACACCAATTTTTTTCTGGTGATCCTTTTTTCCTGTTTTTTCCGATTGGCGGAATTACTGCATTAGTTGCTTCACAAAATTCATTAATGTAAGCAACAACAATTTTTGGATCATCAAATAATTTTTTGCCGCCTTTGTTGTACCGGCTTGCGTAGGTAGATCCGACAAACTGTACGTAAAGTTCGTCGTCCGGTCCTACGAACAAACGAGGATCTTCGTAACTTAACCGGTGAGGTTTAGACCGGAGTTTCTTGGCTCCGACGATCGTGTCATCGTCCCTCAAGATCCCAATGTAAATTTCTGTGGGAGCGTTATTTAGATAAAAATAATTATTGTCATATTTAAAACCAAAAGGTTCGGGTTGTGTCCTCCACGCGATGTAGGTTTTTCCTTTGTGTTTTTGGATTGATGGGCTGAAATTAGCTACAGCCCCCTCGGGGAGACCTTTTGAGATCCGAGTAAATTGGCCGTTTAAAGCGCGAGCTTGCTCATAAACGTCAGGGATTCCTTCCTGAGGAACGCGTAAAGGAAATAGTACTTGGCTGTGAGCGTGATAAAAGCGATGTGTTGTTTGCATTGGATCACTCCATCAAATCTTTAATGGCGTGCGAGAAGCCCGCAGCCACGTTTTCCCAACGGTATTCCGGACGCTGAGTTACGGCATAGCAGCAATCAGCAATTTCGTCATAAAAGTCTTTGTCGTAATACAGTTTGTTCAGTTTCGTGACAGCATCATCCACGCTGATTAAACCGCGTTCGACACCAAGATCTTTATCAGTTACCCACGTGGCAATATCAACCAAGAGGGCAGCTTCTTCCCAGATGTCACCACAAGCTGTGTGATTCGGGACTACTTGAGGTTTGCGGCAACTTGCGTGTTCAAAGGGAACTAAACCCCAACCTTCTCCGTCCGCCGTATTGATGCCAACATCACAGCTGTTATAAATTTTGTTTAGCAGTTCATCAGAAGGAGCATCCATATAGTTGATGTCCTTTGATGTAAGAATTAATCGTTTAGCGCTATCTAAATCATATTTCCTCATTTCGCGATCGAACAAGGGTACGACATCCCAGCCCATATCCTTTGCTCCCATGTGCAGGTAGAGCATAGTGTCAGGTTTATCCGCTGCAAACTTGGCGAATGTCTGGATTGTTAGGTCAATCCGTTTTCGCGGTTGATTGCGATTGGCGTTTAAAACAATAAATTTATCCTTTGGCAGACCCAAGGCATCGCGGGCCTCGTCTCTGTCCATTGGCGTAAATTTGCTTGTATCCACCCCGTGAGGTAGCACCCCTAGTCGCTCAGCTTTAATTCCGTGCTTGAGGATCCTGTGAGCGGAATTGATGGTGAAGGTGATCGCCATATCCCATTCGGGGATGTTGCGCAGCATATCGCTGTAGTACATCTCGCTATCGATCGGGAAATAGCAGATGAATTTAAATTTCAGTTCGTCTTTTAAGAACTGGCATCGTTCCCACACTTGATTACAGACCCAAATGTCTTGCAGACATATAAAGACATCTGGTTTAATTTTGTTTAAAAGTTCCGGTAAGCGAGGGATACCAAAACGATCGCCGCAGTGTACGTTTGCTGCCGGGTACGCTTTAAACGGATAATCGTGTGGATCGCCGCTGTAGTTAATTGCCAGTACGTGTACTTCGTGTTCTTTCGCTAGATGCTCTAGGACACTATGCGTCACACGAGCAAAACCTGTATTACAACATGCGTCGCCGTACCAGAGAATTTTAGCCATTCCTGAAGTATCGTTCAGATACGACTAATATAGCGATACTGTCAACTTAGTGATATGCCCAGCAAAGAAACTTTTGCATATCGCCGTGGTGCACAACTACGAGCAGTGCGGGCTATGGATGATACTTCCACTGTAGTAGATACTATATACTCTAAAGCTACCAGTGATTTTCATACGTTCTGTACGCTGTTAGATAAAGCTCCTCAGAAACATATGCTGGAGTGGTACAGCCACTTGATAACAGGTGAGTCAAATAAATATCTAATCGATATAGCTGGACCCAACCTAGATATTCTTGCCCCCCGTGGGCCCCTGCATCCCTCAACCAAAGTTGCAACCCCTTGTGGTTGGCAAACTTTAGACAAAATATGTATCGGAGATTATGTGTATGGAGATGACGGCAAGCTAACTAAAGTCTTAGATGTTATAAATTATGACGTAGTAGATACGTTTAAAGTTATTTTTTCGGACGACACATACATGATTTGTGACGATTCTCACCGAATCGATGTTCGACGCATGGGAACAGATAAAAAAGGAGAATATAAAAAACTTACTTTACAAGAAATTCGTACTTTTGTAACTACTGGTATGTCCGGTAATTGGCGTACTGGAGTCAAACGGACAGTACGAGTAGCTGAGTCAGGTGAGACCCCTTGGTTGGATACGCGAGGTTACGCACGCTATCAAGTTCCTGTTACTCAAGCGGTCGAATATCCGGAAAAAGAACTCCCGATTCATCCTTATTTGCTAGGTGTTTTACTCGGCGACGGGGGTTTAACTGATTTATTTTCGATAAATATCACAACAAAAGATAGGGATATTATTGATTTTATAAGTACAGTTTTACCCGAAGATCATAAAATTGTAGATACTTCTTATGCGTCACGAAAATATTCTTATCAAATTCAACTTAAAAATTCTGGTTCAAAAGCTCCGGTTATTGATGGTAGACGCGGTGGATTTAAGAAAAAAATCTCTGAATCTTTAGAGCTGTTGGGATTACGCGGTAAAAATTCTTTAGATAAAAGTATTCCCTCGATTTACTTACAAGGTTCAAAAGAGCAGCGCGAATGGCTTTTACGAGGTCTTATGGATTCTGATGGAACAAAAGGGAAATTAAAAGTAAAAGGAGGACTTGTTTTTGGCTCATCTAGTAAAAATCTAATTGACAATTTTTCTGAACTTGTCAGGTCATTAGGAGGAGTTGTATCGTATTTTAAACCATATTATCCTCACTATTATCGTAATAAGCAAAAAATTATTAGTAAAAATCTAGCATACAGAGTAGCTGTGCATTTACCCGAAGATGTTAAACCTTTCTATTGCACTAGAAAATCATCCATTTATTTAGGTCCAGCTGCACCCAAGAGCAACCGTGGAATCGTTAGAAGTATTAAAAATATTATACCGTGTGGTAAAAGTAAAATCATGTGTTTAAAAGTTGATAATAAGCAAGAAAGATTTTTAATTAATGACTATGTAGTTAGTAGTAATTCAGCAAAATCTACCGTACTAAACCTGTTTACTGCATGGATAATTGGGCGGCACACGACGGCTAAAATGCCACTGCAGATTATTTATGTTTCGTACAACATCGCTACGGCTATTCCGAAAAGCCGCATTATTAGACAGATCATTGACTCCCCTGAGTACCGCAAGATCTTCCCCAAGGTCAAGCTGAAATCGGGTATGCAGTCGGATATTGGTTGGTCGATTGACTTTGATTACGCGGGCATCCCACGGGTGGGTGACGAAGAATTTACGCTCAGGGCTGCGGGCCTTCGGGGCTCTATTACCTCTAAACGCGCCCACTTGGTCATCGTGGATGACCCTATTAAATCCAGCGCGGACATTAAAAACCCGACCATTCGGGAGGAGATGAACAACAACTGGTCATCCGTTATCGCGCCGATTATTTTTGAAGGCGGACGTTCGATTTGTCTGGGTACTCGATTCCATCCGCTGGATATTCATAAGACGATGTTCGTGCCTGAGAAGGGGTGGAAACAAGTTACCCAAGAAGCCATCACCTACGACAACAAGGGCGAGCCTGTCAGCTATTGGCCTGCTCAGTGGTCGGTCGAGTATCTACTAGGTCAGAAAGAACTTGATCCTGTTGCGTTCGCGTTCCAATATCAGCAGCAACCTGTTATGACTTCGGATCTGGTTGTGTCGCCAGATCTGCTAATTAAAGGCGAAGTAGTAACTGAATTCGACAGTTTAGCCGTGGGCATTGACCTCTCGGCAAGTAAAAACGAAACGAGTGACTACACCGCGTTTGTTTTAGGCGGACGCTTAAAAGACAAGTACTACATCATTGACGCGCACCAGTGCCGTTCGATTGGAAACTTAGAAAAAATTGATTTGCTGTGCGATATGTTGTTGGAGTGGGGAATTTTAACAAATCATGAGGGTACATTTTTGCCGACATATTCAACTATTACCTTGGTTGTTGAATCGGTTGCTTACCAAGCTTCATTGGCGGCTGACTTAAGACGGGTTTTGATAAACGATCGTGAACTCGGTAATTTGCATATTCATGAAGTTAAAGGTTTCAGGGGCGACAAAATTGCCCGTTTCCGAGGGACTTTAGGTTTGCTAGAAAACAAGAAAATCACGTTCAATAAATACCGAAAATTTGACGCTTTGTTTGATCAACTGATCAACGTCGGGGCTACGTCGCACGATGACCTTCTGGACGCTTATACCTGGCTGATTCAGTACCTGCAACGAAGAGGGCAGTTCTCAGTGGAGTATTGATTTTTTCTTCGTGGAACAACTAAAGTCCGAACAGTCTCTCGGCACTGCCGAGCCTCGCGATATGTCTAAGAAAATTTGGGTTGCAATTACTGCCCATAATCCCTTGCAACGATTAAATCCTTTAATCAATGTTTTAAGCGAGTATCAGAAATTTCAGCACGAAATCTGTGTTAATATTTACGTTAATTATGAAGCTCAAGAAGACGTACCGACACTGGAGTCGGTGCTTGAGCAGTTCAATAACTTAAAAATTAACGTTAAAGTAGCGTCACTTGAATACCAAAATTGGTATTTGACTTGGGCACATAAGACTGACCTTGCTCATGCCATCCTTAATAGGCAGGCAGATTTTTATATTTATCAAGAAAACGACGTTTTGATTCGTCGCGATAACTTTGACTACTTTATGAAGTGGAAACCTGTTTTAAGTCGTTACAACTTAGAACCGGGTTTTGCGTTATTTGAAAATTTTGACAATAAACGTGTTCCAATTGGCAATTATGAAAAATGGTATTTGACAAAAGAAACACCGAATGTTTGGCACGACATTGGTTTTACAGTGCCCAAATTATTAGTTGTTGATTTTGAAATTGATTTTTTTGTGCAGTTAGGTAGCCCTTACTATTGCGGAATGATTTTGGATCAACGTGACGGGGAAACTTATATTCGGTCAGATAGTTACGACCCTGAAAAAAGTTACATAAAAACAGGAATTAGAAATTGGCCTATTGCTGATCGAAGTTCTATGGGACTTGCTTTTGAAAATCCTCCATCTAACCACGAACATCGAAGATGCGTTCCTGTTGTTGGGGATAATGGAACTTATAAAATTTTAGATTGCGGTTTGATTCAGCACGATGACAATAAGTACTCTGCCCGCTTGAAAGAACAACATGGCGACTTATTATCCGTTGAGGAAATGTTGGTTTTTTGAACTTTTATGGTTGATCAAGTTAAAGATCCTGTTCGTCCGGATTATTACGTTCGTAACGGCATTGAGTGTTATGAAGTGCAAAGAGCTTCTATGGGACTCATTAAATATCAAGGTTACCTTGAAGGATGTGCGCAAAAATATTTATGGCGATGGGAAAATAAAAACGGAAAGGAAGATCTTCAGAAAGCCGTAGAATATTTGACTACACTATTAGAAACACTCGAATAAAATGGACGTTCGTGCTTTCGGGTCTGTTTACGGTCAGACAGCTTCACTTCCCTACGCAAGTGGATTTTCAGTTAGTGCTTCAGGTCTAAATTTAACGTTTGCAGCTTCTAGAGCAATATACGTAGAAACAAATACTGTAAACCAGGATAAAACACTTACAGTAACTTTAGCTGATACAAAAACACCTATTACTTTTCATCATATTAGAACTAGTCAGTTAATCCCTATTTCCGTAGTGTCGATCAGCGGCACCTCCACGGTAGATCATTGCACTGTGCTGTATTAATCATGGCTGACGATATTGCTAAGAAAAAAGATCCCGAAAAATGGTCGCGTGCTAAAGCTAAAGCACGAGCAAAATTAGGGGGACATAGTGCGCGAGCTATGCAGTTAGCGACTAAATACTATAAAGATATGGGAGGCGGTTATTCCGGTAAAAAATCTTCTTCTAACCGCCTTAGCCAGTGGACAAAAGAAGATTGGCAAACAAGGGAAGAACATGAAAAAGACAAATAAAATAACCATATGACTGACTTAGCTCGCGAAAAAGGTCGAACCGAACGTTATTTACCTCGTGCTGCTTGGGCTGCGTTAACGCCTGAGGAACGTCGTGCAACCGACGAAATTAAGAAAGAGGCTACATCTGGTTCAAAACCCGTGGGAACTCGGGTTGAAAATACAAAAAAAGCTCAAGAAGCTCGCAGGAAAGCTTCTAAGTACATCAAACAAAACTTAAAAAAATAAATGTAGACTAGTTATAGATCTGTTTTTTTATGGACTTAACTACCTTACTGACATCGCTGGGTGGTAAATCAGCTCGTTCTTCTTGGCGTTCAAGAACATTACCTGAGTCTTCAGATTTTGCTCAGATGCTCGCAACCGATTCTTCTCCCGGTCAAAATTCACTTATGGCGCAATTAATTGATCAAACAAAAGATGAACTTATTAGCAAAGCTCTTCTAGCTCGTGGAATTATGAAATAATATTGTTTTAAAGTTTATTATTAGTAAATACAGAAAGAAATTTATGGGCCTCTCATCTGCTTATAACCAAGCTGGTCAATTTTTTGGCAAAGCTTACGGCGACATGACTTCTGCTACGAATAACCAAATTCGTTATGGCGGTCCTTTTATGGAAGAGGATCAATCCGATTCGCAAGACGACACCTCTTATATGAGTGGAGCTGTTCCTCCTCAGACGGGCACAACTCCTGCGACAGAATCAAATACATACAATCTGGAATCTGTTAAACGTCAATTAATTGAGTCTGCAAAAAACCGGCAGCAAAATCGACCTTCTAATGGGCACATAAATATTCGCGCAGGCGGCGGTTCTAACCCCGCCATAATGAGCTAATATACTGCCAGTCGAAATACTGTTCCGTGCTGTTTGACTGTTTTTTATATTTTGACGAAAAAGAGCTACTAGAGCTGCGGATAAATATTCTTAAGGATATAGTTGATGCTTTTATCATCACAGACGGGAACCGCACGTTCCGTGGCGACCCTAAACCTTTTACGTGTTTAGAGACAATCAGAGAGCTAGGGCTTCCTGAGGAAAAAATTCAAGTTCTCCATGTTGAGCTTCCCACGATGGAGGAATGCTCCATTCCTTGGTCAAGAGAACACGCACAACGGGATGCTCTAGGTGTCGGGATGAGGATGTGCCCACCCGATTCAGTATTTTTCTTCAGCGACGTGGATGAAATCCCTAAGCCGGATCGTCTTTTAGAAGCTGTTGATTTAGCTCAAGCGCATCGTGATCGCTGTGTGCGACTGTCTATGCCTATGTTTTATGGTCGAGCTGATTTGCGTGTGCGTGATCCGAAAGGAGATGGAACAAAAGCCCCGGATAATTGGACCTGCGGGACTGTTGTCCTAGCGGAACACCTAGAAAAAACTCCTTCTCAGATTCGCATGAATCCGAATGACATTGTTCTAGGTGACTGCGATGCCGGGTGGCATTTTTCGTGGATGGGCGATGCTGAGCGAATGAAACGTAAGGTAACCTCGTTCTCTCACTGCTTCGACGACATCCCGAATGCAGTTGCTCCGGCTTACAGCGACGAAATGTTAACTCACTTAGAAGCTTATAAAGCAACAGCAGGCGGTACAGATCCTCTAGGTCGTGCAGATCACATTCTGGAGCCGTACCCACATGAGCTTTTACCGCCAGAACTGTTTAAACTAGAGCGAGTAAAGAACTATTTACTGCCAAATGACTAACCAAATGCCTAAAGAATTACTGGAACGTTTTAAAAAAAAGGGAGAAGCCGGTGAAAATAGCGAAACTGATGAAAAAAACAAAAAAATGGCTCGGATCGAAGCTCTTCGTAAGGCTAAGAAAGCTAAAGTAAAACGTAGCGCTGATAAAGAAAACTCGGGCAAGTAATCTCTGCCTGAAAAACTCGGATAATAGGTCATGGCAGACAACTTAAGCATTCGCAGTCGTTATAGCGACATTCTTGAAGCTTCTCGCACGCAAGATCGAAGCAAGCAATCTGCCACCTTGGTGGTTTTGAGTCATTTGCAGCAGATGACGCTGCTTATGATCAAAAAAGGTGTTCTTTTTTACTGCGAACAGGATACTTATAAAGCTAGGAATAAGTTTATTGACTCTTTGATGTCTTTAAACAAGATTGATATTCGTTTCCCGAGTATCATTCGGAATTTTTTAATAGATGGGTGCGGTTTATTTTATTTTCGTCCTGATCCCAAGTTAAAGTATCAGATTTACTTTTTTTCAAAACATCAGTACCGTGTTTACCACGATGTAAACGGTGAAATTGAAGAAGTTGTAATTATTTACAGCTATAAAGTCAGAAACTCTACTTTAGGTTTGCCTGCAGATACTTATGGGCAAAATAAACGCTACGTTCGTATTTCAATAACTGTAAATCAAATTAGTGAGTTTGAATCTAATAGTGAACTTAGTTTTGAGTTAGAACCAGGCACTGTTTTAACCCCAAAGAACAGCCGTAAAAATGAGCTTGGTTTTATTCCCGCTGTTGAAGTTTTAAATAAACCAAATAGCAGTGGGACTGAAGGAGAGGGGGAATTTGAACCCTTTATGGAACAAATCGTGCTGCATGACAGCATGATGCAGAATATTGCTAAGAATATTGAATTTTTTGGCAATCCTACTCTGATCAGTTCGCGCCCACGCAGCGATCTTGTCGAAGCTTCGGATTCTGACCGGACTTTCCGTCCCACAATTAGTAGTCAGAGCGGATTTAGTGGGCGAGATACTCCGTCTACCCGTGTTTCTGAACCTTTTGGTTCAAGCTCATTAATGGGCGGGCTACGTGTGCCTCGCGTTATTGCCAACGTTGAGCCTTCAGACCGCGTGGGCTATATGACGCCCGACCCGGTTAACGGGGATATGAACCGTTATTCGCTCTTACTAAGAGAAGAAATCCGTACCGCGTTAGGTGGTGTAGATGAGATCTCAATTTCAGCAGGTGCAACTGCAACTGAGATTAAAGGTCTAATGGGTCGGGCTCAAGCTACGGCCCTTCGTAAAAATAAAAGTTTTCTTTCGTATGGTTTTTGTCGCTTGTTGGAGATGATTATTTTTCATCAGGAACAAATTTTCCGCGAAAGTTTTATCCAGGTAATGGGGTTCGAAGCTCCCAAACCACCTAAGGAAAATACCCCAGAAGCGCAGGAAAAGTATCAGAAAAAACTAAGCAAGTACGAAGCCGAGATTGACGCGGCAATGATATCCGCGCTGCAGCAAAACAAAGTCCCACACGGGGTTTTTGGCTTACCTTCTGATGGAGATCGCGAGGTTTCCTACCGGTTCCAAGGGGATGTTTATGAGGACACGGCGTACGACATTAACCAAAAATCTATTGTCGTTCGAAACCTCCAAGAACTTGGTGTGGATAGCATCGAAGCTCTTAAATATCTGTTCCCCGATAAAACGGATACAGAGCGTGCTGAGATGCTGAAAGGATTTCCTTTCAGAATGATTCAGCAAACACAGGGCGCAATGCAACAATTTCTATTATTATTAAATCAGATGTTGCAAGCGCCACATCCACTTTCGCCGAATCAACCGCTTGCGGCTGACCCTCGGCTAAACATAACGCCCTTGCTTTATAGGACGTTTGACCACCTTGCGCAAGAACTGACTTACTCGGGCAGCTATGAGCCAGCAGATCCCAGCTTCGATCCCGAGCCCGGCATCCCCGGCGGTAGCGGCCCCTTCGGCGGCGCCTTCGGCAGACCAGGGCTCAACAGCCTACCCCCAGTGGGTAGCCAATACCCAGGTGGCACCTTCGGCAACTATGCTGCAAGCGCCGTCGCCGGCAACACAGGTTACGGTCCCTTCTACCAACAACCAGTCCAACCAGTATCCGTCAACGTCCTTCCCGTCCAACCCATGGGAAGCGGCGATGGGCAGTCTGGAACGGGTGGTTTCACGGATCTCCCCGTCCCCCAGCCAGGCAGCACAGTATCCGCAGTATCAAACGGCACCGCAGGATACTCAACTTTACAGTCAGAGTTTACAGGCCCAGCCTTATCTGTACCAGGCTCCTACGGCTCAGCCGACCTCGTACAACAACGAGTCTACAACCCAGACTTCTTATCCGACTTCTACGGAGCAGCAGTCAAAGGCCCAGTTAAGTCCAGAAACCGTCGCCGTAGTTAATCACTTCGGTATTGACGCTCCTGGAATCCTTAACCAGTATTCCGTTGTTCTCGAAGATGCACTGATTGCTCAGCATGAAGTGCTCGACGCAGCCGTTTCTCGTGGCGCTGCCATGGAGCAGATCCTGACAAACCCTGATCAACTTGCTGATTACACCAATCGGTTCTTTACCGAAGTGTATCCTGTTGATGCTGATGTCAGCGAACAGCAGTCTTACCAGCCCCGTTACGATCAGCTTCCCGCTGTTCCCGCTTCGGCTATGGCTGGCGCTCCTGCTGCAAACAGCGAGACTCAGTGGAACGGTTTCACGGACACCATGAACCGTAACCCTGAGCAAGCTTGGCGCGTTCTGTCTCAAATGAGTCCTGATGCGTTCCGCAGCAAGCTCTTGTTCATGGACGCTAGCTGATTACTTTCCCTAATTAGTGCTTAAAACCACGGAACCTCGTTCATAATTGAACGGGGTTTTTTATTTGAGCTTGTGCGTCACGTTATTCCGTCTATTTTTTGTTCACTAGATGATGATCTATCTACTCAACAATTTAAAGACTATGAATTAATTGCAGAAGCTATTAAATTTGCTGCTTTAAACCCTATTTTTCCTGATTTTGAATACGCAAATATTTTTCCGGGTGAGCACTACCGCATTCTTGCCGGCCTTGTAAAAGTTCTAAAACCTTCTACGTTGATTGATATCGGTACCTATAGAGGTTGTTCCTCTAGGGTAATGCTTGACTACAGTGAGCCTGAAGCTACTATAAGTACTTTTGATTTATATGATTATCAAAGTTTTGATTGGACGGTTTTAACAGAACAAGATTTTCAGCGTGGGCGACTTACGCAACATCTTTCAGATCTTAAAAATGTTTCTGAGTTTGAGAAACACAGAGATTTACTTGAGTCTGCAGATTTCATCATGCTTGACGGACCTAAAGATGATGAATTTGAGCGAACTTTTTTACATCTTTGTTGCCGATTAAAACCTTTTAACCGTCCTCGTTGGCTTTTAATTGATGACATTAGATTCGAGAATATGGTTCACCTGTGGCGCTCTATAAAATCACCCAAGTTAGACATCAGTTCTTTCGGGCATTTTTCAGGAACAGGTTTAGTTAATATAGAAAAAGGTCTTTTTATTGAGTAATGCCTTTTGCGAGCGAAGCTCAACGTCGCAAATTTTATGCGATGGCAGAGCGCGGTGAAATTTCAAAAGAAAAAGTAGCTGAGTACGAAAAAGAAACTAAAGGGGATATTCCTGCGCGTATTCAAGCGCGGGATAAAGCCCGCAAGTACACTGAGAAAAAGAAAGGTTCCTGAAAATGTCTAATTCTTTGGGTCGCCGCCGTCGCAACAATGCAACTTCCGCCACTGTTGATGCTGAAAAAATTCAACAACTAGAAGCTGAGCTTGCGCTCCTTAAACAAAATTATGCTCAGGATATGAATAATATCGGAGCGGATATGAATGAACTTAGTCAAAAAATTGATGAGCTTAAACCAATTGAGTCTTAGTTAAAAACTTATACTGGGTATAAGCCTGCGGCACAATCGTGGTTTATACCCCATTAAGTAACTAC
>Ga0315286_10002917_pt1 | contig 16022 bp, 16 predicted proteins | sample YL17G10_0_MG_FD_205038 | JGI IMG/M metagenome (GOLD analysis project Ga0315286, IMG submission 205038) | Sediment microbial communities from Yellowstone Lake, YNP, Wyoming, USA - YL17G10_0 | ecosystem: Environmental > Aquatic > Freshwater > Lake > Sediment | place: USA: Wyoming | collected...
CGGGTTGGGCCCGTTGACGTCGAGCGTAATTTCATTAAAAATACCCCAGAAAAACACAGAGGGATGATTGTAGTTTTGACGGATTAATTCCTTCAATTGACTTTGACAATTATCAGAAAACTCCTGGGTAGCTGAGATGAGATTGACAAGAGGAATTTCCGTTGACAGAATGAGCCCTGTTTTATCGGCCAGGTCGTATATTTTTTCCGCATGCTGATAATGGGCCAGACGAATCCACGTACAACCCATCTCGATCATAATCTGAATATCCTGCTGGCGGTCGGCATCGGAAATCGCGCGTCCCTTGTGGTCACGGTCTTCATGGATAGCGGCACCATGGAGGTCTAAATAGTGACCGTTAAGGAAAAAACCGGTATTGGAATTGACGGAATAATAGCGAAAACCCAGAGGTTGATTGATGCTATCCACGACAGCACCGTCGGTTTGCACTTCCACAAGAACTTTATAGAGATAGGGGTCAGCCAGACCATTCCACAGATGAGGATTGGAGACCGTGGTGTTTTGTATGAAATTTGTCGTTGTATTCGCAGCTACGTTCTGTGTTAACGTAAGCGGTATACCCACCGTACTGTTGTTGGCGTCTTTGATAGTTGCACGGACCGTAACATCTTTGGCCGTGGTACCGGCGTTGCGAATCAGGGTTTTGACACTGAGGTTGCTGGATGTACTGCTGACGTTAGTGGGTGTAAGATAAACGCCCGGAGAAGCATAGTCCAGCGGTGTAATGTGAACGGGATTTGTGATAAGCAGATGGACGCTCCGACAGATACCGCCCCATTGAGTAAAATCACCGGACAGAGGTGCGAATACAAAGGGGCTGGAATTGTTGGCTTTAACGGCTATCACATTATCGGCTCCGAAGATGACCGCGCCTGTTATGTCGAAACAAAACGCCGCATAAGCCCCGTCATGGTGACCGATACTAACACCATTGCAATAAACATCCGCCGTTATACCTACAGATTCGAAAAACAGATAAACGCGTTTGCCGGAATTTTCCGAGCCAATGGTGCAGTGTTTGCGATACCAGCCTATACCGCAATAATAGGTGTCGCCGTCTTCGCCGTCGAAGGCGTTCCATGTGTGGGGCAAATCGATGGTGCTCCAGGATGTGTCATCAAAACCGGGCTGCTGAGCGTTGGCGACATCGGCTTTATTGAACTTCCAATCGCTGTTAATCACGGTATCAACACGGCTGTCAGCCCATGCCCCTGTAACCAGCAAGAAACCCAACAGGAAAGAAAAAACAAGAGATTTACGGCTGACATACTTTACGGATTCAACGAACTTCATCGATACATCCTTCCAACTAACATTTCCTATATTAATCCGCCAAAAGCGGATAAAACGTTTGACTACTCTGGCAAAGTAACGCTTCCAGCTTTCGCAACCGCTTCGGCGGAGTAGGCTCGCTGCGTAGCACGAGGCAGCTAAACGTCCCAATTATACAAATAATACCAAAATTTTCCTCGAATTGCCTTTTAATTTTCAATATTTCCTCTCCGCCGCCTTAAACAGCGTCTTCGTGATGAAATCTTTTTGTCGCCTTTTTTGCGATTGGGACATCTTTGATGTTTTCGTTTCTTCTTGGGCAATTCGTAAATAGCTGCATCGCATCGTATCCGGCTGATAAGATGGGTATATGTCGCACCTCGACCGGCCAGTGTGGCGTAAAAGCCGTCCGCAGAGGTCATAAACTGTCTTTGAGGAAACCAGTCCTTTACTTCCTGAAGCATTTGCTCGGTAAGTTCGATAAGGCCGGGGCCATTTTTCCTTGCCTCCTGATATGCGATAAGCGTATTCATTTATATCGTTCATATCGTCAATTTCAACCGGCAGCCCTTCACTGTGCCAGCGGGCTCGTGTTGATTTTCTTCCACCACCGGGGGAAAGAGGAACCCTGTCAGGTTTACCGAATAGCAAGGTTTTGAGCCATCGTTCTCCTTGATTCATTGAATTTCTTTTAAAAATATTTATGGACTTTTCATTTTAACTAATATATTACGTTAATACTACATTCTATAGATTTTTCGGCCTTAAATAAACTGAAGGTTTACAGCGAAACCAAGTTTCGCACACCGCTACGTACCGAAAGGCAGATAGGTCTGTGGGTTGACAGAATCGGCGAAAATCAATCAAAAAAGTTTCAGGCCGTACCCAGGCTTAGAAAACTCGGCCAATACGCAGCAGTGCTGATAGAAACAGGCAATGGTTTTTTCGTCAGCCCTTCAACAGGCCAAATCGAACTTGCTGAAGGTCAGGTAATAATACTGTTTCCTGATGAACCGAATGTTTATTATCCGGCTAAAACCTGGCATGAAAAGTATATAGCGTGGAATGGTCCTGATGCGGTTCGTCTTGAAAAACTCGGCTATCTGAGCAGGCAAAAGATGATTATCGAGGACAATATTAGTGTTGTTTCTACGGCTTTTGAAAAGTTGAAAAAGAGTATTGGCGATGAAGATAGAGCCGCTATACTCGAAAGAAAAAATATAATTACTGATATGGTTCTTGAGCTTTTCAGGCTTTCCAGTCCGAAAGCCGAAAAGGATGAACAACTTGCAAAAATCTCAGCAGCAGTTTCGTGGCTTACCGAAAATTACGCTGAGGAAATTTCAATCTCGAACCTTGCAGGGAAATACGGTCTTTCTGAGTCCCATTTTCGCAGGTCGTTCAGGCAGCATACCGGCCGGAGTCCGAGAGAATTTATTACAAGCCTTAGAATCTCAAGAGCAAAGGAACTTCTTAAGCAAGACTTGACGGTTAAAGAAGTATCATTGACAGTTGGATACAGGGACGTGTTTTATTTTATGCGTATTTTCAAAAAAGTCGCCGGCACGTCTTGTGGCCGATTCAGAACAAATTAGTGTTTTTTGTGTATTGATGTAATAGTTATCAGGAATAGGTATTTTGATTAGGAAGATTATATTTTGAAACCGACGTTATTGATTATTGCTGCTGGTATGGGGAGCCGATATGGAGGCCTGAAACAAATAGATACCGTAGGGCCCAATGGTGAGATTATAATTGATTATTCTATGTATGACGCTGTTAAGGCCGGGTTTGAAAAGGTAGTTTTTGTTATCAGGCACTATTTTGAAGGAGCATTCAGAGAAAAAATAGGAAACAAACTGGACGGTATTGTTCAAACCGCTTATGCATACCAGGAATTAGATTCATATCTTGATGGATTTCCGCTACCTGCCGATAGGGACAAGCCGTGGGGAACAGGACATGCTATTTTAGTCGCCAAGGATGTAATAAGTGAACCTTTTGTAGTTATCAACGCCGATGATTATTATGGTGTCAATACCTATCGGATTATAAAAGAATATCTCAGCGGCACCAGAGGCGATAACAGTGATTATTGTATGGTTGGTTATACGCTTGATAATACGCTTTCTGAGTATGGACATGTCTCCCGCGGGGTTTGTCAGTGTGATGAGAATATGTATCTGAAATCAGTTACCGAAATAAGAAGGATAATTAAAAATAAGCGAGAGATAATTTTTACGGATGATGGCAGACAGCAGCAGACATTAAGCGGGGATGAAGTTGTTTCAATGAATCTGTGGGGATTTCAGCCGGATATTTTTAAGCATCTTCAAAAACAATTCGGAGAATTTCTTGTTGAGCATGGTAAAGAGCAAAAAAGCGAATTTTATATTCCAAGTGTCGTTGATAGACTTGTTGCTTCAAAACAAAAGAAAGTAAAGGTTTTACATACGGAGGATAGTTGGTTTGGCGTTACTTATAAACAAGACAAGGAAATAGCTCAGAAAAGTATACAGCATTTGATTGAGCGGGGATTTTATCCACACAAGCTTTGGAAATAGATATGAATCATAAAGAAGATTATTTGAAAAATATATGTTCAAAATTCCTTATAAATGGCGAATTTACAGATTTAAAGCCTTATGGCAGTGGCCATATAAATGATACGTATGTAATTAGTATTAACCATGCCTCTAATACAAAAAAGTATTTACTTCAGCGCCTTAACCATACGATTTTTATTGATGTGCCGGGTTTAATGGATAGTGTTGTCAGAGTTACGGCGCATATAAGAGGCAAGTTGGAAAAGCAAAAAGAAAAAGATGTTGCACGTAAGGTCTTAACAGTTGTGCCTGCCGTTGAAGGAAAATATTATTATAAGGATGCAAATGGAAATTATTGGCGGATGTATACATTTATTGAAAATGCCCGAACTTATGATATTCCGGAATCTTTAGAGCGGATTTATGAGGCCGCCAAAGCGTTCGGCGATTTTCAGCAGATGCTTATAGATTTACCTCAGCCACCGCTTAAAGAGACAATTCCTGATTTTCACAACGCTCTTAAACGACTTGAAGTTTTTAAAAATGTTTTGAAGCAGGATGTTTGTAATCGTGCTAAAGTCGCTAAAGGTGAAATAGAGTTTCTGCAAAAAAATGAAAAGATTTTTTATGCTTTGTCAGGATTGGTTGAAACAGGTCAAATTCCAATCCGCGTAACGCATAATGACACTAAGGTAAATAATGTTTTAATGGATGATAATACAGACAAAGGCATTTGTGTTATTGATCTTGATACGGTTATGCCGGGTATAAGCCTGTATGATTTTGGTGATTTAGTCCGTACTTGCGTAAGTACTGCCGCGGAAGACGAATGCGATTTGTCTAAGGTAACGATGGAGATGCTTCGTTTTGAAGCGGTATTAAAAGGTTATCTGTCGGCAGCGGGAAAGTTTCTTAATAAAGTTGAATTGGAAAATCTGATTTTAGGCGGCCAATACATTACATTAGAGCAGGGGATGCGATTTTTGAGTGATTATCTCAATGGTGATAAGTATTATAAGATACATAGAAGAGGGCATAATCTTGACCGCTGCCGGACACAGTTTAAACTCGTAGATTTAATTACTCAGCGGGAAGGTGAGATGATGTCGTTGGTCAAGGAAAATTACTATGCCGGTTAGAATTTCTTCAGCAGTTGAAGAACAGATATTATCAAATTTGTCTTCTGAGATTATTTATCCTCCATTTGAGAAAATCCCTGTTATTGTGGTTGACAATTTTCCGATGCTGGGCAGACTTGCGGCTTTAAGATTTCTCGAATGGGTGCAGGATAATCCCGAAGGGGTTATTTCGCTTCCGACAGGCAAAACGCCTGAGTATTTCATAAAGCAGGTTAAGCATTTTCTTGAGAACTGGGATGATTCCAAAGTACAAAATGAGTTGGAGCATAGGGGAATAAATCCTGCGATAATCCCAAAAGTAACCTTGAGATAACACAGAAATAACTGCTTTCACGCATTGACCAGTGGTGTATGGAGTATGAGGGTATACCCGCAAGCGCTTTAAGAGGTCTTGCCAATGCAAGATTTTATATTACTGAGGGTGCGGCCAAAGGGCTTAAGCAGTGGAATCTGAAATGAATTCATTAATAGTATTGGTTGTATATACAGTTACCAATTTGCTTACGCTCGTATAATCTTTCTGAATAATAACTATCATGTTAACACCTCATTATTAATAGTTGTTTTTGAACAATTCAAGATTAATGACTTCTTAGCCATGGACGTGAGAGCTTCTGGAATCCGGTGTAATCTGTTGGCGCCTGTTTTGCTGGAGTTGTAGATTGTGCGATTATCCCGGACCAGTTATGTCTGCTGAGGAGCCTGTAAACATAAGACATAGAAACTTTCTTGTTCAACTCTTTTTCTATGGTTTTTTTTATTATGGCAGGCTTGACAGGTTGGCCGGTTTTGATTTTTTCGATAAAAGGCTTGAGAATTTTATCTTCCTGTTCAGCAGTTAGAAAGCTCCATCGTTTCCCGCCTCGGCCCTGACGGTCGAGGGCTTTTGGGCCATATTTATTGTATTGACTTATCCAGAGCCAGACTGCCTGTGTGGATACGCTGAGTAATTCGGCAATTTTTCTGGCGTGGATTTTACTTGTATGAGTTAGCCATATAACAAGTCTTCTTTTATAGGTTTTTTCATCGGAAGCGCTCTGAAGCCATTGGAACATTTTCGTGGCGTTGTGCCATTCTTTTATTTCAGCCGGTGGTCGCATATTTTAAAATCTTACTTACTAAACCAATAATTATATATCATACATAGGATATATGAATAAAATCAAGTGAAATGTTTATTTTGCAATAGATTATGCTTTGGAATGGCAGTTATTCTGATGCATTACTCTATGTATGTTGTATAAAAATTGTGTTTTTCTTGACACTCTTAAATGAGCGAGATACAATACTTTTGGGTTTCCATTATTTTGTTTTGTAACTGAGCTGTTTGGGAACCATAAGATTATATATTTTAAAGAATTAAGCTCGAGGATGTTGGATGGATATTATTGGCGCGTTCAGGGATAAAATAAAAGGGCGCAGGTTAACGGTCGTGCTGCCTGAGGGTGGTGATGAGCGGATAATACAGGCGGCAAGAAGACTTATGGATGAAGGCCTTGCTGTGCCGGTAGTATTAGGCAAAGATGAGGAAATCGCCGAAGCGATTAAAAAAGCTGGTGTTGAGCTGAAGGGCATTGAGACAATAAACCCGAAAGAAAGCCCGAAATTGGATGCTTATGCAAGGCGATACATTGAGGGCCGCGATGATATTACTGAGGGCATTGCCAGGCGAATGGTGGCCAAGCCGTTGTTTTTTGCAGGGATGATGGTTGCCTGCGGAGATGCGGACGCGGCGGTTGGTGGGGTGGCGACTGCAACAGCGACAGTCATTCAGGCAGGGGCGCTGACAATCGGACTGATTGAAGGAATTAAAACGGCATCGAGTTATTTTTTGATGATTGTGCCGAAATTTTTAGACGGAGAGGATAAGGCATTTATCTATGCGGACTGTGCGGTGAATATAGACCCTACGGCTGAGCAATTGGCCGACATCGCGATTGCATCGGCGCACAGCGCCAAAAGGATTCTTAATGAGCAGCCGAGAGTGGCAATGCTGTCTTTTTCGACGCGAGGCAGCGCATCGAGTTCGAGCGTGGATAAGGTAAAAAAAGCTATTGAAATTGCAAAACATAGACAGCCGGATTTGTTGATAGATGGTGAATTTCAGGCTGATGCAGCAATAGTACCGCAGGTTGCAGCTCGAAAAGTAAAGGGTACCAGCGAAGTAGCAGGAAAGGCTAATGTTCTTATATTTCCCGACCTGGATGCAGGCAATATCGCATATAAGCTGACACAATATACTGCCGGTGCACTGGCAATAGGGCCGTTTTTGCAGGGGTTTGCCAAACCTATAACAGATTTATCCCGCGGAGCATCGGTTAATGACATCGTGTCAACGGCGGTATTGACTTTGGCTCAACTGGTATAAATAGTGAAAGGTTGATATAAAATGAAAGTTCTTGTTGTAAACGCAGGAAGCAGCTCGATTAAGTATCAGTTGTTTCAGATGCCAAGTGAAAACGTTCTGGCGAAGGGCATCGTGGAAAAAATCGGAGAGGAAAGTTCCAGCCTTTCGCATTTTTACGACAGCCAAACCCACATCGCCCAGGTTAAAGTTGCAAACCATGAGCAGGGAATGAAACTTATTCTCGATACCCTCGTCAACGCCAATATAGGCGTTATAAAAAATATTTTCGAAATTGGCGCAGTCGGCCATCGTGTTGTGCATGGCGGCGAGGAATTTACCGGCTCAGTAGCGATAGATGACAAAGTTATCGCTTCGATAGAAAGATTTGCTGATTTGGCTCCTCTGCATAATCCACCGAACCTCATAGGCATTCGGGCAGCAGTGAGCAGTCTGCCCGGTGTGCCGCAGGTGACCTGTTTCGACACAGCGTTTCATACGACGATTCCAAAAGTGGCGTATATGTACGCGCTGCCTTACGAGCTTTACGAAAAATATCGCGTCAGGCGATACGGTTTTCACGGCACAAGCCACAGATACGTTGCCCGCAGGTGTGCTGCGATAATGGGCAAAGGCAAATATGACGTAAACGTTATCACCTGCCATTTGGGCAACGGCTGTTCCATAGCTGCGGTAAAAAACGGTCAAAGTGTTGATACATCGATGGGCCTGACACCGCTGGAAGGTGTAGTAATGGGCACTCGCAGCGGCGATTTTGACCCCGCGATTTTGTTTTATCTTGCTGACAAAGGATACGATATCATCGCTCTTAACAGCATGTGCAACAAAAAAAGCGGATTATTGGGAATTAGCGGCCGGTCAAATGATATGAGAAATCTTGAAGAATTGTCGGACAAAGGCGATAAACGAGCGAAACTGGCGCTTGATATTTTTTGTTATCGAATAAAAAAATATATCGGTTCTTACGCAGCTGTCTTGGGCAGACTTGATGCTGTCGTGTTTACCGGCGGAATCGGCGAAAATGCGGTAAGGGTTCGTGCTCAAATATGCAGCGACCTTGAGCAACTGGCTATTGAAATCGATACCGGAAAGAACCAGCAAACAATTAAGAAGGAAGGCCTTATAAGCTCAGATAAGAGCCGAGTAAAAATCTTTGTTATCCCAACTAACGAAGAGGCGGTAATCGCAGGCGATACTTATAAGCTGGCACGAGAGAATAATAATTTATAATTTATAAAATTGAGAAGTAAATTATGGAAGAGAAAGGAAACTACAGGATTTTAAGTCAGGAACAAATCAAATCGCTTCAACAGCAGGGGTGTACGGCAGAAGACTGGAGAGAAGTCTTTTTTGCAGACGATTTTGATATCAACCGAATCAGAAATGTTCAGTTTGCAGGCCGAGTTGAAATAGGAACAATTGCCGGCAGTATAAAAGATGCCTTAGGAGTGGAAAAGCTCTGTGGAATATTTGAAGCGACAATTATTAATTGTACTATAGGCAACAACTGCCGGATTGCCCGCGTAGGCGTTCATATCGCAAATTATGATATTGCCGACGATGTATGTATCGAAAACGTTGGCTCAATGCAAACCAATGCAAATGCCGAATTTGGCAATGGTATTGAGGTAGGTGTGCTTAACGAGGGCGGCGGAAGAGAGGTTATTCTGTTTGACGAATTAAGTTCACAGTTCGCATATATAATGTGTCTGCATCGCTATCGGCCTAAACTTATAGAGCGGTTGAAGGCGATAGCGAAAGAGTATGCCGAATCCGTAAAATCCAGCAGGGGAACTGTCGGCCAGGGCTCAAGAATCAGCACGGCAGCAGAAATTGTCGATGTGAAAATAGGGTCGCATGCGAAAATTATAGGTGCAGCGAAGTTAGTCAACGGAACGATTTTGAGTGGCAAAGATGCCATTACCAGTGTCGGCTCGCAGGTGATTGCGGAAGATTTTATAATAGCCGAAGGAGCATCTGTCAGCAGTGGAGCGATTCTTGAAAAAGTTTACATCGGCCAGGGATGCAAGATTGCAAGGCAATTTTCAGCAGAAAATTCGCTGTTTTTTGCCAATAGCGAGGGAATGCACGGTGAGGCCTGTTCAGTTTTTGCAGGACCTTATACGGTCAGCCATCACAAATCGTCGCTGCTTATCGCGGGATTGTTTAGTTTTTATAATGCCGGCAGCGGAACAAATCAGTCGAACCATATGTATAAGCTTGGTCCTGTTCACGAGGGCAAGCTTGAACGGGGCAGCAAAACTGGCTCATTTTCATATATGATGTGGCCCTGCCGAGTTGGACCGTTTAGTGTAGTTTTGGGTAAGCACACAGGCACCTTTGATACATCTGATTTTCCATTCAGTCATCTTGCTGCCGGTTCCGATGGCAGATGTATGATGGTGCCTGGACTGCATTTGACAACTGTCGGTACGGTGCGAGATGGTGAAAAGTGGCCTGCCAGAGACAGACGCAAAGGTTCTGTAAAACGTGATGTAATTTCCTTTGATGTGTTCAGCCCGTACACCGTCGGCAAAATGATAAGGGCAAGCGAAAAATTGAGTCAATTGCAGGAAACCACTGAAAAGACCATTGAAGAAGTATCTATCGGTGGTGCAATTGTAAAGAGGCCGATACTTCGGACGGCTCAAAAGTATTACCGTAACGGGATAGAGATGTATCTGCTGGAAAAGGTTGTGGCGAAAATTGAAAAAGCTGTCGAAAATAAAGTTGAAAATATTTCGGATATTTTCGCAGGCGAATCATCGGCCGTTTACAGCGATGAATGGGTTGATATTGGCGGCCAGCTGATGGCAACAGCCAGGCTGAATGAACTGGAAAATGCTGTTGAGCAAGACAACATTAAGACTATCACCGGCTTTACGGCCAAAGTAACAGAAATCCAGAAAGCATATCAGAAGGATGAATGGGTCTGGGTAAAAGAAGCCTACAAGCGAATATTCAATGTTGACCTCAATCGTGCGACAAAGTCTCATATTACTGAGGCTGCTAATAATCTGCTTAAAGTAAAGTGTAGATTTCTAAATCTGGTTTTGGCTGATTCGCAGAAAGAATTTGGCGAAATGAGCCGATGTGGTTTTGGTGTTGATGGAGATGCCTCCGCAAGCGAAAAGGACTTCCGGCAGGTTCGAGGCGATTATGAATCCAATAAATTTGTTAGACAAATGTACGCTGAAATTAGGATTTTAACAGACAGAGTAAATAAACTTCGTCAAAGAATTGCTGATATAATGTAAATAAAATTTTTAAGAAAGGATATTAAAATGAGAGTTATTATTTTGAAGGATTACAGACTTGTTAGCTGCTGGACGGCCGCTTATGTGGCAAAATCCATAAATCATTTTAGACCCACCGCGAAGAAACCTTTTGTTCTTGGTTTGCCGACAGGCTCATCGCCGCTTGGTATATATAAGGAGCTGATTGGACTTTACAAAATGGGCAAGGTTAATTTTGCCAATGTTGTAACGTTCAATATGGATGAATACGTCGGTTTGCCGGAAAAACATTCGGAGAGTTATCATTTCTTTATGTGGAATAATTTCTTCAAACATATAAATATCAAAAAAAGCAACATAAATATTCTAAATGGAAACGCCAAAGATCTCCAGTCAGAGTGCGATAAATATGAGAAAAAGATAAAAAAATATGGAGGAATACATTTATTTGTCGGCGGAATCGGTCCCGACGGTCATATTGCTTTTAACGAGCCGGGTTCAAGTTTGGCCAGTAGAACCAGGATAAAGACTTTAACCGAAGATACAATTATCGCTAATTCTCGCTTCTTTGACGGCGATGTTAATAAGGTTCCCAAAACTGCTCTTACAGTTGGTGTCGGCACCGTTATGGATGCGAGGCAGGTTTTGATAATCGTAAGTGGCCACAACAAAGCCCGTGCTTTACAGCAATCCGTCGAATTTGGCGTGAATCATATGTGGACGGTTTCCTGTTTACAGCTGCATCCGCACGGCATTATTGTCTGTGATGATGCTGCCACCATCGAAATGAAGGTCGCCACAGTGAATTACTTCAAAGACATAGAGAAAAATAATCTTGACCCGAGGATAGTTTTGGAAAGATAATAACGTTTACATCATTATTCCGGAGTAAACAAATGTCTGATGTAGAACAGAGAGTCAAAAAAGTTGTTGCACAGGTGTTGAAGATTGACCCTGCCAGAATAAAGTCTGAGTCGAGGTTTGTAGAAGACCTTGGCGCAGAATCCATACAGAGTATCGAGCTTATCGCCGCTTTTGAGGAAGAGTTTGATATCGAAATGGATGATGAACGAGCGAACGAAGTTAAAACCGTCGGCAGCGCAGTAAAATTCATACAAAAACTTGTTTAGCAGCTTGTCGTCGACATTTCAACTCCGAGTTATAAATTTAATGGTTCGTATACTGCACCCCATTAAGCATCGCAAAATAGTCCGGATATTGCGTATGGTACTTGTTTCACCAGCCATTATATGCGTGACCGTATTCCAGTCTGACTCTCGAACCGATGCGATTATGTATAAACCACGGGCCTGCGATGTCTTTTGCAAAGAATTTCCGCCAGTCCTCGACGGATGCGCCCCAGCCTGTGATTGTTTGTGGCATACGGCCGTATTCTTCATGGCTGTGGCAGTTGCGGATATTGCGCTACCACAGAAGCGGCTGCTGTTTTATATCAACATCGCCGACCTGAACAGAGGTGGTTTTTGGCACAACTTCGCCAAGCGATGTCGGCATAAGCCAGCGAACGCCTAAAAAACGCTCAAGAAATTCGTAAACTCCATATAAAGTGCCCGTTACAACAATTCCAGAATCTGTAACGTCTTTGCCGACAATAAAAATATCTTTGTCCTTAATCAGGATTACAAAACTGTACGTCTTCAGCAAGTTGATGGGCTTGGAAATTGTTTTGGCAAATCCGCCCAGGGCGCTCCTGTACGCAGTATCCAAAGGATGCCTTCAAATACTTTGCGGTTGTCGGCCCAGGGTCTTCCTCCGCGTTTTGATTTTTTGGGTTTTGGCAGCAGTGGTTCAATTTTTCCCCATTGTGCATCTGTTAATTTCCATCGTGTCTTGGCCATAAAAAATTCCTTTCAATGACCAAGTTTACATAAGTTCTTGCCGGGCGCAAGTTTAAAATATATAAGATTTTAGGTTATGAAATGGCTTGTAGGAATACTTTCACTTTTGCTATTCAAACCACCTGTTTTGAAGCGTAAATTTACCGGTTGACTATATAACTTTTAGGCATTATGTTGCATAATCGACTAAATCGTCAAGTTGAAAGTTAATAATTGAACCGTCATCATTAGGTGAAATCGCATCGCTGATATATTGTTGTAACGGAAAGTGTTAATGAAAATTAGGGAAACCGATCAGTAACAATTAGAATAACTCGTTGAAGACAATTGAGGAATTTATGTATGACAGATAAAAATAAAGTTTGTTACCATTTGCTTAGACCAGGTCAGATTATTGAACGCCGCGAGACTTGTCCGATTGCATACATTCCTATCGGGACGTTGGAATGGCACGGTTTACACAATCCTGTTGGAGCAGATACGTTGCAGGCAGAGGCGATATCTATCCTCTGCGCTCAAAAAGGCGGCCTTGCCTTTCCACCTCTGTATTACGGCGAAAGCAGGAGCGAGTCGCTCATTGAATCCTGCGATGTCGACAGGGAAAAAGTTGCATCCTTAATGCAGCTCGACCCTGATAATTTCACAGTCGATAAAATGCCATTCACTCCGATGGAGCAGATTTATAACTACAGCAAATTGCTGGTTCACATACTTGCCGAAGTTGAATCATTAGGATTCAAAGTAGGTGTTTTCGTTGCAGGCCATTACCCGTTAATAGACCAGGCAAGAGCCGCCGTACTACATTTCAATAAGCGCCGATACAGCAGGTATCACGGCATGTTGGCCTGGACATTTACAGACTATCTTCTGCTCAAGGATGAGTATGACTGTGCCGGTGACCATGCAGGCGGGTGGGAAACTTCACACCTGCTGGCAATCTGTCCAGAAAGTGTTGATCTTTCGGAGTTGGGCCCCAAAAATTCACCGCTTGTTGCTGTGCGCGGCAAAATGTCTGTCTGGGACTCAAATGCAAAATTCGGCCAGAAAACGCTAGAAATGGCAGCCGAAATCGCTGTTAAGGAAGCACACCATCGCCTTAATCATCGAGACCAATATATGATGCATGGATACGGGCTAATGGAAGGGCTTTGGAAAGAGAAGGCTTTGGAGTAAATCATAATTGTCCAGTCAAATATCGTACATTCTTTCCAAACTCAGCCGTATTTGTACTTGGTATGCTCTTTAAGAAGTTGTTCATAAAATGAATTTTAATAGTGTAGCACCTCGACCTGGGCATATCTAAGACGTTCTTCTTTTCCCACCGGTGTATGCAAAATCGCATAAAACTCATCAAGCTGCTCCTGTGGTTCCCGAGGGGTGATTATACTTGTACGTCGTCAGCAAAAGTGAGACAAAAAGCTCTTTTTGCTAAGAGAGACTTTCATCTCCTTTGATAATCATTCTACCGTTGATTTCCTTTCTTTCAAGAACTGTTTATAGTAAATCAACAAGAGAATTTAAATCTTTGCTTTTATTAGAATTAAGCTGTAAAATAAGTTTATCCAAGATATTGCAAAGAGAGGGCAAATCGAATCCCGCCCTCTCCGTTATGTCGGATATGCATGTTATAAGCAGCTTTGTCCCGCTGATGAGGCATGTATTTTTATGACTCATTTTTCCTGGTTAATAGACGGTAGTATCGTAGGACTTTATATCCTGGCCACGATGATTGCCGGCATTATGGTTCGCAAATATGTCGGCAAGGTCGAACACTTCATTGTCGCCGGTCGTGAAATGGATGTCTATCTCGGCATCGCCTCTCTTGCCGCCACCGAGTTCGGCATTGTTACCTGCATGTACACTGCTCAGGCTGGATACACACGCGGCTTTTCCGGTGCGATTCCCGGCATCTGTATGGCTATTGCTATGTTCGTAGTCGGCTATACGGGCTTTTGCGTCAAGCCGCTTCGCGACTCCGGTGTCATGACCATTCCTGAGATGTTCGAAAAGCGTTTCGGCAAATTCGTCCGCTGGCTGGCTGGCGTTGTTATTGTCCTCGGCGGTCTCTTAAATATGGGTGTCTTCCTCCGCATTGGCGGACAGTTCCTGGTTGTTTGCTGCGGTATGAATCTTGATTACCTCGAAATCGCCATGACTGTCCTCCTGGTTGGCGTTGCTGTTTATACCATTCTCGGCGGTATGCTCTCTGTACTGGTAACAGATTATCTCCAGTTCATTATTATGAGCGTTGGACTCCTGGCTGTTACTATACTTATTCTCTACAAGGTTGGCTTGACCAGTTTGATAACCACGGTTCATCAGCATTTTGGTCCCGGCGGTTTCAATCCTTTTGTCAACCGTGAGCTGGGGTGGCAATTTGTTCTTTCAAACCTCTTGACCAATACTGCCGCAGTCCTCACTTGGCAAACCTGTATCGCCCGTCTGTTATCCGCAAAGGACACCAGCACCGGGCGAAAGGTTTATACAGGCACAGCTTTCTTCTTTGTCTGCCGTTGGGTCATTCCCGGCATCTGGGGCATCGCTGCCCTCGCATCCGCTGCCATTACCCCTGATGCACTGTCCGGCATCGCCAGGACTATGGGCGAAAAGGACAGCTCACTCTTCGCCATGCCGTTATATCTCAGCGCTGTGGTGCCAATGGGTATGATGGGTATCCTCATTGCCGCTATGCTTGCCGCCGATATGTCCACCGATTCTTCCTATATGCTTACCTGGAGTTCAGTCATCTACAACGATATTCTTGCACCTTTCCGTCGCCGTCCCTGGTCTGAGAAAAAAGGCATCATTGTCAACCGTTTTATTGTCGCCCTGATAGGCCTGTTCCTGTTATTCTGGGGTCTTTGGTACAAACTCGAAGGCAATGTCTGGGAATATCTCCAGACCACCGGCACTATTTATCTGGCGAGTATGTCTACGCTACTTATTGCCTGCTGCTACTGGAAGCGTGCCAACAACTGGGGCGCTATCGCCGCTATCGTTGTGGGTGCCGTTATGCCTGTGTTGGCTTTGTCACTCAACCTCTTTGTTAAAGTTCCCGTGCTTGATGCCGCGGGCCAATCGTTGATTGAAAACGGCTTGCCTAAGACGGCCGGGTGGGCAGCACATCACATCGGCGATGCTTGGGTTAATATTGGCACCTACGCCGCCGTCGCTGTTGCTATGATTGTCGGTTCACTGCTCAAGCCATGTAGTGCCGGAACGAAATCGCCTAATTAAGGTTTAAATATCATGAGGTCAAAAATATGCTCAATATATCAACAATAACCGAACACTGGTTCTGGCTAAGCATTATCGTTGCCGTCATCGTATGGTACTCCACCATCACCATTTACGTCTCCATCAGGGGTGCCTTTGACATCAAACAAATGTTCGCCCGCCTCGGCAGGCAATCCGCAGATTCGCCGAACGATACACCATCAGACGAAAATCCCGAGCCTCTCAACAGGAAGTAACTTTGCATATTTCGGACATTTCAAAATTGACAAAATAAGCAAAAGATGTTCATATTACAGTACTTAAAAGCTGTTGCGCCCGTAGCTCAGCTGGATAGAGCAACGGTTATA
>Ga0315286_10002919_pt1 | contig 16020 bp, 7 predicted proteins | sample YL17G10_0_MG_FD_205038 | JGI IMG/M metagenome (GOLD analysis project Ga0315286, IMG submission 205038) | Sediment microbial communities from Yellowstone Lake, YNP, Wyoming, USA - YL17G10_0 | ecosystem: Environmental > Aquatic > Freshwater > Lake > Sediment | place: USA: Wyoming | collected...
CAACCAATATTGACAGGCATTTCGAGTTCTTTTTGTTTTTCAACCAAAAAATCGCGCTTGTTGAAGGCCTAGTGGCGTATTTCGAATCTACAGGCAAGTATGACGCGCCCGGCGCATTCGTGCTCAAGACGATCTCACATGGTGTTGTGTCAAATCGCATGGAACTCCCCTGTGGCGTGATCGACGTGGGGGGGGGGTACTTGCCCCACGTTATTCGGTTGAGTCCACGATTGGAGATTGCCCGCTTGGCGCGATCGTCGAACAAGCATGAGTGCCAGCTACAACTCCTTCGGGATGTCGAAGGTGAACCAATAGGGAACCATCCCGCGCTAACCGTGAAGGTTCCGCTTCGAGGCCAAGGTGTGTCGGACCTCCGCTACTACGATGTGCTGGCACTCCGGCAAGAGAACACCTATTTGCTGCTCGGAGAGTGCACCCAGTACTATGGGAAAGTGTCACTACATCCACTGGGGTACAGGAAGACCTGCACGGCGTTGGTTGGCATCGACTCCAAGCCGGTGTTCTCGAGAGTGGAGGAGAAGGGCAAGCACCTCGTCTTACGCTCGGTGTATGCCGTCTCTCCTTCAAACGGCGCTTATTGTGCCTGGATCCGCGGCGTCTCGGCGCCGACGCTCTTCTATGCTCGGTGTGATGCCAACGGTTCATGGAGTAAACCGCAGGCCGTTCAACGCCTTGCTTGGGGAGTGGGTGAAGAGCTGGCTATAGTCGCCGGCGACAGAAGCGCCTGGATCGTCGCGGCGTCACCGGATGACGGCATTAGATGCATAACGGTAGATCACCTTGGCGCGCACGATAACACGCGATTGGCTGACTGGAGACCGGGTTCCAGCACGGGCCTGTCTCTGGTAAGCCCGATGTATGGACATTCAGGTTATGTATGCGCCGCAATTGATGCGGCAGGGAACCCTTGTGCGTTATGGGTAATGAACCAAGCAGCAAGCGACCCTGCGAACCCACTGGGTGTCGCGTACACGCTCGTGCTCCGCCGGCAACGTAACGGTGCCTGGGAAGCCCCGGAAGTCGTCGGCCAGGGGCTCGGGTCCATCGTGGCCATTGGCATGGCCACCCAAGATGGCGAGACATTTCACGTGGCCTACATACGGCAGAGAGACCGTCGGCGTTACGGCTGTTTCTACCGCGAGGTGCAGGTTGCGAGGCGCTGAAAGCAGGGGTCAGTCCCGGCAATTGACAGTAAGTTCTCTTCCCGGCGCCGAGGGGAAAGGGCTCAGTCTCGGCTATGGGCAGGGGGTTGGTCCTCGGGTGCGACGGTCGGGGGTGGTGTTGGACCGGCTTACCAACGTGATGGACGCCGTGAACGCGGGAGAGTATAGGGACTGCGCCGGCGGCCTGCCGTGGACCGGGGACCTGCCTGCGCCGAAGCCTCGGCAGGAAGACGGGCTGCGAGCCAACGACATCGTGATCAACCACGACAACCGGGCGCGAATGCGGAGCGTGGACAGTGAGCGCAGACCCGAGTAATTCAGGCCTGTGGGGTGTCGCCGGCGGTGTGTGGGGATGCGCGGCAGGCATTGGGGGCGGACGCTTGGCCGGGTGGTGCGCGTTGTCTGCGGGGCTCTTCATGGTGTCCATGCGGGCACAAGTGGGGCCGTGTGCCGTCCTCGCTGCTCGGGACGGCCAAACGCTTTACGTCGCCTGCGCGGGCGCGGCGCAGCTACAGGCGCTGAGTCTCGAGGATCGGACGCTGGTCAGCACGATACCCGTCAGCGGTCCGCCCTCGGGGTTGGCGCTGTCGCCGGACGGAACGCGGTTGTATGTCGCGTGTGCGGGATCGACCAGCGTGGTGGAAGTGATTGAGATTAGCGGCGAACGCCAGTTCGCCGCTACGATTGGAGCAAGCATCGGGAGGGTCAGGGTCGGGCACACGGCGATGGCGCCGGTGATGAGCCCGGACGGCCGGACGTTGTATGTCTGCGACCGGTTTGACAACGCAGTCTCGTTCATCGACCTCGCCTCGCTCCGGGAAACCCACCGTGTGAGCGTGGTTCGGGAGCCGGTGGCGGCTGCCTTGTCGCCTAACGGCGCGCGGTTGGTCGTCGTCAATCACCTGCACGCGGGACGGGCGGATGTCCAGCAGGTGGCGGTGGCGGTCAGCATCATTGACACGGTTAGCGCCCGGCTCATGACGAACATCGCCTTGGCCAACGGCGCCAGCCTGGCGCGGGGCGTGGCGATCTCGCCCGACGGACGTTGGGCGTGTGTGACGCATCTGCTGGCCAGATTCCAGAGCCCGGCCCGGCAGGTTGAACGCGGCTGGATGAACGCCAACGCGCTGAGTTTCATTGACCTGGTCGAGCTGAGGCTGGTCGGGACGGTGTTGCTGGACGAGAAGGAGCGGGGCGCGGCGAATCCCTGGGCGGTCGTGTGGAGTCCGGACGGCCGGCAGATCTTCGTGACGCACGCCGGCACGCACGAGGTGAGCGTGATCAATGCGCTCGGACTGCTCGCCCGGTTGGCGGGCAAGGATGCCGGGGTTACCGGGGAGCCGGCGTATGATCATTCGTTTCTGGACGGCTTGCGGCGGCGGATCAAGCTTCCAGGCCGGGGCCCGCGGGCATTGGCGTTAGTCGGTCAGAAGTTCTTCACGGCCGATTACTTCTCCGACACGCTGAGTGTGATTGACCTGAACGGAGCGGAGCCGGCGGTTTCGGTGATCCGATTGTCTTCTCCCGGAACTCCTGGCGACCCGGGCACCGAGCCCCCTCTTGAAACTGGGTTTCAGCGGCCGGGATCCGCGCCTGGCACCGCTGCCAAATCCGCCGGGGAGGATGTTGACCACCCGCCCCAGGGGCTGGCGCGGGGAGGTGAGGCGTGGTTCAACGACGCGACGTGGTGCTTTCAGGGGTGGCAGAGCTGCGCCAGTTGCCATTCCTCGGATGGGCGCGTGGACGGCCTGAACTGGGACCTGCTCAACGACGGCGTCGGCAACCCAAAGAACAGCAAGAGCCTGCTGTTGGCGTTTCAGACCCCGCCGGCGATGAGCCAGGGCGTGCGGTCAGGACCCGAGCAGGCCGTGCGGGCAGGCTTCCGGCACGTCCAGTTCTCCCGGCCCCCCGAGGCAGTCGGTCTGGCGGTGGATGAGTTTCTGAAATCGCTCACGCCGGTTCCGAGTCCGTACTTGGTTGGCGGCCGGTTATCCGACGCGGCGATTCGCGGCCGGGAGTTGTTCCTTGACGCCCGAGTGGGCTGTGCCCGGTGTCATCCGTCAGGGCTTTACACTGATCTGAAGCGGTATGACGTGGGCACCCGCGCGCCCTTTGACATCGTGGGTGCGTTCGATACGCCGACGCTGGTCGAGTGCTGGCGGACGGCGCCATATTTGCATGACGGCTCGGCGGCTAGGATGAAAGAGGTGCTGACCGGGAAGAACGCCGGCGACCGGCACGGCGTGACTTCCCACCTCAATCTCCAGGAGATCGAGGATCTCACGACCTATGTGCTATCCCTCTGACCGTCATCGGCGTCGATTGCCGATTCTCGTGAGCCGATTTTCTGCTGCCGATCTGCCGCCAGGTCCTGAGACCGACATACCACTTGCAGCGTCAGCACCCCGATGCTACGTTCCGCGCGCGTTCGTTAACCAAAGAGACTTCTGAGTATGAGAGTAAATCATGTTCTGCTTGCGACCATCGGGCTGGTGGCCACGCTGCCAGCGTTATTCGGCGCCGAGATCACCGGCAAGGTCGTGGTTAAAGGCACGCCCAAGGCCGAGCTCACGATCGACATGGGGGCCGATCCGAAGTGCGGCGCCTTGCATGACAAGCCGGTCACGACCCGTCACTACGTGGTGGACAAGGATGGCGGCTTGGCGAACGTGCTGGTCTTCATCAAGAGCGGGCTGAACGAGAAGAATTCCCCTGCGCCGGCCACGACGCCGCTGCTCGACCAGGTCGGTTGCGAATACACGCCCTATGTGATGGGAGTGCGGACGCAGCAGAAGCTCAAGATCAAGAACTCCGATCCGACCCTGCACAACGTCCACGCCATTCCTAACTCGATGCGAGACAAAGGCACCGCCAACAAGGGGTTCAACCTGGCCCAACCGATCAAAGACATGGTCACGGAGAAGAGCTTCGACGCCCCGGAAGTGGCGGTGAAATTCAAGTGCGACGTGCATCCGTGGATGTTCGCCTACGTGGGCGTGTTCGACCATCCATTCTACGCCGTGACCGAGAAGGATGGCACCTTCAAGATCACCGGCGTGCCCAAGGGCAAGTACACCCTTGAGGCCTATCACGTGAAGACCCACGTCGCCAATCCGGGCGTGGCGCAGGAGATCACGGTGGACGGCGACGCCAAGGCCGACTTCACGATCGAACTCAAGTGAAGCGTTCGTTCGGCCTCCCTTGCTTGCGTATTTGACTCAGGCCGCCGGGGAATCCGCTTCCCGGCGGCTGGCGTTTTGCCCCATGACCAACCCTGCGTCCGCCTCCGCCCTGCGCCACCAGCCGTGGCTTTGCCGTTTCGCGGTGTTCACCGCAGGGGCGACGCTGGTCCTGATCTGCTTCGGCGGATTGGTGACCAGCCACGGCGCGGGCTTGGCCGTTCCCGATTGGCCGAACACTTACGGCTACAATCAGACTGCACCGATGGCTGCTCGCCGCGACGCTGCTGGTGTTCGGTCAACTGCTGCTGGGGGCCGCCATGCGCCATCGCCACGCGGGCCTGGCGATCCCGGATTTCCCATCGGCCTACGGACGACTCTGGCCACGAACGGATGCGCAGTCCGTCGCGCGCTACAATCAGCAGCGGACCGAGGCTCAAGCGGTGAAGCCCATCACCGCGTACGACGTGCATCTGCAGTTGACGCATCGCTTCGGGGCGTGCTTCGTCGCGGGAGCGGTCGGCGGCGTTTGGTGGATCACGCGACGCCGGTTGGGGACGAAGCACCTGCTGACGCGATCAGCGATCGCTTGGCTGGGGTTGGTCGGAGTTCAATTCGGCCTCGGGGCCGCGACGATTTGGACCGGGAAATCAGCCGATATCGCGACCGCCCATGTCACGGTAGGGTCCCTCATTCTGGCGTGGGGTGGCCTGCAAACGGCAATGGCGTTCCGGTTGTTCGTTTCGCCCCCAAGTCGCGACCCTGCACCGGCAGGGAACCCTGTAGCTCAAGCCCGGCCGGCCGGTGCAGTTGGCCAGCCGGCTCGGACTTGATCCTATGCCCACGACGGCGACGTCAATTCCTGCAGGCGCCCTGACCGAGAAGCGTCCGCTGGCGGTGTGGAGCGATCTGTTCAAGGCGCGTTTCACGACGCTGGTGCTCATCACCGCCACGGCCGGCTTCCACCTGGGCAGTGTGGGCGCTTTGAATCTTGCGCTGCTGGCGCACACGCTGGCGGGCACGGCCTTGCTCGCCGCGAGCGCGGCGGCGTTGAACCAGTTGATGGAACGCGATCAGGACGCGAAGATGCGACGCACGGAGGACCGGCCGCTCCCCTCCGGCCGGCTCCGGCCGGAAAGTGTGCTGCGCGTGGGCGTGCTGAGCGCGACGCTCGGGCTCGGCTGGCTGGCGCTGGGCGTGAACGCCCTGACCGCGGTGCTGGGTGTCACCACACTGCTCCTCTACCTCTTCCTGTACACCCCGCTGAAACGGGTCACGCCGCTGAACACACTGGTTGGCGCGATTCCCGGCGCACTGCCCCCATTGATGGGCTGGACGGCGGCCCGCGGTTCGGTGGAGGCGGGGGGATGGTCGCTGTTCGCGATCCTCGCCTGCTGGCAGGTGCCGCATTTCCTGGCGATCGCATGGTTGTATCGGGAGGACTACGCCCGGGCTGGTTTTGCGATGCTGCCCGTCTCGGATCCGGATGGCCGGCGCACGTCGAGCTTCGCGCTCGGGTACGCGTTCGGGCTCCTTCCGGTGAGCTTGCTTCCGTTTGTGCTCCGGCTCGTGGGACCGAGCTACCTGGCCGGCGCGCTGGGTGTCGGATTGGTGTTTGTCGGGGCCGCCCTCCGGTTCCGGCGGCACGTCAGCCCGGAGACGGCCGGGAGGCTGTTTTACGTTTCCATTCTGTATCTACCGCTCCTGCTGGGCTTGATGGTGATGGCCAAGGTCAAGGCATGAAGGAGCGCGGCACCGAGCTCCAGAAACACCGTCCGCAAGCTGGCCATCGACGAACTCCACATCGCCGAGCAACTGCTCCCGCTCGATAATCCCGACTGGAGGATCGGACGGGCCAGGGGATCAACCCTATTCAGGCTGCGTCCGCAGTCGATAGTACGCGGATGGCTGCCGAGCCTCGACCTCGAAGGTGGGGCTGCGGAGAGATGCGGCATCGAAAAGGTGGACTTCGGCCCACGATCCGAGGTTGTCGCTCCGCTCGAGCTGGTAGCTGACGCCGACGCGGAGGCGCTCCGCGGTCACGGCCCAACCGGCGTCTGAGGGTCCGATGAGGACGCGGCTGCCCAGGATCGTGGCTTCCATCGTTTGGGCCAGGAGGGCGTGAACGGCGGAGGTCGGGTGAACGTAATCCCAGAAGACATAGCGGCTGCCAGGGCCGTCGAAGCTCTTGTCCAGGAGGTTCTCATCGTGCCAGGCCGCAAGGTCGGTCCGCGTCAATCCGAATCGGGTGGGATGGTCCAGCACGAAATCGAGGCAATGGAAGAAGTCAATGACCCAGAGTGTCGCCTCGGGCGAGCGCTCGCGGAAGACCCTCAAACGGGCTTCGAGGGCGGCGTTATGCTGCACGGCCTTTTCCCGGTGGTACGACCGCTCGGCATCCGGCAGCGTGTTGAATTGGGGAAACCGGGTCAGGTCGGGAAGATTCACCACGCCGATTCGGCGTGCGCCTTTGAGGTAGAGGCGATCCACCGCTTTCGAGGTGTTGTCGACCATCAGTGTGATCTCACGATTCCAAAACGAGTCGTCCAGGTCCTCACCGACGTAGCGCCCGAAATCAAGGAGTCCCGGCATGACCACAAAAAGAGCTGAAGCTGCCTGGGGCGGGGGAGGCAAAGCAATGACCTGACTCAGGATTCGGGCGGAATCGGAGCCTCCGGAGGCGCGATTACATTCGGGGGCGTAAGTCAGGCCGAGGCGGGCCGAGAGATGCTCGACCCAGACCGGCCCGTTGCACCAGCGGCCATTGGCATAAGGACCGCCACTGGTGGCGGTGAGTTCAGAGCCGAAGGCGTAAACCTGCGTGAACGGAGGTGTCGCCGCCCAGGTCGCCGGCGCGAGCAGCGACCAGCCGACGAACATGGCCAGAGTCGAACCACGGACGCTGGGTCGAGCGGGCCGCGGCGTCTCCAGCCCAAACCGTGTCGTGCGTGAGTTATCCGGTTTAAGGCGCATCGGTAAGGAGATCGGTTGCCGCGAGCAAGCGGTAGAAAACCGCTTCGGATTCAGTTGCCGGCGCGGGGACAATGACCCAGACCGCCTCCGGTTGGGCTGGGATCAGGCGGAAGGTGGACCAGGCACCGGATTCCAACTGCCAGCAACTCTGGAGCAAATAGCGTCGGCCCGGCTGAGCCAGGAACCGCAAGCTCGGCGTCTGGCCGGGTGAGTGGACCACCTCGAGAGCCAGGGCACTGTCCCGATTGCGGGGATCGGTGCCGACCAGGAACTCGACCAGGTTCGAATGACCGTCGCCGTCGGAGTCGAGGCCGGCATCGAGATCCGAGTCGGGATTTAACTGATGCAGCCGCTCCCAATCGTCTGGCAGGCCGTCGCCGTCCGTGTCGATCGCCGGCGAGATCGCAATCACGTCTGAGGAGGCGACATGATCCCAGCGGCTGAGAGCGGAAACGCGGTAGTAATAGGTCTGGCCAGCCATCAAGTCCGTTTCGAGGATCCGGGTGCTGTTGGGTGCGAGGCGATGAACTTCCTGCCAGGGTTCGCCTGGGCTGGCGCGCTCGACCAGGAAGGCGAGCTCCTGATCGCTCTGATCCGTCCAGACCAAGACGTGTGTCGAGGCGCCAAGTGGCAGACCCATCAAGTCGGTCGGCCTCGGTGGAAGACCCGCGGGCGGCCAAGCGGCCCCGACATCGCTCCCGGCGAGACCGGCGCCGAACGCGGGCGAGCCTGGAGGCAACTCGTAGTCGCGGTCCTGGGGGGCGCGGAACTGCGGATCCTGGTGGATGATTCCCTCGGCCGGTTCCGGCCACGGAGCATCGAGGATGCAGTAGGTAAGATCCAGCGACGAATTATCGCCGACGGCAACGGCAGTCCGGTTGCCCCACAAGATATTGTTCCAGGCCGCGCCATGACCCCCGCCCTGACCCGGGACTTTCTCGAAGAAGTCAAGGCCGTGTTCGCAGTCCACGATCGTGTTTTGCCAAACGCGGGCGCTGGCGAATTCCTTGACGCCCACCCCCATGCCGGCCTGGTAGAAGACGTTGTTGTAGATCGCGACGTCTTGGGATCGTTCACCCACAGAGATCGCCTTGTCGGGGATGTCGTAGATCAGGCAATGCTCGACTGTGCCCCTCGATCCGGAGCCGAAGTCAATCGCATCGGTATTCTCGCCGGCGCCGTGCCGGATGATGGTGCGGCGCACGACGCTTGTCGCGGGCGAGAGATCCAACTGGATGCCATCCGCGTAGGGAAACTCGATCAGGCAATCTTCGATCCAGATGGGTGTGCTGTTGAGGTTGAGCTCCATGAACCGGGCGATGTGCGAACGGTAGATGCCGAGAAATGGCGAGTTCTCGCAGTCGACCATCGGATTGCCGTCCGCCAGGTAGTCGTGCAAGTAGCAATCTTCGATGGTGCCGGTCGCCCCATTCAGCACCCGGAGTCGTCCGCCCTTCACTTCGGCGTGCCGCAGGAGGAGTCGGGCGCCGTCGCCGGTAGCGGAGCACTCCCCCCAGGGTAGTGACTCGTTAAGCGGCACGAAGCGCACTGGTTTGTCCGCGGTGCCGAGCGCGAGGATCTCGCCTCCCAACGCGCGGAGGGAGACACCAGGGGCCAGTCGCACCACCGTTCCCGCCGCGATCACCAGCGTCAGCCCTTCCGGGACAACCACGTCGCGGCTGAGGTGGAATTCGCCTTGCTCCGGCGACCACACCGCAGGCTGTGCCAGCCAGAGGCCATCGAGGTCATTCACGGGCGGGCTGCCCGGAACCGGGATGATCTGGTTGGTGACCGTGACGGTTGCGTCCAGGGCCAAGCCAAAGGCGACGTCGGTGCTTTCGGGGCTGTTCTGGTGCACTTCGACGGCGAGCATGTTCGCGCCGCGCTGTAGTGCCGTGGCGGGGAGAATAATCGGTCCGAAGAGCGCCGGGGTACCGATGGTGGATCGGGCGTAAGCGTCATACGTCGCCGGACCGTCGGGCATGTTGAAGCGGTAGAGCTCGACCCCGTTCAGATACACGATCGCACCGTCGTCGATGACGTGATGGAGCTCGAGGCTGGCACCGCTCACGACCCCGCTGTAAGTAAAGGGCGTTCGGAAGTAGTAAGTCCGTTGAGGAGGACGCGCGATGCGGAGCGGGGTATTGATCGGCCCGGGCAGGGTGAACACGCCGGCATAGAACAGCCCGTTGCCGGACTGCCAAGCCGCGGAAGAATCGTCATACTGAAAGGTTCGCCACGCATCGCCCAAATCGGTTCCTTCCTCTTGAAATCGCCAGCGTGAATCGAGCGCCAGCAGCGGCCGGGTTTCAGCCGCAACCGTGAACCCGGGCGGTGGATTCGGACTCCCCGGCGTCACCGCCGCCAAAGGTTGAATCCGCCTCGCTCCATCCGGGCTCCGGCCTTCCGACACATCCGCCGTCTGCGGACCGTAAACGATCTCATCGATTGCTGTCCCGCGGGCATCAGTCAGACGGATCATGCCACCAGGCGAGGCCAGGCGAAAGTTGAGATGGTCCGCGCCCTGGCTTGAGTCGCCGTCGGCCTCGAACACCGCGAAGCCGCGGCCCTCGATGAAGCTGAGCGAGGCGATCCGATGCTTCAGGGGCTCCGCGAGGAGATCGTCGGTGAGATACAAGCCACCCAGTGCAACCGGCAGCGGGTCCGGGTTGTATAACTCGACAAAATCGTTGTCCACCGAGTCGCGGCCAACCGTCAGCCACTCGTTGAGGCGCAAGCCACCCGGTTCGCCCAGCGGACACGGGATGTTGGGACCCCAGAAGCTCGGCGCGGTCAATCCCCATCCGCCGCTGGGAAGCCGACCAATAGACCGGTCGACCAGTTGCGGACCGAAGCTCACCACGTCCAGTACGCCACCCCCGCGGGCGGGAGCATCGAAGAGGAACAGGACTTCGCCGTCCCCACTCAAGGCAAAGCCAAGGTGGTGTCCAGGTGGGTCAGCCCGGCTGTCGGCGTAAACCACCAGGTATTGCCCCGCGGCCAAGGCGCTTCCCGGAGGAAAGACGAACTTTCGCGGCTCTGCAGGATCATCGGTCAAGCTCATCCCGCCCAGATCGACCCGCGCTCCTCCTGGATTATAGAGCTCGACCAGATCCGGGAAACGGCCAGTGCCGACGCTGACCGACCGGTTCAGCGCCAGGAGTTCGTTGATGACGACCGCGCCGACGTCGGCCCGCACGATCCAGCTCTGAATACCTGACGGCTCGGTGACGGGCGCCCAGACCCCGGCAGAGTTTCTCCCATCGACCTCCAGGATGTGCGGGCCGTCAGAAAGGCTCGCCAGCGCAATCACCTCGTCCATGGCGAACTCGGAACTGAGCGGCCCATGGTCCAATCGGTACCGATACGACCGGATCCCCGGTCCATAGACGGCGAACTGCGCATCGGCTTGCGAAGTGATGCCGCGCCCCAACCGCACCAGCGAAGCCCCCGGCGGCGCCGTCGCACCCAAGTCCAGTCCGCCGAGTCCGGCGCCGCGCGCGGGAGAATCCGGCTGAAGCTCGAGATCGACTCCGGGCTGGACGAAGCGTGGATCCGCCACGCGGAGGTTTTCTCCCGAGAAACTGGCAGGTTGGGAAAGCAAGCAGCGCGCAGCCCACAGGCTTGCGCTCGAATCCGATGCCGGAACCGGGAGGATATCGCTACGGTTACCCCAGAGAATGTTGCCCTCGAGCCGCACTTCCCCGGCCGGTAAGAATGCCAGAGCGGGATGACCCAAATAGAGCGCCGCCACCGTCGAGTCCACCAGAGTGTTATGTTCCGCCGACACGTCGGCGCCCGAGCACGCGAGGACGGCGACGTCGTTGCCCAAAAATACGTTTCGGGCCAGGACGACTCCGGCGCCGTTCGCCGCCACCAAACCGATGGCGTCGCGGTCCGTCGAACGCGGATTCCGAAATGCCCGGAACGTGTTGCCTTCCATGTGCGCGTCAATGCCGTCCAGGCGAATCCCCACGCCCTCTCCGCCCGCGAAGCGGTTGTCCATGAACTCGAGAATCCGGCCGGGGCGGCGCCCACCTGGGCCGGTAAACTCGATGACGGCAGTGTCTCCGCCAGAGGCAGCGAAATGATTCCCTTGGAAGACGACTTGGCCATCGGTAGGAAAGCCATACCCGCGAACCACCGGATGCTGAGAGATCGTCGGGAACGCTGAGCGCCGGACGGTGACCGAGGCACCGCGAAGCTCAAGCACGGTGCTTGAGGCATCCCACCACGTGCAGTCTTCGAGGTCCAGCGTCGCGTCCTGCACAAGAATGGCGGGAACGTCCTCCGCCGTGCCGCCTAGAACGCAGTGCGCAAGGTGGCTGGTAGCGCTTGTTCCGTCGAACACCAATCCGGCCCAACGTTCTGCGCCTGACGGTTCGCCCACCAAATAGACCGGCTCTGCCGGTGTACCCTCGGCGATCAGTTGCCCTTCGATGTGCAGTGCTGCACCCCTCGCGAACAAGACCGTCACTCCGGGCTCGAGGGTCAACTGGCGATCAGTCGGCACGGTCAAAATGCTTTGCACAAGGTAGGGAGCGCCCGCGGCTGTCCAGGTTGTGTTCTCCGAGAGCACGCCAGCCTCGACCACCGCGGGGGTCGCCTCCCGCCAGACGTCGAGCGCACAAGTGTCGATACCCTCACCGCGCCCGTTCAGCGCTTGGACCGTGATTCGGTTGATGCCAGACCGCAATGGGACGTGGGCGATCGACCATTGACCCTGCCACGCGGACCACTCCGCCGCCTGACCATTCACCCGGACTTGATGAGTCTCCACGACGTCCGCCTGCCCGTTGAGGGAGAGGGTCGGGCCCAGGGCGTGGTAAAGTTGGCGAATCCGCGGGAGCGTGCACTGGACCGTCAGCCGGCGGGGGATCATGGCATCGATACAGGCCACGCGGGCGGCAAGAAACCGTTTCAGATGGTTCAGGACAGCGATCGGCACGTAGGGCCCGAGCGCCTGGTCCGCCAGCACCCCAAACCGCTGGGCGGAGAAGGTCGTCTCCAACTGATGCCTCAGCGCGGCGTAGTAGCGCGGTGCGAATTCGGGGGATTTGAGCAGGCGCTCCAGCGCCGGGATGACGGTCGCCGCGAAGAGGGGGGCGTTGGTCATCCCCGGGACATTCCCTTGCCCCAGGAGGGTGTCGAGATCGTGCGGGATCAGGTGGAACCGAGCGTCCTCACGCCCGGCGTACAAGGCATAGTCGTCCCCGAACCCGGTGTAGAGTCCGGTCTCGCGATTGTCGACGATGGCCATGACGGCGAAATAGGTGAGCCACTCGTCAACGTGGATGGCATCTTCGACCGCCTCGGCATAGGGCGGGTTGGCCAAACCGCTCAGGGCCCGGCACAACCCGATCAGATCGGACCACTCATCCTCACCTTCGTTCGTCTGCTTGAAGTAAACGGGACGATACAGATCCGGATCATCCCCCAGATAACGGAAGTCCGCCTCCTGGCTGCCGATGTCCGTCGCGATCCCCCGATACAGGTTGCCGGCGTCATCCCCCGGGAAATAGCGATCCACGAAATCGCCGTTCAAGACCTCGTTGGCGGCGTAGCAGCCGTAGGTCAGATGAATCGGACCCCAAGTCGTAGGATCCATGGCGTTCACGCGGACGCGCGGGGCGTGGCTCGCCGGTGTGCGCAGGCCAGCCTGCCGACAGAAGGCGCTGGCGAGATGTTGCAGATAAGAATACTGACCGTTCAGGTTCAGCGCCCGGACCTCCTTCCAGGGCTGGTCGGAACAGAAGTTCACCCGGAAATTGTTCGGCTGCAGTCCACGGCTGCCGTGACCGCGATGCCGCACGCCGACCCGATAGCGCAAGTCGGTGCCCGCGCCGTCTTCGCTGACAAACGTGGCGTTGAACTGGGCATCGCTCTGGCAATCCGGCGGTCCGGAGCCAATGCGCGCCAACTCGGCCTGTTCTGCCTGTCGCAGTATCAAGCGATACCAAGGCATCCCGGTGGACCGCAGTTCGTTATCGACCTGGTAAAGCAGGTTCGCCGCCTGCGCCTCAGTCCCGTCGCTCAGTCTGACCGGCGCCGGCCAGATCCGCACGCCTCCCTGGGGATCCTCCACTCGCAGGTGGAACTCGACGATGGTCCCGGGCGGCTGCGGCGGCAGCACCACCCCATAAACGCCGTCACCCGCCGCGCCGTCGCCCCGCACGCCGTCATCGGTCATGGCCACGGGGAGAAATGGTCCCGGAACCACCTCGTCCTTGCGGTAGTGCAGGGTCACGGTCGGGATTCCCGCCGCTGAGCCCGCCACCAGGCACGCGGTAACCACCACCGCCTCGGTCGAACGTGGCACATACGGCCAATGCTGGACCTCACTGATCATGGGGGGCACCGTCATCCCCGCGACCGAGTTGGCCCGTCCCGGCGTGCCACCTGTCACATGGCTGGTCGCCCAGTTCTGACCGAGGTCGTTCGGCAACGAAGGATCGATGAGCTCGAGCGAACCGCCCTCGCCATCAGCCCGGCTCTCCCAAGTCCAGCCCCGATGCCCATAATCCAACGGCCCCTCGATCCGTGACGCCCAGTCGCCCTCGTCGGCGTAGCGCACTTCATCGACGATCAGCCCGCCCGCATCGCGCAGTCGGATCCGCTCACCCCAGTTGCTCAGGACGCCTTCCCAATCGCCCACCACCGCGGTCACGTCGGGGTAACGTGAGCGAAACACCGCGCGATTGGCCGCCACCACCAGGAATCCGCCCGGCGGCACGACGACCGATCCAAAGGTGAACTCGATCCCGTCGTCAAAGCGCCACCCGGCCAGGTTCACCGCGGTATCCCCCACGTTTCTCAGCTCGATGAATTCCTCGGCGTCCAGCTCCGACGCCGGGTGATACATGATCTCGTGGATAACGATTGAACCTCTCGCCGGTGCCACCGTCAGGGTCAGCGCGACGGCCGCCAGCAACAGCCCCAACAACCGCTTCGAGCCGCAGGAAGATTGCCCCTGAACATGGGTTCGCGCATTGTGCCCTCGAGCCGTAGCAGCCGACGTGAGCCGGCTCTGACTCTCCGAATGAGAAAGGCAAATGTCTCGCGCACTCATAACCTCACGGTGTCCACAGCACCCGGTAGTAGCGATAGGGCGCCGTGGGCAGCTCGGGATCCGCTAGCCCCATCGGTCCGTGGACCCCGTCGGCAGCCGCCACTTCCGTCCAGTGGATCAGATCCTCTGACCGCTCGAGCCGGTAGGTCCGGCCCGCCACACCGGCAAAGCCGCAGGCCAGCCTCCCGTCCGGGGTCAGCCGCAGTGGGTCCAAAATCGTGGTCGCATCGCTCCGCAGCATCAACCCCCCCGGGCCCATCGCCACAAACCGCCCTTCGGCCCACGTCACCGTCTGCCAATAATCGTGCTCGCCTCCCAAACAGGCGGTCCACTGGACCCCGTCCAGGGACTTGAGAATCGTCCCGTTCTCGCCGACCGCAGCGAACGCCTCGCCCCCATACGCCACGGCCCTCAGATTCGCCGACGTTCCCGATTCCACAGTCCAAGTCACGCCGTCGCTGGAGTTCAAGATGGTGCCGCCCTCGCCCACGGCGACAAAAAGCCCGGCGCCATGCGTCACCGCCGCGAGATTCGTCGACGTCGGACCCGAACAGACATTCCACTGGGTGCCATCGACAGACCAGGCGATGGCCCCCTCTTGTCCCACCGCTACGAATCGGTTTGCGCTGTAAGTGATGGCGTTGAGCTGTTTCACCGTAGGCAGGGAAACAACGGCCCACCCGGTCGCGTCGGGCCCGTTGGAATGAAAAACATACGCCGCCTGGGGATCACCCCCCGATCCCACCAGCACAAACCGGCCGCCGCCATACGCCCCGGCTGTCACGTAAACGTTCGCCAGTTCGAGGGTCGTCGGAACAAGCTCCCACACCCGGCCGTCACGGGACTTCCAGATCGTGTTCGAGCCGGCCATCGCCACATACCAGCCTTCTCCGTAGAGCACAAGGCGCACGCTTTCCTCCCCCGGCAGGTGTGCGAGCTCCCAGCTCGACAGGTCTGTCGAGAAGCCGATTGCGTACCGCGCTGCGTACCCCGTGCAGACCACATACTCGCTGTGGAAATAAGCGATGGATCGAACCTCGTCCCCAAAGCCGCTGGACTCGATCGACCAGTTGACCAGCGGATCCGGAGAAATCACCCGCACAGTGGCCAGTCCGGAATAGGCTGAAACGCCGGCGTTGTCGATTGCGCGCGCCCGCCAGTGACAATTCCCCGGTGCCAAGTCAGCGGATTGCCACGTGAAGGGCGCCGTTGGGTCGGTCCCCACCAAGCTGTCGTTCAAGTAGAAATCCACGGCCACCACCTCGCCATCCGGATCGTCCGCCAGAGCTTCCAGCAACACAGTCGCCGGCGCAACCCGCAGACCGGTTCCGCCAGCAATCCGCAGCTCCACCTCCGGCGGTTGGCTGATCCGCACCTCGACCGGCCCGCCGCGCGCGCGTCCCAGCGCGTTGCTCACCTCGACGAAATAAGAGCCGGCATCGTCTAACGTGGCTGCAGTCAGCGTAAGCTGCGAGCCCGTTGCGCCCGCCACCGGTGTGTTCCCATGAAACCACTGATAGCTCAGGGGCGGGCTGCCCGAGGCGGCGGCGGCCAAAGTGAAGGGTTCTCCCGGGGCTACTTCCCGCGTGCTGTCCCACATTCGCACAGCGGGCGC
>Ga0315286_10002921_pt1 | contig 16017 bp, 25 predicted proteins | sample YL17G10_0_MG_FD_205038 | JGI IMG/M metagenome (GOLD analysis project Ga0315286, IMG submission 205038) | Sediment microbial communities from Yellowstone Lake, YNP, Wyoming, USA - YL17G10_0 | ecosystem: Environmental > Aquatic > Freshwater > Lake > Sediment | place: USA: Wyoming | collected...
TGCGTTCCTCCTTCAGTGCGGGGGGGTTGTGGGGGAGGGCGAGATAGTGCTCTAACACTTTCCTTGCGCGTTCGGATCCACCCCAAATGCGACAGTAGTTTGCTGTACGCAGCATTGCCCCCCGCAACTGCGCCGAGTGAAACTGCTCGGCGGCGAGTTGATCCTGCAAAGAATCAATCACTGCTCGCAAATCGTCACGATGCGGCTTGGCGTCGTGGTAAATTTGTAGTTGGTCTTCGTTCATTTCACTTCTCCTTCCGGCGTAGGGCAGGTTACGTTAGTGTTATGCATCTTCACGCTTCGGCAGGCACAGCCAGTATTCGTGCCGTTCGTTCTTTCGCTTGTGCATCGCTTCCGGGTCAATGTCCCACGTCGTCTGCGCCTCCATCACAGGGAAATCACCATGTTCAAAGCCGTAGCTGGTGAACATCTTCCCCTTGCTTGGGTCGCCGAACTGGTCGCCGTCCGGCGCGCTGTAGCTTCCGAACACCCGCATTTCAGGGTGCCGTGCGCGAATTACCGCCCACACTTCAGCGCTTGTCGGTACTCGTTTGTAATCACTCATTTCACTTCTCCTTCCGGCGTAGGGCTTTGGGGATTGTCGGTCATGCTTGCCTCCGCATGGACTCTTTGAGGTCTCGTTCGGTCTCACGCTCCTCCGCCACCTCAATGTACTTATCCAAGAAGTGACGAGCCTTCAACAAGTCCTGGATACCATTCTTGTTCTTCCAGCGAGTGACGTACTTGGTGATTTGCGCCTGGAAGTAGTCAAGGTCATTGGCTAACACGTAGTCCCAATGTTGGATTGGGGACTTGTAGTGCTCCCCACCTACTTGGTGGTCATTAGCTTTCAAACAAGAACTCCTTCAAGATGACTACGGTATCCGGCAGGGGGTCGTTGCTCATCAAGTAGCTGATGCCATTGTCCAAGATACGCCGCATATCCTGGTTACCCATTCTCATCTCTTCAGCCGCCTTGTAGCAGATGTCGAGCATATCTGCTTGCTTTAGCACCCTCTTTTCCCAGTCAGAGAGGACGATGAAGGGTAGCAACCTCTCCTCGGCCCTGGTTGCTGCTCTGGCGAGCTCAGGAAAGTCCCACTTGCCGGTAGCTGGGATGTCCCCAGTATACTGCTCCGCCAAGTCGTGCTGTAAGGCCGCTTTGAGCAGATTCACAGAAGTGTTTCCACCCGCTAACCTGATGCACAGCAGAGCCACATTGGCTGAGTGGTGACCTACGGTCTCCTCCACTAGCACGTTGACCGTGTGAAACCGTTTTACAGCATTACCCTTCCTGTAGTTCATCACTGCTCCTTTGTAGTATGTATTGCTCGCACGCGTACTTCCAGGCGGCATCCTCAACCATATCCACGTATCTGGACCCATCTCCACCCTTCTCCTTGCGCTCCTTGTAAGCTAGCAGCATCGGTCGGGCTACATGACTGAAGAAGAAGTTGTCATACTTGCGTAGCAAGGTGGGGTCTTCCAGAAACTCCCTCAGCTCAGCAAGCCAAGAGGCTGGCTTATGAACCAAAGGAAACACTGACCATGCTCTTTCCTTGTACAAGTCTGGCGAGATAGCTAATTGAACCAGAGCCTCGTGACGGGGGTAGTAGTGGAAGTTGTTGCTAAGTTGCACGTATTGGCCCACCGATACCCCGCTCAATTGGCTAGCCAGCACCTCTTGGAGCATGCTCATATGGACTACGTTGGCCCCATAGGCTCCCCAAATGGCGTCGTTCGATCGGCAACAAACCGTCATATCCAGCATGTTTGAACGTATGCTGAAGTATATGTGGGTGTTGCATGGAACGTCTTTGCTATCCACATTGAGGTCGTAAGTGGGGTCAAACATGGTCAGCACTGCTCTGCGGGAGTCGGGGCGATCGGTAAGTTCTCGCACTATGTACTCCAATTGGTCAAGCCCAAAGTGGTACCTCCAGCGATGGCCATATGCCCCATCAAAGGTGCCCTCCTCATTAGCAAAGGTGGCCATGCGAGAGTTGAAGTAGGTGGGCCACCCTGAGTCATTGCGCCCGTCTATCATCCATAGCGCCTCCATCATGTGGAAGAATGGGTTGGATCGACGCTCGGCGCAGAATAGCACCCGCTCCCTGGGGTGCTGATAGGTGGTAACTAGCGGGGATGGGAGCACCATAACTACCCCATTGCGAGACCTCTCTATGGAGGAGTACCTCTTCAACAAGTCCAGACCTTGCTCATAGGCCCCATTAATGTTGCGAGCTTGTATGGAGAACATTATAGGTACGGGATGGGAAGTGGGAACTGGCCGGTGGCCCCGTCGCGTTGGATCACGCAATAGGTCTCAGCTGCCTCGCGCATAGCGTCTATGATGTTTAGGCCCAGGTTGTTCAGGTAGTGGTTGTAGGCCAACAAGTAGCCCTCAGCCGTGGGCTCCACTGCTACCCCAAAGTCCTTCTCATAGAACTTGGCGTTGATGTGGATCTTGGCGCAGGCCGTATCGCTGAGCCAAATCACATCTGGGGCTAGCATTGATAACTTAGCCCAGCAGTCCTTCATCTTGGGAGTCTTGATGGTCCCCACCGATGGGTCAAACATGATAGCATCGAACCCGCTCACATCTTCTTCCATGAATCGGGTGTAGGAGTCGATGGTATAGCGCACTTGGCAATGTGGGTACTCCTTCTTCAAGTACTCGACCAAGATGGGGTCGCGTTCCCAGAACTCGTGAGTGACCCCATCCCCGCAAGTCTGGTCGATGACTTGAGCAGTTGCCCCTACGCCGCCGAATACATGAAGTACCCGTTTGGGTTTGCCGATATACTTGGGAAGCAGAGTGGTCAAGGCGGTTAAATGCCTGCGCACCAAACTATCGTCCTTCACCAGAAAGTCCTGGTAACTGTCCCGCACTGGAGTGCTAAGTACTTGCTCCAGCCCGATGGGCAACTTGATATTGAAGCCGTTAATAACCATTGTAACCACTCCTTGATGATCCACGAATGTACTTGCTGAATTCGCATAGACAGTTCTGGACGTTATGGGCATCCAGTTCTATTGGCAGGATGTCCTGCAACTTGATGATCTCTGCTCTGAATTCTGGTTGCTTCCACTCCTTGTGGGGAGTATTCAGGATCAGGTTCAACCCCTTCTGGCTACCAGGTCCAGGGGCGCAGAATGACCAGGAGTCGTTTGCTAGGGCCAGTAGGGGAGTATGCTTGAGATCAGCTATGACCTGGGCCGCCATGAACGACCCTATACGGGGCAGGTTTTGAAGGTCCATCCATACGTCTAGGCAGGTATCAAACCTCCACTTAGCCTTGCCGCAAGCCGTCACGGTCTTGCACACGCTGATCTCCTTGGGAGTGCCGTCATGCTCCGCGGTGATCATATAGGCCCCAGTCCAGGTCTTGTCCCCACGTTCCATGCGTGCCCGTATGCGTCTGGCGTACTCTTGAGGCTCCCATACGTCAGGGAAGCCAATCTCCTCCAAGGTTTCAGGCCAATTGATCAGGCGACTGAGGAGGATCGCCGGAAGCAGGTTAGGCTGGTAGAGGTTGGGCCTGATCCAATTAGCGTGGATCCACCGGCTGACCTTGTCGTCCTCTCTCCGCACGTTACAGAACCTGTACCCACGTAGGATGGGATCATCCGTCCAAGGCTTGGGGTCACCGCCTTCCTTCTTAATGCGAATGCTCTCCCGCTCCTTGATGAAGTAGATCAGCTTATCAATCATGACGAGCCTCTATGTACTCCAGCAATTGGGTACCACAATCTTTGGTATGGTCCAAGTCAATGACTACAGAGCCTCTCCGGAGCAACTTGAGTTTGAGAGACTTAATGGGCTTGAGTCTGCCCCTGGTATTGTCCTCGTTCAGGGGCTTGAGGTTGCCGGCCGCAAGTCTGCGCGCCTTCACTCGTTCGATGCAGACCTCGATGGGGGTGTCCAGGAAGGCCCAAACATGCTTCCTTCCGTACTTCTCCATAGCCATTCCCAGCCCGCCATAGAAGGTGCTCATCAGCAGCCCCTCATACACTACGTGGCCTCGGGTTGCGTACTCCTCGATGAGGTCAATTTGCTCCCGTTGGGTGGATACTCCGTCCATTCCTCCACACGCATTCTCGTATGGCCCCAGCACATATACCGGACGCGCCAGGCTGGGGAAGCTCAATTGGTACGCCTCAGGCCGCTTGGGATTGTCCCCAACTGAGGTAACCTCATTGGCTAGGGCCATTAGGTCGCGCACCGCGGTGGTCTTGCCGGAGCCACTAGTGCCGTGGATTTTGATTAGCAGCATGCGTCCTCCAATTGCTCTATTGCCTGGGCGATATAGTCTACAACCTCAGTCAGACTGTCGACTACGGTTTGGGCAGCATCCCCCTTGTCGCCGTTGGCGAGGGCTTCAGGCATGTTGTCGAGGTAGTCTTGCTCCTCATCTCGCAGGTTCTCTACGTATGTGCTCAGCTCATCCAGCTTAGTCTGGGCAACTTTGATCGCTTTGCGGCGGGCTTCATTCATTTCAGTACTCCTTTGGTTGATAGAACCTATACTATACCCTATCAGGGTATGTCAGTCTAGTGGTTTCGCTGGCGAATGACTTGTATGGCGTTCAATAGATCGCCCTGCTCTCTGCCCTTAACGTCCAATGCTTTGAGTACGTGCTCATCCATTGTGCCGATAGCCACTAAGTGGTGAATAAAGACTCTGGCTGCTTCTTGGCCTTGACGATACACTCTAGCGTTGGCTTGATCGTACAATCCTAAATCCCATGGTACCCCTACCCACAAGACGTTGGAGCATGACCCTTGTAGATTCAACCCAATTCCTATGGATGCAGGGTGCCCTATGAGAACAGGATGCTTGCCCTCATTAAACTCCTTGATTAGTTGGTCAGGATGCTTGGAGGCGGTCAAATTGGGTACGTCACCCAGTGCCTTGCGTATGCGATGGACGTCATGGATGAACTCGTAGAATACCAACAAAGGTTGGCCCTGGAGCTCCTCCACGACCTCCTTGAGTGCGGCCATCTTGTCGCAGTGAATATGCTCAGCTGTGCCGTCGGGCAGATAGAGCCCACCATTAGCGATTTGCCTGCATCGGCCTCCAGCTACTCCTGCATTGGGAGAGGTCACAGTTTCTCCGCTGTCGAGCAAGGCAAAGAATTGTCTCTCCATGTCTTTGTACTTAGCCATGCTCGCCGGCCCTAGCTTGACGGGGATGGAGTTATATACCAACTCAGGCATGTCCAAGTAGTCTTTGGCAGACAACCTGAATACCAGAGGGGCTATGGCCTCATATATCTTGTCCTTGAGTTGGGGCACTACATTGTACCCATACCCGCTGTAATCAGGTACGCAGTACATCGTCCTGAAGTGAGAAATGAATAGCCCTAGGGCTTTGCCCCTGTCTAGCAGGTACATTTGGGACCACAAGTCCTCCAACCCATTGGGGGCTGGGGTGCCTGTAAGTATCCACCTACGCCCAAAGCAATGTAGGTTGTCCTTGAGCGCTTTGAAGCGGAGTGACCCAGAGTTCTTGAAAGTGCTGGACTCGTCAATTACCAGCAAGTCAAATTGTTGCTGAAATATCTCTTTGTTCTGAAAGTAGGTTAGAGCAGACTCAGGGTTGATGCCAATGATACCACTCTTAGGCAGATTTTTGGGGGACACTCTGCTCTCGTGCCAATTATGGAACTCCAACCCAGATAGGTTGTCCCATTTGGCGATCTCATTGGGCCATACAGTGTACAGGGTGCGAATGGGAGCAACCAGCAGCACCTTCTTAATGTGCCCTTCCGCCATCAGTTGCTGGATACAGTATAGGCTGACTACAGTCTTACCCATGCCCATGTCCAGCAGCAACCCCGCATGCCGTTGGCCCAGCATAAACTTGATCGCATCCAATTGATACTGGTGAGGGTTGAAGATCATAGCATAGTCGGCAGCAAGTAAGTCAGCTCAGGATGGGCTCTAAGTTGGTAGTGGTACTTGGCGATATCATCCCCCAACTTGTACTTGCCCTTAATCAAGTAGGACGGGATGGCGCAGGCCACAGTCTCTGCCTCACTGTACCCGCACTTCCTGTGACCGCTGAATGGGTTATCCAGGTCACTGATCCATGAGACGATCTCATCCAATCCTTCCCTGGGGGTGTTCCCAGGGAATATGGTTTTGAGACATTTCAGCGGAGGACTGGGAAGCATCCGAGGCAAGTCTGATACGTCTATGTCTGCCTCAAATACGTTGTTGAGAAGGTCGACCCATTTCAGTAGGAAGTACTCACCGAACCCCACGATTTTAAGGCGGTTTAAGACCCCCCACATTTCCGGTAGGGTACGGGCCTGGACGGGTATCTGAAAGGCCGAAATAGGCCCGCCCTGCGCCCGTAGGGAGGTGTAGCAGGCGACCCCCGCCTCCCCCCGAAAGTACCGGCGCTCACTGCCCCTCGGAGCAGTGGGGTACATAGCCTCCACATAGTCCCAAAAGTCAGCTACTTCTGCGGCTTGGTACGCTCCCTCAGTCTCATAAAACATGAGTAGGTACATACAGAACTTCTTCACCCAGTCGTCCCCCTTGACATCTCTGGCTCGGTACAGCATTGTGTACAAGGGGTCAAGCTCGCCAGTGAGCACCAACTCACGGGCGAAGGTTGTATAGCTCATTGATAATGCTCCTTGCGTCAATTAGGTTATCCGCCACCCTCACTACGGCCCCCAACTTCGTCAATTGAGAGTGAATAATGGACTGTAGAGGTCTGAGAGTATGTTTGTATTGCTTGTACTCAATGAACCAGACATGACCGTTCCATACGTACAGCCGGTCTGGCCACCCTGATTGACCTTTCACATTGAGCTTGAGCGTCATCATGCCTAGGGACTTAGCATATTCAGACGCCTTTTGCTCAATGCGGCTTTCCAGCTCAGTTGTGCTCACAGGGGCCGCCCTTGCTAGCCTTGTAGTCGCACCACCTGCAGGCCTCAACTGATGGGGTAGCGGGGTACTCATTGGCCCCAAATAGGATGTTCCATCTGGCCTTCCAGAAGTTCAGGAGGTGGGGCAGTAGTGCTCTGGGGTACTTGGTCGGAGACCCTGGTCCCTCTAGGTAGAGTGGGGCTGCCTCGACCTCGGTGACCTCAGGGTAGCGAGCAAAGCCTAGTACGGCATAGGCCTGTAATTGGTCTGCATGAGAGGGTAGTGCTCTGCCGGTCTTGAGGTCAAAGATGTACAGGGTGGTCCCGATCACGTAGTGGATGTCAATAATCGCCTTGAACTTTGTGCGCTCATCCTCCACTTCTTGGTAGGTGCCCTCATCGTCGCAGAGCCAAACTTCCTCTGCCTTCGCCTTCAAGTCCTTCATCATAGAGATCATGGTCTTGATGGTGCGGAAGTCTATAGACAATTGACTTATGTCAATCTCTCCCTTGAGGAACCGCTCACAGGCGAAATGGAGGCGGGTGCCCCTGTTGGCTGCGGCTCCCGCCTCCCCTTTGAGCCCATCCAGGTAGTAGGTCTGATAACTGAATGGGCAATCCTCAAAGGTGGTGAGGGCGCTGTAGCTGGTGCGCGTTGGTTTGGGGTACTTATGTGCCATGGGGCCTCCAACCCAGGAATACTGGGTGACGTGGTAAGTCTTTCATGCCGACAGCAAAGTACTTGACCTTTGCTAAGTTGCCCAGGTACTGCTCTCTGTGGGCCCAGATTTCTGCTCGTTGGGAGTCGTCAAAACCGGTGCCGACGTTGAAGGTGGTCCCATCGTAGGAGCATACCAAAGCTCCCAAATCCCCTCGGCCGACCAAGTTGGCTTGGTGAGACGATCGTTTGGCGTAGCCCAGCTCATCTACCTCCAGCACGTTAGCGTTGTGGAGACGCTCCTCAAAGCCGACCACTTCAAACTCTCCATCAGTGAACCGCTTGAGCTTGAGCATCCCTCCTTCATTGGCCGTACTGCGCCCATACTTGTACTGGGCTCTGGGGTCGCGTAGTACCACTCCCTCATTGCCCAAGTCCAGCATTTGGCGTTCATACTTCTCTAGCGTGGGCAAATCGTTGATGTAGTGCTGATCCAAGACCGTCATTTTGCCGTGGCTAATGCGGGGCACTCTGTCCACAAAGGGTTTGAGAGGGTGTTGGATGTGGTCAAAGGCGTAGAAGGTCACATCAAAGTCCTCCTTGTCGTGGGCCATAACGCAGGACATGGTGTCCCTGAGGCAGCTAGGGCTTCTGGGGTCACCTACTATAAGCTCCCCATCCAGGAACTCGTATTGTTTGAACAGCCGCTGGACGTAGGCATTGGGGATCGGCTTGAGGGAGCGGGACAACACCACTCCGTTGATAACAATTGCTCTCACTCCGTCCAGTTTGACGCTGGCCAGTACGGGAAACTTGAGCTTGGCCCACTCTATTTCCGTTGCTAGCATGGGCTTAAACATCATCACAAGTCCCCCAATTGGGCCCTACTTTGACGGTTGCCCGCATAGGGATGTCGAATTGTCCTGCCTCCATGGCTGAGGTAAGTAGGGCAATCTCAGCCTTGAGGTAGCGTTTGGACACGCTGATACAGATTTCATCATGTACCGTGGCCAGGAATCTCCCGTGCGCCTTGGTGCGGTGGTAGTCGATGATGGCTTGCTTGGTCTGATCTGCCGAACTTCCCTGGATGAGGTAGTTGAGAAGCACGTAATCCTTGTTCCAAACCCGCCCACTAGCCTCCACTACTGGCGCCGGTGCGTGGAGGACTCTGCCTCCCCAAGACCGTACTGAGAGCTTGTTATAGGCTCTGTTTTCCACCTCTACCATGAAGTCCTTGACCCCAACCAGGGTTCTCATGTAAGCCGCCTTGATTTGCGCAGCCTCACTACGGCTTACCCCCATCTTGTGGGCCATGGAGACTATGCCCGCACCATAGAGGATGGAGAAGGCAACAATCTTGGTATGCTTCCGGCTCATAGCTATGCCTGTAGTATCGGTGATGATGTCCGCAGCTACTTGGTGAATATCCGCCGATGGGTCGCTATCGTAGATGTCCTTGATTGCGCCCTCAGCAAAGTGTCCAAGCATCCTGATCTCTTGCGAGTGGAAGTCGGCTGAGACGAATACCTGCCCTTCGTCTGGGAGGACATACTTGCGCATCTGAGGCAGCCCAGGGTATCCTGCGGGCACCTCTTCATCGAACTCTGTGGGGATGTTCTGGAAGTTAGGGTCAGATGAGGACAACCGGCCCGTCTTGGCCCCATACTGATCCCCCTTTACCTGGTTCCAATGCGGATGAAGGACTCCACCCGTTTCTGTAGCCTTGGCTAACCAGGACTTCATGAAGGTGCCCAACAGAGTTTTGAGGGCGCCACGGTAGGAGAGTAGCACGAACAGAGGTTTGTCGGTGATGACCTCACGTAGGGTATCCCTGGCTGTAGATAACTTGCCGGTGGGGGTTTTGGGCCACTCATCTACCGATACGGTGAACCCAGCCGATCGGGCAGCATCAGCTAGTTGGGGGCCAGAGTCTAGGTTGAACTCGTCATTATACTGGTGGCCTAATATCTCCTTGATGGCTTGGGAGGAGTTGTGGAACGCCGCATCGTAGATGCCGATGTCCTCTGCTAGCAATTTAGCATTGACCCGTATGCCCTCAGCCTCACTGAGGTTAAGAATGGGGGCCAAGTACCGCTCTCGGTCATAGGCTGCTTGCATGCCTTTGGCCGCTATGCTAGGGGCAAGCAGGTCATACAATTTGCGAGTGCGGGCCACGTCGCCTATGGCATACGTGCCTACCAACTTACCTGGCGCCTGACCTATGTGCTTCCCCCAATCCTTCGCCGCAGGGTGAGCTATGCCTCTGTCCACCAGCCATTGATGGACTGCATCCTGCTCATCGGGGGGCATCCCTAGCAGCCGCTCTGCTGAAGGCTTGAGCGACAGAGTAGCGGCCAAAGGGTTGTCCAGGAAGAGCAAATACATTGTGTCGTGGATTCGCATAGGATCGTGCCACATCAAGCCGAAGAACTTTTCAGCAATGGCCATATCGAATCGGGCGTTGTGGAACAGAAGCGGCTCGTTGGTGAGCCAAATCTTGGTGAGCACCTTATGCGCGTGCTCGAAGTCGCAGTTGTTCTCAGTGGGATGACCCCAGGCCAGGTACTCGTTGGTACCATTTGGATACTGTATCGCAAGGCCGACAGGTTTGGGTGGGTAGTTCGGGTACGCCTCAATGGCGTCTGATTCAAAGTCAAGTGTGTACATACGTTCTCCTCAAATCCCGCCCCCAGAGGTCTAGGGGCGGGCAGTGCGGTAGGTCAGAACTTCTTGGTGCCCTTGGCCGGCTGCGCAGCAGCTACTTCCGGCTCAGGATTGCGCGGGTTGGGGAACAAGATGTCCTCATAGACCTTGTCGTACAGGGCGTGGATGCCCTCCAGGTGCTCGTCCTCGATCAGACCCATGAACTGGAACCCAACCTTGAACTGGGTCTTCATGTCGGGTACGACAGAGACCTCTGTGAGGACTCCCCAGGCCGGCCGTTTGACCACGTTGCCGATTTGGGCTACATACTTCGCCCAGTTGGCAACTGAGGTGACCGGCAGACGGGCGAACAGTACGTCAGCCTCCATGGGCTTGCCGATGTCGGGCTGGAGGATCATAGCCAGGCGCCGGATGTTCTTGCATGCTTTGCCTTTGCCGCCGGCCAGATCGCTTTCCCACTCGTTGTAGGCGCAGTCGTAGCAATCTGGAGCTACCACCTTGTTGCATTCGGGATCGGGCGTCAGATCATCCTCGACATGGCCTACTGCCCAGCATTCAGGGCTGACGATGTTCTTGGGATCGTACTTCCCAGGGAAGAACTGGTTCTCAAAGCACCAGCCGACGATGGCCACCTGAATCTTGTTGTCCTTGGCCGCGTTGCCGTTAAGGGAGAGCACTCCCGACTTGAAGCTGATGAACTTGTTGTCCGGCTTCTCTTCCTCCACAGCCCTGGCCGCTGCTTCAGCCATCAGCTTCTTGAGGTCCAACGGTACTGCGATTGCTTCAGTCATGACGTTATCTCCTGGTTAGTTAGGGGTGATGCCAAGCAGAGTCTGTATCCTGTCCTCCTGTTCTTTGATAGTTGCCCGCATTTTGGCTATGTTGTTGTTTAACATACCCTGTTGAGCCTCCCGCATCTTGCTCATGAGTTCCTCGTCGTCAAATTTGGGGAGCTCAAACTCCACCTCGCCGATTTTGAGCCAGCCTTGGCTCTCCATGTCGGCTGTAGTGTAGTTGAGTTGCTCCCGCCGGATATGGGCGAGGGTGATCACTCCGGTGGGTACATAGGTGATGTAGACATTGAGCTTCATTAGTGCAAATCCTCCTTGATGAGACGGTTGAGTTCGGCCTTGAGAGTGCGGGCTGCTTCCCCACGCCAGCTAGTCAGGTTGTTGAGGGCGTACAGGACGCACATAGTCGGGTCTTCCATGCCGTAGTCGTTGTCTCGGATAGCCTTCAGGTACGGTTTGGCGTTGTAGCACCAATAGGGTATCTGGTTAGGGTGGGAGGACACTATCCGCAGGTTGAGTATGGTCAAGATTTCCCCACATACCTGGCCGATCTCTTTTTGGTTATTCACTTGAACAGTGCCTCCCAAAAGTCAGCCAGGCAGTCGTAGGCTATGGCGCCGATGGCGAGCACAGCTAGGGATCCTAGGGCGATGAAGCACATTAGTTGGATCATATGGAGGAGGAAGGAGATCATTTGGCCTTCCCTATCGAGCATGTCTCAGTCTCGAGCCTGGCGATACCAGGGACGTCATCACCGGCCTCCCACCGAGCCTTGATAGCCGACACCATAGGCCGCTTCTGGAGGAGATCAACCTCACCGGTGTCTTTGATATGCTGATAGAAGGCGGTCCAGTCGGTGACACTGGGCTCCATAACAACTTTGATGGCGAAGGAGCCGAACATCCCGCTGAGCTCAGTCAGCCCCTCATCGCTCATGGCCTGCTGGATGGAGGCCATTGTAACCTTCTCATCTGCAAATGCCTTGTCTACAGCCTTTTGAGCGTCCAGACGAGCTTGCCTGGCTAGGTACAGGTCGTCAATCATTTGTTTCAGATCCATCATTCAGTCCTCAGTAAGGTAGCGGCTGCTACGGAACCCTTATTCTACTCTGAAGCTAATGTGAAGTCTAGTGGTATCCCTTGCGCGCGGGCGCGCGGTATCTTTTATTGGGTCCCACACGAAAGTTCTTTACTTGAGGCAGCTACAGGAGTATGATACGGGTTAGGTCGCATTCCGCGGCTGAACACAAGGAGAATCACATGAAGTACAAGCTGACCGGAGGCAGCCTGACCAAGGCAGCCCGTCTCAATCCTTACAAGCGCATCACCAAGGGCACCACCATCAACATCGGCGTGGACAACATCGCTGTGGAAGCCATCGTCGACACCGCGGGCAAGTACACTTACCTCAACGTGGCTGGCGTGGACTACTACGTCACCGGCGCTCTGGTGGACGGCCAGGGCTACGCGTGCAGTGAGTTCGTGCAGGAGCCGCCCAAGCCCAAGGCTGAGGCCAAGCCCAAGGCTGAGCCGGCCAAGAAGTCCAAGAAACTGGACTGAGCGTAGCGCAGCTCGAAGCCCCATGAAGTCGGTGGGGCTTTTCTTCGCACTTTTTTCAGCGTAGAATAGACCTATCGCTCCCAGAGCCTCCTCTGACTGACTAAGGTGCTACAGGGGCACGATAATCGTGCTCCTGAACAATCTGAAAGTAAAGGGGAGCCGAGTGGTCGATCCGACACCCATCTTGAGCATCTATCAAGCATGGAAGCGCCGTCAGTGTCTGACGGATGAACAAGCTGACATTAGCAATCTGCGCTTTATGAGCGCATCCGAAGCAAGCCTGGTATTGGGGTACCAGGTCTACAACCCTGGGGTGCTTATCCCGTACCCTGGCTTTGAGTACCATAGAGTCCGTATGTTGGGCGACACTCCTGCTCGGTTTAAGTACCTGGTACCCAGGGGCAGCGGTTGCTCCCCGCCTTATTGCCCCACCATCCTAGACCGCGACTGGAAGGACATACTGGCCGACCCCACAGAGCCGTTCGTCATTACGGAGGGTGAGCTCAAGGCGATTTGCGGTTGTATACAGGGCGTGCCTACCCTGGGCCTGGGAGGGGTGGAGATGCAGGCAACCCTGCTGACCTCTGGCATTGTCTGGTCAGGGCGTAGCGTGAGTATCTGCTTTGACCACGACGCTGATTGTATTGCAGGGCAGTACAAGCCTGGGGTAGCCAATGCTCTTGGCAAGCTGTGCGCTACCCTCATTACTCATGGAGCATTGGTACAAGTCATTCAGCTGGGTACGCTGCCTGGCCTGGACCTCAAGCGTAAGTGGGGCTTGGACGATGTACTCCAGGCAGGGAATTGGACCTGGGAGCAACTACTAGCGACAAGAGTGGACCCTCCGCAATGGTGCTCCATGCTAGCAGAGTTGTTGGACTCATGCGTCTATGTAGTTGGGACCAATCATACTCATGTGTATAACCTACTCAACCACTCCCGCAAGATTCCCTCAGACTTCCACGACTCCCACATTGAGAAGCGTAGGTGGGGTGTGGGCCCTAGCGGTAAGCCGCGGGCAGAGCAGGTAAGCAGGCAATGGATGGAGCATCCTGCTCGGGTAACTGTAGACGGGTACGGCATGGACCCCAGACTGCCGTTCGGGGTAGATGCCGTATCTGGGACGATGAATCTTTGGCACGGCTACCCCGTACACCACGGCAACGCGCCCTTTGATGTACTAGTGCATTGGCAGGCCTTTATGGAAGGCTTGTTTGGAGAGCATTGGCAATGGGTAGGGCTTTGGGTTGGTCATTTGCTTAACCGCCCTTGGGAGCGTACAAACCAGGCGGTAATGCTCATCACCATGGTTCAAGGCATTGGTAAGTCCTTGTTTGGAGACATCGTCAGAGACCTGGCTGGAGTACACGGCATGGAGGGCAGTCCTTCCCGAATGTTCGGCAACTTCAATAGCGACATGGAGGCCAAGACATTCGTGATGGTGAATGAGCTAGATGTGAAGTTCAGCTCACGGGAAGGCCAGCTTAATGATCTGTTGTCGGAGGAGACAGTCAAGATTGAGCAGAAGGGCAAAGATGTGGTAGTGCTGCCTAATTTGCGGCGGTGGTACTTCACTACCAATACAGCCTCACCTTGCAGGCTCTCGAAGGGTCAGCGACGCATACTGGTAGTCAGCCCGCCCAGGACATTTGGAGACACTCGGGGTGATTGGGGTATGTGGGTTGATGAGGAAATCTCAAAGTTCAGACGCAGTGAGGGAGCATTAGCTGCGATTCGCTCTTGGTTTGATACACTTTGGATGGTGCGGGGCGCAGACTGGAACCCAATGGCCCCAGTACCCCTCACAGAGGCGGCAGATGATGCGGCAGAGGCTAGCATGACCGTCAATCAGATCTTGGCTACAGACCTGTTTGGGGTCATAGAAACGAGCGCTGGCGCTTGGTGTGCTGTTCATCCAGACCTCAGGAAGCTGAATGTTAAGGTTTGGGGAGAAGTAACAGCAATGGTCAAGGCTCATGGGGGCAATGTAGGGGCAAAGATGGTCAATGAGGAAGGGACGAAGAAGCAGTATACAGTGTTCGACCTTGGGGGCACTCTTGGGAGAACCAAACGCAATGACGGAGGGTATTGGATGAGCATTGAGATGGATCAAGCCAGGGATTCGGCAAAGCATATGGCCATTAGGTTCCGCACTTTGGAGGCTCATTTGACGGGCAGAAAGGACTAGATTTGTCCACCTACCGACCACCTACTTATCCACCTTTCTGGGTAAGTCCTTGATTAGAAAGGAGAAGTTAGTATGAAAGTAGGTGGAGTAGGTGGTAGTAGGTGGGTAAATTATCTTCGTAAGAGAGAGGGGAGGTAGTGATAAATAAAAACGATTTAGGGTACCCACCTACCCACCTACCCCACCTACCTTCAAGCTGGGAAAATATGGTAGGAGCGTGGCAAAGTAGGGAGGGCTCAGCCTCACCACCGTGCTCCGAGTCTTATATAAGACCACTATGAGCAGTAACATCATCTATAAGACCAGCCTATTGACACGTACGCTTTTCCGTACCTGTTAAGTCCAGGAGCCTCACACATACATTTACCACATTTAGGAACCGAAATTGATGTTACTCCAGTAACTGGGATATTGCTTCACATAATAGGTGCCATGTGGGTGTGTGGGTGTGTGGGTGTGTGGGCACACAAAAGCCACCCGCAGGTGGCTGATGTGGTGAGGTTGGTGGGTGTGTCAGTCGATGTTGTCCATCAACCACTGGATTGCGGAGGCCCGCTGCAGCTCAACCATGACGGCCTCCGTCATGCGCTCCATGACGGCGTCATTGCCGCCCAGGCCCTTGTCGCACAACACACTCAGCAGGTCTTCATGAAAGAACCGGAGGTGGGAGAGGTCCACTTCCAGGCAGGGCATGCTGATGAGGACTTCCCCCATCGGCCCGATGGTGGCAAGCTTGGTGACGTCCAGGTTGTACACGGGCATCCCGTGCTCCGATGTGGCTATTGATTTGTTGACTTTCATAGTGAACTCCGATCAGGACTTGTTGATGAGAGCAGCCATGCCTTGGACGGCGATGATGACTGCGTTGAAGGCTGCGACCCAGAATAGGGTGAGGAGGATATGGTACATGTGGGCTCCAAAAAAACCCCCACCGAGGTGGGGGTGGGTTAGTAGGTGCTTACTTTCTGCCACGCTTGGGGGCGGCGACCGGCTCCGTGGGGGCGACCGGCTCCGTGGGGATGGTGACCGGCTCCGTGGGGGCGGCGACCGGCTCCGTGGGGGCGGCGACCGGCTCCACTTCCACCACAACCAGGGAACCGGTGAGCGGCACCACATCTTTCGGGAGGTAGTGGCTCACACCATTGATCATCAGGTACACATACTTCGGGTACTTGCCGCCGCCGGTCATCGCCACTTTCGCAGGCTCATCACCCAACTTCAGGTTGGAAACTTTCATGCTATGCTCCTTTTCAAGTCGGTGGGACAC
>Ga0315286_10002923_pt1 | contig 16015 bp, 14 predicted proteins | sample YL17G10_0_MG_FD_205038 | JGI IMG/M metagenome (GOLD analysis project Ga0315286, IMG submission 205038) | Sediment microbial communities from Yellowstone Lake, YNP, Wyoming, USA - YL17G10_0 | ecosystem: Environmental > Aquatic > Freshwater > Lake > Sediment | place: USA: Wyoming | collected...
TCAGTTTTGCCTCGACTTCAGGCAACTCGGTTTTGAAGGAAAGCACGTAGTTTCCACCCGTCAAACCCAGTGCTTTGGATTCTTTCAGCGTGTAGCCGGTCATGGCGAAAGAAGTTTTTTCGTACGGCTCGGCCGCCAGGACGGCGTCAAGCGCGTTCTTATCCTTTCCTTCAATCAAGTAAACAAACTGCATCGTTTTCGCACCTCGAGAGCCTCCGAAGGGGATTGAACCCTCGACCTCCTGTTTACGAGACAGGCGCTCTACCACTGAGCTACGGAGGCGGGCCTCGAATTGTTTTCTGCATACTAGTTTTTTATTCCTTGTCCGCTTTTTTACTTCCATGAACCAATTGGCTCAGTGGCTCTTGAGTCTGATAGTGGTACTGGTTTTCGCGATTTTCGCTTTTCAGCTAAACCTTTTGACGGAAAGCGGCACCATTGCGGCAGTACTAGTCGGCGCGGCGTTATTCATTCTGCCGGCCGACCCTTACGCGGGCTGGGCGTGGTTTGCCTTGCTCAGCGTCTTCTTCCTTTCGTCCAACGCAGTGACGCGCTTCGGGAAAGCGCGCAAGGAGCAGGTTAGCCAGGAGTTCGCTAAAGGCGGAGTCCGCGACTTGGCGCAAGTTATTGCAAACGGCGCAGTACCCGTACTGCTCGCCGCGTTGTATCACGTCAGCCCGGATCCCCTTATTTTCACTACTTTCGTCGCGGTAGTTGCAGTTGCCAACGCAGACACGTTCGCAACCGAGCTCGGCGTGTTAAGCAAGTCAAAGCCGGTTCTCATCACGACTTTCAAGAGAGTAGAAAACGGCGTAAGCGGAGCGGTTTCGGGCGTCGGCACGCTTGCCGCGTTCGCCGGCTCGGCGTTAGTCGCCCTCGCAGCCGTATTGCTCATTTCCCTTCCCTCGCTCTTGACCGGAAAAATCGAGTTCGCCGCCCCCCTAGGGGTTCCGCTGTTCTTCACGATAGTTGTTTTTGCAGGCGTCTTAGGCTCCTTGGCGGACAGCTTGTTCGGCGCAACAATCCAGGCAATGTACTGGTGCAAGAGAGACAAGAAGGAAACCGAGCGCAAGATACACAAGTGCGGCCAAAAAACCCTGTTGCTCCGCGGCGTAAAATGGATTGACAACGACGTCGTAAACCTCTTCAGCACAATAGTAGGCGGCGCGGTGGCAGCCGGCTTGTTTTACTTCCTCGCCTGACTCGGTAATACCCTTTTTATGCCGCGACTTGCAACAATTTTAGCGAGGAGTTGCTGAATGGTCTTGCCGAGAGCCGTCATAGAACTTGACTGGCCGCTAAAGCAAAGCATTGCCCAAGCCAACAAGGAACTGGCCAAAAAGGAGTGGACGCCCCACAACCCCGCGGGCGTCGACGCCAACAGCTTGAGGCGCTTGCACGACTTGGCGCCCTACGCGTACATTCACGTCGCGAGCCTGCCGGCGGAAAGACTAAAGCAATTGATTGCGTCGCAGGAAGCGCTTTCCCGCTACGTAAAACAGGACGTCTACGGCGGTTCCTCGAAGAAAACCGCGTTAAGCACCGAAGGCTTCGAGTTCGACCAGCGCGTCATCGGAAACGAGAGGGTACGCAGCGCGTTGATGAAAATACTCAAGGAAAGGCACTACTACCGCCCCCTTAACGTCCGCCAAACCATAATGGCCGCCGACGCCAGGCTGGTGACGCTACGAATACACCAAGGGCTCGGCAAAGAACACGGCCGCGCCCTGTCTTCCCTTCCTCCCTTTTCCCGCGCGTTTCTGACGACGTGGCTGCTTGGACGCGAAGGACTGGAACAAGTCCTCTTCGACGCCGAACATCGCGAGGGGCGGCAGAAAGTTTCCGAAGAGCGCGTGGCCAGGCTAAAGCAGGTAATCCAAGGGGGCCCCGAGGAACTGAGGAAGTTCGTCGACAAACTCGTATTAAGCGACAAGGCAGAGCACGCCGACGCGCTCAGGCCAGACGAAAGAAGTTACGACAAAATGCTTTTGCTTTCAGGCAACGAACCCAAGCTCGAAGCAGTGCGCAGAGAGTACGCTAAGTTGTAGAACGCCGGGCCCGGCTTCAGAAACAACTTCAATCGAGTCAGACTCAAAAAACTAGCCGTTCTTTTTCAGTACACCGGCTTGCCCTTCAAAAGGAGGTAATTTTCTTTCTTAGTTACGGCTACAAATTGCACTTTGACGGCTTCTCTGGGCGTAAAGCCGTCGCCTTCCACAAAAGTTACGGCATTGCGACCGCCTAGAATAAGGTTGCCTATTTTCAAACGAATCTCGTCAACTAACTTGTCTTTTAGCAGGGAGTAAATGAATTCGCCGCCTCCTTCTACCATTACCGTCCGTATTCCGAGTTGGTATAGCTTGTCGAGGGCTTGTGGAAGGTCAACTTTTTCAGAGCCGTAGACGTACACGTCGCTTATTTTCCTGAATTCTTCTATTTCCTTCTCAGCAGTTTTAGTGGTTGTGAACAGAATTTTTTTATCGCCGGTTTTGAAGAAGTCGCCATCGCGTTTTTCAATGGTTCTCAGGTCGGAAACAACCGCCACTTTCACCGGCTCCCTGGTTTTGCCCGCCGCCAACCGCTTTTGCTGCCGTTCTTCGGATTTCATGGTCAGCTTCGGGTCATCCAAGCGCAGTTGATTGGCGCCAATCATTATTGCGTCGGCTTCTCCTCGGTCCGCCCAACGCATTTCATAATCGTCGTTACTGCAAATCTCCGACTGCTTTCTATCGAACGCCGTAATCTTGCCGTCAAGCGACATTGCAGTTGACAAGAAAACAAATGGCTTTTGCATTCCAACCACCCTAGATTAGCGCGAGCGCCGGGGACGAGATTTGAACTCGCATGGGCCGTGAAGCCCTCCAGATTACTAGAACCTTTTTCAGAAGAAAAGGGTTGCTCGAGTCTGGCGCGTTTACCGGACTCCGCCACCCCGGCACGATTGTATTAATATGCGGTTTATGCTTTAATTACTTTAACTGGTTCTGAATCGGTTTGGAAAGACATTCGGATCAAGGGTGATAGAATGGAGTTCGAGAAAATCGGCGAAGCTACTTGGGGCCTGCCGAAGGAAGGCAAGATGCGCGTTCCCGTCCGCGTTTACGCCAAGGAGTCAATGCTCTCTAAAATGGGCGAGGACAGGACGCTGCAACAAGCCCGAAACGTTGCAACCCTTCCCGGAATAGTCGACGCGGCGCTGGTAATGCCAGACGGGCACGAGGGCTACGGATTCCCGATAGGCGGAGTTGCCGCGTTCGGAATGGATGATGGAATAGTTTCGCCGGGCGGAGTCGGTTACGACATAAACTGCGGCGTGCGACTGCTTACCACTAGTTTGACTGATAACGACGTTCGTCCGAAGCTCAGGGAATTGATTAACGGCTTGTACGCCAACATTCCGTGCGGAGTCGGCGAAAAAGGAAAGATGAGGCTTTCAGCCAGCCAGTTGGACGAGGCGACGACTTACGGAGCCAAGTGGGCTGTTGAACAAGGACTTGGCGTTGCAAAGGATTTGGAGCACATTGAAGAAGAAGGCGGTTTCATAAAGGAAGCCGACCCCAGCAAGGCCAGCGAAACGGCTCACAAGCGAGGCGGCCCGCAGTTCGGCACGCTTGGCAGCGGCAACCACTTTCTGGAAATCCAGCGCGTCGACAAAATCCTTGACGCTGCGACTGCGAGGGCCTTCGGAATCACTGCGGTGGGACAGGTTACTGTAATGATTCACTCCGGAAGCAGGGGTTACGGACACCAAGTTTGCGACGACTACATTCGAGTAATGCTTCAAGCCGCGCAAAAATACGGAATCGAGTTGGCGGACCACGAATTGTGCTGCGCTCCGTTGTCGAGCAAGGAAGCCCAAGACTACTTCGGTGCAATGAATTCGGCAGTCAACTACGCCTTCTGCAACCGGCAGGTGATGACTCACTGGGTTCGCGAAACCTTCCAACAAGTGTTGGGCAAGCAGTGGGAGAATTACGGAATGGACTTGGTTTACGACGTGTGCCACAACATCGCTAAAATGGAGGAGCACGAAGTCAACGGCAAGAAGACGAAGTTGTGCGTGCACCGCAAAGGCGCAACCCGGGCGTTTCCGAAGGGAAGGAAAGAAATTCCTTCAGTCTACCGCTCCATAGGCCAGCCTGTAATAATTCCGGGCACGATGCAGACTGCGTCTTATTTGCTCGTCGGGCTCGAAAGCGGCAAGCAAGCGTGGTATACTACCTGCCACGGCGCTGGCCGCGTCATGTCGCGCCACGAAGCCCTCCGCAACTACCGGGGAACGGATTTGTGGAAGCAAATGGAGTCAAGCGGAATGGCGGTAAAGGCGCCGACGCCGCAGTCTCTAGCCGAAGAGGCCGGGGGCGCTTACAAGAACGTGGATGACGTCGTCGAATCCGTTGAAATGGCGGGTTTAAGCAAGATAGTTGCGCGCATGACTCCCCTCGGCGTGATAAAGGGCTGAGGCGAAAGCACTTTTAACTGCTTTTAACAAAGTGTTTGTTCATGGAGGAAAAGCCGGCCGAAAAACTGTTTCCCAAGTCCAGAGTAACGCGCATGGTTAAGCGAGCACTGGAAATCGGCGAGCACAAGGCAATAGACCGGTATAACATTCCGTTGCTGCGGCTTAACGCCGGCGGAATAATAGAAAAGGTCAACAAGAAAGCCACTACTTCGTTCAGCACTCCTGCGGAACAGCTTATCGGAAGGCCGGTTACCGAATTGTTTCACTCCGAGCCCGGCGACCACCACACTATTTTACACGAAGTGAACGCGGCGATGAGTAAAGCAGAGCCGGGCCAGACAGTCGCGTTGCCGCCTACGCTCGTCATGCGGAAGGACCCGAGCGGCGAGTCGATTGAATCCATTGCTCGTTTCAGCGTCTACCGCCCCGTGAAAGGCGAGCCGAAGATATACGTTTCAATGACGCACACGCGCCGCGTGCTGGAAAAAAGCAAGTTGTTGAGGGAATTCTTTGACTTGGCCGACACCGTCAACTCACAACGCGACCTGAATAAAGTGCTTCAAGGCGTGGCCGATCACTTCGCCAGCCGCTTTAACGCAATCGCGATAGTCGTAAAGCCAAACGGAGGCAACACCCTTAAGCTTGCCGCGGCCGCGGGAAAGGGGCTCAACGTGCCTGACTTCATTAGGTTTAACGAAATTCCGATTGGAAGCGGCTTGCTTGGACAAGCAGCCGAGTCCCTCAGGCCTATTGAAGTCGAGAACCTGCGCGAGTGGAGCGAGTCCTTCAACCCCGAGTTGGACGCGGACTACAACTTCCACCACTCGATTGCAGTGCCTTTGACCGTAAAGGGAGCGGACGGAAAACCCGTTCTCGTCGGCGTCATTGGCTTGTTCAAGGGCGGCGAGCACGCGCACGAGAAATTCAGGCCGCATGAGAAAAGGATGTTCGAAGTGCTGGCGGGAAACACTGCAACTGCCATTCACAACGCAAAGCTTACGCGCGACTTGAAATTCATGGCCGAACGCGACGAACAAACCGGGTTGTACAACCGTCGCGTGCTGTTCCGACGGATGCGCGACTACTTGAACGCAAATCCGTCCAGCAGCCAGGAATTCGTTCCCGCGCTGGAACAAAAGCGTTTTACCACTTTCCTGGTCGACGCGGACAATCTCAAACTGTTGAATGACTTGCATTCTTACGCTGACGGCGACCGGGGACTGAAAATCATTGCCGGCGCGCTGCAGAAACACGCGCCGAAAGGCACGACCATTGCGAGAATAGGCGGCGACGAGTTCGCGGTGTTCATGCCTGAAGTCGACATGCCTGCCTCCGACGCTTACGTAAAGGCAGTGTCGAACGAAATAAACGGACGCGCTGCAACAGACGAAAAAATGAAGGCCGTCAACTTCGGCGCAAGCATTTCCTACACTCACTTTGGCGCGGGCGGCAAGACTCATGGAAAGTACCACAACTTGTATGACTTGACTAAGAGATACGGCAAGACCAGCGCCGAGGAACACGCGGTACTCAACTCCCTGCTTCAACTGCCGGAAGCCGGAATGAAGGAACTCAAGCAGGCGCGAAGCCAGCTGCACGTGTTCGTGCCGAAGCTGTTGGACGACTTGGCTGCGAAGGCAGCCACTGGGGAACTGACTCCCGAACAAGAGCAGGCCTTGCTGAAAATGATTGTCGCGCACGCGGGTTCGTTCGTGCACGGCGAGTACGCCAACGCCAAGAAACGACTCAAGGGACAGCAAGTGACGATTCCTATTTAAAAAACACGGCCCCCAACTAATCTGCGGTGGGAGCAGTGGACGTAGTTACCGACGAACCTTCAGTCAAGCTATTGGCTTACTTGGAAAAGCCGTTTGACTTGGCTGTCGCAAGCGCGCGATCCTGCTACAACCCGAAACTCATTTTCACGCAAGAAGTTACCGACAAGCACCGCGATTTGATAGGCAAAAGCATTTACGAAGCCGGCCACCACACGCCGTTCCAGCACCCGACTTTCGTGTTCGGGTTCGAAAACATTTCCCGTCAGTTTACTTGGACGTTCCTGCACAGCCACCCTTACTACAACTCAGAGCAGTCTTCCCAGCGCTATAATGTCTTGGATGAAGCACGGGTTTACGTCCCTCCTTTGAGCGCCGAAGACCGCAAGGTTTACGAAAACGCGGTTGTCAAAGCCTGGGAAGCGTACAACGAGTTGTCGAGAATTCTTTTGGACGACACGCGCAAGACGATGTCGGGAATTGCGAGAATAAAGGGCTTGAACGAAAAACAGTTGGCCACCGAGGCGGAGAAAAAAGCGATTGAAACCGCGCGCTACGTCGTTCCCGTCGCGGCGTTCACGTCAATGTACCACACTATTTCCGGAATCGAGTTGCACCGGTATTTACGAATGGCAAACTCGGGGGACGCTCCGACTGAAACCAATCAAGTTGTTCGCGCGATGGTTGACGAGGTAAGGAAAGTCGACCCCCTCTTTTTCGACAAAATAGGCCAGGAACCGATTCCCTTGCAGGAACTTCCGGAGCACAAGAACGGCGTGCAGTCAAGCGAAGAATTCAACGCAGAGTTCGACGCGCAACTCGGCGGCTTGTACTCAAAGCTCGTGAGCTTCGACCCGAACGCGGAAACACTCGTTGCTGACGCGGTGCGCGAAGTCCACGGCGCGACACGCGCCTCGCTGTCGGACGAAGCTGCTTTGGATTTAGTGCTCAACCCAGCGAAAAACCCGCATTTGCTTGACACTCTCAACGCTTGGACGCACTCGCCCATTACGCGCGCGTTGAACCACGCGACTTACGTTTTCAAGAAGAAAATCAGCCACACGGGCGACTCGCAGAACCAGAGGCACAGGACGACTCCTGCGTCGAGGCCGTTGTTGACGAAAACACATTCCAGGAAACCCGATTTCATTACGCCCGAACAGATTGCGCAAAACCCGGCAGCGCGCGCGGTTTACGAAAAGGCAATGAATGACTTATGGAACGCGAAAAACGAGTTGGTTGAACGCGGCGTTCCAGCTGAATTCGCTTGCTATCTCCTCCCCAACGCAGTTGCCCTGCGGTTCACCGAATCCGCGCCGTTGATTCACTGGTTGCACAAGGCCCGCTTGCGCACCTGCTTTAACGCCCAACGCGAAATCTTTGACTTGACGATGCAGGAACTAAAGCAAATCCAAGCGGTGCACCCCCGATTTGCGAAGTATATTGGGCCGGCATGCTTCGCTCGCAAGGGGCTCGTCGAGGAAAAGCCGTTGGAAGGTCCTTGTCCCGAAGGCGTGCGCTGGTGCGGCATTACGGTGTGGAAAAACTTTCCGAACGTCAAGAGACCGTTTTAGGTGATTTTCAGTTGAACCGATTCAGAGACTCCCTAGATAAAGTGGACCCGATTGTCTTCGGCTTGATTGAGAAAGAACGCCGGCGCCAGGAAGACGGTTTGGAAATGATTCCGAGCGAGTCGTTTGCTTCGCTCGCAGTGCTGCAAGCGCTGGGATCGGTGTTGAACAACAAGTACTCGGAAGGCTATCCCGGCAAAAGGTATTACGGCGGAAACCAGGTGGTCGACGAAGTCGAGTCCCTCGCAATAGAGCGAGTCGGGAAAGTTTTTGGCTGCGAGCACGTCAACGTCCAGCCATACTCCGGCTCGCCCGCGAACGTCGAAGTCTACTCCGCTTTAATGGAACTCGGCGATACCGCGCTTGCAATGAGTTTGTCGGAAGGCGGGCACTTGACGCACGGCCACAAAGTCAGCTTCACGGGAAAAGCCTGGAAGTTCGTGCACTACGGAGTAAGCAGGAAAGACGAGCGCATTGACTTGGAGCAAGTGCGCGCGCTTGCGCGCGAGCACAAGCCGAAAATAATCGTTTGCGGAGCAACCGCTTACTCAAGAATCATTCCGTTCAAGGAATTCGCTGAAATCGCTCACGAAGTCGGCGCTTTTGCAATGGCTGACATGTCGCACATTGCAGGACTGGTTGCTGCAGGAGTCCATCCTTCTCCGTTTCCGCACATGGACGTCGTTACTACGACGACGCACAAGACTTTCAACGGACCCCGCGGCGCGATAATAATGTGCCGCCAGGAACTCGCTCAAAAAATAGACAAAGCGGTTTTTCCGGGAATGCAGGGCGGGCCCCACAACCACGTTACTGCTGGCATTGCAGTCGCGGCGGGGCTGATGCTAAAGCCCGAGTTCAAGGCGTACGGAAAGCAGGTGGTGAAAAACGCGGCTGCGCTTGCGAAAACGCTTTCGGAAAGCGTCCGCATTATTTCAGGGGGAACCGACAACCACCTGGTTCTGGCCGACGTTTCAAAAGCAGGCGTGTCCGGCAAGGAAGCGGAAACCGCGCTCGACCAAGCACTTATTACCGTGAACAAGAACATGATTCCCTTTGACCCAAGGCAGCCGTTCGACCCGTCCGGAATAAGAATGGGCACGCCCGCGATTACGAGCAGGGGATTCAACGAAAGCGAATGCAGCGAAATAGGCGGCTTGATTGCCAGAGTCGTGAAAAACCACTCCGATTCTCAAGCGCTTTCTTCAGTCAAGAAAAGAGTCCTGGAACTGACTGCAGCGCATCCAATGTACTAGAAAATGCGGCCACCGGGATTTTCGCGCAAACGAAAAGCTGCAAAACTTTTTGCTTGAAATCGAACCCGGGTCTCGAGCTTGGGAAGCTCACGTCCTACCATTGGACTATGGCCGCATCCAACTCTTTTTATTTAGTTGAAACCCAATTTTAACGACGTGGTTTACTTGAAAGTCAGGAAAGCAGTTGTTCTCGCAGCCGGCTTCGGCACGCGGTTCTTGCCTGCGACGAAGGCGCAGCCGAAGGAAATGCTGCCAATAATCGACAAGCCAATAATCCAATTCGTGGTTGAAGAAGTCCTAGACGCAGGCATTCGCGACATAATCATTGTTACGGGACGGGGAAAGCACAACATCGAAAACCACTTCGACCGCAACCCCGACTTGGAAATGCACTTGCGCAATAAAGACGACAAGGAAAAACTCGCGCAAGTCGAGCAAATAGGAAAGCTGGCTGACGTTTTCTACGTGAGGCAAAAAGAGCAGAAGGGATTGCCTGATGCCATTTACTGCGCGCGCGACCATATCAACGGCGAGCCCTTCGCGGTTTTGAACGGAGACGACTTCTTCACGGGATCCGTTCCCCCGTTAAAGGAATTGCTTGACGTCTACGAAAAGCACCACGCGTCCGTCGTCGGCGTGACGGAAGTGCCGCGCAAGGAAGTCTTCCGCTACGGAGTAATCAAAGGCAGGGAAGTCGAGCCCAGCGTCTATGAAATCGAGGACCTAGTGGAAAAGCCGAAAGTCGAAGAGGCGCCGTCAAACCTGGTTTCCAACGGAAGATGGATTTTTACGCCGGAGTACTTCGAGGCAATCGAGAACGCCCCTTTGTTCAAGAACGAAAAGTGGTGGCCCGACGCCGCACGAATCCTGTTGAAGAAGCAAAAAATTTACGCCAAAAAAATGAAGGCCCGCTGGCACGCGGTGGGAAACAAAACCGATTACGTCAAGACAAACATTGAATTCGCGTTGAAGCGCGACGACATGAAAAACGACATTAAAACCTATCTGCAGGAACTGGCTAAGAAGGATTTCGTGTCGTAAAAGAGCCTGATTTATTTGACCAGCCTCAACATCGCAGTCATTGGAGACGACGCCGTTTTACGCGAAAACGTATGCAAAGCGCTTGCAAAGAAAGGCACTGTCGACGAAATTGCGTTCTACAACTCGGGCTTCCAAGGAAAGCTGATTACCTGCGTCGACCCCGTCCAGTTTCCGCAAAAAGTTCATTCCCTCGTATTTGCACTGAATCTCTCGAACTACTGCGTTCTGATTGCCAATTCGTTGACTCCCGCGGTCGGCGAATGCATTGTCGCCGCCGACTTCCTGGCAAAAAACGGCTGCATAATCTCGGAGAACCCCGATCAGTTCGCGCCATTCGTCAAAAACACTGCGCTCGAGCAATGGAAGCGCTTTTCCTCAATTGATGAAGCAAGGACGGAAATCCTTTCATTCGAGCCAAGCGCAGTCGAAGGCCCCGCAAAAGGAGTAGTCGACCACTCGTTTGAAGTCAAGGGCGTCGGAAGCGTTGCGTTAGGCGTAATGCTGCGCGGAACCCTGAAAGTCCACGACAAGCTTACGGCGTTTCCTTCTGGAAAGGCGGTTGAAGTTCGAAGCATACAAAAGCAAGACCATGACGTTGAAAGTGCGGATTGCTGGGACCGCTTCGGCATTTCAATGAAAGGCGCGACCAGCGCAGACGTCGGCAAAGGAGACTTTTTGAGTATAGCTCAGTTGAAAACCGTTTCACAACTCGAAGCCGAAGTCGAGGCCTCGAAGTTCTTGAAAGAACCAATCGGCAAAACAGAGTCAAAAGAAACGCTGCACGCTTCCGTCGGACTGCAAGTAGTTCCCTGCGAGTTAACCGGCCAAGTCAAAGCCGGGTCAAAAGCGCGGGTCAAGCTAGCGTTCCAGAAGCCGCTTGCATTCGACGCGGGCGACGTGCTCTTGCTGCTGCGCCTGGACGCAAAGGGGCTGCGCGTGACGGGAAAAGCGGTTTTATAATAATTCAACGCGTTTGCATTACGCATTCAAAAGGTGATTTATAGTGAACGTTCTAGTCGTCGGCGTCGGAATGATGGGATTCAACCACGTCCGCAACTTCAGCAGCTTCAACAACGTAAAACACGTGACCGTAGTCGACCCGTCGGAGGAGGCGCTTAAGAAAGTTAGTTCGTTAGGCCACGGCGACACTGTTTCTACTTACAAGACGGTCGACGATGCGCTGAAGAACGAGAAAGTCGACGCGGCAACCGTCATAGTTCCAACGCATTCTCACTACAAAGTAGCGTCGGGAATAGTCGCGCAGGGAATTCCGGTCTTGGTGGAAAAACCGATTACCGAAAACATCGAAGACGGCAAAAAACTCATTGCCGAGGCAAAAGACCGCGGCGTCATGCTCATGGTGGGACACATTGAACGGTTCAACCCGGCCGTGCAAGCGTTGAAGAAAAACTTGTCCCACATTGGAACGCCTTTCTACGCGTCGGTGCATAGGTTCGGCGTTCCCACCGAAAGAGACGTCGGCCCGTCTTTCATCGACCAAGCCGTACACGACATAGACGTCCTAACTTTCTTGGTCGGCCACTATCCGACGGAAGTAAGCGCCGTCGAATCAATGATAGTGGACAAGAAAAGCAACGACTTGTGTTCAGCAATTTTTGCATTCAATTCGTTCAAGGCAACTGTTGAAGCAAACCGCGTCACGCCGATAAAGAGCCGCGAGCTGATAATACTGGGAACCGCCGGCGCGGCAAAAATGGATTACATTACGCAAGACCTGACGATAATGAGGTCAGACCATGTTACTACCAAGTACAGCACTTTCGACGAAATAGTGCTGCGCGTCGGAAGAGGCTCGGAAATAAAGCCTTACTTTGTTAAAGACGAGCCGCTCAAGCTAGAGCTGCAACACTTTTTGGACTGCGTGAAAAACAAGAAAGAACCCCTAACAACCGGAATGGACGGTTTGCACGCGCTCGCCGCGGCAGTAGCAGGAATGAAGGCAGCTAAGACAGGAAAACGCGAGCAGATTACCGTCTAGGCTTTTGCGTAAAACGCTTTCACTGCGTCCGCGACCTTGTGTAAGTCCTCTTCCGATAACGAGGGGTGGACCGGCAGCGAGAGTACTTCCTTGCAAATCTTTTCGGTGACTGGGCAATTTCCTTTGGCTTCCAGCACGGGAATCGAGTGCAGTGGCATGGGATAGAAAACCGCGTTTCCTATTCCTGCGGTGTCCAAATGCGCTTTGAGTCCGTCCCGGTTTTCGGCTTTTAGGGTGTACTGGTGGTAGACGTGGAACGCGCGTTCGTCGCAGAACGGCGTCTTGACTTGCTTTACTTTCTTCAGCAAGTCGCTCAGCATTTCCGCGTTCTTGCGGCGTTTCTCGGTCCAGCCGTCGAGCTTCTTTAACTGCTCCAAGCCGATTGCCGCGCCGACGCCAGTCATGCGGTAGTTGTAACCCACGAATAGGTATTCGTAGCGGGCGCGCATTCCGACGTTGCGGATTATTCGCGCGTTTGCAGCCAGTTCGTCGTTGTCGGTTAGAATGGCTCCGCCTTCCATGGTAGTCATGTTCTTAGTTGGATAGAATGACAGGCACGCGGCGTCGTCTTTGAAGTTGCGGCGGTCCTTCCACTTTGCCCCAATTGCCTGGCAGTTGTCGCTGATTACTTTCGCGCCAGCCGCGTGCGCTGCCTCGACGATTGCGTCGACGTCGTAAGCCTGGCCGTAAAGAGAAACGGGCATTACTGCCTTAGCCTTGCCTTTCTTCAGTTCTTTGACTGTCTTGTCGGGGTTCATGTTGAACGTCTTCTTGTCAACGTCGACATACTTTGCTTTGGCGCGGACGTACTTCGTCGCGTTGGCGGTTGCAATGAACGAAAAGTCGGGAATCAGGACTTCGTCCTTTTCCTTAATTCCCGCCGCTAGAAGCGAGACGTGCAGCGCGGCGGTTCCACTGTTTAGTGCAATGGCGTGCTTGTACTGGCAGTACTGCGCAAGTGCTTTCTCGAATTCTTCCACTTTCGGGCCGTGAGTCAGTTGTCCGGAGCGTAGGACTTGCATTGCGTGATTGACTTCTTCGTCGCCGATGATTGGTTTTGCTATTGGTATTCCGCTCATGTTCTCACTTCCTTTACTTGCGTATTTTGCTGTAGTCGCTTGCTTTGACCGAGAATTCTTCGCTGCATTTGGCGCACTTCATGAGGACTTCGCTGCCTTTTTCGCTTTTTTTCTCGGCTTTTTGGCCGCACTTGCACACGAAGCCCTTCAGTCGTGCGGGGTTGCCCATTACCAGGCCGTGCGCGGGCACGTCGTGCGTCACGATCGAACCCATTCCAACTAGCGCCCATTCGCCGATGGTTCGGCCGGGGCCGATTGTTGCGTTGGCGCCTATTGCCGCTCCCTTCTTGACCGTGGTTGTGTCTATCTTCCATCCCGCGCCGCTTGCCGCGCCGCCTTTCAGCGTTTCGTCGGGGTTGATTGCGCGGGGGTAGCGGTCGTTGGTCAGGCACGCGTGGGGGCCAATGAACACTCCGTCTTCAATCACTGTTTTGGTGAAGAGAGAAACGTTGTTCTGGATTTTTACTTTGTTGCCGATGCGGCACTGCGAGTCAATGGAAACGCCCTTGGCTATGACGCAGTTTTCTCCGATTTCCACGTCGTCGCGGACTTGCACCCAGTTCCAAATACTCGTTCCTTCGCCGATTTTCGCCTTTGGCGAGACTTCAGCGCTAGGGTGAATGCGGACTTTTTCGTGAACCATCTGAGAAACCACCTTATCAAAAGAAGTTAAATAATTCAAACAAAGTTTAAACTCCTTTTCCCGTGCATTTTCTGCGGTTTTCAGCCGCGGCTAAAGTATTTTCAAGCAACATGGCAATAGTCATTGGTCCTACTCCGCCCGGGACTGGACTAATCGCTGAAGCAACTTCCTTTACTCTCTCAAAGTCAACGTCACCGGCGAGTACTCCCTTTACTTTACTGATTCCTACGTCTACAACCACTGCCCTTTTCTTCACCATTTCCGCCTTTATTAGCGAAGGAACGCCTGTTGCGGAAACCAGTACGTCGGCTTCACGGGTTATTTGCCCTAAGTGAGGAGTGTGCTTGTTGCAGATAAACACAGTTGCGCTGCGGTTCAGCAAACAGATGGCAAGCGGTTTGCCGACTTCGACGCTGTCACCTACTATTACGCAGCGTTTTCCTTTCACGTCTATTCCGTATTCTTTGAAGAGGCTGAGAATTCCTTTCGGAGTACAGGGAACAAAGCTTTCTTCGCCGGTAACTAGCGAGCCTAGATTAGCGGGACTAAGGCCGTCCACGTCTTTTTCTGGCGCAATGCGGGCAAGCACCTTCTTTGAGTCAATGTTTTGGGGAAGAGGCAATTGAACTAGAATTCCGTCAACTGTTTTTTCTTCATTTAACTCATCTATGACCGCCAGTAATTCCGCTTCTCCGCATTTTTCTGATAACTCGTAGTTCAAAGATTCTATTCCGGCTTCTTTGCAGGCTTTGTGCTTCAACCGCGTGTAAAGAACAGAGGCGGGATCCGTTCCAACTAAAACAACCGCAAGAACGGGTTTAATTCCGGTTTTATTGATTTGTTCGGCGGTCTTTGTCCTACTTTTAGCTGCTACTTCTCTTCCGTCAAGAATCATTTGAAATCACGCTAAAAGCTCGTCTACTATTTTCTTAGCGGGGTTTCCGTCGATTTCGCTTATTGTTCTCAGTTTTTTGGGGTTGAATGTGTTAAGAAATTTTTTGGCTAGTTTAGCGCTGTTTTTGTCCAACCCAATTAATCCCGCGTGTCCTGACTCTGTTATATCCGCCCACTCGGTTACTTTCCTTGGAATCAGCACTGGCTTGCCCAGGGCCGCCGATTCCTTCTGTAAGCCTCCTGAGTCGGTCAGCACGGCGCTCGCGGCGGAAGCCAGGTGCAGCATTTCCGCGTAACCCAGCGGTTCCGTCAAAAGCGTGCCTGCTTTTTCGAGTTGTTTGTCCAGCTGTTTTTCCGCGAGGATTTTTCTGGTTCGGGGGTGGACCGCGAATATTTTGGGCTCGTCAAAGGCGGCGAGGAGGTTTGTCAAGGCCGCCAGTTTTTCTGGAGTCGTGTTTTCCTGGCGGTGTACCGTTACTAGAATGAATTTTTTCGGAACGTCGAACGCCTGTTTGAGGCCCTTTGTTTTATCGAGCACGGCGTGCATGGAGGCAAATTGGGTGTTTCCTGACAACGTGATGGTCTGGCGGGGAATGTTTTCCGCAATCAAGTTGGCGAAACAAATTTCGTTGGGAGCGAACAGGACGTCGCTCAAGTGGTCGCATACTATGCGGTTGACTTCCTCTGGCATGGTCTTGTCGAAACTACGCGCTCCTGCTTCTACGTGCGCGAGTGTTTTCCTCATTTTTTTTGCCACTATCGAGCCGGCAAGAACTGAGTTCGTGTCCCCTTCGACGATTACGGTTTCGAGACGGTCTTTGTCGAATATTTCTTCGAGCGACATCATCATCTTTGCTGTTTGCCTAGCATCGGAATCACTTCCAGCGTTGAGGAAGTAATCCGGTTCGTTCAAGTCGAGCTGCTGGAAAAAAACGCGAGACATGTTGTAGTCGTAGTGCTGGCCAGTGTGTATCAACTTGAATTCCGCGTCGCGTCTGCGCAGTTCCCAGATTACGGGCGCGAGTTTTATTATTTCCGGCCGCGTGCCCAAGATTACTCCAATCAAACAAGCTCACTTCTAGAACGTCGTTAACAACAGAATAATAAACACGAGAGGCGTTAAAACTTTTTGGTTTGCTTTTCTGACGAAAGGGCGTTGTTTTATGAGCAATTTTGAGTCTTTAAAGAAAAAAATTGCCGACAAAACAGCTAAAGTAGCCTTTATTGGCTTGGGCAAAATGGGCTTGCCTTCAGCTCTATGCATGGCTGACGCCGGGTTTCAAGTCGTCGGAATA
>Ga0315286_10002924_pt1 | contig 16011 bp, 14 predicted proteins | sample YL17G10_0_MG_FD_205038 | JGI IMG/M metagenome (GOLD analysis project Ga0315286, IMG submission 205038) | Sediment microbial communities from Yellowstone Lake, YNP, Wyoming, USA - YL17G10_0 | ecosystem: Environmental > Aquatic > Freshwater > Lake > Sediment | place: USA: Wyoming | collected...
ATCCCTGTTATGGACCCCAGGCAGCGCGAGCGATCCGGATCAGTTGTACCAGCGATCATCTCCCTCCCAGATAGGCCCCGGTTTCGCAGATCTGACCATCCGTGACCAAGGACCAGAACTAGCCCAGCGGCAGGCGCCCGAAACGGCCGGGCCTTTCTGGAACGTGGTAGTGATCCATCGGGCCGGTGTCCACGTAGTGCCGATGCCAATGCTGGAGCGCGTCCCGGTCCAGTTCCACGCCGAGGCCCGGGCCTTCAGGTACCGGCACGACGTTGTTCTTGGGCTTGAATGGACCGCCTTGGATCACATCGCCGATCTGCCAGCGCAGGAGCGACTGGCTGGGTTCATGGAGTGAGGGCATGGCTGCCGTAACGTGGAGGTAGGCGGCCGTGCAGATCCCCGCATCTCCGCTGTAACACCAGAAACCGACGCCCATCGCCTCACAGGCGCCGATGAATCGAATCGCTCGACTGATGCCACCTAGCACGGCAAAGTTGGTGACGAAGGTATCGGGCACGCCCAAGGCCACGGCTCGGCGAAGGTCAGGCACGTGGGAAGAGAACGGGATGCTCGAGTGCTGCCGCAAGACTGCCATCTCCTCGAACGTGGCCACAGGATCTTCGTAGTTGCGAACGTTTGAGGGCTCCAGCTCACGCAGCACGTATCGGGCCGTCGCCAACGACCACTGCATGTTGGAGTCAAGGCGGATCATCGCTTTGGGACCTAGCGCCTCGCGAAGGGCACGCACCGTGGCAATCTCCAACTCGGGGTCACCCCGGATCAGTTTCCCTTCGAAGTAGGTTGACCCGTGCTCCTCATGCATCTTCAGGCAATAATCCACGATCTCTTGGGAATTCGATTCCCTCCAGGACCCGTCCCTGCCCCTCCGAAACGAAAAGTACTCGGTGAACGGGATCTCTTTCCGCACTGCGCCCCCTAGCAGCTTGTAGAGAGGCAGGTTCCACGCCTTGCCGCGGATATCCCACAGCGCGATCTCCAGGCCGCCAAAGGCAACCACAGGCGAGCAGTCGTCGGTGTTCTGCACGATTTGCCATGGAGGCACACACAGGCCTTCCAGCACGGCAATATCCAACGGATCCTTGCCGATCAGTCGGGGTATGAAGCTCTCTACAGTGGTCGCCAGGCGAGACGAGGGTGCCTCTCCCAAGCCGACGATGCCCTCATCAGTCTCTACCTCGATGATCGTCTTGGACGTGCCGGGATAGAGCCCCCCAGTCCATACGATAGGGACCTCGAGCGGAATGTTTACCGGTGTAACTCGGATGTTGGCGATCTTCATTGTCTTCTCTCCTGGCTAAGCTTGGGCGGGTCTACCTCCAATGGCTCGCCATTCTCTCGATCTCTTGGGAAATATCATGCGGCAGCGGCGCTGGCTGATGCCGCATCAGTTGCTCGGTCTTTTCGCGCAACCGCAGCTCAAACCGTTTGGCACCCTGCGCCAGCCAGGTTTCGTTGATGCTGCGGTCGAACAGGGTCGAGTACCACACAGCCCTAAAGTGCTTCAGGGTGTGATCCTCGTAGAGATAGTGCCCGCCTGGCCCAACCTTGTCGATCACGCCGAGGGCCAGGGTATCGTCGTTCACGGACACGCCACGCATAAACTGCTCGACCATGTACAGGATCTCGTTGACCAAGACCATGAAGGCCGGCGAAGCCAGCGAGCCGTGATCGAGCCAACTCCCGGCGTCGTGGATCAAGTTGGCGCCGACCAGGGCAGACGCCAAACAGGAGAAGGCCACCTCGGCTGCTGCCTGAGGGTCCGGAAACTTGGCGTCCGAGCAGCCCGCTGTGCCAAAGAAGGGCAACTTGTAGCGCTGAGCAAGCTGGGCCATGCAGGCGACCATCAGGCTCATCTCCGGCGCGCCGTAGGAAAAGATGGTCGTCTTCATGTCCATCACGGTGGCGAAGGCGCCATAGATGAAGGGCGCCCCCGGCCGGACGAGCTGGGCCAGCACCAGGCCACTGAGCGACTCGGCGCTGCCCTGCACAATCTCGCCGGCAAAGGTGGCAGGCGCCGTACTGCCACCCTGCGGGGCTGGGAAGTTGATGAGCGGGATGCCCTTCTCGGCGCAGAAGAGGATCTTTTCCACTGCCGGGTCGTAGTAGAGCAAGGGTGAGATCGGTTCCGAATAGTGGACGATGGTCGGCGCTTGGTGGAAGCGCTCCTCACTGCCAGTGATGAGCAGGGCCATCTCGTAGATGTCGCGGATGCTATTGACGTCTTTGCAGCAAAAGACCAAAGGCTTCTCGGTGTAGGTGAAGACCTGCTTGGCGATCACCCGATCGGCGATGTCGGCAGGGGCGTCGTCGGCCATGCCGATGGTCATTACCCAGGTGTAGTTGGGCAGGGCATCAGCGATAGTTGTAGTGACGCGGCAGTGCTCGCTGGTGAAGCGACTGCGCACTTCGGTCAGGGGATCGAGGTAGTCGATGCAGTCCAGGCTGGGACCGAACCAGTGCTTGTTCCCTTCCACGAATACTTTGCGCTCACCGTTGCGGCTGCCGAGCACGATGCGCGATGGCGCTTTTCGGATCGCGTCCTCGACCATCCAGGCCGGAATCCGCACCCGTTTGCCGTCTACCCTCGCACCTGCGTCGTGGAGTAGCTCCAGCGCGCGCGGATGGGTGAGCTGCACGCCTGTGCGTTCGAGGACCTCCAGCGTGGCCTGGTGGATCTGCTCAATCTCCTCGTCGTCGATCACCGACAGCCTCGGCTGGAACTCCAACTTGCGGCTGAACATGCTTCTTCTCCTTACGTCGTTTGTCACATACAGCGATAGCTGAGTAGGCGGCGGCTAGAGCGGCAGCCAGGTGCCAAGCCCTTTCTCGACCGCCCGCTGGTAGACAGCGGTGGCGACGGCCATGTCGCCCAGGGCAAGACCCAGGTTGCATGCCATGGTGCGCTCCTGCGCGGTTTGCCGTCCAGGTTTCTTGCCTGTTACGAGATCCCCCAGGTCGGCGTAGATGGGTGGGATGTCTTGGAGGTAGCCAAGCGACTGAAAATGACGGAGTTGCGGAACATCGTCCGTGCAGAACTTGTCTATTTCTTTCAAAGCTTGAGGATGCCAGTAGGAGTCTACGTCGACTAGCGAAGCGAAGGCCCCCTCGTCCATCCAGCCTGGCCGGATCGTAGCATGGGGGGTCTTGAGGAACGGGCCGGCTGTCACGATCAGGTCACAACCTGTGACCGCCTCGCGCGGCGTACTGACGACCCGCACCTCGAGATTCAGGGCGGCCGAGATCTCTTGGGAAAAGGCCTGAGCCGCGCCGGGCTCGACTTCATAAGCGAGCACCTTCCGCAGCGCAAAGAGGGTGCTCAGCGCCTCGGTGTTAGCCCTGCCTTGCACCCCGCAACCCAGGACGCCCAACACAGACGATTCAGGGCGAGCCAGCCAGCGCGCGGACACGGCGCTGGCGGCGGCGGTGCGCATCGCCGTGATCCACTGGCAGTCCATGACGCTGGTGGGAAGGGCGGACTCGGGGTCATTGAGGATGAGCAATCCGGAAATGTAGGGAAGGCCTCGCCGATGGTTCTCGGGGAAGCCGCTCACCCATTTCACGCCTGCCGAGTTCATGGCGGGGATGTAGGCAGGCATGGCGTGAATAAAGTTGTCGCCTCCACCTGGATGGATGCCGTGCTTGGGCGGCATTTCCACGCGCCCCTCGCCCTTTTCCACGAACGCGATCTCGAGAAGACGGATCACGTCATGCATGTTTAGGCCGGCTGACACCACGTCAGCGTGTGACAAGTAGAGCAACCGCTGGTCCATGCTTGCCTCCAGGTGAGGTGAATTCGGTATCACCGAAGAGCGGCGCGAAGGGCGAGCCTTCGTGCCTGCTGGGAAACGAGTACCGGTTGATCCCGCTTGGGCGACTGGGCCACTCAGCCTCGATTGGTGAGCGGCTTCACCCGTTCTTCGGCTCGCTGGATCACGGCGTTCAAGGCCTCGGCAGCGGCCGCTCCCAGTGGTGCCGGTTCGTGATGCTCAAGAAGCTCCCTGACCCTGACTGCTGCCCGATCGCCCATGCTCAACCCACCTGCCCGGTCCCATTCCTCGCGGGGAGCGCGGTCGAATAGCTTGGGAATCCAGTTGCTACGGAAGTGCCGGTACGTGTGCCTGTGATCCAGGAACTGTCCGCCAGGGCCCACCTCTTCGATAACGTCCAGAGCGATTTCCTCGGCGCTGACTTCAACCCCGCGCAGGAAGCGCTTAACCAGACCAGCGATTTCGTTCATGCTGACCAGTTGCTGATACGAGGCCGTCATGCCCGATTCGATGTAGCCCACATCGTGGATCAGGTTGCCGCCGCCCAGGGCTGTGAGCATCATCCAGATGGCGCCCTCCGCCGCGGCCTGTTGGTCAAAGGTTTTGGAGTCGGAGCATCCGGCGAAGCTAAAGCTGGGCAGCCCGTAGTAGTGATACATCTCGGTGAAGGCCGTCATCGCCAGCATGAACTCCGGCGCGGCGTAGGAGATCAGGCCTTTGGCCATATCCATGTACAAGATGCCGCCGGCACCGATCACTGGGGCGCCCTCACGGACCAATTGGGTGATCAGCAGGCCACTCAGTTGCTCGGCGTTGGCCTGCACCAGAGCACCGGCCACCGTCACGGGGCCTGTGCCTCCTATCATCACTGCAGGCGTGTAGACTACCGGCAGCCCCTTTTCGGCCAGGAAGAGGAGCTTCTCACAACTGTCCTTGGCATGGGTGAGCGGGGAGATCGGTTCGCTGTACAGAGCCATGAACGGGCTGCGCTGGAGCGCTTCAGCACCGCCGGCGACTGCCTCGGCCATATCAACGATGGCCTCCAGATTCGGGCGATCCCAGGCCGTATAGATGATTGGTTTCGCAGTATTCTTAACCATCTCGCGAAAGTGGTACAGGTCCGAGATGGATTCAGTTACATCGGAGGCGATGCCCATGCACATCAGGAAGTCGATGTGAGGCAGGGCGTCCACCAGTCTGGCCACATTGGCGACATCTTGAAGCACGGCTTGGCGGCGTGTACCCGTGTAGGCGTCAATGACGAAGGGCGTGTCCGAGCCCGTGCCGTAGTAGCCCTTTCGACCCTCCAACTCCATAGCAGGGTGGCCGTTCCGGTCGCAGAGCACTACGCGGCTAGGTGCCGTGCGAATGGCCCACTCGATGAGCTGGGGCGGGATGCGCACGCGTTTGTCATCGACCCAGCAGCCTGCCTTCTTCAGCAGGTCGCGTACCTCGGAGACGAGGACGTTCACTCCAACGCGGCGCAGCAACTCCAAGGTCGCGCTATGAATCGCCCCCTTCTGGTCCTCACCAAGCAGCCGCAAGCCGGGAGTGACCTGTGCGGCAAAACTGCTGTGGATCATCAGTGGCCTCCTTCGGTCTTCGATACGTGGCGGTCATTTGTCCGCAATACCTGAACTTCAGTGACCATACTGTATTTTACACGAGGCCCTTTGGCTTGTCAATCTGTCCCTGTTCCAGCGCCAGGGCCGCGTCAAAGTCCGCTGAAGTGTCATGCTGAGCGCCGCGAAAGCATCTCGCTCTGGCCCAGCAGAGACCCTTCGCTTCGCTCAGGGTGACAGACTCCGGGCGGAGTGGGTCGGCGGCACGACTTTGACATGGCCCTGGTTCCAGTGCGAGACAAGGGTGCACCTTCCTGGGCCGCACACCAGCCTATGCAGCAGTTTTTCGCACTCCTGCGCCTCTGGGGGCGCTGGCGAATCTTGGGACGCGGCTCGTCCGGATTCCAGTTTGCCAGCGCCCCAATGCGGCCAGCCTCTACCTGAATCTCAGGCCATAACCTGCTAGCTCGTCCTTGATCCGGCCGTAGAGGTCCACGTACTCCTGGCAGGGTGTGATCGAGTCCCAGTCGTGGCTCTCCTGGAACTTGGTGCCCTTCGGTGGATTGAATTGCTGGCCGTCGTACTTGGCGAGCAGCTTCTTAACGATCTCGTTGGCCTCGACTCGGCTCACGCCGGCCGCGGCGTGCGCAACTTCAGAGGCCCACCGGGGCTCCACCGGGCTGAGGTAGTCGACGTTTCGCGCCGCTCCCACTCCACCGAACTCGATGTTGCCGCCCGAGACCACTCCGGTGAGCATGCCGGTGGCAATCTCGTAAAAGTTCATCTCCGTCATGGGGCCAGCCGAGCAGTAGGTGTACCACAACATCGGCATGTGGTTGTTGCGGCTGATGGCCTGCGTGGAGAGGCTCTGTGTCCACAGCAACTGCTGGCTCGTGTTCCAACCGCTAAGGCTTAAAGGAAAGGTCAGGTGAACCGACGCCCTCAGAACCAGGATGGAGTGCAGCAAGTATGCCGTGCTGACGACTGCCACACCCTCCGGCCCGCCGGCGAACCCACCGAGGATGGCCCCGCACTCGCCGACGATCTGGCCCCCACGCGCGACGATGTAGGCCACTTCGTTCAAGCGCGCAAACGACACCTTGAACTCGGCGGCAAAGCCCACCACCCAGCCGTCGGAATCGCGCAGGCCAAACTCGCTACCACAGATCTTGCCCGCGTCGGTCACCGCTGTGGAGATGGAGTTCATGATCGGCAGGCCCGGCCGCTGTGCCCGGCGCAAGCCGGCGCGGGCAAGCTCCACCGACCGGATGCAGGCCAACATCTCCAGCGGCGAACCGGCCTGGGTAGACATGCCGTTGATGGTGGCCAGGTTCGGGCAGGTGATGGAATTGGCCAGTGGGATGCGCCCGTAGCCCTCCAGCAGCCTCGCGTATACGTCCGTGTCGCTGCACGTTGCCCCGCCAGCTCCCAGGAAGCACCACGGCGGGATGGGGCTCTCGGGCTTGCGGCCGACCATCGCCTTTCTGTCGAACCCTTCGCCAAACACCGGCGCGGCCGGCGCATCGCGAAGCGCTTCCAGGAGCTCGTCCCGCGTGAAGCGGATCACCCGGCTCGTGTCGGCGCAGTAGCATCCCGTCTCCGCGGCGAGCTCGAGCGCGGCCTGGAAAACGTCGTCCGCCATATTGTCGTCGTGTGGGATGGGATTGCTTGGGTCGAATCGGATTCCGTACTTCTTGACCACCTGCCTGAGCTTGGGAACCACGACCTTCATGTCAAAGTCGCGCTCAGAGAAGTACGGACCGTTGAGCGCCCGTTTGATCACCTCAAAGAAGTCGATCATCTCGTCCTCTCTTACTTGAACTTCAGGCCGTAGCCTGTCAGTTCATCTTTGATCCGCCCGTACAGGTCTACGTACTCCTGGCATGGCTCAATCGAGTCCCAGTCGTAGGCTTCCTGGAACTTTTTCCCCTTTGGCGGGTTGGGCAGTCTGTCCCGGTACTTGGGCACCAGCTTCTTGACGATGTCGTTTGCCTCAGCGCGAGTCATCCCGGCAACTGCATGCGCCACCTCGGAAGCAAACTTGGGTTCCATGGGAGTAAAGTGGTCCAGAGTGATGGCTTTGGCCACACCACCAAACTCGATGTTGCCTCCAGAAGCAACGCGGCCGACCTTGGCGGCAGCGATCTCGTACAGGCACATGTCGGTTACGGGACCCGCGCCCACGTAGGTGAGGTTCAGCAGCGGAAGATGGCTGTTGCGACAGATGGCCTGCGTGCTGACGTTGATGGGCCACATGATCTCCCAGCTCGTGTTGCACCCATATCGAAAGTCCATGGGGAAGGTCAGGTGCGCGGAAGATCTGAGAATCAGGATGGCCAGAATGTGGTAGGCCACATTGGTGACCGCGATACCCTCGGGGCCTCCTGCGTAGCCGCCCATCGCCTCGCCGGTCTCACCCACGACCTGCCCTCCCCGGGCCAGGACGTAGGCGACTTCATTCAGGCGCTCGAACGGCACCTGCAAAGGAGAGGTGAAACCGATAACCCAGCCATCGCTGTCTCGCAGCCCAAAGGCGCTGCCCGCGATCTTGCCTGCGGCCGTCACGGCGGTGGCAATGGAGTTCATGATCGGCAGCCCCGGCCGCTGAGCCCGTCGGAGGGCGGCGCGTCCCAACTCTACCGACCGGATGCATGCCAGAAGCTCCAGCGGCGAGCCGGCCACGACCTCCATGCCGTTGATCTTGGTCAGCGTGGGACACGTGACCGAGTCGATGAGCGGGTTGCGGCCGTAGCCTTCGACCAGCCTGACATACACTTCCTCGGCCGAGGAGATGGCGCCGCCAGCCCCCACGAAGCAGTAGGGCGCTTCCGCGCTTTCCGGCCGCCGGGCCGTCATGGCCTTCCTGTCGCGACCCTCTCCGAACACCGGATTGGCAGGTGCATCCCGCAATGCCTCCCGGATCTCGTCTCTGCTAAAGCGAATGATGCGCGACGTATCGCGGCAGTAGCACCCCACCTCGGCGCAGAGCTCCACCCCCGCCTCGAACACCCTGTCGGCCAGGTTGTCGTCGCTCGGCACGGCCGTGTCGGGATCGTAGCGGATGCCGTACTTTTTGATGACGCCCCTCAGCTTGGGCACCAGGATCTTCATGGCGAAATCCTGCTCGGCGCAGTAGGCACCGTTAATCGCGCGCCTGATGACTTCAAAAAAGTCGATCATCTGTTCCTCCCGGCCTCCCGGTCCGCCAGCCGGAGGGCATGCATCACCCCACCGGCCGCCGTCTCAGAGTACGCGTCGGCCCCGATCTTGTCCGCCCATTCTTGGGTCACCGGGGCGCCGCCCACCATGACCGCGTACTTGTCGCGCTGGCCCACGTCTTTCAGCAGGTTGATCACGTCCCGCTGTCCCGGCATGGTGGACGTCATGAGGGCGGAGATGGCGATGATGTCGGCCTTGAGCTTGCGCGCTTCCTCCATGAAGGTGGTCGCAGCGACGTCCTCGCCCAAGTCGTACACCTTGAAGCCGGCCAGCTTGAGCAACATGCTCAGGATGTCCTTTCCAATGGTGTGAATGTCGCCCTTGGCCGTGCCGATGACGACGGTGCCGGGCGAGGTGGCGATCTGCCCTGCGGCGGCAAGGGCAGGCTCCAGCACCTCCATGGCTGCGTTGCCAGCTTCGGCCGACATAATCATCTCTGGCAAGTAGACTTCCAGCAGCTCGAACTTCTCGCCGACGATGCGCAGGCCGTCGCGCAACCCGGTCTCTACCGCCGCCATGGGCGATATGCCCGCGTCCAGACATCTCTGTGCCGCTTGCTTGGCTTCCTCCGCGTCGCCCTCTATGATGGCGAGTTGGAGCTTGGACAGCAGTTCCTTTTTGTCGGTCATCGTAGTCCTCCCTTTTTTCTCGAGCTTGTCTTGTTCTTTCCTGCTATTGCGGCGCCAGACTCTGATTCGCGTTCTACCTGCGTGTGTCGCCCCCCTTTCTGCCAGGCGCACAGGATGAGACGCGTTGTCTCTCCCTGCGCGAAAAGCAACTGCTCGTTATGGCGCTCAGGATAGCCCTATGTGCCTCCCGAGGTGAGCCATCGGCTATTTGACGTGGCCTCGCCTTGACCAAGCGCCCTTTCCCGGGCGGGTCTATCCGGCTAGAGAAGCCATCAGGCTGGAGATGTCTTGGATGTTCTCGAACCCGTGGACGCTGTCAATCACCCTGTCCATCTCTTCTTCCGGCAGAGAATAGGCTGCCTGGCTCCTGAACTTGTCCTCGATCTCCTCGCTGCTTAGAGGCTTCCGCGGATCGCCCCTCGGGACGTCCACGAACGCCTCGAACCGCTGTCCCTGCTTGGTTTGGATCTCAACTCTGGCAGATAGCTGGTTTCTCTCGAAATACGCCTTGTCTAGCACAGGGTCGAGCGCAATTCTCACCTTCCTGGAGGCGCCTAGGACCTGCTCGCTCCTGAGGCGCTCAGGAGTGTACCACTCCGGGCCAGGGTGGATGCCCATAAGGACCATCGTGACTGTGTACGGGATGCAAAACTGAGCATCGACCAGGTCCGCAGGTCCGTACAGTTCCTGCGTACATGCCCACCCAAAGGAGTGCACCAGTACCTGCTGCACGTCGTCCGCCTCGAGACAATGCTCCTCTTTCAACTGCTTAACGCAGTCCAGAGTGGCATGCTGCCATCTGCAGGACGAATATGGCTTGAGGGCGATGTTGGTCACTACCTCGTACTGGCTCCCGAGCCCCGCGGTCATCTTCTCGTAGTCACATCGATCAGAGCCGGCCATGACCCAGAACCCGTTGTCGCCGTCGAGTATATGGTTGTTACCGATAAAGCCGTGTCGGGCCAGAATGGCCGCGGTTGTGCCCGTCCACGATGGCCACCCTGTCGGTTCTTTGACCCAGTGGATGGGTCGCTCTTCCAGGGCCCAGCCCCACTTTTGTGTGTTGGGGAGCGGGGCTGTTGCTCCGGCCACACCATAGGCGTTCAGGGTCTGCTTCAGATCCAGCTTGAGAACCTTTGCGGCGGCTACGACCGCGCTAAAGGTCTGCCAGGTGCCCACCCCCCAGACCTGCTTAAGCCGTTCATAGGTGGGCTGAATCGCCAGCCCGATGCGATCCCCGATATCGTAGCCGAGGAGGATCGCCGTGATAACGTCCTTGCCAGATGCCTTGACCCACTCCCCAATTGCCAGAGCAGCCGGAATGATGGATGCTCCCGGGTGACCCATACCGAACAACGTATCGTCGTAGTCGAGGGCATTGGCAGTCGTCCCATTGACAAACGCTGCCTGTATCGTCGGCACCCTGGCGCCACCGCCGACGATTGTGGACTCTTCGCTGCCCCCCATGCTCCTAATGGGAGTCACTATGGCCTTGCCAAGGTCAGTTTGGCGCCCGCCAAACATGCACCCGAGGCTGTCAAGGACGAGGCTTTTCACCTGCTCGACCACTGCGCGCGGATAATCCTGATATTCCGTGTGAACGGCATACTCCGCAAGCTCTCTGGTGACCCACGTCTTCATGATTCAGCTCCACTTTGCCAGTTAGCCCATAACACGGCTCCCACGAGCTTGCCGCCCGCCGTGGATGGCGAACAAAACGAGGACTCGGCTGAGCTCGGCTCACAGCCCGCCACATGTCTGACCGGTAACCAACAACTCGTCGTTGGCCAGTTCACTGTTTCACCAGGACAGGATCACGGCAAGCAACCGCCGCAACGCAGGCTGGCCTCATGCAGCCTGCCCGCCACGGCTTCATAAGCATAGCATAGAAAAGCCCCGTTGTCTCGGACAAAAGCACAGCCCTCTAGGAAAAAAACGTGATGGCCTGCGCGAGGCATGCTGCTCAGGAAGCTCGACAGGCAGTGGGCCATAGACCCGTCGTCCGGCGAAGCACCGGGCCGAAAAGAGGAGAGATCCTGGAACTGAGTTTGACCTGACTGTCCAGGCATCTGGCAGCCCACGACGAGTTGATCCTGTCCTCTGGACTGCTGGGGCAACTGAAGCACTGGTGACATGGTCATTCGACTAAACGATCCCGCTTTGGTGACACTATCCTTTGATTCGACACGGCTCTTCGGGTGGTTCTCCGGGGTGTTGTGACGGGTCGCGCCGGAGACCCCAAGCATCGAATGCGTCCGGAAGACCGACCCTTGCGAGATCGCACAAGGATTCGCCTGCCAGGCCAGTGTACCGGGCCAACCGACTACCGATTCCCCCCTCATCCGCGCGATGTCAGGTCCCCGATGATCTTTATGATAAGGCCAGCAACTCATATCTTCGCCTCGTCTAAGGCATTCGACCTCTAGCAGCGAGTCGGCAAGCTCTGCCCCGAAGGGATTGAGGCGAATCAGCTTCTCCGGGACTGTGGCCGCGTACTCCCATTCGAGAGGCTAGTCGAAGCAGCTCTGGTAAATCTGAAGGTACCCTTTCAAGTTGATGTCGCGCGGGTTGCCAATCGTCTGTGGATCCTTGTAGGCCAACTCGGCCAGCATGGGGATGTCCTTCTCCGGGATGCCCATCTCGGTGAGGGTGGGGATGCCCACATCGTCGGCCAGCCGGGCCACAGCATCGACGGCCAGTTCCGCCGCCTCCCAGACGCTCATCCCCCACGTGTTCTCGCCCATCGCCTGGGCGATGCGCGCGTACTTGTGCGGCTCGCCCATATAGTTGTAGGCCATCACCGGGGCCAGCAGCGCCGCGGTCAGGTCGCCGTGCGGCAGGTTGTAGACGCCGCCCGCCGTCTGGCTCATGGCGTGCGCGGCGCCGGCGCTCTCGGTGCCGTAGCTCATGCCGGCCAGCATGGCCGCCATAGACATCTTGTACCGTGCTTCCTCGTTGTGTCCCTGGGCGTAGGCGATGCGCAGCCACTGCGCGATGGTCTCGATGGCCCACAGGGCGACGGAATCGGGCCAGGGCTGGGCGTAGGCGCAGGTGTAGCACTCGATGGCATGGGTCAACGCGTCCATGCCGGTGCCGGCGGTGATGTGCGCCGGCAGGGTGAGCGTCAGCCGCGGGTCGATCAGTGCCTCGTACGGGGCGATGAGCCCCGTTCCGCCGGCGTTGTACTTGATGTGGCGCGCCGGGTCGGTGATCACCGCCCACAGGGTCACTTCGCTGCCGGTGCCCGCCGTGGTGGGGATGCAGACCAGCGGCGGGATGCGCACCTTGATCGGCTGGGGATCGGCCCACTCGTAGTCGAGGATCGACCCTCCGTTGCTGGCCACGACGCCGATGGACTTGGCCGTGTCCATGCTGCTGCCGCCACCAAAGCCGATGAGGCCGTCGCAGCCCTCGGCCTTGTAGGTCCTGGCCGCGTCGTCCACCAGCCTGATGTCTGGATTGGGGACCACGCCGTCAAACAAGACATAATCCACATTGCCGGCCTTGAGGTTGTTGGTTGCCTCGTCCACCAGGCCGGCCCTGACCAGACCCTGGTCGGTCACGAGCATGGGTCGCTTCGAGCCCAGGGCCTTGATCTCGTCGGCCAGGAAGGTGATCGCCCCCGGCGCGTGCTTCACCACGGTGGGAACTTCGAAAGAACGTAGATTGATCATGGGTAAAAACCTCCCTTTGTAAGCATTGGGTGTTAGAGACCGGGTACTGGACATGGGCCATTGTCGTCCAGCACGGAGATGTCGTCGATGGACGGGATGACCGCGTCCGCGAGGCGAGTCAGAAAAGTCGAGTCGCCGGCGCCGGTGAGCACGGCTACCCTCAGCCCCGCACCGGACCGCTGGGCCATGAGCATGTCGCCTTCGGTATCGCCCACGACGATGGTCCGGCTCGGCTCCACGCCGAGCCGCTCACACAGGGCCAATAGCATATCTGGCGCCGGCTTGATGGCCCAGCCGTCGTCTCCGCAGACCATCGAGTCGACCAGGTCCGCGACGTGCAGGACGCGCAGGGTTTCCTCTGTCTCCGCCCGTTCGTCGGTGGTAACCACGCCCACGCGCACCCCCGCGTCCTGAAGCCGCCGGAATAGCCCCGCGACGTCGCCCGCTGGTCGAACCAGGCTGGCCGGCGACAGGTCCTGCCGCGCCCGCGCGCTCCGAATCGCGGCCTGAGCGCGGTCCTCGGCTTCCGGCCAGGGGATGCCGCAGCGATACAGGGTCGCCGCAGCGATTGTTTGCAGTTGGCCGGTGCTGGCGACGGCCAGAGGGCTCTGCGGTTTGGTGCGCTGTCGATCTGCATCGTAGCCCAACGCGTGGTACAACTCGCGCCTCAGGGACTCACCGTGCGGCCCGCTCGCCAGATGATCGACCCACGCCCGCGCGATGCGGCCCCACATGAACTCAAAGTCGATCAGCGTGCCATCTTTGTCAAACGCCACCAGGTCGGCATCAAAGGCCAGTTGGCCGATCCGCAAGGGCGGCATGGTTCTCCTTCACATAGCAGAACGCAGCCTTGTTGCAGGCGTGTGCATTCTATCACAAGTCTCGGGAGTAGTCCAAAACCTGGAGGAGGATGGGATTGGTCCACGCCCAGCGCCCGTGTATATCGTGGCACGCCACCCGCACGTAGGTCTGGCCGGGCAGCAACGAGAAGGTTGCCTCGGTGAGCGTCTCGTCGGGCGGGGCGGTCACCCTGCGGCTGTGGTAGTCGTTGCCGGAAAATCCACGAACGTCACGGGTGAGCAGCGCACGCTGACCTGGCCTCGCTCGACGTCACCTGGACTGCCCGCAGTCAGGGCAGGCAGCCTCAAATCGTAGATTTCAGGACCGCAGGTCGCGTAGAACAGGCCCTTCTCCAGGGCCTGGAGCACCGATTCCTCGGCCAACGTGCTGGCCTTGACCCACACCCAGCCCAGGCCCGCGTCCTTGGAGCCGTTGCGCCAGTGGGCGTCGTCCACTGCCGTCCCCCACATCTCGCGGCCGGCGGCCAACAGGTCATCCCAGTGCACGGCAGAATACCCCTTGGCGTCGTCCACGTCGCAGCCACCGTTGTACACTTCCAGGCTGAAACAGCCCTCCAGGCCCAGCAGGTCTTTGGACATCTGGCCCGACCAGTAGGGATGGGCGAGCATGACCAGGCCGCCTGCGTCCCGCAGGCGGTCGGCTGCCTGTTGCATAGACAGCCCCTCTTCCCAGGAAATGTCGGGGTCCCGGGCCAGGCCCAGGCCCACCAGGTGATAGAGCCCAGCGGTCTCGTCGTGCCCGTCTACTTCGATGACGCCGAGCACGAGCATGTCGTCCGAGACCGCGCGGGCGGCCGAACGGATGCCCTGTAACTTCTGTTTCCCGACCTGCAGCCCACGGACAGCGAGTTCCGTGAATACTGCGTGCGACCGGCCGTGGCCCTGTGCCAGCGCATCCGCGACGAGCTGCACAACATGGATCCGGAGTATGGTGCGGTAGAGATCCAGGTTGGATAGGCAGTGGACAGTATCTTGTCCACCGAGGTTGTTGGCGGTCAGAAGAGGGAAAGCCCGGCCTCACGCGAGATCTGGCCTTCATGAGAAGTCTGCGGACGACGGACTCGACGGGTAGGCGTCTTGTGCTACACCAACTCCAGCGAGGGGAGTTGGCGGCTGGGCGGGAGAGTGCCTTCCCCATCCCCTCCCTTGCTTCGCGCGGCCTGCCCTGTGGGCATGCACAGGGGCAGTACGACGGTCCCTGCGAAGGAGGGGAGATTACCCTCCTCGTTACCGCGATGATTCTGGCTCTCCTGGTCGCGATGTTCTTGCATGCATCAGTTCCCTGACGCCAATACGTGAAGCGATACAAGGAAGGGCACGGGCGAGTTAGTCTCTCGGCCCGGCTCTCCACTCCCTCATCCCAAACTGGGCCATGAAGGAGCTCGTCAGATTCCTCCATCTCGGACATGCTCTCCGCCTGGCAATCTGCAACACCAGGAGGGAACTTGCCCGGCAAGAGGAAGGAAAGCCACCGCTCGCCGAAGGTCTCCCGACCGAGGCGCAGCGGGAAGGGCTCGGTCAGAGACCTCACCCAGCGGGGTGCTCCCTCCCCACGCTGGGGACCGTCGTACAAGGCCGACCGCAGGGAGGCAGGGCCGGGGTGGGGTAGCTCGGTCAAAGACCTCGCCCAGCGGGGAGTTCGCAAGGGTCTGTAGGCAGGTACCGTCGTTCAGTCCGGAGCGCAGCGACGGACCGTCGTACAGTGCCGACCACAGGGAGGCAGGGCTGACCAGGGGCAGGGTCGATGACTCTACCCAGGAGTTTTTCCCAACAGGCATAGCACACTCAGGATGGTGAGATAGTGAGATAGTGGCACGGTCAGCCGGCAAGCGCGGGGGTGCACCGCAGCAAGGCGCAATCCGGCGGATTACGGTACGGTTTTCCGCAACGCGCGCGCCGGTGGCCCCCCCCAAACTGGGCCGTCGTACAGTCCCGCGCGAAGCAAGGGAGGAGCGGGGGGGGGTGCGTTTTCCGCCAGGTGCGCGGAAGTGCACCGCAGCAAGGCGCACTCCGGCGGATTGCGGTACGGTCCGACGTGATAGGGCACGCTGCACAGTGGCACAGTGAGATAGGGCACGCAGGACAGTGGGACAGTAATCATGCCCCCCTGGTGGCACCACGAAGCATACAAATCTAGTCGCATCTGGCGCCTTGCTTGCGGGGCAGGAAGGGGGTATATTTATGGCAGCCGGCAACGAGGTCGATCACACGGTAGTGCTGCGAGCCTGAGGGACAGTAGGACCCGGGTGTCTGGAGGAACCGTGAATTGTCGCCACCCG
>Ga0315286_10002925_pt1 | contig 16010 bp, 10 predicted proteins | sample YL17G10_0_MG_FD_205038 | JGI IMG/M metagenome (GOLD analysis project Ga0315286, IMG submission 205038) | Sediment microbial communities from Yellowstone Lake, YNP, Wyoming, USA - YL17G10_0 | ecosystem: Environmental > Aquatic > Freshwater > Lake > Sediment | place: USA: Wyoming | collected...
GCCACAGGATTTCTTACGGTAGCGGCCGCCGTAGTGATGATGCTCCTTCTGTACACCGGAAGCCTCTATTGGGGTCGCTTCCTGTGTGATGCTCTGTTGCTTGCGTGCATGCCAGGCGATGCGTTACGTGTTGAGATCAGCCCTTCCGGCCTGGTACCTGATGAGGTCGAAGCTGATCCAGAAGTAGTCCAGCAGTCCGTGGCCGCCGCTCAGATTGGTGGACAGATCTGGGGTAACCGGCTGATCCGGCAGGCGCTGTCGGGTTTTCAGGCGACGCATTGTCTGCTTGTGCACCTTGGTATTGTGGACGATCTGCGAAGAATGCAGCCGCTTGACGACGACCTCTCAGATTACTATCAGTACGCCGACTACGATCAGTGGTACAATCACAGGGTGCTCCGCTTTGACGAGGCGAAAGGTCAAGTTTATCATGATGTTCGCCCCTCGCACATCGGTCCTGAGGGAATGTCCGGCATTTCTGATCGCGCGGCTCTTGGGCGATTCACATCGCCCCTCGTTGGTGCGGGTGCGCTTTATGACAGGGAATCCAAGCGCTTCTTTGTCTTCGACCTTGAGAAAAGAGTGGTTCGCAAAGGTCCCGAGCAAACCAACCCCGAAGAGGTGCCCGTCGAGATCGGAATACCGTTCCTGTGCAAATCGTTTAGCTGCAACATCGCATGGCTGCCGCCCTGTAAGGATCGTCCGTATCGTACGAGGCAAGGCTATTTTGACGTGTCTGGGATAGGCATTGGGCCATATAAAGAAGTCAGTCGCTATCCGGACAGAGGTTGTCGGTACTTGCCTGTGCTGTATTCGTCAGGACGAGTCGACTTGCTCGATAGGGATACACTCGAAATCACTCATGGCGCAGGCGTTTTGCCTCGACCGAAGACGCTTTTTGGCACTGTCTCTGAGGAGCCTCGGCGGCTTCTCGCTTATAAAGCCGTCCTCGTGGGCGGGCCAGGAGAGGAATATGCCGGCATGATTACCGCGAGCTTGCCGGCACAGGTGGTTCCTCTGACGCTGAACGTATTCGACCGTCATGGCAAGAAGATCGCAGACGCGCACACACAGGTGCCCCTGCAAGTCCCCTGGGGATCCGCAATTCTTGTGGCCAAGTATCTCTTTGAGAGTGTTCACCCACCCGTTTTGATATCGGCGTCGCTCCTCGCGCCGCGCAACTTCGCGCCGAGTTCAAGCCATCGTGCGGTGTTTCTTATGCCCAACTCCTTTGTGGCTCAACAGCGCGATCGCGAGACGAGCTTTGTTGTCCAACTGCTTGCGGCTTTGCTGTTCCTGCTGCCGGCCTTGGCTTTTTCCGGTTTTCTGAGTTGGCGGGTGGTTCATGATGCGGCGGTCATCGGGCTATCGCGCCGGGCGAGGTGGTCGTGGGGGGTGGGAACGCTTGCGTTTGGATTGCCCGCCCATATCACGTATCGGCTGGTACGCCCCAGGGTCGCTCTGGCGTTGTGCAGAGACTGTGGCTGTGGCAGGAGGGTGGATATGGATGCTTGTCACCACTGCGGCAGCGGGTGGGATGTGCCGGTGCTGGAGCCGCCTGCGTGGCGGGTCACGAGCCAGTCTGTTGGAAATCGCGAGATTCCTGCCTGACTCCGGTGAAGGTCGTGTGAGCCAGGCAAGTGCGAGAGATCTGGATTCCCGCCTGCGCGGGAATGACAACCCGTGGATGCTCTGCTCGGGACGAGAACAATCTTAGGAGCCTGGGTCCCGCTTGAAATGAACCGAGGCAGGCTTTGGGGCCTGCCTCGGAGTGATCCGTGAGAGATAACCGACGCGTGGGGTGAGACCCCACCCTACGGCCAGAACTGATGGAGGCAGTCGATGCTCTTTCGGGCGATGGTTTCGGGGTCGGGATCGTATTTGAAGACCTCGACCGAGAGCCACTTGTCGTAACCGATGTCCCGGATGGCCTCGGCGATGGGGCCGTATTGGACCTCGCCCATGCCGGGACCGTAGAGGTTCGGGTCGTTCACGTGGAAATGGCCGATGTCCGCCGCCTTCACCGAGCGGATGACTGCCGGCACCGGCTTGGACTCGCCGCTCATCGCCTTGACGTCGAGATGGATCTTGAAATTCGGATGACCGATCTCGCGAACCATCTTCATGCCTTCCTCGACCGTGTTGATGAAGTTGGTCTCGGCCGGGGTCAGCGGCTCGAAGCAGATCGTCAGGCCCAGGCCGGCGGCCTGATCGAGCACCGAACTGAGTAGATCGACCGCCCGGCGCCAGGCGCCTTGTTTCGTCTGGTTCTCCAGAATGCTCCGCTGCTTGGGAGAGCCGAGGACCAGGACCTTACCGCCCAGATCGCCGCAAAGGTCCAGCAGGGCGGCTAAGTAATCGCGCGTCCGCTGCCAGACGGCCTGCTCCGGCGTGGTCATGTGCAGGCCTTTGGGCCCGGCGAACAGCCAGTGCAGACCGACCGTCTCCAGCCCGTGGTCCTGGATGACCTTGCGGATCTCCCGCCGCTGTTTGGGGGAGACCTCCGTCGCCGATGGAGCGAGCGTGAAGGGAGCGAACTCGATCCCGTGATACCCGAGCCGGCTCGCGACCGAGCAGACCTCGGCCATCGGCCGGGCCTCGAACATCTCATTGCACAAGGCGAATCGCATCGTCTCTCCTCGGAAGCAAGAAGCAGGGTGGACGGAGTGGACGTTGTGGACGAGGTGGACAGGACCCCGCACAGCGTCCATGATGTCCACCCCGTCCGCGTCGTCCGCGTCAATTCCTCAGACCGTTTCCGGGACCACGAACGGTTCGCGGTAGTTGCGCTTGATGAACATGTTGGCCATTTCGCTGTTCTCGCCGCTGTACCGTTCCTTCTCGGTATCCATCGTCAGGATCGGGCCCATCGTGATCGGCTCTTTCTCCAGGTTCACTTCGTTGGCGGCCAGATGCTCGAGCATCCGGTTGAAGGAATCCAGCATCTCCGGGTTGTCGGCCAGGGCCGCTTTGATCTCGTCGGGCTTCATCTTCTTGCCCAACCGGTAGGAAGTGTTGGCCATGTGGAACAGAGCGGCGGAGAGGTGTCCGACCTCGATGTCGGCGTTCTGGTCGCTGCGCTTGCGGCTGCGGACGGCCTGGATGAAGTTTTCATGGTGTCCCGCACCGCCGCGGCCGGAGAACTGCTTGATCTTCTTGCCGTCGTTGTCGAAGACCCAGCCGCCGCCGTCATCGGAGGGGAAGTAGCCGCCTTCACACTGCACGCAATTGCCGACGCGGACGCCGGTCCGCCGATAGTTGTCCATCGTATCGCCTTTGACGCCTTTTTTCGTCGGCAGGCCGCGCACCTCGAAGATCAACGGCGCCGGCTTGTAATCGAAGAAGGCGATCTGGGTATTGGCCGTCTCGCCGACGTCACCGACCTCGCCGACGCCGAAGCGTCCGCCGATGCTGAAGGCGCGCGTCGGCAGTCCCGGATCGCCCAGCGCCCAGCGGGCGATGTCCATCTCATGGGGACCCTGGTTGCCGATGTCGCCGCAGCCGGTGTTCCAGACCCAGTGCCAGACGTAGTGCAACTCCGTTCGACTCAGCGGCACCATGTCGGCCGGACCGCACCAGAGGTTGTAATCCACACTCTCCGGCACAGGCTTGGGGCCGTTCGTGCCGTGGACGATCCCGTTGGTGCCGGGGCCGCGCCCTTTGTAGCAGAAGCCGCGAGACCACTTGATCTTGCCGATGTTGCCCTGGCGGATCCACTCGAACGCAGCTTTGTGGGCCTCGGACGAGCGTTTCTGGGTGCCGATCTGGACGATGCGGTTGTACTTGCGGGCGGCCTCGACCATCTTGCGGCCTTCCCAAATCTCGTGGGAGGCCGGCTTTTCGATGTAGACGTCCTTGCCGGCCTGGCAGGCCCAGACCGTGACGAGGGCGTGCCAATGGTTCGGCGTGGCCGAGGTGATCGCGTCGATCTCCTTGTCCTCCAGCAGCTTGCGGAAATCCTGGTAGGTCTTGAGCTTGACGCCGCGATCCTTCTCGAAGCTGGCGGCCCTTTTCTCAAGCTGACTGCGGTCGGCATCACTGATCGCCACGAGCCGGACGCCCGGGATCTTGCTGAAGTAGCCCATGTGGCCGCCGCCCTGACTGCCGACGCCAACGATTCCCAAACGGATATCGCCGTTGGCCCCGAGGACGCGGGAGGTTGGTGTTGCCATCGCCAGACCGGCGCCTACGGCCATCGAAGTGCGGATGAAGTCACGACGCGTCAAATTGCTCATACTCTGCCCTTTCGCGATGATTGAAAGTGAAGGTCGGACCTTCCTTCTTCCATCATCCATCATCAATTTCTTTCTCACACGTTTTCCGGTACCACGAACGGTTCGCGGTAGTTGCGTTTGAGGAACATGTTGGCCATGTCGCTGTACTCGCCGACATAGCGTTCCTTCTCGGGGTCCATGGTCAGCATCGGCCCCATCGTGATCGGCTCTTTCCCCAGGTCCACCTCGTTGGCGGCCAGGTTCTCGAGCATCCGGTTGAAGGAATCCAGCATTTCCGGGTTGTCGGCCAGGGCGGCCTTGATCTCCTCGGGCTTCATCGTTTTGCCGAGCCGGTAGGAGGTGTTGGCCATGTGGACCAAGCCGGCCGAGAGATGCCCGACCTCGATGTCGGCGTTCAGGTCGCTGCGTTTGTGGCTGCGGACGGCTTTGATGAAGTTCTCATGATGGCCCTCGCCGCCGATGCCGCCGTATTCCTTGCCGGTGAATGATTTGATTTTCTTGCCGTCGTTGTCAAAGATCGACCCGCCGCCGTCGCCGGCGGGGAAGTAACCGCCTTCACACTGCACGCAATTGCCGACATCGATGCCGGTCCGGCGGTAGTTGTCCATGCGACGCTCGCCTTTCTTGCTGGGCAGGCCGCGCACCTCGAAGATCAAAGGCGCCGGTTTGTAGTCGAAGTAGGCGATTTGGGTGTTGGCCGTCTCGCCGACATCGCCGACCTGGCTGACGCCGAAGCGTCCGCCGATGCTGAAGGCGTGCGTGGCCAGTCCCGGATCGCCCAGCGCCCAGCGGCCGATGTCCATCTCGTGGGGCCCCTGGTTGCCGATGTCACCGCAGCCGGTGTTCCAGAGCCAGTGCCACACATAGTGCAGCGTCTTGCGCCGCAGGGGCACCATGTCCGCCGGACCGCACCAGAGGTTGTAGTCCACATTTGCCGGGACGGGAACCGGTTCGTTGGTCCCCTCCACGATCCCGCTGTAGCCGCCCCCAACAGTAGCGGGGCCGCGCGCCTTGTAGCAGAACCCGCGGACCCACTTGATCTTGCCGATATTGCCCGCGCGAATCCACTCGAAGGCGGCCTTGTGGACCTCGGAGGAGCGTTTCTGGGTGCCGATCTGGACGATGCGGTTGTACTTGCGGGCGGCCTCGACCATCTTGCGGCCTTCCCAGATCTCGTGGCAGGCGGGCTTTTCGATATAGACGTCTTTGCCCGCCTGGCAGGCCCAGACCGTCACCAGCGCGTGCCAGTGGTTCGGGGTAGCCGAGGTGATGGCGTCGACGTCCTTACGCTCGAGCAGTTTCCGCATGTCGGTGTAGCCATCCACTTTGATGCCCTTGTCGGCGAAGAACTTGACGCGCGCATTGACGTGGTACTGGTCCGGGTCGCACACCGCTACGTAACGGACGCCGGGAATCTTGCTGAAGACCTCCGTATGGTAGCTGCCCTGTCCGCCGACGCCGATGGTGGCGAGCCGGATCTCGTCGTTGGCCCCGAGGACGCGGGACGTGGGCTTCAACATCGCCAGCCCGGCGCTCACGGCCATCGAGGTTCTTAAGAGATCACGACGCGTCAAACTGCTCATGGTCTGCCCTTTCCTTCTGTGGCACCCCCGCCCCCGGGGGTGCTTTCGTCCCAGCCGGGGGCGGCTGGGCTACATATTATTTCTCACCTGCCGCTGCCCGCCCCGGAGGCGTAGTCGCGGAAATGCTCGGCCACTTTGCCTTGCTTCTCGTCGCCCTTGTGGAAGTAGAAGCGGTACTTGAACGTTGCGCTCTGCCCGGCCGGGATCACGAAATCGCCCGCGCCGGCAGGCTTCTTCTCGAAATTGTGGATGCCGAACGGATTGACGGCGAACAGCCCGTAATCGCGGACGTGCCACCAGGTCGGATGCCGCGGGTTGCTCGGATGGTCGAAAATCGCGACACCGACGACTTCGCCGCCGACCGGCCCGTAATAGTCGCACCAAGTGGCGCGCTTGCCCCAGGTCGCGTCGTCGGTCAGGCCCTCGCTGTTGATGATGTGGCCCTTGGCGACCTTGCCCTTGGTTTGCATGGTTGGGGCCAGGCGGATGGCCATCGAGCCTTCCTTCGTGTCGCCCATCGTCACCGGGCCGTTCGAGGCGTGCAGGGTGACTTCGAAGTCCATGATCGTCCCATCCGGGCTGTCATAGAAGCGGTGGGTCCGGGTGTCGGTACAGGTGACCTTGCCGTCCGGCGCGACCCACTGGTTCTCGGATTTGATGACGCCGACCTTCGGCCCGGAGCTGACTTCCAGGAACTTGCCGTGGACGATCTTGCCTTTGCCGTCCGACCAGAAATCGACACCATTCACGGCACCGTGGGTGTACCACAAGGATTTGTGATGCGGGTGGTCGTGTGCCTCGTCCGGCCCGCCGTCTTTGATGGGCCAGTGCCGAATGACCGGGACGCCCGTCGGGCCGACCACCGGATAAAAGTACGGCCGGATGACGTCCTTCGTGTAGTATTCCGTGAACAGCTTGCCGTTGATCTCCACCGTCACTTTGTCGCCGCCCTGCGTGAGCTTGACGCCGCCGGCGGCACTGGGCTGGGCGCCGCCCTGGGCCTTGGCCACCATCTGCGTGAAGACTTCCCGTTGCTCGGCCAGGGCCTTGACGAGGTCGGCGGGTTTGGTCCGCCCCTCCAGCAGGACCCAGCCGTCGTAGTTCGTCGCCACCAGCAGGTTGATGAGTTGCTGATAGGGATAATCCGTGAGATTGAGCTCCCGGACGTGTACGGTGTCCCCAAACCGCGACCGGACCAGCTTGAAGTTGGACTCCAGGCCATCGCCTTCGAGGTCCTGCGAGTTGCAGTTCCAGCAGATGCCGACGTTGGGCTGGGTCACCACGTCCATGATGGCCTTGATCGTGGGCAGCAGCGAGCAGCCGCCGTGGACCTCCAGACGGACCTTCTGCCCGTACCCGGCGGCGAACTGGCCCAGCTCGTTGAGCGATTTGCCGATCTGCTCGATGGTCTTGGCATAGGGGACGCCCTTGGGCAGGTCGTTCGGCTTGACCTTCATGCCGGAGGCGCCGCAATCGTAGGCCAGCTTGATGTATTGTTTGGCCCCCTCGATGTCTTTTCTGAGCTTGTCCTCCTCGGCGTAGTGGAACGCGAAGTTCGTGCCCAGGCTCACGAGCGTGACCTTGCTGTCGGCGAATCGCTTCTTGACCTCCCGCCGCTGTGCGTCGGTCAGTTTCGACTCCACGCCGTGGGCGTGCTCCGTCCGCAGTTCCACGCCGGGCACACCGGCCTTCTCGCAGTTGGCGATCACCGTCGGCAGGTCCCAATACTGGCCCCAGAGGTACGTCACCAGCCCGAACTTCATCTTGGAACCCGGCTTCTGGGCCGCGGCCAGGGCCTGACCCAGCGGACCAGCCGTCACGATCCCCGCGCCAAAGACCATCGAATCCCTGAGAAACTCCCGGCGTGTGCTACGAACTATGCTCATGTTGCCGCCTTTCAAAGACATGCCCGACATGAATAAGCGTTTTCCCGAACGCGATACGTCGCGTTTGGGGGCCCTGACGCATCTGGTGCGTACTCCCTTGACTCCTGTACTGTGACCTCAACGCCCGGAAAGCGCACAGACACCCCGCCGCATTCTGCCCATCCTCAAGCGCTGTCAGTTAAGACGCATTATCTGTGCTGAAAATTGCAGTGTCAAGGCAATACATGCGAAGCCCTGCTTCTTCACCCGTACACGGGGTCAATAGTCCCGGAAGGTTCGCATCCACTGGGGCCAGTCGGCCGGCACAACGCCGCCGGCCTTGGTCCAGGGGCCGCTGACAGTGAAGTGGCGGTGCCATTTGAGGGTCCAAAGCTCCTTGAGGCCGACCGGCCGGGCGGTCCAATCCATGAAGAGGAGGTTGACCGCGCCGTCGTGGCGGTCGATGCAGAAGACCCGCATCTCGTTGCCGGCGGTGCCGACGCCGGTGCGTGGCTCGCCCTCGAATGCGGGCGGGCTGTCGAACGGGTACGGCTGGCCGTCCGACCGCGTGGCGGCGTCGCCCATGACCGGCACGTTGCTCAGGCCCTTGTGGCCGGTGTTCCGCCAGTAGTCCTCAAGGCTGCGGCCGCCGCCGGTGTCCTGGCTGTCGTAGACCCATTCGTTGATCGCGTAGCTGCCTCTGGGGGCTGCGGCGGCGCCGATCACGGCGTATCGGACGGGCGCCCCTTGGTCCTGGGTCTTGGTCGTCATCGGGCAGTAGAGCAGGGCGTTGGTATTGGAGTAGTACTGCACGAGCCGCCGCATCCAGGTGTCGGCGAGGTATCCCGGGAACTTGCCGCTGTTGTCCTCGGCATACATGGTCCAGACCAGGCCCCACTGCTTCAGGTTCGACCGGCACAACACATGCTTCGCCTGCTTGCGCACCTTCTGAAGGGTGGGCATAAGGATCGCCATCAGCAGGGCGATAATCGAGATCACGACCAGAAGTTCGATGAGCGTGAAGCCACTGGGATTCCTTACTGACGACTTGCGATCTGCTGCTTGACGAGTCATTACTGCCATCTTCCCAATTCGGATAGGGATGATTGACGATTGCTCGGGGCGCGGCTGCTCCCGGCCTGCATGGCTACATATGTTACCAGACCTTGTACGAGCTGGCCAGAGAAAAGACTGGTTCACGGCGGTCTTGGTCAGCCTGTCGGCCCTGTGGGACGAAGATCGTCCAAGTGAGTGGAAGATCGGTGGTATGGGTAAAGTGGTTTTTTGTTGACAGGGGCAGGATTAGAGTTTAGGATAAGTGGGTTAAAGCCGAATACTTACGACGGCTTGTTATTTGTAACCGCCTGAAGAAAAAGGGATGGACCACTCGATTGCAGACACCGGGAGGATAGGGTTTTCCAAGCCATTTTCCCCGATGATGCAACCGGGGCTGGTCCTATAAATGGAGAATGGGGATTGGGAGGCGTCTCGATGCTGAACGGACGAACCGCCGCAGTGATTCTGTTTATCGGATGTTTTGTCGTGGGGGCTGGTTTTGCACAGAGTCAACCCGCGACCCCCGGCGCGACGGTCAGCCCCGGACCGAACCCGGGGCAGGCTCCCCCTGTGAACACAGGGGTTGGGGACGCCCGGCAGACGCTGGCAGAGAACTGGAACGACTTCCTGCACTACACGAGAATCGGCCGTTTCGACCTGGCCCAGGGCTACGGGCAGGCGATCCTGCAAAACAAACCCGATCCGGCGGAGCTGTTCAAACTGGTGCAGGCGAACCAGCAAGGTTACGAGATGGCGATGAAGGTCGCCGAGACGGCTCGCGACGAGGAGCTGGCAAAGGTGACTGGGCAGCTTCTCGCCCTCGTCGATCAGGGGCGGTTCGTGCAGCGGACCGAGCCGAAGATCATTGTCGATGAGATCCGGCGGCTCACCAGCACACCCCGAGGGAAGATGACGGCGGTCCGGCGGCTGAAGGATGCCGGCGAATATGCTGTGCCGTTCCTGCTGGATGCGATGGCCCAGGCGATCCAGGACCCGTCAACGGAGACCAAGCTGTCCGACATGATCGAGGCGCTGCCGCAGATCGGGCGGCCGGCGATCCGGCCCCTTGCGGCGGCCCTGCAGACGGACAACGCGAGACTCAAAGCCGAGATCATCCGGGCCTTGGGTGCGATCGGCTATCCCCAGTCGCTGCCGTACCTGAAATATGTCGCGGAGAAGGCACAAGTGCCCGACCTTCGGGACCTGGCCCTCGCGAGCATGCAGAAGATCGATGCGCAGTCTGCGGGCACTCCCGCGGCGGCCCTGTTCTATACACTGGCCGAACGTTACTACTACCACGATGAATCGCTCGCCCCGACTCCGGGCGTGCCCTTTGGGAACCTCTGGTTCTGGGATTCGCAAGCCAATCGCCTGCAGCGGGTGGAGGTGGACCAGGCGTGCTTCCATGAGTTGATGTCGATGCGTTGCTGTGAATGGTCGTTGCGGGCGGAGGAGCAGTTTGGCCCGTCCATCGGCCTGTGGCTGGCCGCTTTCTTCAAGGGGGAGAGCACGGGTGTCCCGATGCCCGAGTACTTCGGCCCCAACCACGCCAAGGCCCTGGTCTACGCGACGACGGCCGGGCCGGAGTACCTCCATCAGGCCCTGGCCCGCGCTGTGAATGATCGCAACGCCGCCGTGGCGCTCGGAGCGGTGGAAGCCCTGGCGACGACGGCCGGCGAGAAATCCCTGATGTACACGCTGGGACCGTCACAGCCTCTGCTTCAAGCCCTGAGGTTCCCGGACAGAGCGGTGCGATACAGCGCCGCCATCGCGATCGCCAATGCCGGTCCGCGGCAGCAGTTCACCGAGAGCCGGACGGTGGTGCAGAATCTGGCTGAGGCGTTGGCGAAGAACGGCCAACAGGCGCCGGCCCAGGCCGGTCAACCGTGGACACCGGAACTGGCCGAGGCGTACGCCTTGCGATCGGCGCAAGCCATGCTGGCCGTGGCGAGCAGCCGCAATCCGGTGATCGATCTGTCCCTGGCTCAGCCGGCCCTCATCGGTGCCACGAAGGACCCGCGGCCGGAAATTCGCGTACTGGCGGGGCAGGTTCTGGCTCATTTGAACAGCCCCGATGCGCAGCGGGCGATTGTGGCTATGGCCATGGACGCCGCGACCGATACGAACGTGCGGGCTGCGGCCTTTGGGTCGCTGGTCATCTCAGCTAAGCTCAATGGAAACCTGCTGCCTGATGTGGTCGTGAGCGACGTCTACAAGCTGATCAGCTCGGCCCAGACGGACCCCGCTGTACGGGCCGCTGCGGCCGCCGCCTACGGGGCCCTGAACCTGCCGAGCCAGAAGGTCAAGGACCTGATCCTCGACCAGGCGAAAGGCTGAGCCGTTGGCGACTTGACAGCGGGCGGACGAAGGCCATAGAATCCGGACTGTGAGAGTACTTGGTTTGGACCGTTGAGGCGGCGTTTCGCCGGTCCATTACGGCAGTTCCAGGGGCCGTATCCGTAGATACCGTAGAGAGGCGAATAGCGGTTCAGGGACGGGTGCATTGATGTACCATGATCGAATGAGACGTGACGGAGGGGTTGGGCCTTCGAGGAGCATGCCCCGGGGGGGGACTCCGGTATGGTTTTCGGCCGTGGTGGCGGTGGTCCTGCTGATTAGCGCCGGAATCGCCTATCGAGCCATGGCAGCCCGGATCCAGGGGGATACCATTGCCCAGGTAAACCTCCCGATTCCCTTGAAGCAGATCCCTCTGCAGATAGAAAGTTGGACGGGAGAGGACCTGCCTATCCCCGAAGTCACCCGGGCGTATATGGAGAGGAATTTCGCAGACGATTACGTCAGCCGCCGCTACGTGAACACGGTACAAGGGCTCATGGCGGATGCCTACGTTGTCTATTGCTCGTCTCGTCCTGGGGGCATCCTGGGGCATCAGCCGCTGGTGTGTTTCCCGGCCCACGGCTGGATTCACGACGGCACGGCGACCTCGCAGGTTGTCTCTCGCTCGGGCCGTCCGGTAGACTGCCTGGTGCACCGTTTTCACAGACCCGCCCCGTCCTACCAGCGGATGGTGGTGTTGAGCTTCTATGTCCTCAATGGGCAAATTACCTTGAGCGAGCGCGATTTCTCGGGCATCTGGGGCCGGCGGCCGAACATCTCCGGAAACCCAGCCCGATACGTGGCGCAGGTGCAGGTCAGCTCGATCCTCGAACATTCGGCCAGGACCGCCGCCGCAGAAATGGCGGATGTCCTCCTGGCTTTCCTTCCGGACCAGAATGGTCATGTAAGTGCAACCGACATCGATGAGACGCTCACGCGAACGGAGGAAGCGGCCGAAAGCAGTGGCAGATGACGATCCGTCGTCAGGCCCGTTTCGAAGCAAGTCCGCATTCCCATGCGCGACTGCGCACGTCCTGTGGGCGCAGCCGACGGGAACGGAGTCTGCCTCAAAGGAAGGATGAAGGAGGATTGATGAGGGGTGATTGAAAGCGCAACGAGCATCGTCAATCATCCCTCATCCATAGTAATCCCTTTCAGGGCTTCTCGAGTCGGAATCCCGGGAAGCGGCGGTCAACAGTTTGCCGTGATTGATTGAGATGCGAGGCATGAAGAGAATCCTCTTTCTGGGTGGCGCTGCGATGCAGATGCCGCCGATTCGGTACGCGCGACAGCAGGGACACTATGTCATCACGTGTGACTACCTGCCCGAGAATCCCGGGCACAAGCTCGCCCACGAATACCACAATGTCTCGACCACGGACATGGATGCCGTGCTGGAGGTGGCCCGAAAGGCCTGCATCGACGGGATTGTCGCGTACGCTTCGGACCCCGCGGCGCCTACGGCGGCGTATGTCGGCAACGCGCTGGGCCTTCCCTCCAATCCCTACGAAGCCGTCCTCACGCTCTCACGGAAAGACCTGTTTCGCCGTTGCCTGCGGAAACACGGTTTCCGCGTGCCTTGTTCCGAGTCCTTTGACTCATTCCATGAGGCAAAGGAGTACGCCGAGTCGCTGAGACTGCCGGTCTTTGTCAAGCCGGTCGATTCCTCGGGGAGCAAAGGCGTTACCCAAGTGCAGGGCCTGGAGGACCTCGAAACCGCTTTCTCTCATGCCTTGAGCTACTCGCGTGCGAAAAGGGTGGTGGTGGAGGAGCGCATTGGCCGCCAGGGCTATCAAGTGGCCGGCGACGGATTCATTGTCGAGGGGCAACTGGCGTTTCGGTGCTTTGCCAACGAGCACTTCGATACGCTCTGCAACGGCCTGGTGCCCATCGGAGAGAGTTTCCCGGCCATCCACGATCCCCGGCTTTTGGAGACGGCGCATCGGGAGACGCAGCGTCTGCTGACGCTGCTGGGGATGAAGACCGGGGCGCTGAATTTCGATTTCGTCTTCACGGAGACGGGGGAGTTCTTCTTTCTGGAGCTTGGCCCTCGCAACGGGGGCAATCTTATCCCCGAGGTCATTCACTATCTGACGGGGGTGGACCTGGTGAAGTACACCGTCGATGCGGCGCTGGGCCTGGACTGTTCCTGCTTGAAGATGGAGCCCCCGAAAGGGTACTACTCTTCATATATCGTCCATGCGTTGCAGGACGGGGTCTGCCGCGAGCTTTGGATGTCGGAGAGGTTCGAATCGCGGGTGGTGGAGCAGAACATCTGGGTCAAGCCGGGGGATGCCGTCCACAAGTTCAGGGGCTCCAATGACACGTTGGGTACCGCCATTCTGCGATTCGAGAGTCAAGAAGAGATGCTGGCGATGATGGACAACATGGAAGGAGATCTATCCGTACGCTTGTCGTGAAACCCCTTGCGAACACTTCGGCTCACCGGGAGCTGATGGCGTCCTATCTCGAGAGCGTGGACGATCTGTTCTCGGTCCCTCTTTCTTCGCGTGTAGACCTCCAGTCCTACTCGATGAAACTTCTCGATCACGGCATAGTCTATGTGGCGATCCGGGACGACGGACGGATCGCCGGACTCGTGGGATTCTATGCAAACGATAGCGAGGGTGGAACGGCATACCTGAGCCTGATCGTCGTCAGCAGGGACGCCCAGGGCAGAGGCGTCGGCACGAGGCTGATCGCGGAGGCCATGTCCACGGCGGCGAAGCTGGGGATGCAGCGTATGCGGCTGGAGGTGCAGCGAGCCAACACAAGAGCCCAGGCTTTCTATGCCCGACTGGGATTTCGGTTGTCCGACTTATTGAAGGACGATGGCACCCTTCCCGCGTCTCTCTACATGGAGCAGCAGCTTGGTACTTGACCGGAGATCACCATTCGAGCGTTCGAAGCGGGGGGCGAGGTCGTCCTGTCACCCTATCCCTTCGTCGCGACCGCCTATGCCCTCCGGTGGCAGCCGATGACCATGACCGGTTATCTGCACCCATCGTATGCGAGATCGTTAGCCGCGTTCGGCGAGCCGTGGGAATTGGCACATGCGGGCGGGTGGGTCTTGCGCCGCCCCACACCGGTTCTCGGCCTTCAAGACGCGACAGGGTGCTATCCGCTGTTTTGCTGTCACGACTGGCGACGGCTGGGAGACGACCTCGATGAGCTTCGAGACGGGGCAGTCTCCGTCTCGCTGGTGGCGGACCCCTTCGGCAACTATACGCCGGGCTTGCTCGAGTCGCTGTTCGACAGGGTTCTGTCCTACAAACAGCATTTCATCGCAGACCTGAGTCTGCCCTTGGAGCGGTTCACCTCGGCGCGCCATCGGAATTGTGGACGCAGGGCGCTTCGGAGGATCTCGGTCGAGGTCTGTTCCAGCCCCGCGGCGCACTTGGACGAGTGGGTTGGGCTCTACGATCACTTGATCGAAAGACATGCCATCGCGGGGATGCGTCGTTTTTCTCGGGAGGCTTTTGCCATTCAGCTTTCCGTGCCCGGGCTGGTGATGTTTCGCGCGACCGAAGGCGACGATCCGGTCAGCTTGGACCTTTGGTATGTGCAGGGGGACGTGGCCTATGCCCACCTTGTTGGCACCAGTCCTCGCGGGTATGAACTCCAGGCGTCCTACGGGTTGAAGCTGTTCATCCTGCAGTATTTCGCCGGCCAAGTCCGCTGGGCCGATCTCGGCGCTGTCCCCGGAGTGAACACAGACAAGGACGACGGCCTGTCCAGTTTCAAGCGGGGGTGGTCCTCGGGAACCCGTACGGCCTTCTTCTGCGGAAAGATCCTCAACCCGGCCGCATACCAGGAGTTGGTTCATGCCACAAAGAGTGAAAACGTGGGATTCTTCCCCGCCTACCGCAGAGGGGAGTTCTGCTGATCGAATAGGTGTCTCGGCTGCCTGCCATCCTGTACCTTCGTTGCCGCCGCCTGTTGGCCCATCGCATTCTCCTAAAGAAACAGGCTCTGCCGGCCGATGGTGAGTGGAATGGTCCGAGTACGTCGGCGCCTGCCGTGTCCCACAAGAACCATGTAAGGATGGCTGAATGACGGTCGTGTGCAAGACGCTGGATGACATGGCGATCTTCGGAGGCACGCCGGCTTTCGCCGAGAAGCTCCACGTGGGCCGGCCCAATCTCGGCCGCCGCGATCGGCTTCTGGAGCGCATCAACGATATCCTGGACCGCCGTTGGCTCACGAATGACGGCATCTACGTCCAGGAGTTCGAGCGCCGGGTCGCCCAGATGGCGGGCGTGCGGCATTGCATCGCCATCTGCAATGCGACCGTGGCCCTGGAGATCGCCATTCGCGCGCTCGGGCTGAAAGGGCAGGTGATCGTTCCTTCGTTCACCTTCATCGCGACGGCACACGCCCTCCAATGGCAGGAGATCACACCCGTCTTTTGCGACATTGACCCCGAGACCCATAATCTGGACCCCGCGATGGTCGAGAGATCGATCACGCCTCAGACGACCGGGATTATCGGCGTGCACATGTGGGGGCGGGCGTGCGACGTCGATCGACTGGAGGGGATCGCCCGCCAGTACAAGCTCAAGCTGCTGTTCGACGCGGCTCACGCCTTCGCCTGTTCCCATAACGGACGGATGATCGGCTCCTTCGGTGACGCCGAGGTCTACAGCTTCCATGCCACGAAATTCGTGAACACGCTCGAGGGCGGCGCGATCGTCACGAATGACGCCGAGCTGGCGGCGAAGATCCGGCTCATGAAGAACTTCGGATTTGCGGGCTACGACAACGTCATCTACATCGGCACCAACGGCAAGATGAACGAGATGTCGGCGGCGATGGGGCTGACCGTCCTGGAGAGCCTCGATGAGATCATTGCGGTCAACCGCCGCAACTATGAGCAGTACCGGCGTGAGCTGGCCGGTCTCGATGGACTGGCGCTGGTGGCCTACGACGCTGCC
>Ga0315286_10002927_pt1 | contig 16009 bp, 17 predicted proteins | sample YL17G10_0_MG_FD_205038 | JGI IMG/M metagenome (GOLD analysis project Ga0315286, IMG submission 205038) | Sediment microbial communities from Yellowstone Lake, YNP, Wyoming, USA - YL17G10_0 | ecosystem: Environmental > Aquatic > Freshwater > Lake > Sediment | place: USA: Wyoming | collected...
GCGCTTCATACAAATATTACGATTATTGCGTATCCCCCAATATGCTAAGAGAGTTCTATTGTTCTGGGACTAATTTAGCAAGTTATAATGTTGCTTGCTCCTATGGCTGCTCAAACGGAGTCTGCAATCAAGCGTCCCAAAACCAGACCACGCAGACAAATACAACGCCTACGTGTTCAGACTCAGACAATGGCATAATCAACATCACTGCAGGATATGTCTACGGCACAAATTCCCAGGGAGTTTCATACAGATATGACGACAGCTGTTCAGGAAGTTCTCTTAGCGAACAATATTGCTGCGGAACCTCCAATTGTGTGGCAGCAATTACCTGCGCAAACGGCTGCAACACAACTACAAACAATAAATGCAATGCGCCTTCTAATGCGCTGCCCGCTCTTCCTGCAAATTCCTGCACAGATCCTGACGGTGGCAATGTTACTGGCTTGAAGGGTGCAACGTCAGGCAATTATAGTGGTCAACCCTACACAAATACGGATTCATGCCTGAATAATCAAATATTGATTGAGAATTATTGTGCAGGGTCTATGGCGTTGTCATACCAAACAACATGTACATATGGCTGTTCAGAAGGCGCATGCAATGCAGCTGCTCAAGCGGATTCATGCACCGACACGGATGGAAATCCCACTGGTTATGTTTATAGCTATAATATAAATGTTAAAGGAACTGCATCAGGCTACAAGATTGGAGTGCCATATGCAAACACTGATTACTGCATAGAAGGCGGCAATACCCTCATGGAATTCTATTGCTCTGGAATCAATACATATTCCCATGAGACTGAGTGCATGTACGGCTGTGCGGATGGAGCTTGTCTTGCTACTAATCCTGGCGGTTGCACTGAAACAGATAACGGCAACGATATTTATAAAAAAGGCACATCTACTGCAATTATAAAAGGTATAACCTATTCTTATGATGACAATTGCACATCTTCCACGCTGTTAAGAGAATATTACTGCCAGAATGGCATAGCTTACACTTGGCCACAAATGTGTACTTATGGTTGCTCAAACGGAGCCTGCATGAAAAGCGTTCCGGGCTATGAGTGCAATGACACAGACACAGGCTATGACCTCTATGCAAAAGGAACAGTTTCTGCGCTGGTAAATTGGAGGCCTTATAAAGCGACAGATGTCTGCATTTCGCCCACACAAGTAACCGAAAATTATTGCTCACTGGGTAAACCTTATGCATGGAATGCAACCTGCTGGTATGGCTGCTATGACGGAGCCTGCAGCCAAACATTAAGAGATCCCAGCCAGATTACCTGCACTGATTCTGATAGCGGAATAAATTATAATTTTAAAGGATCAGTAACATACAAATGGTTTAATACTTATTCTAACTATACCGATTACTGCTATAATAATAATGCTGCTCTGGCAGAATATTACTGCAGTCCGGACAATTATGCAAGAATTAGCACCAAGGTTTGCGCCTGTTCTGACGGAAAGTGTGTTTAGAAAAACTCGTTTAATGCTTTCTGCCCGCCAGCGTTTTCTAAATTCTTATTTTCATCTTTCACAGCGACTTGTCTTTCTCCCAAAATCAGCTTTCCATATTCCCCGTCATAGCCTGGCTCTATTTTTAATTTATGATTTCTGTTTTTAATTATTAGCTCAGCCAATTTTTCGCTTGTTATTTTTTTTAATTCCTCCTCATCTGCATCTAATAGAACATTGAATTCAGAGCCGAATTTATTTATTAAATTATAATATTCCTTCCACGTTTTTTGGGAAAACATCGTTGAGCCATTTGCAAAAGAAATTAGCTCTGAGAGAGGAATCAATGATTTGAAAGGGATGGCATTTTTGGGCTTGAAGCCATCTTCCCGGTCAGCCAATTCCTCAACCCGGTGCAGAACTCCAATAGTTAATGGCTTCCTGCATTTCGGGCAGATGTTTTTGTATTTTTTTGATTCATTGGGATTAAGCGAAATCCCGCAATTCCTGTGTCCGTCATAATGGTATTTTCCATAACCTGGGTCAACCTCTATTGTTTCCAGGAAATTTTCTCTCGTCCTTATACTTTTTATTATCTCTTTATAGCTTAATTCTTTCATTTCAAAGACATTGCACTCTCTTCCGAGGCGCCAGGGCCAGAAGCTGTGTGAGTCCGAGTTTGAGACTAACGTTATATTGTCCAATTTGCTCAAGCGCCAGTTCATCGCAGGGTCTGAGCTCATGCCTGTCTCTATTGCATGAATATATTTTGACTTATCAAGAAAGCATTCTTCAATAGAGTCAAAGCCTGACATTGAGCCAAATATGGAATACCATGGAGTCCATGCATGCGCGGGGATTATTTCTATATCGGGGCTGATGCCTGTCATTGCTTCCGTGAATTCTATGCAGCTCATGCCAAAGATCGGTCTTCCATCATAATCCAGGCGCCCTTTTTTCAAGAGAAAGTAACTGATTTGCTTTACAACATCTTGATTTGGAGCCAGTACAATTAAATGAATCCTCCTTGTTTTATTCGCTTGGGAATAAATGAACGAAAGTTCAGTTTGCCAAATGAAAGGAAAGCCTGTTTTAGTGTACAAAATCCCATTTTCATTCTCTTTTAAATTTTCATTAATCTCCTCCATCCATTTTGGATGAGTAAAATCACCTGTTCCAAGAAGACTGAGACCTTTTATTCTTGCGTATTTCTCTAAACTTTTTATGTCCAAATCCTTGCTTGTTCCCCTTGAATACCTTCCATGCAGGTGTAGGTCGCAGTAATATTTCATAATTAGGTGGATTTTAACTCAATTTATAATTGTTTTTGTAAGAAATTGGTTAAAATTATGACAAAAATAATAAAAGCCACTCAATCGGCGTGGAGCCTATTGCAGTCAAATCATTCTCTTAGAGGTGCGCGCCGACTGAGCGCCTATTAGTTATTTTTTCTAACTCTCATAATTATAAATCCAGCAATAAAAAACAGAACTGCGCTTAGTCCTGTATTAATAATTATTTTGATAAACATATTTTGAAAAAACTGTGCAGGGAATAATTCAATAATCGTTGAATCGACAGGAAAAAGCCATGTCTCCCCTGTAAAAAATAATTTATGGAATATTATGAACGAATAATTGAATGCAAATATAGAGACGATGATGAAAAATAAAATTAAAATAATTAATGAACCGCCGCTGTAAAATAAAATCCTGCTCAACTTATAAATTATATTTTTTTTGTCCAGAATAAATATTAAAAAAAGAATAATCCATAAAAAAATAAGACAAAATTCAAAGAAAATTATTCTATTTATCAACAGCTTTACATCCCTCATATGAGAGTTTTCCCTTTCATTAAAGCCCTCAATTTCTGGATTGCCTGCATTTTCATTTGTGAAATAATCCAAGATTTCACCCAATGCCCTGCTGGGATATGTTTTATCCTCAAAATTTTCGTAGACATTCAATTTATCAAGCTCATTTTTAAGCAAATCCCTGTTATAAATAATTAAATTGAAATTTATTAGCGGAATGAGAACTATTGTTGTAATAATCAACAAAGAAAATATAATAACATCCTTTTTTCCCTTCTTTTTCTTCATCCAATGGAAAGATTTAAGTTGAGTATTAATGTTTTTTTCTTTATGGAGACTTTGGAGGATGTATTCAGGGTTTTGAAGAAGGAGGCAACAGGAACCAAAGCTTATTTTCCTGATAAGACGCATAGGGCATTTCCTGTTTCGAGGGAATTCTTCAAACCCATTCCCTTTGTGAGGTCAGAGGCAAGTCTGTTTTTTATTGACGGCGGGCAGGCAGAGCTGTTTTCCTCCCCGGATTTCTGCATTGCCTTGATGAGGGTTGCATGTTCTGCTTTTCAGCAGAATAAGCGGGTTAAACTGCTTAAAGAAGATTTCACAGTCTCTATAAGGGCAGAGTTTATCGAAGATAAATTATCCTATGTTGTTACAACTTATCCCGCTGGATTTTTTTCGGCGCCAATTGTCTTTGAGGCGTTTGACAGAAATTTATCCGAAGGTGCACACAGGGCAAAGTTATCCAAAATTTTAGAGGAAGTCAGAAAATGTGCAGAAATAGTTTTTGCCAATAAAATTGTCAAGGAAAACGCGGTTGAAGGGGATATAATTATTCTGGATGGCGATTTGGAAGCGACTAATTATTATGCAAAACAATATTACGAGCAATTATATCCTGCAGCAGCATCGAAGGATGTTTTGATTACGGCGCTCGCCAAAACCTCCACTTTATTGACTGACACAGGCAGCTCATTTACGGCCTTGCTTGAAGGAATGTCTTCTGCAGGAATATGGTATTACACTCCTGTTGCAGAAATCAACAGCCCCAAGCACCTGGCAGAGATTTTTTTTGTCAAGCTTTCCGAATTTTCCAAGCACATCTTCAAATTCGAGATTTACAACAGGCATCCGCCATTGGACCTTGAGAAAATATTTAGCCTGCTGGCTCAGAATTCAAGGGATTTGACATTTCCAGGCTATCCTTATGGCATGATTCTTGCGGACAAGCTGGCAAGAGTTTCAGAGCAGGAAAAGAGCGAGGCAAAACTCAGAATGAGCGTTAAGTTTTCAAAAGAGGTAAAGGAAATATCTTCGTCTATTTCTGCAACTAATGCGCATGAAATTCTGGATAAAATAGCTTATAAGAAGTATAAGTGAATAGGCGCTTATAAAATAAATCTATTTTCACGACAATCTGCTTTACCAATAAATTTATAAAATAAGGAGCGTAAAATCCTTCAAAAAGAGGTGAATGGATGGATAAAGCTACAGCTTTCGTTCTTTGGTTTGATCAGTTAGGAATAGAGGATGTTCCCCTCGTGGGAGGCAAAAATGCATCCCTAGGAGAGATGTACAGGTTTCTCACTCCGCAGGGCGTTAATGTTCCTAACGGCTATACTGTTACGGCTTATGCTTACAGGTATTTCCTTGAGAAAGCAGGCATAAAGGACAAGATAAAGCAGGTTCTGCACGGGCTTAATGTAAAGGACATTCATGATTTGCAGGAGCGCGGGCAGAAAATCAGGGAGTTGATAAGGCGCTCGCATTTTCCCAAGGAATTAGAAGATGCAATCAAAGAAGGCTACAGGCATTTATGCATACAATATGGAGAGAATACAGATGTTGCGGTTAGAAGCTCTGCGACAGCAGAGGATTTGCCGGATGCAAGCTTTGCGGGGCAGCAGGAGACGTATCTCAACATAAAGGGAAATGAGGAGCTTTTGGACGCATGCAAAAAGTGCTTTGCGTCATTATTCACAAACAGGGCAATTTCTTACAGGGAGGACAAGAACTTTGACCATTTCAACATTGCTTTAAGCATCGGAGTGCAGAAGATGGTGCGCTCTGACAAGGGAAGCTCAGGCGTCATGTTCACAATTGACACCGAATCAGGATTCCAGAATGTTGTTTTGATAAATGCTTCGTATGGTTTGGGAGAAAATGTTGTCAAAGGAGTTGTAAATCCTGATGAGTTTTATATTTTCAAGCCAACGCTGGAGCGTGGCTTTAATGCAATCATCTCAAGGCGTCTCGGCACAAAGGAGATGAAATTAGTTTATGCGGCTGAGGGCTCAAAAGCGCCCACAAAAAACATTGCAGTTCCAATCCACCAGCGCAACCAATTTTCTTTGAGAGACGATGAAGTGCTTATTTTGGCAAGATGGGGCGTAATAATTGAAAGGCATTATTCGCAAAAAGCTGGGCGTTATAAGCCCATGGATATCGAATGGGCAAAAGACGGAATAGCAGACAAGCTGTTTATTGTCCAAGCCCGACCTGAAACAGTGCATTCTCAGAAGGACAAAAATGTTTTGAAAAGGTATGAGTTGAAGGAAACAGGAAAAATTCTGGCGAAAGGAAGCAGTGTCGGCGATAAAATAGGCCAGGGCACAGCGCGAATAATAGAGGATGTGAAAAACATCAAGGAATTCAGGGAAGGCGAGGTTTTAGTGACGGACATGACTGACCCGGATTGGGAACCCATAATGAAGATTGCCGCTGCAATTGTTACAAACAGGGGAGGAAGAAGTTGCCATGCGGCGATTATCTCCCGCGAATTGGGCATTCCATGTGTTGTCGGAACAAATGACGCAACAGAGACAGTTAAGCAGGGACAGGAAGTTACAGTTGCCTGCACAACCGGAGAGCAAGGCTATGTTTATGAGGGAATGCTGAAATTTGAAATAAATGAAATAAATCTCAAGGAGCTTCCAGTTACAAAAACAAAGATAATGATGAACATAGGAACTCCTGAGCAGGCTTTTGAGCAGTGCTTCCTGCCGAATCAGGGCGTAGGGCTTGCCAGAGAGGAATTCATAATAAATTCCCATATAGGAATTCACCCAATGGCTCTGCTGAAATTTGACGAGCTGAAGGATGTAGAGGCAAAAAAGAAAATAGAAAAAATTACCAAAGGCTATAATGACAAAACGCAGTTCTACGTTGACAAGCTTGCAGAGGGAGTTGCAATAATCGCAGCAGCATTCTATCCGAATGACGTTATAGTCCGCTTCTCAGATTTCAAGACAAATGAATATGCGAATTTGATTGGCGGGCAGCAGTTCGAGCCCAAGGAGGATAATCCAATGATCGGTTGGAGGGGCGCTGCGCGCTATTACGACGACAAGTTCAAGGAGGCATTTGGGCTTGAGTGCAAAGCAATGCTGAAAGTAAGAAACGAGATGGGACTTCACAATGTCAAGTTAATGATTCCAATGTGCAGGACAGTTGAAGAGGGCAAGAAAGTTCTTGCTGAAATGGAAAAGAACGGATTGAGAAGAGGAGAAAACGCATTAGAGGTTTACGTTATGTGCGAGATTCCCTCAAACGTAATCCTTGCAGACCAGTTCTCTGATATATTTGACGGCTTTTCAATAGGAAGCAATGACTTGACGCAGCTGACCCTGGGCATAGACCGCGATTCAGAATTGGTGAGCCATCTGTTTAACGAGAGAAATGATGCAGTTAAGAGATTTGTCGCCCAAGTAATTAAAGTTGCTAATGAAAGGGGCAGAAAAATCGGAATCTGCGGCCAGGCACCGAGCGATTATCCGGAATTTGCAGAGTTCCTTGTGGAATGCGGAATAAACTCAATCAGCCTAAACCCTGATGCTGTTGTCAAGACAATTCTTGTCGTGGCGAATAAGGAGAAGATGCTGGGCAGGTAATTTTTCATTATTTTTTAACATATGCGAGCAAATCATTTATCATGACTTCTGCCAGCCTTTTTGTCTGGATTTCAGAAGGGTGGCCGTCTTCAGAATACAAATCGCCGATTTTATTCGGATATTCCTCAAAAACATAGTGATAGTAATCTGGCAAAAGGCTCAGATTGTATTCGGAAGAAATATTATAAACCTTGCTGTAAAAAACAGATTGGTTTTTTTGGTATGTCCAGACATGCAATATCAGCGTAGTGTTGCTTCTCTTTAACATTTTATCAAACTCATTTAACATATTCATATCTTCGCTTAGAAAAACATCATAGTTTTCTTGCCGGAACTGTTCCGGACCGATGATTAACTGCCTCAGGATTTCCAGCCTTGGCTTCATATGTGCTATAAAACTGCTAGATCTTATCAGTTTTCTTGCAATCATTTTCTTAAAATAACTTGGATCTTGCTCTTCGCTTTTTCTAAAAATATCCCATTCGATAAAACTCACAACAACATATTTTGGTCGATACTTAGAATATGTGTAATTGTAAAGCTCTAACATTTGACTGATGCTGTAGCCAGGAACACCGCCGTTAACAATATTATAATTCGAAATATTCTTTTTTTGAAGTTCACGCAATAAATTCTGCGTTAAAGTATCATTGTCTCCAATTGTATATCCAAATAATAACGAATCGCCCAAAAACAATACCGTTTCTTTTTTTGGATCAATTAAATCCCCTCTATATCCTTCTGAATTTATTGTTGCATGTTTGTTGTTGGGATAAGTAAAACCATTTTGATCAGGCTTTAAGACCCACAAGTCATCAACATAATTGTAATGTAAATTATTCCCCAGATAAATTCTAAAAAAAATCTCCAGAAATAATAATGTAAGAGCTATTGCTGCAACTGCTACAGCTAAGTTAATTATAAGATTATTTTTTTTCTTAATCTTGCGCATATTTGTCACGTCTGCCTGTTGTGCAAGGTATCTCGCCTATCAGTTAAAAATTTATTCATAAACTCACAAGGCTCGCCACTAAAGTTCGTCGTATTAAAACAATAATTTTCAATAAATTTTTATTCTTTGTTTATTTTACTTTATCGTATATTAATAAATCGAGCTCCAATATGAATAAGAAAATGAATCCCACGATAATCTTTCAAATAGGATTTGCGTTAATTTTCATAGGCATTTTTTTGATAATTTTCTCCTCAATATTTTTTTCCCAACAGAAGGATTCAAAGTTTGCTGTTGTGGGTGTATTCGGGTTTATACCTTTTGGGATAAGCAACGATAAGAGATTGCTGTATTTTTCATTTGGATTGCTTGCTTTATTTTTGGTTTTATATTTGGTTTTTTTCTATTTGTCTAGAAAATAAGTTCTTGCTCAAAATCTGCAGTAGGTTTTGAAAATTATAAATTACCGCTCACTCGCCGCGGGGGCTTAAATGCAGCAAGGACTTGCAGCAATAGGCCTCGCCGATTGAGAGGATTGAAAAATAATTTTTAAATACGCAACTAATTTTCATTAAACACTTGTGCTTGAAAAGAATAAATTCTGCAATCCTTATCTTTCCAGGAATTGGCAGGAACGCCCGCTTTAAGGCAGGTATAATCCAAAAATTCATTCGTATTCCATTTTTCCTCTACAGGAACCTGAGGCAATAATAAACCAGCGCATCCTCTATACTCCAAAATAAGCCCGTCCCTGCCTATTTTTATAATATTAAGATAGTCCTCTGGTTTTTTTACAAGAATTGGAGCGGGTTTTGTGAGAACCGAAACCTCAACTTCCAGGTTGTCAACCTCTTCTTCCCTTAAGGGAGGAAATCTCGGATCCTGAAAAGCAGCCAGCAAAGCAGCTCGCTGGATTCCTTCAATCAGAGGGAATCTTGGCTCTGTAAAACCTATACAGCCGCGGAGCTCGCCATTAATCTTCAGCGTTACAAAAACACCCAGTTTTTCCGAGAATTTCTTTGCGGTTTCAGAACTTATGTCTTTTGGCTCTCGCGTGAACCATTTTTTAATAGTGGATTTAGCAATTTCTAGCAGAATTTTGCCGTCTTCATTCGTGAACATAGTACTATTAAATCTCTTTTTTGAACTGCGCTCTGAACTTTTCCACATCTTTCTTAAGCTTTTCAGAGGCGTCTATCAGGGCTTTTCTGGGCTTTACTTCACCGTCAGTTTCAAGAATAAAAGTTGGAATTCCGACAAGGGGATGTTTTATTGTATATGTGGCTATCTTCACGTGGCTGTTGCCCCAAAGCTCGTTTTTCAGGGCATTGCAAAGAGTGTGGCTCTCGCCCTTTATTTCCATAATTATCTTTTTTGGCGTTTCCTCTATGATGTTGAGTTCCATTTCAGGGAATAGGGAATATATCCTATTTAAAAGATTTTCTATTGGATTTTTGGGGTACTATTTTCTTAAAAATTTATAAATTTCAACTTTTTACTAGTGATTTATGACCGTATCGGTGGAAGATGGGATTTATGAAAGGTTGGTTAGTAAAACAATAAGGCACATTGGGCTAGAGAGCGGCATAGACGGCATAGGTGCACAGGACGAAGTCAAAAATTTTGAAAAACATGGAGGGCCGCCCGTCAAAACTTATGAACCAGAAGAAGTTGAGAGAGCAAGAAGGACATATCCATTTTTTTCAAATGAAGAAATATGTGCTGCATTCGGATGCTCGACGAATCATATAGGAAATTATATTCCAAATGTTTTTGGGCTTCGCAAAGTTCAGACGGATGAATTTTATTCACTTGACCAAGCAGGGGAGTTCCTGCCGGAACCTATAAAAGACAATCTTGCTGATTTAGTAACTCTCAGCCGGTCAGTTGATGGGCGATACCCGGACATGGTTCTAGGCAGGGCAGTTTTGGAATTTGCTGTGAGCCGATATTTTGCCAGTCACAAAGATAAAAAATGCCGAAAACTTGCTGATTCTTACCTTGGCCAAGCATGGCGCGGATTCTTCAATTATTCCTCCAGTTTTTAACTACTATCCCGTTACAATAAATCGAAAGATTTAAAAAGGGCTATTTTAACCATAGACATATGACTCTAGAAGCATCGCTTAATGACAGGGACCTTCGCACTGCAATAAATAGAACAACCCTTCCAGATACGGAGCTAGACGTAGCTAAATATAATCCACAAGACACAAGTGTTTCTGAAGATGAAGACCCTATCAATTTTCCGGAAAGCCTGATTGCACTTGTGAAAACAATATATGCATTCGCTGACAACAACGATCTCGCCAGGTATTTAAAGCCCGATTATCCCGAAATAACTTACGGTCAGAGGGTCAAAGCAGTCCTAAACGGCCACACAAGAATCGAAGAAATTGACCGCAATTTGTGCTACGACATCGACCATCGTGCTCCCACATTTCTGCCAGAAAGCTTAAGGGGCAAAAGCAATATGGATCCCCTTGCAGAATGCAATCGCCTGTACTTTACTAATAAGAACGGGCAAGAGGATGAATATTATAATTCTGAGCTTATTTCCGGAACCGTACTTATTTTGTATGTTGCCACTTATTTTTCACAGCAGCCAAATCCTGTTTTAGAGAGAATGGGGCAAGATATTCTTCGAAAAAGGTCGTATAGAAATGCTCTTACCAAAATTACGCCTGAACTAGAAAAAGTTTTTGGGCCCAATTGCACGGATGCAGCCGGCAGCAATTAGTTTTTTTGGTTTTTTCTGAAAATCATAAGTCTTCTTAATCGGAAATTCAAAATTCACTATATTTGTAATCTCAAAATTATTTTGTTGAACAAATTTTTTTACAAAATCCAAAGTCGAAGTTTTGTGAAAGCTGTAAACAACATTGCTTGCTTGAAATGCTTTCTTTAGAAATTCAATGTCTGCGTGAATCTTTTTTGTTCCAAAGGGAGGATTCTGCACTACAACATCAACTTTTTGACTGAAATTTCTTATATCGTCATTAATTATTATCATTTTTTTACTGTTTTCAATGTTTTTTTTCAAAACCTCAATCGCATTTTTGTCATTATCTATGAAAAAAACCTTTTTTGCCCCCAGCAATAAACAACCTATTCCCAGAATTCCATTACCGCAGCCAAAATCAGCAATAATCTTATCTTTTATATCGCCTTTCATGAAGGCAAACCAGAGAACATCTGCAGCAATCTCGGAGTCAGTTGAATACTGCTCTAGTTTAACATTAGGATTTTCAAATGGTTCCAATTTAGACAATCGGATTGCAAGCTGGGATTTGGATATCATATTGAGAAATGAAGAAGAGGTTTATTTAAAGGTATTGAGAAATAACTCGCAATAATTAAATAAACACTTGCATATTAGCTTCACCAATGGAGCCATTAACTTTTCTTTTGAATATCTCGGGGCTGATTAGTGCAGTCTCTATTTCGGCAGGTTTTTCCTGGTGCTGGACTACAAATAAATTCAATTTAAGAAAAAATACCTTGTCTGATTCAGGTAATAGTAGGAAAACTTCAGCGATATTTGCTTTTTCGTTGATAATGTTTGGAATTTTGCAGGTGATTTTTACCTTGGCTATTATGAGAAAATATACATTATTCAATCATTTTTGGTTGGTCCTTCCTGCTATTTTTGCAGCATTGCTGATGGTTGGTGATGCGATCCTGAATAATAGAACTTTTAGAAAAATTCATGGATTTTTTGGTCTAGGAATATTCTTAACTCTGATTCCATGGAGTCTAGTTTTTGGTTATTATATTCTAAAGGTAGAGATCCCAGTCGGATTCATCAGCTTGGTTATTTCTGCCATACTTGGCCTTGGAACATTTATTAGTTATTTAAGATACGGAGCATGTGCCATACCTGAAATATTCTTTGTAGGAGGCGTAGTTGTCTGGAACCTGTTCTTTACCTATGCATTATTTTTTGTCTAATCTATTCGATGCATTCCCCCGGCATATAGCTCATCACTGTCTGGGATGCGCATGCTGTGCATCCATTGCCGTATGTTTGTCCATCATTGCCGCAAACTGGATTGTATTCCATTGTGCATGCTATCGGTTCAGTTGGCTTTGGCGTTGGGCACATGACTGATTCTGCATTTTCAGGAGGAATAAGTCCTGTGCATCTCCAGTTTATTTCTGCAGTTCTGGTTTCAATATTTATTACACATGCCGGATTACATCCTTCTTTTGTGATATTGAGATTAATCCAGTATGTTCCTGTATTCTCATTACAAACATAACTTTTCTGGCATTGCTGTGAAGGCATTAAACACCTTGGCTCGCTGTAGTAGCACCCAGGATTGCATGCCTCGCCCTCTTTTCTAAAGCCCTCAGGACAAGTGCAGTCAATTATAAGATTGTCTCCGCATTCGCTTTGCTTCGCAATGTTTATTGCGTCAGTCAGCGCTAAGATATTGCCCTTTCCATCGCTGCAGCTTCCCTCCACAAATGATTTATCATCATATTTGCAAATTCCGGGATAAATTTCCATAATGGAACCCCCTGCTGCAACACAATCTTCGTAACTTTTAACTTCAGCCTTCTTTGTGCAGCCCATCACTAGTATACACAGCAAAATTGCTCCTAAAGCCAGGAATTTTTTCATAGGATTCACCTCACGAATTATTATATCGGAGAACTATTTAAAGTTATATATGACTTTAGTTCAATTTAAAGTGATATTGATAGCATAAGGTTTAAATAACAAGTCAATTTAGATAATTTATGAAAAACATCGGAATATTTTATATGGCTATTGCAGTTATAATGGTCACATTTATTGTCGCTGTTTTTACAGGTTTGTTTTTATTCAAAAATGATGCAGGAAATCAAATAAACTGCACATCTTATGGTTATGATAAATGCCCTGCAGAATGCGTCATCTGTCCGCCTTGTGAAGTGTGCAGTTCAATAAGCTGCCAGACAGAAGAATTCTGCAAAGGAATGGGATTTAACAGAAGCTGGTATTCGAACATGGTTGTAGGGCAACCAAAATGAGGGCAGAACTTCGCGGGCATCAAGTTGTATGCAGTGCTTTTATTGACAAGGATGGCAGATTTCTAATTGTCATGGATCCCCGCTTCAAAGTTTGGAGGGTTCCCGGAGGAAGGGCGGAATGGGGTGAAAAATTAGAGGATACTTTAATTAGGGAAATGCAAGAAGAAGTCGGAATAAAATTTCAGAATCCGAAATTCATTGGATGGGGTCAGGACCAACAATTTCTCGTTAGCAGCAAAAGGGAAACATCAAGGTTGCTTATGTTCTTTCATGTGAAAACTAGCAAAACCCCAAATCTTGACCCTGCTGAAGCAGAGCAATTCAAATGGGTAACGCTGGAAGAAATGAAAAAAATAAATAATAAGGAAGGAGGGCTTACCGATTTTCTTAACAGGAATCCGAAATTCTGAACTCTGCCGGCTTTAGACTCTGTAAAAACAAACATATATAAATACACTTTATGACCATTTATACTAAAGAAATACAATGAAAAGCTTGCATTTACAACCAGAATTAACGAAGGCATATGAGGAATTGGGATTTTCTGAGTTAACAGATATTCAAAAACACACGATTCCCTTAATTCTTCAGGGAAAGGATGTTATAGGCCAGTCCCAGACAGGCTCCGGCAAGACAGCAGCATTTGGCTTTCCCATCCTTGAAAAGGCAGCACATGGCAAAGGCGTGCAGGCTTTAATACTTGTACCCACACGCGAACTATGCGACCAGGTTGCAACAGAAATGAAAAAATTCTCCAAGCATAAAAGAATGAACATTATAGAAATTTATGGGGGCCTTTCAATCACTCCACAGATTACGCATTTGGCCCATGCAGATATTGTCGTCGCAACCCCCGGCAGAATGCTGGACCATATCAGAAGGGGAACAGTCAACTTAAATCATGTGAAGACCCTTGTTTTGGACGAGGCTGACAAGATGTTCGAGATGGGGTTTATTGATGACGTAAAAAAAATAATCTCTCAAACGCCTGCAGAGAGGCAGACATTGCTGTTTAGCGCCACCATATCCACGCAGGTGCAGGACTTGGCAAGGCATCACATGAAAAGCCCTGAAAGAATCCAGGTTCAGTCATATGTTGGCGAGGAAAAGATGGCACAGTATTTTTATTCTGTAAATGCAAGGGATAAATTCTCATTGCTGGTGCATATCCTGAAGAATCAAGCTACAGGAATTGTAATAATATTCTGCGCAACCAGAAACAGGGTTGATGTTTTGAGCAGGAACCTTTACCAGCAGAACCTGCAATCACAAAGATTGCACGGAGGATTGTCTCAGAACAGGAGAAAGCAGGCCATTGAAATGTTCCACAACCGCAAAACAAACATATTGGTTGCCAGCGATGTTGCCGCCAGGGGGCTGGACATAAAAAATGTTGACTACATCATAAATTACGACATACCAAAATCATCTCGGGAATACATTCACCGGATTGGAAGGACTGCTAGAGCGGGAAAGGAAGGCAAGGTCATTTCTCTGCTATCCGAGCAGGACCATGATAATTTCAGGAATGTTCTTGATGACCACTCTTTGATTATTGAGCAATTGGCTCTTCCTGAATTCCAGAGAGTCCCGTTTTTCACGCAGGACAGAAGCCATCATTTCGGCGCAAGAAGAGATGCACACTCTTACGACAGGCAGAGGCATTCCGGCGGGAGATATGGCTGATGAAATGTTCCTACAATGAAAACAGCGATAGATAAATTTAAATATTATATAATCTAGGAGTATTTTATTAAGGGGGTGTTTAAATGGTATTCGGCGGATTATATGGCGGGGTAATTGGCTTAATTGCCTTAGTGTGTGCCGTTTGGGTGATCTATGACGTGCTTGTCAAGCAAAAAGGCATGGATGACACAAAAAAACTTATATGGATTATTTGTGCCATTGTATTTAGCATAATTACAGCAATTGTGTATTATCTTGTTGTTAAGAAGAAATAAAGGCAACTTTTTTATTTTTGCCTTCGGCACCGTTGCATAAAAATTTAGCTCTTATCGCAAACTCTTAAGGCTGTCCGCCGACTGAGGACCTTTTTAGAAAAAGAAAAATAAATTAAAAAATAAAAAATCTTATTGTGCAGCAGTCGGCATCGATGCGTTCACAATCTTCCCGCTTGTAAGGTTCATGTAAACGACACCCAGCAATCCCACATTTCTGAAGACATAGCTGCCGTCAGAATCAACTGTACCTACCTGGGGCCAGACTGCAGTCAGCCTAGCATAAGCTGCCGGATCGCCCTTCATGATGACTGTAGGGACGTTTGTGATTTTGTACTTGTCAATCAATGCCTTTCCTGTCGGATCTGAAATATCATAAGTTGTTTCATTCACAATCTTCATTGCGAAGCCCAGCGGATTGCCGAAAATACTCTTGTGTATGCTCACATTGTAGCAGCTTGTGCAGCTTTTGTCCGTGAGGTAAGTTAGAGTGACTAAACCTCTGACCTTCAATGTTTTTAGATCATAATATGGGACTGCCTTATATCTGAGCACATAACTGCCGTCCTCTTCCACAGTTCCGAGGCCGTTCCAGTTTTGCTTGATTATGTCATAGGCACCCATGTCACTGGAAAAGATGAATGTCGGAACAAAGCTGATATTATATTTGTCTGCAAGTTCTGTACCTTGAGGGGAATCCACATCAACATATGTCACGCCATCCATGATTATGTCATTTTGTTTAAAGGTGTCTATCCATCCGCTCTGGTCAACGCATTCTGTGCATTTTGTTGCATTCAGATAGATTGCACTAACCCTGCCAATTGCATTTCCAGTGGCTGTGTCGTAATATATTGGCGTTTGTTTAGTAAGAACCAAAGCGTCTTCCCTTTTTTCACCATAGGTAT
>Ga0315286_10002928_pt1 | contig 16004 bp, 16 predicted proteins | sample YL17G10_0_MG_FD_205038 | JGI IMG/M metagenome (GOLD analysis project Ga0315286, IMG submission 205038) | Sediment microbial communities from Yellowstone Lake, YNP, Wyoming, USA - YL17G10_0 | ecosystem: Environmental > Aquatic > Freshwater > Lake > Sediment | place: USA: Wyoming | collected...
TCGGATGGACGGGGGATAACCGGTGCTCATCCGTTCATTGAGGTAGGCGATGATCTTCCGATGTCGTTCGGTGAGGCCTCTGCGAGTTCTGACCATTCTACCCTTCCTTTCCCATGCCGATATCAAAACATTTGTGCTAATTATAATACGAACACCCGTTCTATGTCAAGCGCGACAACAAAGTCGATTTACCATGTTTGAATAAAAAAAGAGACCACCTTTATCGCGACCGGATTGCGCCCTCACCAAACCATTCGATCATCATCCACTCATTTTGGTATAAGTTGAATGCCCATGGCACCTGGATCATTTCCGTTGAAATCTGTTGGTTAGTTTAGTTAGTATTCTGCTCTGGATTCCAAAAAGAAAATCAGGCTATCAAAATGTCTATTTTTCCTTAAAATATCTGGTCTAATAGTAGAGAAGTCCTGATTTATCAATATTATTCAACTAAATATTAATATTATTAATTATTATCCTTGACATTATTAATATTATATGTATAATATCAATTAGATTGATGTTGCGTATTGTAACTAGAAATGAGGCGGTTATGATCTCTCTCTTGAATGCTTATCAGTCTTATGAACGCCGAATTCAGCATGGTGAATTGGATCACTTTACTACTAAGGCAGTGAAATGGCCTGAACGAGGCGATTTAATCCTGGCTCAATTCGGAGAACTGCTCATCCAGGTCGGTATGAGGCTAAAGCGCCGCCGGGCTTCCACTCAATCGCTGTCCTTTTCACCCATGACCGGGGGTAAGCCATGAAAACAGCCTTGAGTAAATGTCCCGTCTGTGATGGCGAGTTGACCGTCACACGCCTGCACTGCGAGACTTGCGACACTTCCATCGAAGGTCGATTTGCTAACGGCGCTTTCGCAGGGCTGAAACCGGAACAATTGGATTTCATTGAGACCTTCGTCCGCTGTGAGGGAAAGATCACCCGGATGGAGGAAGAAATGGCCCTATCCTACCCCACCATACGCAACAGGCTCCAGGAAGTGATCCGGGCTCTTGGTTACGATCCAGGTAAGGAAGAAACCAGTGAAGTCTCCGACGAGAAGCGGCGCAGCATTCTCGAAGACCTTGATTCTGGCAAGATCTCCGCTGAAGAAGCCATGCGTGTTCTGAATGGAGAGGAGTGAGTATGCAACATCAGACCTTTTCTGTTGTTTCAAGCCCGAACCTGTTCATTGAATCCATCCCTGGCGATCTGCGGGTAGCCGGTTGGGATCGTTCTGAGATCATGGTAAAAACGGACGGGGATGCTCTCCAGGTTTCAGCCGATACCGACCCGATCGTGGTCTCCTGTGACGAAGATCTGATCCTGTATGTGCCACGCGGAACCACGGTGAAGGTGGAACAGGTCGCCGGAGATGCCATCCTGCAAGCGCTCACCGGGCCGGTCACGATTGGACCCGTGGCGGGCGACCTGACCTTGAACGACCTGGGAGCCGTTTCCCTCTCCACAGTGGCAGGCGACACCTCCATACGGAATATCGGGGCTCTGAATGCCGGGACGATCAGCGGTGATTTCACTTTGCGCGGCGGTCACGGAGTCTGCGCAGTGGACAATGTGGGAGGAGATGGATCTGTCCGTGATGTGGATGGCATGCTGACCATTGAGAGCGTCGGGGCGGACCTGTATGTGCGCAATGTCCACTCGGCAGTGACCGTAAAAGCAGGGTCTGATGTGGTCTTTTATGTCTCCCCCATTCCCGGTCAAATCTATGATGTAACTGCCGGAGACGATTTGATCCTCCGTCTTTCGCCGGATGCCAATGTGAAGCTCCACCTGACCGCCCCCTCCCACGATTCCATCCAGGTGAATTTCCCGGGTGTGGAAATTCCAGCTGACTGCACTTCTTGTGAAGTAATCCTGGGTGAAAAGAAGGATGGCATGGCTGAGATGCTCTTGACCGCCAGCGGTGATTTGGTGGTCACCAGCCAGGCAGACCAGTGGGAATCCGCGGCAGATTTCGATAGCGGTGATTGGCGTATCCCTCCCATCCCCCCAATTCCTCCCATCCCTCCCCTGCCGCCGGATTTCTCCGAACGCATTAACCAGCGCGTGAAAGCCTCGATGGAGCGCGCGCAAGTGCACATTGAACAGGCTACCCGTCGGACCGAGGCCAGGGTCCAGGCAGCCATGCGGCGGGCGGAAATGAAAGCGCGGGCGGCTGAGGTCCGCGGTCGGCGAGGCGCTAAGTTCAACCTGAACGTGGGCCGCTGGAACTGGGACCTGGCTCCTCAGGGGCCTTCAGATACCGGCGAAGCAGTCTCAGATGATGAGCGTTTGATCATCCTGCGCATGCTGCAGGAAAAGAAGATCAGTCTTGCAGAAGCCGAGCAGTTACTGGCGGCTCTGGAAGGAAAATGACATTGTCTTTCTTGTCCCCTCCACCCTCCCCTTCGGGGGAGGGCAAGGGGCAGGGCGACGGCCTTACGGAGGAATCCATGACTGACCAGGAACGAGAACAAGTATTGAAAATGATCGAAAATGGCACCATCACGCCCGAGGACGGCTTGAAATTGATGCGCACTCTCGATAGCACACCAGCTGAGGAGGATGCGCCCGTAGAGCCTGTGGAATCGCAGGCACAGCCGGTGGCAGCAGCCGCGGTGGACAATAAGGCTGGAGGAAGCGCAGAAAGGTCCAATTTCGATGTGGATCCGCGCATTTCCAGGATCAAATCCACGGTCAGCCGGTTGTGGCAGATCCCATTGTGGATCGGTGTGCTTTTCACAGTATTGAGCGCCTGGGGCATGTATGCGCTGGTGCAGGCATCCAGGTTCAATTTCTGGTTTTTTTGTCTGGGTGCCACATTACTCCTGGGTGTGCTGGTGATGGTGGCAGCCATTGGCAGCCGCACTGCACGCTGGATATTCGTGGATGTGCATCAGAAACCGGGTGAATCGCCTGCTCGCATCTTCCTAGGATTCCCCCTGCCCCTGAAATTTGCTGCCTGGTTCGTGCGCACATTCAAGCACAGGATCCCTGGTCTTGAAAAGAGCCTGAAGGACGCCAATATTGATGAGATCCTCGAGGTATTCGAGACGGGCATGGGTTCTGAATCCATGGTCGTGAATGTTGATGAAGGCGAACATGGCGAAAAAGTCCGCGTTTATATCGGGTAGGTCTTTGGAATGACAGTCACTGCTTTGGAAATCGACCAGGTTAATAAGAAACCTTTATTAAATGGTCTGATCCTTTTATTCCTGTTGGCAATGATCCTTGCCAACATGGGTGGGCAGATGTATGGACCGTTGATGTCCATCTACATCCGGGACCTGGGCGCGTCGGTGCCACAGATCGGCCTGTTCTTTACGTTATCGTCGATTGTGCCTCTCGCCTTGCAGATCCTGGGCGGCTGGATCTCAGATACACTTGGTCGCCTGCGGGCTATCGCCATCGGCAGCGTGGTGGGTGTTTTCACGTATGTGGCTCTGGTCCTGGCTCCCACTTGGGAATGGTTGCTGATTGCTTCAGCCTTCAGTGCCATCACCGGAGCCCTGGTTGGACCAAGTTTCGATGCCTTCCTCGCCGAGCAATCCAGCGAAAAAAATCGAGCCAGGATGTTCGGCATTTCCCATGCCCTTTTCGGGGTGGTTGGTTTTATTGGACCGGCATTGGGCGGCTGGCTGGCAGACATTCGTGGATTCAAATTCATGTTGTTGATCGCCGGAATATTGTACATCTGCGCCACCGTGCTGCGGGTGAGCATGGCGCGTTCCCTCGGCAGGAATGGCAGCGGGAAAACAGAAAAATTGTCTTTCGGGGGATTGAAGACCAACCTGGGTTCGATGTTCGGGTTGCTTTTCGCGGGTGGCGTGGTGACCTGGATCATGATCACTGACGGAGTCCGCGATACATCCTTCGCCCTCTCCATGAACCTGTTTTCCGTCTACATGCAGGATTTCGGCGGCTTAAACCTACGGCAGATCGGCCTCACCAGCAGCATGTTCGGACTATTCATGATGCTGACGGTATTCCCGGCAGGCATCCTTTCTGACAAGGTAGGTGAACGGGTTGGCATCGCCCTGGGTTTTGCCCTGGTAGGTATCTCTCTCGGAATGCTGGTCTTCATTCCCTTTGGTGCTTTCGGGCTTTATCTCCTGGGCTGGGCGTTAGCAGGTGTAGGGGTCGGCTTTATGCAGCCTGCCTACATGTCGCTGATCAGCAAGGTCGTGCCTGAAAAATTGCGCGGGACGGCTTTTGGGTTGTTCAGCACCAGCCTTGGTCTGGTCTCCCTGCCGGCACCCTGGATCGGGGCTCAGCTATGGCAGTCGGTCAGCCCGCGTTTCCCTTTCCTCATCACCGTGGCGGTGATATTCCTTTCCATTATTCCGGTCTGGCTGAAATTCAAGCTTCCAAAAGCCTCCCGGGGTGAGGAACCTGGAAACCGCGCTGAGACCGTTGAAAGTCTATCAAAGTAAATTTCATTTCCTAGGAGGTCCTCATGGCAACGACAGAAGAACGAATGAAAATCTTAAAAATGATCGAAGAAGGCAAGGTCAGTGCGGAAGAGGGTGCCAAACTACTGGCAGCCCTCGCCAGTGCGAACCGTCCGCTGGGAGGTTTGTCTGCCAGCGGTGCCAAATGGCTGCGGGTGCGTGTCACTGAGGTCAATACCGGGCGCTCGAAAGCCACGGTGCAGATCCCCATCAGTCTGATGGAAGCCGGAATGAAAATCGGCGCCCATTTCGCCCCTGAAATTGATGGTGTGAACATGGATCAACTGATGGAAGCTCTTCGCACCGGCATGACCGGCAAGATCATCGATGTAACGGATGATGAAGATGGCGAACACGTAGAGATTTTCGTGGAATAGAGGTTGATGATGACGGATAAGATGGAAAAACAATTCAACGTTGCCTCCCCGGCAAACCTTTCGGTTAGTAATATTCGCGGCTCGGTTGTCGTCCGCTCCGGCGAACCGGGCGTCATCCAGGTGACTGCCACCAAGACGCCCAATAGTGAGGACGAGGAACGGACTGAGATCGAGATCGCCCAGGAAACAGATGGCTCGGTCAGGATCGCTACCCATTATCCCGAAATAGGCTGGAACTGGTTGGGCGGCATGCAGCCTTGCGAAGTGGACTACGTGATCACCGCTCCGCGCACCTGTTCGCTCGCGCTAAACGGGGTAAGTAGCTCGGTCCAGGCAGAAGGATTCGAGGGGGATTTCAGTGTCAATTCGGTCAGTGGAGCGATGATGCTTCGTGGCCTCACAGGTTCCTTAAAGATCAAGACTGTCAGCGGGGATGCTGAAGTTGAATCCCTCCACGGTTCGCTTATCCTTGATACCGTTTCCGCGGATGTGGAAATCAGGGAATCGGCTTTAACTTCAATCGCCGCTAATTCTGTAAGTGGAGACCTGCGTATTCGCACACCTCTCACGCAAGGTCCCTTCAAGTTTAATTCGGTATCCGGGGATGTGAACCTGATTGTCCCGCCTGAAAGTCGTTTTACCGGTGAATTGCGAAGCCTGAGCGGAGGCATACGGTCAGCATTTCCGATTACCAGCGGAGATCGAAAGTTTGGCTCCCAGATGATCCAGATTCAAGATGGGGGTGTCATGGTCACAATGCACAGTGTGTCTGGGGATCTTAGCTTTGATAGTGATGGAGTAATCTCCTCTCGCCAGTCAAAGGATACCATTTCTACTGACGAACGCCGGTCTGTTCTGGAGCGCCTTGACCGCGGTGAAATGACCGTCAATGAAGCCCTGGAGCATTTACAGGTCTAAAGGGAGTCCTAAGGTAATTATTCCCGGTTTGGATTGATCCTTGAATCGAAATTACCAATCACCGAGATTGGGTGATGACACATCCTCCAATCTCGATTATTTTAAGTATAATCTTGCGTGCCATAAAATACTTTTTTAGGAACGAGTTGTGGAAAATTCGACCCCTCAAAAAACAAAACGTCCTTCAGGAATGGCAGGTTTCATCGTCGTCTGGATCGGTCAGATCATATCCATTCTGGCTTCCGGGATGAGCGGATTCGGGCTATCGATCTGGATGTTCCAGCAAACCAAATCAGCTACCGCCATGGGATTGATGCAGGTCTCCTATATTGTCCCATTCCTGCTCCTCTCCCCCATCGCCGGGGTGATGGTGGATCGCTACAATCGCAAGTTGATGATGATGATCAGCGACTTCGCGGCTGTGCTGGCCACTTTTGCTATTCTCATTCTCCAGGTCAGCGGTCATTTGCAGTTCTGGCACCTCTATATTGCCAACGTACTCTACGGATTGGGCAATACCTTCCAGTGGCCCGCATACTCTGCAGCCATCAGCACGATGGTTTCTAAAGAACAATACGGCCGCGCCAATGGGTTGATGTCGCTGATGGAATCTGGACCGGGTGTGTTGGCACCCATCCTGGCTGGGGTGGTGCTGGCGACCTCAAAAGCCCACGGATTGACCATCATCCTGTTGATCGATGTGTTAACCTTCTTTATCGCCATCGGAGCCTTGTCGGCTGTCCATATACCGCAGCCTGTCAAGACAGTGGAAGGTCAAAAGGAAAAGGGCAACATCTGGAAGGAAGCCGCGTATGGTTTTACCTATATATTCAAACGCCCAAGCCTGCTCGGTCTGCAAATGATCTTCTTTTTCGGCAACCTGTTTGCCGGTATCGGGTTTACGGTATTCGCCCCGTTGATCCTGCTGCGCACTAACAACAATTCCTTTATTTTTGGTTCGATCAATTCAGCCATGGCCATTGGAGCAGTTGCCGGCGGGTTGATCATGAGTGCCTGGGGAGGCTTCAAGAAGCGAACCCATGGAGTGTTGGCAGGGTGGTTCTTCTCCGGGATCTTTACAGCCTTGTTCGGTTTTGGCACCGGGATTGTGTTCTGGATCATTTTCATTGTCGCAACTGCCCTGGTCGGTCCGTTGGTCAACACCTCCAACCAGTCCATCTGGCAATCCAAGGTTGCACCGGATATCCAGGGGCGAGTCTTTTCCGCGCGCCGGCTGATCGCCTGGTTCACCCAACCGATCGCACCCATCATCGCCGGGCTCATGGCAGATAAATGGCTGGAACCTTCGATGACCTCCGGCACATCCAGACTGGCTGCCACTTTTCATAGCTGGGTTGGCACCGGACCCGGGTCCGGGATGGCTCTCCTTCTCATTTTCAGCGGTCTGGCTGCGGCGCTCGTTGGCTTGAGCGGATACTTCTTTCCGTTCATTCGCAATGCTGAATCTTCCCTGCCTGACCATGACCAATTGGAGAAGGTGAACGAAGGACAAGCACCAGCCTGAAAGAACGATCTCCTTACTATCATTGCACTAATGGAGTGGCCTGAACCATGGAAGCGAACACTGCACCAGGCAGAAAAACCCCTGGGGGGATGACCGGCTTCACCTTAGTTTGGATTGGGCAGCTGGTGTCGGTGCTGGCAACAAATATGAGCGGTTTTGCGCTCACTATTTGGGCATTCGAGAAAACCAGCAGCGCGACCGTGCTGGGACTCATCCAGCTCGCCTTCATATTGCCATTCCTGCTTATTTCCCCGATTGCCGGGGCGATGGTAGACCGTTACAACCGGAAACTGATGATGATGGTGAGCGACCTGGGGGCGGTAATAGCAACCGCCATTATCCTGATCCTCAATGCCCTTGGTCAACTGGAGATCTGGCACATGTGTGCGGCCTCGGTCATCTTCGGTCTCAGCAATGCCTTCCAATGGCCGGCATATCTGGCAGCGATCAGCACCATGGTTTCCAAGGAGCAATATGGCCGGGCAAACGGCATGCTTTCGCTGGTCGACTCGGGTCCGCAGGTTTTTTCTCCCCTCCTGGCTGGAGCGCTCCTGCCACTCATCGGTTTGACCGGTATCCTGATCATCGACGTTTTGACATTTTTCCTGGCGATCGGTGCCCTGTTGATCGTCCATGTGCCTCAACCCGCCCTTACCGAGGAAGGGCAGGCCGGTAAAGGCAACCTCCTAAAGGAGGCTGGTTACGGATTTAAATATATTTTTGCCCGCCGCAGCCTGCTTTCCCTGCTGCTGGTCATCCTGGGCCTGAATCTGGTAGGCGGATTCTCCCAATCCCTGCTTGCCCCGATGATCCTGCTGCGGACGAATAACAGCAGTGCCTCGCTGGGAGCCATCCAATCTGCATTCGCTATCGGGGGAGTGGTGGGAGGCCTGATCGTAAGCGCATGGGGCGGTTTCAAGAAGCGCATCCGCGGCATGGTTATTGGCTGGAGTCTGTATGCGTTCTTTGGTCTGATCCTCTTTGGCCTTGCCAGAAGCATGGTGATGTGGCTTCCGATCGCCTTCCTGGCAGCGATCAATTTTCCACTAACCCAGAGTGCCAGCAACTCCATCTGGCAGGCGAAGGTGGCTCCGGATATCCAGGGACGGGTTTTTTCCGCCCGGCGCCTGATCGCCTGGCTGGTGGATCCGATCATGCCTGTCCTGGCTGGGCTGACTGCAGACTATGTCATGGAACCGGCCATGAATTCAAATTCCGCCCAGGCTCATTCCTTTGGCTGGTTGGTGGGGGCAAGTCCGGGTTCAGGGATGTCGCTGCAATTCATCATTTCCGGGCTTCTCTACCTGGCAGTGGCTTCAGTAGCCCTGTACATCCCCTTCGTTCGAAATGTCGAGACGATCCTCCCCGATCACGACCAGATGCAGAAGGTCGCGCCGGTAACATAAGAAATGATTTGCACACAAATATATTTCGAGACATAATAGGTTAAAGGAGAATTTTATGCGAGACCGAATTCAGGAGATTCTCAAAAGCAGCAAAGCCGACTACACCGAGGTTCGCATCGAGGAGAAGGAAACCACCCGCGTGGTCTTCCGTGGAAAGGACCTGGAGGTTGCCAATGCGAATATCGATAAAGGCGGCATCATTCGCTGCTTGATCAAGGATAAAGGCTGGGGGGTGGCCACGTTCAATAACCTGGATGACCTGCAAAATAAAGCTGAACAGGCTTACCAGTGCGCCCGGGTTGGTTCCGTCCCGGAGAAGATAGAACTGGCTTCGGTCGAACCCACCGAGAATATCACTACCGCACAGTTGAAACGTGATTTCCGTGACATCCCGCTGGCTGAGAAGAAAGCCCTTGCCGAACGCTACAACCAGATTCTCCTGGGACATAGTAAAAAGATCATTGACACACAGTCTGCTTATGCAGATTCATTCACCCACCTCATCCTTGCCAACTCCGAGGGCACCTACATCGAACAGGAAAAACCCTCGGTGATCATCAGCGCATTCGCAGTCACGCGCGACGGGGATAATGTCCAGCAGGCGCACGATAGCCTCGCCTCGACCCAGGGATATGAATACGTACTTGACAAGGATGAACTGGTTCGTAAGGCTGCCCAGAAAGCAGTTGACCTGCTGGAAGCAAAACCGGTCAAAGCCGGGCGATACCCGGTGGTTGTAGACCAGATGCTGGCGGGAGTATTCATCCATGAAGCATTCGGTCACCTGTCAGAAGCGGATTTCGTCTATGAGAATCCCAAGGCACGCGAAATGATGACCATGGGACGAAAATTCGGAAAAGGAATCCTGAATGTCTACGATGACGGGTCCATCCCGAACCAGCGCGGTACAACCCTGTATGACGATGAGGGCACACCTGCGAGGCGCAACTGGCTCATTCAGGACGGCATACTGGTCGGGCGGCTTCATTCTCGCCAGACAGCAGCCAAAATGGGAGAGCACGCCTCGGGCAACGCGCGTGCCCTCAGCTACCGCTTTAGCCCGATCGTGCGAATGACCAACACTGCCATCGAAAATGGAACCACCCCATTCGAGGAAATGATCAAGGACATCGAACTCGGTGTCTATGCCTGCGACGCTTACGGCGGCGAAACCATGCTGGAGAACTTCTCCTTCAGTTCAGGTTATGCCTACATGATCCGCAACGGCAAGGTCGCTGAAATGGTTAAGGATGTGATCCTGGCGGGGAATCTATTCTCCACTCTGGAAAATATTGATGCCATTGGAAATGACTTCCAATGGTTGAATACAGCCGGCGGTTGCGGAAAAGCAAACCAGGCTCCCCTGCCGGTCGGAATGGGCGCACCGCACATCCGCATCCAGAATGTTGTCATCGGTGGCGAATAACAGGAGCGAACAATGGATATTCTGACCCAACTCAAGAAACAAGCTGAACAGGTGGAAGTGCTGAGCCTGCAGAATGAAAAAACAACGGTTGAGTATGAAGCCAATCAATTGAAGACCTGCACTGTCGCTGAAACAAAAGGAACGGCGGTGCGTGTCATCCGTAAAGGTCAACTGGGTTTTGCGGCTTCGAGCGATAGTACTGCTATGGATAAATTAGCCGCAAATGCGCTTGAATCGGCTGCTTATGGAGATAAGGCACCGTTCTCTTTCCCTGAACCCAAGCCTGCTCCGATCGTCCGCACATTTGACAAGGCTGTGGCAGATCTGCCCATCGCGCGCCTGGTGGAGATCGGCAGGGAAATGCTTGATCTGATCCTGCCAGTCGAAAAGGAGGCGCGCTGCAACATCAGCATGGAACGCAGCCTGTCCTCTGCGAGTATCCGCAACCAGAAAGGTCTGGATGTGTCGTTTGAGACTTCCCCGCTATCGATCAGCCTTGAGATCGATCGCATTGAAGCGGATGATGTTCTCATCCTGTTCGACCAGGTTGGCACGACCGTCTGGCAGGAGAATTACCTCGATCTGACCCGTCGCCTGTTGGAAAACCTCAAAAAAGCCAGAACGATAACCAGTATTAAACCTGGCAGGATGCCGGTCCTTTTTGCACCCACCGGTATGCTCGCACTCGGCATGCCGCTCAGCCAGGGTTTGAATGGAAAAGATGTCTATAAAGGCACTTCTCCCATGGCAGGTAAAGTAGGAGAAAGGTTATTTAATGAAAAGATCACCATCAGCGATGACGGCACCCTGGACGGCAAGTTTGCCAGCGCATCCTATGATGACGAGGGAGTGCCGCGCCGGCGCAACCTGCTCATCGAGAAAGGTGTGCTGAAAGGCTTCATCTACGACCTGAAAACCGCTGCCCAATCCGGGGTCGAATCCACGGGGAATGCATCCAGAAGCCTCTTCAACCCACCCGTACCGTCTTTCTCCAACCTGATCTTTCAGCCAGGTGAAACACCGCTTGCAGATATCCTGGCAGGGATCGACGAAGGTATCCTGGTCGAAAATGTGCTTGGTCTTGGACAGGGGAATACGATCTCCGGTGCTTTTTCTAATCCTTTGGCACTGGCCTTCAAGATCGAGAAAGGCGAGGTCATCGGCAGGGTCAAGGATCTTTCCATTGCCGGGAATATCTACGACCTGTTGAAGAACATCACCGCGGTCAGCAAGGAAGCACAGTGGGTCTACAGCACTTTCTATGCCCCTTATGTCCTGGTCCCTGAGATGAATGTGGCAGGGAAAGGATAAAAAATAAAACAACTCTCGGTACTCAAAAAGTACCGAGAGTTGTTTATTGCGACAATCTCTGCTTTCTTAGCAGCAGCGGTCCCAACTTGTCGATGATCCATCCGAAGGCCAGTTCCACCCATGGGACGATGTGCAGGTATCCAGGGAGATAAACCACCCTCCGGGGGCGACGCATTAGCATCCAGATACTCTGCGCTACCTGGGCAGAAGTCAGACCCATCCGTTCTGTCGGTATATGCATCCCATTCTCACGTAACAGCGCATTCTCGCAGAATTCCGTTTTCACCGGTCCGGCGCGCACCACGCTGACATGGACCCGCGTACCGGTCAGTTCCCGATGCAGCGCGGTGGTGAAGGTATCCAGAAAGGATTTCGTAGCACCATAGACAGCAACCCCCTGGCTGGGGATGCTTCCGGATATGGATCCGATGTTAATGATGTGACCGGTATTCCGCTGGCGCATCTTTCCCAAAAATCCCAATGTCAATTGCACCACCGCTTCAATATTGACCTGCAGCAATTCCAGGGCGGTCTTCCAGGGCATTTCATCCCCAAAGCCGTACCAGCCCAGCCCGGCATTATTGACCAGCACATCGGCATCACCAAAACGATCGCTCACTTCCTGCAAGAGGCTGAGGCGGTCGGATTCCTGCACAAGGTCGGCCTGGATGGCGTATGCCTTCCCCCCTGCGTGGCGAATTTCTCGAACCAGATCATCCAGCCTGAAAAGTCGGCGGGCCACCAACACCACCTGCATCCCCTCGCGGGCCAGCCGTTTGGCGGTGGCTGCACCGATTCCTGAGGAAGCCCCGGTCACGACTGCAATTTTATTCTTCCAATCCATCCATGCCTCCATTTCCAGCCTGGAGATCAGTTTGAAAGTTCAGGTCGCTTAACCAGGCGGGTATTTTCTATGAACCAGCGGACAGTGTCGGAAATCGTTTCGATCATTGGCCGTGGTTTGTAGCCAAGTTCACGCGCCGCTTTGGCATGGCTGATGTTGGCATTGCTTTGCAACACTTCCAGCGAATAGGGAGTAAAACGAGGCTTGGCTTTTGTCCGCGCGTAATACCAGGGAGTGAATCTGGCAGCCATTTCTGCAAGGGAGATTGGGATTTTGATGCTGGAAAAAGCCTTGCCTGTCACTTCCCGCACCGTCTCGAGAAGGTATCGTACGGAGAGTTTTTGCCCACTTAAGATATAGCTTTCACCCCGGCGGCCGCGGGTCTGGGCTGCGATCATGCCATCGGCCACATCACGCACATCCACAAAATCATAAGCCCCTTCCACGTAAAACATAGTCCGGGCTTCGCTGGCGCTGCGGATGACCTCGCCCATTTCCGAACCGCGGTAATCATGCGGACCGATCACGCCCGTCGGGCAGACGATCACTGCATCCAGGCCGGAATCGACAGCATTCTGAACCTCCAGGCTTGCAGCCGCCTTGGAACGGTCATACTCCCCGTAGGGATTGTTCTGATCGAACCCGAGGGATTCATCCATGATCACTCCATGCGGGGCGCGGGCGATGGCGTGAATGGAGCTGGTATAGATCAGCCGCTTGACCCCGGCGAGGCGGGCAGCATCGAGCACATTGCGTGTGCCCTCCACGTTGACCTGCCAGACGAGAGGGTTACGCCCCGGCATGATGGATATGATCCCTGCCAGATGATAAACCGTGTTCACTCCGCTCATGGCAGTCTCGAGTGATTTGGGATCGAGCACATCCCCGATCACCTTCTCCACTTCCAATCCCCGGATCGGGGAAGTGTCTTCATCGCGCCAGAGTAACGCGCGCACCTTTTTCCCTTGAGCGAGTAGTTTGCGGATCAGAACATTACCGATATGTCCGGTCGCACCGGTGACTAAAATCATGTCAACTCCTTTCGATCGCCTCGTCCAACCCACCTGTTGAATGACAGATTCTGGTTTGAACGATACATGGTTGGATGTTATTTCGCCAATCCATACATTAATAAATGCATGCTTTCCCGGGCTGTTTTTTCCCAATCCGCCCCGTGTGGGTCGAGAACTCCCTGCAATACCAATCCCACGGCAAGGGAAACGATTGTCAGTGCCGCTGCCTGCGGATCCGTTGGTTTAAGGGTTCCTTCAGCCACGCCATCTTCGACCAGCCCGGCGAATTGATCCTGGTAGTGACGGTAGGGAGCGATGATCGCCTTCCAGACTGTTTCGTCACGGCTGGCCTGCAGCCAGAATTCCAGGAACATGGGCAGCCGATCTTCAGCCGCCGCGAAAACACCCGGCAGTAAATTCGTCATGTGTATGAACGTTTCCGGTACGGTGTCCTTGCGAGCCGCATCCAGGCCCATGTCAATGAGCTTCAACCAGCCCTGCATGAGCGCCAGGAATATGGCTTGCTTGGTTGGATAATGGTGATAGAAAGCGCCCTTGCTCACTCCCGCCTCGGTGCAGATATCATCCACGCTGGCGGCGTCATACCCGACGACCGCGAATCGCCTCACGGCTGCATCCAGGATGCGTGCCCGGGTCTCTTCGCTGCGTTGTTGAGGCATAGAATTCTCCTTTATTAAACATACCGACCAGTCGGTATGTTTAATATATCCTCTTCCCTTCCGAATGTCAATCGATGAATGATTAGAATCACCTTACAGATATTTCAAGTGATAGGATCAAGGAAAGAGCTTTCTGTTTGATTCTTTTTATTCACCCCTTGATGGAAAAAAAGCGTAAAATAGGGGTGATAAGGAAAGGTATACTCCTCAAGGAGTGTTCGAATGGGAAAGCACGTCGCTGTTCTGACCGATAGCACCGCCAGCATCCCGGAAAATATGTTGGCAGAATTAGAAATCCGCACGGTGGCGTATTACATCCACCGCGGGCAGGAGGTGCTGCGCGACCTGGTGACCATCCAGCGGGAGGAGTTCCTTAAATGGCTGCTCACCGCACGGGTCCTGCCAACGACTGCCTGTCCTGGACCTGGGGATTATTTCGCTGCTTTCGAAAGCCTGGTGGATTCGGGACACGATGAGATCATCAGCATCCACATGACCTCGAAAGGCAGCGGTGCTTACCAGGCCGCGTTGGTGGCTCTTTCCATGATCAAAGAGAAGGACCCTGCCGTGAACATCGAGGTGATCGATTCGCGCAATGTCTCGCTCTGCCAGGGATGGCTGGCGATCGAAGCAGCCCGTGCTGCATTGGCAGGTTTTCGACTGCAGGATATCGTGGCGAAGGTGAAAAACCTGATCCCGGTCACGCGCATGATCCAGACGGCGGACACGCTGAAATATCTCTACATGGGGGGGCGCATCGGGAAAGCAGTCAACCTGGTCGGTACGCTTCTCAACATCAAGCCGCTCATTGGAATGGAAGACGGGGAGATCGTGCCTTTGGGGACGGCACGAGGGCGCGACAAGGCCTATAAAGCCATCGCGGACCGGGTGGAAGATGCCATTGGTAATGGCAAGGCAAAGATTGCCTATGTCCACGCAGGGGCGAAACAGGAAGTCGAGAGACTCAGGCAAATCGTGGAAGATAAGATTGAGGTGGTCGAATCAATGGTCTGCGAACTCTCACCCGCCCTGGCAGTCCACAGTGGACCAGGCACATCCGGGTTGTGCTATTACCCGGTGATCAACTCTTCAACCGCATGACATGACTGATATCATTGTGTATTGCGTGAAATCCAATCCCATCCTATAAGAAAATCCCTGCCCTGAATTTCGGGCAGGGATTGAAGATCCCATCAGCAGTCACAGGTCGCTTCCTTCTTCCCTGTCAGCGCGGCGCGGATCATGGCTGCTGCGCAGCCGACGCCGCTATCCACTTTGATCGCACCGGTGACACAATTCAACTGGCAGGCTCCGCATTCCATGCATGATTGCGGATTTACCAATTCCGCCAGTCGACCATCCATTTTATACACCGCATGCGGGCAGACCTCAACGCATTTGGCACAACCGTTGCATAGACCTGGATCATAAACGAGGGTGTTTACTTCATAAGCATTGAACATGACCGATCTCCGTCAACGGATGAATAGAAACGCGATGGCGAGGAGAATGCCAATACCAAAAGTCCAGGTCATGGCAGGAATGTAGGCGAACATCTCACGTCTCACCCCGCTGCGCGAGGTAAAGGTACTGGAGCCGGTGAAGTTCAGTGCGATGAAAGCAGTGACCGCGGGTATGGCCAGCAGGAACTCCAACGCCTGACCAACCTGCCGCCACCAGATCCATTCAGGGTGCCGGAAGAATACAAAGGCGGCGAATGGGATGGCACACAGGATCCCAAGAAAGAAACCTTTCGTACTGAAGTTATGTGTTGGTAACCAGGGCAGCAGGATCGGGAAGAGGACAATTCCAGCGAAGACGGCTGTTGCTGCTGCAGCACTGATGACCCAGCCGGCCAGGAAGTAAAGCAGTGCCGCCACCAGCAGGCTTGGCAGGAAAATGTTGACAAAGTCCACCGGGATGAGCACCAACCGGCTGCGCAGGGGGAATTTCACCTGCCGCATTTCCGGAGTGGCCTGGTGGTTCTTCAGGTAGTCAGGCAGATCCTTCGCCAGAACGGGACCATACTCGACCCAAAAACCGGT
>Ga0315286_10002929_pt1 | contig 15997 bp, 12 predicted proteins | sample YL17G10_0_MG_FD_205038 | JGI IMG/M metagenome (GOLD analysis project Ga0315286, IMG submission 205038) | Sediment microbial communities from Yellowstone Lake, YNP, Wyoming, USA - YL17G10_0 | ecosystem: Environmental > Aquatic > Freshwater > Lake > Sediment | place: USA: Wyoming | collected...
ACTCTGAATAATGATAATTTCGTGGACATCTACACCGAGGTCGGAGTCTTGGAGATCTCTTTGACGGGTAAGAATGTCAGCTCATATTTTATCTATCAACCCTGGGGCTACGACCAGGTGCAGGTAACCACCCAGATAGAAAATAGAACCTTGACCAAGAGTACTATTGTCATTGTGTGTGATTATACAGATGACCTGGGTTGGTATGAATTTGATATCGACAGCGATGGAGTCTGGCAGATCCGCCTGCACGATACCCTAGGACAGACCGGTTATCTTTCTCTTCAAAATGGCGGGTCCAGAGCCATTCACACCGGTCAGGCGTTCAATGAATATACAGTTACCTGCGTTGGCAATGACCTGTCTCTCTCGGTAAACGGAACCAAGGTGGTTGAATATACCGATAAAATTCTAAAATTCAAACATGGAAAGATAGGTCTGGGGGCTATTTCTTATGATGAGATCCCTGTTCTGATCGAATCAGATTGGATAACAATCAGTCAACCCTGATTCTTGGTTAAAACAAACGCGAAATCTAACTGTCCAGGCTCTAAGTATTGTCTTAGGGCTCGTTCGATATATAAAAGCGGTATCCAATAAAAAACCTATATTTTGTTAACGTTATTCTTGCATCCTGAGGTTATTCTTTACTGGAATAAATATAGTTATTTGCATCAGCAATTATCCAATTACTTGAGGAGTTACCAATATGGGAAAAATAATCGGAATCGATCTGGGGACAACCAACAGCGTCGTGGCTGTCATGGAAGGCGGTCAGGCGACTGTCATCACCACTGCCGAGGGTGGACGTCTTTGTCCATCTGTTGTGGCGTTCAATAAGAACGGTGAACGCATGGTCGGTCAGACTGCCAAACGCCAGGGGGTGATCAACTCTGAAAATACGATCTACTCCATCAAGCGTTTTATGGGGCGACATTTCGATGAAGTTGATACGGAACGCAAAATGGTTCCATATGAAGTCATTGCCGGACCTTCCAATGAAGCCAGGGTCAAGATCCCTGTCAACAACCGCGAATATAGCCCTCAAGAAATTTCAGCCATGATCCTTGCCAAATTGAAGGCAGATGCAGAAGCTTATCTTGGTCAGACGGTCACCCAGGCGGTGATCACTGTTCCGGCTTATTTCAATGACAGCCAGCGACAGGCTACCAAGGATGCCGGCCGCATCGCAGGTTTGGAAGTGATGCGGATCATTAATGAACCGACTGCATCGGCACTCGCCTATGGTCTGGATAAGAAAAAGAATGAGACCATTCTGGTCTTTGACCTGGGAGGTGGAACCTTCGATGTATCCATCCTGGATGTCGGTGAAGGGGTGATCGAGGTGAAATCCACAAACGGGGATACGCACCTGGGTGGTGATGACTGGGACCAACGCATCGTCAACTGGGCTTCGGACGAATTCAAGAAGGCACAGGGCATCGACTTGCGCCAGGACCGCCAGGCTCTGCAGAGATTGCGCGAAGCTGCAGAAAAAGCCAAGATCGAACTTTCCAGCGTGATGGAGACCGAGATCAATCTGCCATATATCACCGCAGATGCCAATGGCCCAAAACACCTGCAATTAAAATTATCCCGCTCTAAATTTGAGCAATTAACCGAGGACCTGCTTAACCGCTGCCGCAGACCTTTTGAGGCAGCGTTAAAAGACGCGGGCATGAAAGCAACAGATCTGAATGAGGTCGTGCTGGTCGGAGGATCCACCCGCATGCCGATGGTACAAAACCTGGTTCAAACTCTAACCGGCAAGGAACCCAACAAAGGCGTAAATCCTGATGAGGTGGTGGCAGTAGGTGCCGCCATTCAAGCCGGTGTTCTGGGTGGTGAGGTCAAGGACATTCTTTTGCTGGATGTCACCCCGTTATCGCTGGGTGTTGAGACATTGGGAAGTGTCATGACAACCATGATCGAACGAAATACGACCATCCCGGTCCGAAAAACAGAGACCTATTCCACTGCCGCTGACAGCCAGACCGCAGTTGACATTCACATCCTGCAAGGCGAACGACCCATGGCGGGAGATAACATGTCGCTCGGGCGGTTCCGGCTGGATGGTATCCCGCCTGCGCCGCGCGGCATCCCCCAGGTTGAAGTCACTTTCGATATTGATGCCAATGGTATTTTGAATGTAACCGCGAAGGATAAAGCCAGCGGCAAGGAACAAAAGATCACCGTGACTGCTTCCACCAACCTGAATAAGAAAGATATCGAAAGAATGGTCCAGGAATCAAAGCAGCATGAGGCAGAAGATAAAAAACGCAGGGAATCCATTGAAGCCCGAAACATGGCAGACAACCTGATCTATCAGACCGAAAAAGCATTACGCGACCTGGGTGAAAAAGTGCCAGCGTCCGAACGGGGCAATATCGAATCCAAGATCAGTGACCTTAAACAAGCCATGCAATCGGATGATGCCGAGCGCATCAAGAAACTGAACGATGAACTCCAGAATGCATTTCACGCTTTGAGCCAGCAATTGTATTCGCAAGGGCAGGCGCAACCTGGCGCGGGTCCGCAAACCTCAGGACCAACCACACCACCCGAGGGTGATGCGGATGGAGATGTGATCGATGGAGAGGTGCGGGACGCCTGATCACTTATTAATTCAGCTCAAGATTGATACTATCTATTCTTACAAAAAAAAATTAATGTTGCAAAAGGTTGTCCGCTGGACAGCCTTTTTGTATAATCTCTTCATCATCCATTTGATGCCTGATCGTCCAATCTTCCGTTGCCATGTAAGACCGGTTCTCAAGGCGGTATAATCTGCAAATGCAAAATAATGGTAAGAAAAGAAACAGATCCAGAATAAGCAAGATCATCCTGGGTGTTTTAATATTCATCATATTGTTGATCGCTGCATACATGTTGCCTCCAATCCATTCCCGGCTCGCATGGCGGGTCGAAAGTCTTATCGCCAGCATCAAGTTTAGAATACAACCGCCAGATCAGATCTTATTTCTGCCCACCCAAGATTCCATTGAAACCGGCACACCGACAGATGCTTTCGCTGCAACCGCAACTCCCTCTCCGACGATGGATCTGTCCACTCCCGGGTTCACACCAACTCCCAGCCTGGTTTTAACTCAAATACCTGCTGTGGTAAATTTACCCAATGTGGTCTATGTTGACCAGCGTAATCGCTGGAATTACTGTGGACCTTCCAACCTGACCATGGCGTTAAAATACTGGGGATGGCCTGGAAACAGGGACGATGTGGCAAAAGTGGTGAAACCTGGAATTCAGGACAAAAGTCTGAATTTCATCGAGCAAGGAAAATCAGACAAGAATGTCATGCCATATGAACTAACCGATTTTGTTCAGGACTATACTTCCTATAATGTTGTCCTGCGTTATGGGGGGGATATCGATCTGCTCAAGCGGCTGGTGGCAGCAGGATTCCCGGTGGTGGCTGAAAAAGGTTATTATGAAGCGGATTACACCGGAAAAGTAGGCTGGTTGGGGCATTACCAGTTTGTGACCGGGTATGACGATGGAGCTCAATCACTAATTGTGCAGGATACCTGGCTGGATGGTCCAAATTTCCGCATTAAATATGATTTATTTGCCAATGGATGGCGCTCCTTCGATTACATATTCTTTATTGTTTACCCTCCCGACCGTGAATTGGAGGTCATGCGCTTGCTGGGTCAATGGTCAGACCCTGTGTGGAGCTACCAACATGCCCTCGCGTTGGCGGATCAGGATGTCCAGACACTTAAAGGAATTGACCTGTTCTTTACCTGGTTCAATCGAGGTACCAGCCTGGTTAAATTAACCCGGTACAGCGAAGCGGCAGATGCTTATGATATGGCGTTCAATCTCTATGCCGGGCTCAGAACCGATAATCAGCAAAGACCTTATCGGATGATGTGGTATCAGACTGGTCCATACATGGCTTATTATTATTCCGGGCGCTATGGCGATGTGATCAACCTGGCACACATCACCCTGGAGACAGTATCTCCAGCCACTCTGGAGGAAAGTTTTTACTGGCGAGGAATGGCAGAGTATGCTCTCGGTCAGACGGAAGAAGGGATCTCTGACCTGCGCGAATCGATCAAGCTCAATATGAATTTTAAGGCTGGTCTGCAGATGCTAAAAACACTGGGAGTTGAACCGTAACGAAGATGGCATTGCGCATCCTTCATTTTGCAGACGCACATATCGATATTGCCAACCATGGCAGGCACGATCCAGAGACCGGTTTTCCGGTGCGGGTGTTGGATTTTTTAAAGTCACTGGATATCATCATTGGGACAGCCATTGCCGAAAAAGTGGACATGGTGGTCTTTGCCGGGGATGCCTATAAAGACCGGACACCATCACCGACCTTTCAACGGGAGTGGGGAAAACGGATCATGCAGTTATCCAGAGCCGGCATCCCCACAATCCTTTTAGTGGGCAATCATGATATTTCACCAGCGGAGGGCAAAGCCCACGCCCTGCAGGAATTTGACACATTCGAGATCCCTTTCGTTCATGTGATATCCAGGCTTTGTTTCCTTTCTTCCAGAGAACTGGGACTTCCCCTGCAGGTCATTGCCCTACCCTGGGTTTCCAAATCCAAACATCTGGCAACCTGGGATCTGAGCGGAGATGAGGCTCTGGAAATAAATGAGGACATGGAAGAACGCATCACCAACAAAGTAAATAAACTGGTGGACCAGGCTGATCCGGAACTTCCCATTCTCATGGTCGCACATGCATCAATCCTTGGTGCAAAATATGGAGCTGAGCGTTCAGTCATGCTGGGTTCAGAGATGGTCTTATCTGGATCCCTGGTAAAAAATCCACGCCTGGATTATGTTGCCCTCGGGCATTTACATAAAGCCCAGAATTTGAATGAAGGACTGCAGCCTCCAGTGGTATATTCCGGATCGATCGAAAGAGTCGATTTTGGTGAAGCCCAGGATGACAAGTATTTTGTGATCGCCACCATTGAACGTGGTCATACAGAGATCGAATGGAGGAAACTGGAACAGATCCGTCCATTCATGGACTGCAGTGTCCAACTTGATTCACCGGAGAACATAGCCACCAGGTTGGAATCTGCCCTGCCTGAAAAAGAAAGAATCAAGGATGCTTTTGTCCGTCTGGTCATCACGTATCCCCGTGAATTAGATAGCCTGATCGATGACCAGGCGATTCGCAAATACGCAAGCGAGGCTTTTGAATTCCACATCGTTCGACATCCACAACTCGAAATACGCAGTCGAATACCGGTGAACAAGACAGTAAGTTCTCTTTCCCCATTGGAGTTATTGGAGATTTACTGGGATGCCAGTCATATCGATCCGGACGAACAACCTCAATTAAATAAGTTGGCATCTGAGATCATAGCCAATGAGGAAGAGATCGACCGGGATTAAGCCAGATGCGCTGGATCTATCTTTCTCCCCACCTTGATGATGCAGTCCTGTCCTGCGGAGGGCTGATCCATGAACAGGTCCTATCAAAGATCAGAGTTGAGATCTGGACGATCTGTGCAGGTGATCCTCCTGAAGGTGAATTGTCCCTTCTAGCCCGGCGACTGCACCATGAATGGGGTACAGGGTCGGATACGCCTTCCGCACGCCGGGAGGAGGATATTGCTGCCTGCCAGCAACTCGGTGCGAGACACAGGCATCTGCCTTTCCTCGATTGCATCTACCGCCAGGGGATCGAAGGTGACTGGATATATCCCAGCGATGAATCGATCCAGGGCGAGGTCTCTCGTCAAGATGATATTACAATCAGTACATTGCGGGTTTTTTTGTTAACCATTCTGAAACCGGACGACATTCTTATCTGCCCATTAGCAATCGGGAGACATGTGGATCATCAAATGGTCCGTAAAGCAGTTGAAGGGTTGGATCGTGCCTTGCTGTACTACACAGACCTGCCGTACATATTTAATCACCCGGGCGAATTGAACAAGGCGATCGGTGTAATGCCATCCGAACTTTACCCATTTTCCATGCTTTCGCTGACAACCTGGCAGGAAGCCATCCTGAACTATGCCTCCCAAATTTCCTCGTTATTCGGAGATCCCTCCAGAATGCGGGATGCCATCTCTGAATATTATTTAAAAGAACATGGCATGTGCCTGTGGAAATCCGGTTGACTGTCTTGCTTTTGATATTAAAACATGATATATTATTCTTCGGGTAGGAAACACCTACAATAGACGCATCTCTTAACAGGGGTGCATCAATTTTTTAGACAGGATGAACACAATGCCGAATACTTTTTTAACTCCTGAAGGCTTCAAGAAGCTCCAGGATGAGTTGGAATATCTACGTACGATCAAACGTAACGAGGTTGCCAACCGCCTACATGAAGCCATGGATGGGGGAGAGTTAATTGAAAATGCTGAATATGAAGCAGCCAAGAACGAACAGGCTTTCGTGGAAGGCCGCATCCAGGAACTGGATCTGATCCTAGCGACTGCGCGGGTGATCGAAGAAAGCGAAAATGGCGGTTTGGTCCAGGTCGGGTCAAAAATTACCATCCAGGAATCTGGTGCAAAACCTGAGACCTATACCATCGTGGGAGCTGCAGAAGCAAATCCTCGTGAAGGACTGGTCTCAAATGAATCACCGATCGGAAAAGCACTGATCAATCATCGCGTTGGAGAAAAAGTGACCGTGGAAGCCCCTGGAGGGTCTTTCACCGTTCAAGTTATTAAAGTGGAGTAATTTGGGGCATTGGTCGAAAAGCCCCGCGCCTCCTGCCTGATGGAAGCGCGGGGCTTATTTCATATGAGAGGTTACGATGGCTGTTTTCACTTCACTTGAAAAGATCCGATTGGAAAAGATCTCCCAGCTTAAATCTGATGGGTATGATCCATTCCCTCATCGAGCCCAGCGTACGCATACGAGCCTGCAAGCCATTCGATCCCTGGAAGAAGCTGAAAAAAGTACCACTGCCGGTCAACAACCGGAGGTGATCAAAGCCACCCTGGCAGGCAGGATCCGAGCGATGCGCCCGATGGGTAAATTGACCTTTGCGCATATCGAGGACGGTGAAGGTCGCATCCAACTATTCCTGCGCGTCAATGAACTTGGGCAGGAGAAGGTTGACTTTTTCAACAACCGACTCGACCTGGGTGATTTTGTCCAGGCAAGCGGGAGCATGATGCGAACCCGCTCTGGTGAACCAACTCTGCTGGTGGAGGATTACTCCATCCTCGCCAAGGCAGTCTCGCCTTTACCGGCTGACAAGGATGAAACCCTGGAAGATGGCACTGTGATCCGTCATGCCGCTTTGGAAGACTCAGAATTACGCGCCCGCCAGCGCTATGCTGACCTGGCTGTGAACCCGGATGTGCGTAAATTATTCCAAACCCGCTCAGCCATCATTCGCAATTTGCGAAAATTCCTGGACGATCACGGTTTTCTGGAAGTCGAAACACCCATTCTTCAGCCCATATATGGCGGGGCTGCTGCCCGTCCGTTTATCACATTCCACAATGAGTTGAAACAAAGCCTGTACCTTCGCATCTCCTTCGAACTTTACCTTAAGAGATTACTGGTCGGAAACCTTGAAAAGGTCTATGAGATCGGTCGTGATTTCCGCAATGAAGGTATCTCCTTCAAACATAATCCCGAATTTACGCAGCTTGAATTCTACTGGGCATATGCAGATTACCTGAAAGTAATGGAATTGACCGAGCAGATGATCGGATTTGTCGCCATACAGGTCCTGGGAAATACCAAACTGGTCTACCAGGGCATGGAGCTCGATTTTACACCACCGTGGAGAAGGCTTGAAATGCGCCAGGGTCTTTTGGATGTCACCGGCATCGACATTCATGCTCATCCAACAGCGGCAAGCCTGCTGAAAGCCCTCAAGAAAATGAACAAAACTCCAGACCCGAGGTCGACGCGCGGTAAATTGATCGATTTTATGCTCAGCGAATTCCTTGAACCCACCCTGATCCAACCAACCTTTCTGTATGATTACCCGCGGGACATCTCACCGCTCGCAAAATCGAAGGCTGGTGACCCGATGACCGTTGAACGGTTTGAAGGTTACGTTGCAGGGTTTGAGTTGTGCAATGCTTTTACCGAACTGAACGATCCGCTTGACCAGGAATCCCGTTTTCTGGAAATGGGACGCGAATACTCCCAGGATGATGAAGAAAAACACCCGATGGATGAAGATTACCTGCGTGCCATGCGCTACGGCATGCCACCCAACGGCGGTTTTGGAATGGGAGTGGACCGGTTTGTCATGCTTCTGACGGACAAACACAATATCCGCGATATCCTGTTGTTTCCTCCTGTCCGCAGTGAATAATTTTTCACCGAAATAAAAACTCGGTTCGTCATGCATCTGCCCCAAACCGGACCTTGTGACGGACATTACTTCAAAAAAATGGCTTATTGATGCAATAATCCATTTTATGCATCCGGATAGTAGAGTAAAATTGAACTGATGGATGAACAGTTGCTGATCCGATCGTCAAGAAAAGGTGACCTGGAATCCTTTAATCGGCTGGTCCTGGCTTATCAAGAGTCGTTATTTAATACTGCCTTAAGGATCCTGGGGGACGATGAACTGGCTGCGGATGCCACCCAGGAAGCGTTCATTTCAGCCTTTCGCAATCTCTCTTCTTACAGGGGGGGGTCTTTTAAAGCGTGGTTGATGCGTACAGTGACCAATGCCTGCTATGACGAACTCAGGCGGCAAAAACGCCGTCCCACGACCCCCCTTGAACCAGTCACCAACGATGATGACGAAATTGAATCGCCTCGCTGGCTGGCAGATCCAAATCCAACCCCTGAACAGGTTTCCGAGCAGGCTGAACTTGAACATGCCATTCAACACTGCCTGGACGACCTACCCATCGACTATCGCTCGGTAGTGATCCTCGCAGATATCCAGGGGCTGGATTACAACGAGGTGGCTTCCTCGCTGCGAAAACCACTCGGAACCATCAAAAGTCGACTGGCGCGAGCACGGCTGAGATTGCGAGAATGTTTACAGGATTTTTGGGAACTTTTACCGGCTGCATTCCGTCTGGAAAGTAAGGGTAACCCATGACACCAATCCGCTCGATCCGTGATGCAGAAGAATTATCAGCCTACCTGGATAACCAACTCCCGGTGGCTGATCTGGCGCGCCTGGAAACCCGACTGGCATCTGAACCTCCATTGAAAGAAATTTTAAAAGATCTGCAGGAAGCGCGTGCCTTGCTGAAAAAAACACCCATGCAGCGTGTTCCTCGTAACTTTTACCTGACAGCCAAAATGGCAGGAGTCCGTCCTCCCATGCCACGCAGTTTACCCGTTTTTCGGCTGGCATCCGTTGCAGCAGCCATCATCCTTTTCCTATCCTTTGCCGGTAACCTCATCAATCCCATTGCCGCGGCTCCAAGCATGGTTCAAGCTCCATTGGGTTTGGGTGGCGGCTGTGACCCCAGCATCGCAACCAATTGTGGAGAGAGGATGGGAGCATTTGAACGAGGTTCCGGTTTTGGTGGAGGACCCAAGGAAAACTACGACATTGCGGGACCTGGGGTCTTGTCTGCCGCGTCTGGCTTTTTGGGTACTCCCACTCCTGAAGTTACTGACTCTTCGGGCATGAAGACCGTGGAACAACCGACCGAGATCGCTGCCATGCCGGTCGAGCCAGTCCCTGAGTCTCAAGTGGCGGCAGACCAGACAAAAACATCACAACCATGGGTAAACGATCTGCGGTTCGTGATGATCACATTATTTGTTGTTTTTGGTGTAATCGCGCTGGTCATCCGTCAGTCCACAATTGCCAGATGGCAGAAACGATCATAAATTTCTGCCCCCGCTGTGGCACCGGTATCTCCCATCAATCCAAATTTGGCAAACTCCGTCCAGTCTGCCCTGGCTGCAACTGGGTGTATTTTGCTGACCCAAAAGTAGCTGCGGCTGTCCTGGTAAGAATGGATGAGCGCATTTTACTCGTTCAGCGCAACAATCAACCGGCACGGGGGTTGTGGACCCTGCCAGCCGGATTTGTGGACGCTGGGGAAGATCCAGCACGCGCTGCAGAACGGGAATGCCTGGAAGAGACCGGTTTGGTAGTCCATACTTCATCTTTATTGGATGTCATCAGCGGTCTTGAGCATCCACGCGGAGCAGATATTGTTATCGTTTATCTCGGTCAGGTCGAAGGCGGGGTTCTGCAAGGCCGGGACGATGCCGATCAAGCAGGTTGGTTTGCTTTAAAAGATCTGCCACCCCTGGCGTTTGAAGCAACCAGGCATATCCTCGATAACCTAAGGTAAAGCATAAGATCCTCCAAAGGTCCTTCTGCGCAGGTGTTACTGGATTACTGAGCCGCGTAAATTAGCCGAATCAGGTGATTTATGGAAAAATTGATCATCAGGGAAGCTCAAAAAGAAGATATCCCTCGCATGGCTATTTTGTGCAACCAGCTTGGATATCCCACAAAAATGGAAGACCTGCCTATTCGTCTAGACATGATCCGGGATCTCAGCCACCATATCGTCATTATCGCTGAATTGGATCACCTGGTAGTAGGCTGGTTGCATGCATACTTATGCCCCCTGTTGATTACAGGTTCTCAAGCTCAACTTGGGGGAATGGTGGTCGATGATGAATTTCGAAGCCTGGGTATTGGCAAGGAATTATTACTCCATGCTGAGGACTGGGCAAGGACTAAAGGATGCAAATTTCTGACCGTCTTTTCGAACATCACCCGCAGTGCTACACATAACTTTTATGGGACGCTGGATTACAGCAACATCAAGACTGAACTGGTACTTCAGAAAGAACTATGAGCATTTAAATTCGACCTGCTTATACTGCTAAATATCTTTCATTATCTATTGCCCAACATGCTACAATACCATTGAAACATTTATACTCCCATGTGTTGGAGAGGAACAGGCTTATGGTAATTCCCACTGTGCGTCCTTCCCCGATCGCGGGTCTATGGTATGAAGGCAATCCAAAAGCCCTGGCTGACAGCATCGATTCCTACCTGGACCAGGCTAAGATCCCACAACTGGATGGAAATGTGGTGGCGATCATGTCGCCGCATGCCGGTCACCGTAATTCCGGTGCGGTAGCCGGATCGGCTTTTGCCACCATTCGTGGTCAAACCCGAAAATTGGTGGCAATCCTGTCTCCCATGCATCATCCCTACATTGAATCCATGCTGGTCACCGCCCATAAGGCTTACGAGACACCTCTCGGCAGCATAAGGGTTGACAGGCAACTTGTGGATGAACTGGATGCAAGCCTGCATACCAGCCTTGGAAAAGGCATTTCGCCGGTTCAAGAAGATCCTGAACACTCTCTGGAGATCATTTTGCCTTTTCTTCAACGAGCGCTGACACCTGGTTTTGAATTGCTACCGATCATGCTGCGCGAGCAAACTCCTCAGCTTGCAGAAGTACTCGGGCATGAATTGGCAAAGACCTTGAAGGGAAAAGATTTCCTGCTGGTCGCTTCCACTGATCTTTCCCATTTTTTCCGGGAGGAGGAAGCCCGCAGGTATGATGCGGAGTTATTAAGGCAAGTCGAATTATTTTCTCCGCAGGGTATTTTTGAGGTTGACAGGTTGAATACAGGGTTTGCGTGCGGAATGGGTGCACTTGCAGCTGTCCTGTGGGCTGCCAAAGACCTGGGAGCAGATACCGTTAAAATCCTGGAGCAAGCCACATCTGGAAGGATCACTGGCGATTTCGATCGGGTGGTCGGTTACGGGGCAGCCGTGGTATTGCAGACCAATAACCCACGATGAATTGAACCCGATCCATTTTTCGTGACCATATTCGCAGAAGTCGTAGTTAATGTTCCATCCGTTTCGGGAGTATTTCATTATTCAATCCCGGTGGATCTTGAAACGCGGCTGACTCCCGGATCTTATGTGTTGGTCCCTTTTGGAAACCAGACCGTGCAGGGTGTGGTCCTGGCATTTACCTCTGAACCGGCAGTGCAAGACACCCGGGCTGTGATCGGGTTGATCGATCCCGATCCTGTCCTGACCATTGCCCAAATCGAGCTGGCTCGTAAACTCAGCCTGGAGACACACAATCCGTTAACCACCATGATCGCCCTATGCCTCCCGCCAGGATTGGCAAAACAGGCAGATACACTATTTGGCATTCTGAATAATACGAAACAAGGGTCATGGTCAGATACCCAGAAACGCCTGGTGTCCCTGCTCGAAAAACGAGGACCCCTGCGAGGAAGACAGATCGACCGGGCACTACCAAACCGGGAATGGAGAAAATCAGCCAGGGCGTTAGTGCGTGACCAAACTCTCTTCAGCCAGTCCACCCTGCCACCCAGTGGGATCCGGCCAAAATTTATTCGGGTTGCCCAACTGGCAGTGCCCTTGCAAAAGGCACAGGAAGCCCTGCCTGACCTTGGCACTACCCCAACCACGCAGAAAAGACGCCAGCTTGCCTTGCAATTCCTGATGCGTGAACCAGAACCAGTTCAGGTCAACTGGATTTATGCAGAAAGCGGATGCAATCTGGGGGACCTGCAGGAACTGGCAGAACGCGAATTGATCGCCCTGTTTGAGACTGAAATTTGGCGGGATCCACTAGCAAATATAATCGAGACCTTGTCTCACCCGGCAAGCTTGACCGCAAGTCAACAAAAGGTATGGGAGGCAATCGCCTCCGGTTTCAACCGCCTCGACACAGGAGAAACCATTAGTCCTTTCCTGCTGCACGGAGTGACCGGTTCAGGGAAAACGGAAATATATCTGCAATCGGTGGCGGAGTGCATCCTGCGCGGCAGACAGGCGATCGTCCTGGTTCCCGAAATTGCGCTGACCCCGCAGACAGTCCGCCGTTTCCTGGCGCGTTTCCCCGGTCAGGTCGGGCTGGTTCACTCCAGATTGTCTGAAGGTGAACGGTATGACACCTGGAGGCGTGCCCGTCTTGGACAGTTGAAGGTCATTGTTGGTCCACGTTCAGCGATTTTCAGCCCGCTTCCCCATCCCGGGTTGATCATCCTGGATGAGTGTCATGATGGATCGTACTATCAGGCTGAGCCTCCCTGTTATGATGCTGTCCAGGCTGCGATGGAATATGCAAGATTCACATCTGCTGTCTGCATTCTTGGGTCAGCAACACCACCGATCGCGTTAAAATACCGGGCAACGAGTTCAAGTTCATATAGATCACTAAAAGACCAAAGGTACGGGCATCAACATCTGCAATTGCTGGAATTGCCCTCCCGGGTAACCCCGCTTGAGCGAGGTGGAGTAAACGAAGGTACACCTCTACCACCTGTACAGGTCATCGACATGCGCGCAGAATTAAGATCCGGTAACCGCAGTATTTTCAGTCATGCGCTTGAGGACGCCTTGACTGAGACTCTGGCACGCGGCGAACAGGCGATCCTTTTCCTAAACCGACGCGGGACGGCAACATACGTCTTCTGCCGGGATTGCGGGAATGCCCTGCTCTGCCCTCGTTGTGGAATTCCGTTGACATATCATACGCAGGTCCCCGGTGTGGAATTGCTCTGCCATCGAGACGGATATAAACGAAAAATTCCAAGGTATTGCCCCATCTGCAAGAGCACTGCCATACGTGAGTACGGATTGGGTAGCGAACGCGTTGAGGCAGAGGTGCAGGAAAGATTCCCTCAAGCCAGCACTCTGCGCTGGGATTGGGAAACCACCCGGCAGAAAAATGCCCATGAGATCATCCTGAGCCATTTTGTCAGCCAGCGTTCCAATGTGCTGGTGGGCACCCAGATGCTGGCAAAAGGTCTTGACCTGCCAAAGGTGACCCTGGTTGGAATTGTCCTGGCAGAAGTGGGTTTGAATCTTCCTGATCCATTTGCAGCTGAACGCGTATTCCAGGTATTGACCCAGGTTGCCGGCAGGGCTGGGAGATCCACGCTTGGCGGACAGGTCATCCTGCAAACATTCCAATCCGAACATTATGCGATTCAAGCGGCAGCCCGACATGATTATGCAGGTTTTTATGATCACGAACTGGTCGAAAGGAAAAGATTAGGTTACCCACCGTTCGGACGTCTTGTGCGGCTGGAATACCGTCATTTGAATTCTCAAATGGCTGAGAATACGTGCCAGAGCATGGCAGAGCTCCTACATTCCCGGGCGAAAAAAGAGGCGCGTACTGAAACAGAGATCCTTGGACCAGTTCCCTGTTTTCAGGCAAAATTCAACGACCTTTTTTGCTGGCAGGTGATCTTGCGCGGTCCTGAACCTGCCTCGATCCTGCCAATCCGTTTCCCGGAGGGTTGGCGTGTGGAGATCGACCCGCCTGATCTGCTTTAAAATTATGACGTCGGAATGAATTTGAACTCGGAGGTAAAGTTGAACAAACTCTACAAAATTGCTTTAATCATACTGTTGATGACATCCACCTTCCTGAATGTGAAAACGGTTAAGGCGGATGTGGCTCCCCCCATCCAACCTCCCATCACCAACCTGGAACCTGGGACTGATAACACCCTTGTCCGCATGATGGCAGAGACGGTTTTAATCGAGATCCAACCCGATACGGTTAGGGACAGCCTTGGTAAAGCGCACATCTCTGCCAGCTTTACGATGCGCAATCAGGGAAGTACACCCGAGGCACTGGCAGTCCGGTTTCCAATCTCAGCGGATAACGGTCGCGGCGAATTTCCAGAGATAGCAAATTTAGCCATCATTGTGAATAAGAATCAGGTTTCATATGCACGAGTTGAATATCCAGATATCCGCTGGAAGAGCAAGAATGTACCCTGGGCTGAATTTCAGGTTTCTTTTCCTCCTGACAAGGATGTAAACATTGAAATTTCGTATGACCTGAAAGGTTCAGGATATGCGCCTTTTGTGGCATATTATTACCTGCTGGAAACGGGTGCCGGTTGGTATGGAACGATCGGTAGTGCAGATATCATCCTGCAGCTCCCTTATCCAGCCAGTGATTTGAATGTCATCACCAATCTACAGATCGGTTGGTCTGAGACTTCCATTGGTGGAAAGTTTTCCGAGGACGAAGTGCGCTGGCATTTCGATGACTTTGAACCCGGACCGGATGGTCCAGTGCAAAACATGGAATTCTCTCTCGTTGCCCCGGAAGCCTGGCAGGCTGTCTTGAAAGCCAAAAATGAAACCGAGCTTCATCCGCAGGATGGTGAAACCTGGGGCAGGTTGGCGATGACATATAAACGTGTTTTCTTCATGAATAAAGGGTACCGCACCGATCCGGGGGGTGAAGAGATCTATGCAAACAGCCTGGCAGCTTATGAAAAATGTTTATCCTTGAAACCAGAGGATGCCCAGTGGCATGCAGGATTTGCTGACCTGCTTGCCAATCGCGCATACTGGGATTCCTGGATCGGACCCACCTCGGATGCCATGCGAGCCATCCAGGAGATCCATACTGCTTTGCAGCTGGCGCCCAGTGACCCGATCGTTCTTTCGATCGCCGAAACCATTTCGTACTTGTTCCCGGATGGTCTGAAATTTGATAATAATGTGGTGGATTTTCCCTGGTTAACCCAAACCCCCACTCCACATCCTGCCACTGCCACGATCGTGGCTTCTTTTGACCTGGAAAAGGTGAGTGGAAAGTATCAGAGTGAAATACTCACCCTTTACAACCAGAAGAAAATGCAAATGACCGTATGGCTGAGGTCAGATCACACGGCTTCATTTGAAGGCAGGTATGATGATGGGAAGATGCTGAAGGCTGAAGGCTCCTGGGTGGATAATGGAGATGGATCGATCCGGATCAATTTAAAAGAAGAAAACGATCATTTCTTCACTATTAATTTCCTCTTTGAAGAAACAGATTTATATGCCATTGAATACCCGGGAAGTTTCTCTGGACCCGATTGGGAATTAAAACGGATCGTGCAAGCCACGACAACCTACACACCCTCCATGACCTCAACTTTAACCATCCTGACAAGCACAACCTCACCGAATCCGACCATGCCAATAGAAAAGCCCTCAAGTCCATTATGTGGAAGCGCGGCGATGATCCCACTAGGGTTGGTGGCAG
>Ga0315286_10002930_pt1 | contig 15995 bp, 16 predicted proteins | sample YL17G10_0_MG_FD_205038 | JGI IMG/M metagenome (GOLD analysis project Ga0315286, IMG submission 205038) | Sediment microbial communities from Yellowstone Lake, YNP, Wyoming, USA - YL17G10_0 | ecosystem: Environmental > Aquatic > Freshwater > Lake > Sediment | place: USA: Wyoming | collected...
GGACCTATAATTGATTCAAAATATTCAAAATATTGTCTCTTTCAATGGTACGTATATTGTATATAGACTACTACCCATTCAAATGTCGGATGAACCTTGATTGAAGAGTCCTTGAGAGACGCGATCACAATCCCGCAATCGCCGCGAATCGAAGAAGGATGCGTTACGGTATTCTCAGAAACACAAACAAGTCGACCAAAACTTCGAGAAGCGCTTTGTCCCATCCCCGCCTCTTGTCTTTCGCCTGTTCCTTTTCTACATTCATCAGGCACAAATCACGTATCATCGAAGGGATCCCACTATGACAACATCTGCCTCCGGCCTTCTAAAATCGTTTCCACGCGTGTTTTGGATCGCGAACACGATGGAGCTGTTTGAACGTGCGGCGTATTATGGCATGAACTCCGTCCTCGCCATCTATCTCACCAATTCCATTCAAACCGGAGGACTCGGATTTTCGGAACAGTCGGTCGGCTTCCTGCAGGGACTCATCTATGCCTTCACGTACATCATCCCAATTCTTGGCGGCGCACTTGCAGATCGCTACGGCTATCGGCGCATGCTCTTGGTCGCGTTCTCATTGCTGGCAACGGGCTATTTCGCAACCGGGCATATGACTGCGTATGGCGCAGTGTTCGCAAGTCTGTTGGTCATGGCAACCGGTGCCGGACTCTTCAAGCCGATCATCAGCGGCACGATAGCCCGGAGCACGAATGAAGAAAACTCCGGATTCGGTTTCGGCGTCTATTATTGGATGATCAATCTCGGCGCATTTCTTGCACCGCTCATCGTGAGCTATCTCAGGGATTTCTCATGGACATATGTCTTCACAGCCTCGTCGCTCTACTGCGCAGCGATGTTGATCCCAACACTCTTCATGTTTCAGGATCCCCCAAAACCGGAAAACAAGAAGTCACTGAAGGATGTTCTTCAGAGCGCCGCCCTGGTTCTTGGTGATGCACGCTTCATGCTCATGATCGTCGTGTACTCGGGATTCTGGATACTATATTTTCAGAATTTCGGTTCGGTCTTGTGGTACTTGCGCGACTTTGTCGACACGGCACCGGTAGACCGGTTGTTTGCCTCCGTTGGCATCCCGCTGAAATTCGACGCCGAACACGTCACGGTGGTGAATGCCGGCACCATTATTCTTCTCCAGGTGTTCGTAAGCCGGATTGTCAAGAATACCAAACCGCTTCCCACCATGATCACGGGAATGTTTTTGGGATTCCTCGGTTTCGTACTTCTCGCTTTCTCGTCGAATGCTTGGATCTTCATCGCCGGTATCGTCGTTTTCTCCATCGGTGAAATGACCGCGCATCCAAAGTATTACAGCTATGTTGGCCTTGTCGCCCCCGCGGACAAGAAAGCAGTGTATATGGGGTATGCGTTCCTCTATGGAGTCATCGGAAGCCTGGTAGGTTCAAATCTCGGCGGGGCTCTCTATGAGTCTATTCTCAAACCTGTCGCAGGACGACCTGACGCAGCCGGCACGGTTCAGATGTTTTGGTTGCTCTTTGCCGGACTGGATATCGCCGCCGTCGTTGGGCTCTTGTTCTACAACCGGGCGTTCGCTGTTGAAACACCGGAAACAAACGCACGCGCGAGGACGATCATGATAGCCGTCTATGTTCTGCTCCTGAGCGTCGGAGGATGGTTCTTCTATGCTTCGGTTTTTGGCGGCCAACAGATCGCATACAAAACCTTGATTCAGGCGGTCATCATGCTGTTGATTGGAGGAGGCGGGGTCACCATCAGTGTGAAGAAAAAACCTGTTTAGTTGACTGGTTTGCAGACTTCCAACGCGGACTCAGGCAGTTTCACTTTCCGAATCTGCAAGTCCGCCCTTGAAAGGAGGCCGGCGCTCCAGGACAACTACCGGACGATCAACTGGATCGGATTCTTCACATTCATACATTTTGTTCGCAACATCCGTCACGTCTGCCACTTTCACTTTCTTCAAGTCCTCAAGAACCTGCCTGTCGTAGCTGTGGTCGTTGAAGAAGTAAAACGAGCCTCCCAGATAGAATGACTGGTTAATGCTCGAAAGTCTGCGGAACATCATTCTCCCAAGGTACATATTGACCGATTTGTCGAGTTTGTCCTGCGTGAGCGAATCGAGCATCCGCATCGTGAAAAACCGGGGATACTGGGGAAGCAGTTTGTCAATGTTCTGCGGGCGCGTTCCCTGCGAGACGAAAAACAGCGCACTATCCTTGACCATCTCGATACCGGCCGACATATTGTAGGCCATCCCCTGCTTTTCCCGAATGTCGAAGACGATATCGTTCGAGAGAATATTGTGAAAACGCCTGGAGCCGTGCGACATCTTTCGTGTCGATTTGGTTTACAAATCCCCAAAACACGTACGAGCGCTCACCATTCCCCTTTTTCTCAATGGCAACTGGTTGGGTTAGGAGCAGGAAGGTCGGAGTATAGGACGAGGGCTCGTCTTTTGGAGCCACGCCTTTGTACTGACCAAAGAGAGCGTTCACGCTCTCCGGTTGTGCCGGCGAGACAACAGAAATAGGCATGTTCGAGGGGTTGAAAGCCTCTCTCGTGAAGGCTGTCAGCTTTTCGTAGGTCAGCGGGTCAGGATTCTGAGCGTGACGCTTCGGTTCGTACAGTGTGGATTTATCGATTGCATCGAACACTTTCTTCAACTTGTCTCCTCCCATCAGCATCACTTCGATGCCTTTGAATTTTTCTGTCGCCTTGTTGAATTCTTCCTCGCTCGGAACAAAACTTTTCAACTGAGTATTCAGATACATTGTAGCCCCTGGAACATCGCTCACCAATCCCTCAATCCGGATATACCGAAGTCGGGATGCAGATAAATGTCGTCCATCGGTATCGTGAGAACCAGTCCGAGCAGAGCCAGCTTCATAGCTAAAACTCGTTTCTGTTGGTGAGAATTGAATTGTGAATGACTTCACCGAGTGTAAGAGCCAAAACAGCAGAATGGTGGAATGAGTTGCGGGTTGGAGGGATATTCAACGGTTTGATCAAACTTGATAGAAACGAAAAACCTCCCGATTCTCAGGAGGTTTGTTCTGTTGCTGAACCGTTGAATATTTGTTGCGTGTTGGCTGAAGATGATGGTGGCTCTAATCGTCGCTCGCTGCGAAGTATCGTCCTCACGGAATCCGTTCGATTTCGCCTACATCACCCTGCCAACATTCCGTCTTCCGATGTTATCTCCAGACAGCGTATCCTTATGAACATTCGGGCCGTGAAGACCTATCTCGCTCGCGACGGTCTGAAGGGTCTCAGCCGCCGACTCCTTTATCAGAATTTCTTCCGGTGTTGCTTCTGGAGTCTGTGCAATTGACGGAGTACCTTTTCCCCAGTTGTTCAATCCTCGCTTCATCTGATGATGTGACAAACCGCCACGGTGGGCCTTTTTGACGTTACTTTTGTGTGACACGATAAATTACGTCCTTTCTATCGGTGGAAAACCTGATGAAATCAAACGCAAGGCAGCACGCTTCCCTTTTGCCACGATCTGCGTGAACCACATAAACTCCGACCAGCGCTTGAGCGTCCACCAACTCGGATTCGCGTGTGTTTCTGCTCGTCGTTTGTCGCGCTGGAGAATAGCGTGGAGGATGGCTTTGTTCTTCATTTCGTTTCCATGGGATGCTTTTATGAACGTTGTGAAAAGACCTTCTGTAGGCGGATATGCACCTTCCTTGTACACCAGGTCATGAAGCCGGACGAAGTTCCATACCTGCACCGCCGAAGAATCTGACTACCGGAGTGGAACCGAGGAAGGCTTGTGATCGATACAGCGAACGGGCTTCATCCGAGAGAGCGCTGGCGGGGTATTCGCCCAACCACCGGTATACAGTATCGTCTCTTTACGCGCCAATAGCAACATGCAACGCGATATTGTGTGTAAGAAGTTGAATAACGACCAAAAAAGACTCTTTTCGACGATACCATGCAACGCAATTTCTGATTCACGCCGCTGGGCCGAGAAGATCCACGAAGACGGACCCTGAAGTGAAGCTCCGTTAGTTGGACGGGGCTTTGTTGAACGGCCTGGACTGGTTTTGGACTGCACGTTCGTACATGTCAATCACGGGTCTCCGGCTGGAAGTTTGCGGTGGCAAGGACATCCATGCGTTTCACTCAATTCGATTTCAGCCATTGGAGTGCCAGGAGTTCATCATCAAAAACCCGAAGCCTGAGGCGCTTGGGAGCGAGGTTATGAAGTGCAACGGAGAAGGTCGACTTGTGAGACTCATCGGATACCACAATTGCCCACGTGGCGGACCTGCCAGATTCTTCAACTCTATGGAAGAACCTGGAAAGGGATTCCGGGATGAGTTTTAAAAGGATGGCATCGCTTTCGACAATGAAAAGAGTCTTCACTCTGGGCCCGTACTGACGGTCCTTTTCCAGGCCCGCGACAAAATTAACCAAATCCAGAAGGCTGACCGTTCCGCTTGCGCGAACCTGCAGCAAATGAAGGGGCGCCTCTATCGTGTACTCTATCACGTTCAGCCCCTGATGGTGTGATCGACTAGAACATTCTTCTTCCGCAATCGCTTTTCACGACTCACAATGGTGAACTTCGATCGCGGAAGCTTGTCTGGAGGTACCACAATGACGGTAAAAGAGATGGCGAGTATTCAGAAATGAGAGTCATGGAACGGAACATTGTCTCGCCGTGTCAAGAGTTCGAAAAACGGACGGCAGTTTTCGGTGGGCCTGGTGGATGGCACCGGTTCCGGGCTAGCGAATCTTGTCTATCAATTTGTACTTCCTCAGTTTACCCTTTACGATCGAAAGAGGCATAGCGGATTCAAAGGGCTTGCATACATAGTCATCTGCACCCAGTTCCTTGCCCGCCCGGATAATGCCCTCTTCAACCAAACCACTCATGAATATAAACGGAACATCATGGATATGACCAAGCTTCGCCATCTTTTCGAACTATGAAAATCCGCCAAACGATGAATTCTTGAGGTTGACTTCGCACAGAATAAGATCGGGCTTGTTCCCTCTGATGTATTCTAATGCGTCTTCCGACCTTGTAAACGACTTGGTCGTGTACTTAGTGTCTTCGAGCAGCTCCGCCAGCGCCGACAGTAGTAGTTCGTCGTCATCCACCAGCACGATGCTGGCTCTCCCTTTGGCGGGGAGATCGGAGGAAAACAGAATCCCTGCAGACAGATCGAGAACCTTCGGTTGCTGACGTTCCGCAAAGCGCAAGAAATCTTCCAATCGTACCGTCGAAGGATTGGCGAATTCTTGAATCGAGTGTTGGTGTGCGATTCCCGGAGAAGCGGGGGCACTTGCATCGGACGATGCGCATTGAACAGTGTTGTCGGGTGAACATTCTGCCTTCACATCGAGCGGCGACCTCATTGTCAGTAATCGTTTTGCGGGGCTTGAGCATAAGGATTTGGAGCGTCGATTAGTTTTACCGCGGCAATCTCCTTCATCGCGTCACCGATACGCCCTGCCTTAACAAGTACACCGACAAACTTGAGTCGCCTGCTGACGATGCTATGGGTCACATCTGATATGGGATTCATGATTGGCGATCCTTTTGATTCTGACCTCGTTGATCCGGTGAGTATTCAAGATCCGTGGTTTCGGTTGCCGCCATGGTGTCCGACGAAGACGGCCGTAATCTCTCCAAACGGCTTGAGAAATGCAAGAGCCCGAGCTCGTCCATGATCGATATAGACATGTTGTCGATTTTTCACAGTCACAACCGTTGCATTCATTCACGTTCTGGACATCCGATGTCCACCTCGAGGGTGGCACGCATTTGAAAAGAGCTGAGACTTCACAAATCTGTGACGCCAAGCACGTCGTTCTTTCTAAGACTTCCAACTCCCAATGAAAACAAAAAGCCCAGCGTGCATGCAACAGGGGGCTCAAATGAATGGCCAAACTCGATTTGGAATGCGCTTGCCTGCATTTCATTCCTAGGCCTCCGGCAGCGAACAGTTTGCACGCCATATTCTCGGGCGAGGGGTCACTCCGACCAGCAACGTCGGAACTGACTCAGAAGCGTCAGGAGTTCCGCAATTGGCTTGCCTCTCCGCGTTCTTCGTCCTCAAATATCAAACCCCGGGGGTACATTCCCGGGGCTTGACTGGACAGGGCCAGAATCGAACTGCTTTATCTTCTTCCATCGACTCCAAGCAACCTTGAGGACGTTCCCAAGACTCTGGGAACTGGACAACGAATGAACGACGGCGTGCCTAGCCGTTGGTCACCTCAAAAAAGTCCAGCGAATTCAGGCCATTGCAACGGCGAGATCACGATTGCCAGCGGAAGTGCTAACACCTCTTTTCTGCGGCGTGCTGGTTTATAAAAACAAAAAACCCCGGTGGCTGGCCGGGGTTCAATGATTACTCAACACATCGTCTTAACGCATGAGCAGCATCTTGTCGACGATTCGCTTGCCGTCGGCCTGTAATTCATAAAGATATACACCACTCGGGAGGTCTGCCGCATCAAATGTAACTCTGTGTTCGCCAGCTGAAAGAGTTCCTTCGACCAGCGTTGCCACAGGCTGACCGAGGATGTTAAACACCTTCACAGTGGCTCTTGACTCCTTCGTTAGTGAGAACGTTATCTGCGTTGATGGATTGAAAGGGTTTGGGTAGTTGTGTCCGAGCACCATCGATTGTGGTATCCCCTTGCTGAATTCGGCAGACGTCGTATTCGACGGAGGCAGAACAATGTCGATGGTTTTCTCAACAATTCCCTTGCTGTAGTCCAGCGAAGCATTGTTCACGGTCGCAGAGTTGTAGCCCAATTTTTCGGCGTAGATCGTGTAAGATCCCTGGTCGAGATCGGCCAATTCATATGAGCCGTCGGTCTCTGTAACCGCAAACGTCTTCACCGAACTGCCCGACATTTCGGCAGTGACTACCACGCCTGCGATTCCCATTCCACCCGGGATCCTGACGAAACCAGCAATCCTCCCGCCTCCACTCGTATTGACTTTCTTTACGCAGACAGAAAGGCCACTAACACTTGCATCGTTTTTCACCTCAATCGTATCGGCAAGCTTTGGATTTCGCACCCCGCAGTCGTTTGCCTTGAAGTACGTGGGGAGATAGCCGCGGAATGGAACAACCTGGAGCATGTATTTCCCATTGGGCACCTGGTCAAACACAAAATGCCCTGTTGAATCGGTGTGAATCGACCGGCAATACATGGGCGGCGGCGGATAGATCGCAATCATAACCTGCGGTCTTACGTTGAACAGAACAAGCTTCGCGATAACAGGGAATCCAGCACTGTCAGTAACCTGGCCCGTCACTTTTGCGACGGCAGGTGTCACAGGAGTCAATGCAAAATCGACGCCCGAGGTATCTTTCGTAAGGACAAGTTTGTCGGCCTCAAGTGCGTTGTTCTTTCCTTTGAAGTATTGGAGCAAGAACCCTCGCGCCATCGCCGAAACAACGTAGGGCTCGCCGCTTCGGACGGAAATCTTGTAGAATCCATTGCCGTCTGTTCGGCCTACACCAACTGTTGGACCAAAGTAACCAAAGGTATTGTCTTGGAACGTTCCAACAGGGGCTGAAGGAGAGGATGAACTTGCAGACTTGGGGGCGAACGCGGCAATAACAGTTGCTCCCGGGACAGCCTTTCCCGACCCGTCTCTGACAGTCCCAGCAATTGACAGCGGCACGGGCTTCTGAACTTTATGCATTGTGAAATTGACGGATACCTTGTCTGCATTCGTTACCGCCACAGCCGCCGCACCGTTCATTGTCGGAGAATCGACATACCAGACTTGAGCATACTCTCCATTTACACAGGGCATCGGCATCATCATCCTTGGATCGCACAAGGGTCGTGCCTGGACAAAATAGCTGCCAGAATCAATTCCTGTGATTTGGTATCTGCCCATTGAGTCTGAGACGGCGGTCGCGCCAGAAATGGTGCCCATCATATTGCTTGCTGATGAGAATTTCGGGTATAACGTAACAAGAATGTTCCGCAGGACTGCACCACTGTCATTTCCTATGACTCCGGCCATGGATCCGAGGAACGACACTACCTTGAATTTCAAAATCATGAAACCAACTTTTCCCCGATTTGTATACGCAGCGACTTCGACGGGAAAGTAACCCATTGCGTTTGGTGTCCATTTGATCAGGCCAATGGCGCTGTCGAGCACCATTCCCGAAGGCCCCTTCAGCAGCTTGTACCATACCGGCGAAACGTTGAAGGGCAATGGGATGCGCACCTGATACTGGAGCTCAACTCCAACAACTCCGACTGGCTGGTTTTGAAGGCCTGCGCTTGGATCCATCATTTGGGCATTTGCCACAGAGACATGAGCCAAGGAGAAAAGACAAAGAAATGCTACAACTGCATAGGTTTTCATTCCAGACCTCCAGGTCCAAAGTAATAATGAATTCTTAGACGAAAAGTATCTAAATTCTGAGAGAATGGCAAGATCTGCCCTTCAATCTGACAATGTTCGGGGATGCATGGTTTAATCACTGATTGGCCCAATTTATCGATGCCAAATCACGCTACGTTCATTTGCGTGCGGATTCAAGATAGATGGTTTAAAACAAAGATCCCCTCGTGGCAATGACGGGGGGGATTTTGAGTGGACAGGGGCATCCCGATGGATCTTCGATCATCGGGACTGACGGAGAAGCGCCAGGAGTTCCGAGGCGGGCTTTCCTCTCGTTTGTTCTCCCTTGGTGCCTTGACTCATGAAAGTCACCAAAAACAGAAAGCCCCGCGCTCTTGGGCGTGGGGCTTAAAGTGGACAGGGCCAGAATCGAACTGGCGACACACGGCTTTTCAGGCCGTTGCTCTACCGACTGAGCTACCTGTCCGAGAATTTCCGAACTTAACGAAGTTAAGTTTGTTGAAATTTTCAGGATCCCCGCTGCTTTCCAGCGGGATCCAGATGCTTCGAAACTTGTGCTACTTCACTTAGCTAATCCCGAAGGGATGAAGCTAACTTCCGTGACTTTCGAAAAAAAATTGGTGCGGAAGAACCACCCGCACCGTTTCAAAAATACCGCACTTTTCTTTCAGAGTCAAGAAGACCGACCTCAAGCGGGATTATCCCAGAACGCCGTTTCGCTTCAACACATCTCGGGCAATAACGATTCTCTGGATTTCATTCGTCCCTTCAAAAATCCGATTGATACGCGAGTCGCGATAGAACCTCTCGATCGGCATATCGCGTGAGTAGCCCATGCCACCGTGGATCTGAACCGCCATGTCAGCAATTTTGTCCAGCGATTCCGAGCAAAACAACTTCACGGTCGCTGATTCGCGCGAAACCAGCTTCCCTGCATCGTACGCCGCAGCCGCTCTGTACACCATCGACTCCATGGCATAGATCATGGTCGACATATCTGCCAGCATAAACTGAATGGCCTGGAACTGTGAAATCGGAACATCAAACTGCTTCCGCTCTTTCGCATACTTCGTCGAAAGCTCAAGCAACTCCTTGCAGGAACCAAGACACGCAGCTCCAAGTCCCAACCGCCCTGCGTCCAGCGTTTTCATGGCGACGAGGAATCCGCGCCCATCTTCACCCAGGAGATTCTCTTTCGGTATCCTGACATTGTCGAACGTAATCGCTGCCGTATGACTTCCCCGAATCCCCATTTTCTTTTCCGGCGGTCCGGCGGAAAATCCGGGACTCTTTGTCTCAACAACAAAGCCGGAAATACCTCGCTCCGTCCTTGCAAATACCGCTATAATATCCGCGATGCCACCATTCGTGATCCACAATTTGTCACCGTTGATGACCCACTCATTGCCGTCAAGCACCGCGCGTGTCCGAAGGTTGAATGAATCCGAGCCAGCGAGAGTTTCGGTGAGCGCGAACGCGCCAATGTACTTTCCCTCGGCGAGGGGGACGAGGTATTTCTTCTTGAGAAATTCCGTCCCGCCAAGATAAATCGCGTTGGAACCAATCGACTGGTGGGCACCGATAAACGTCGCCGTGGACATGCAGCCACGCGCAATTTCTTCCTGCATTGCACAGTAACCTACTTCTCCAAATCCACCCCCCCCATATTCGGTTGGAAATGAGGCTCCCAGGAAACCGAGGTCACGTAGTTTCTGGATCAAGGATTCGGGGATCTTTTCCTCTTCGTCAATCTTCGCCGCGATGGGTTTTAGCTCGGCATTGACAAAATCGCGCACCATCTCGCGCAACATCTTCTGCTCTTCGGTAAACTCAAATTCGAACATTGGTCGTTTTCTGCCTGGTTATAATTGTCACTTGGTTTCTTCGCGGCGACACGATTCGCCCAAACCTAACTCTGATCTGCGGGGTTCTTCTGCCCGATGAAGCTTACGACGTCTTCTCCGCCGTCGACGCCGATGACGTTGCCCGAAATCCAAAATGATCGCTCGTCCGCCAGCAATGCAATGGCTTTGGCCACATCTTCCGGCGTCGTCAGACGGCCGCCAGGATTTTTTGCCCTTGCCACATCCAACATCCCGACATTCCCGGGGATCTTGCGAAGCGCCGGAGTATCCGTAACACCCGCCATGATGGCGTTTACCGTGATCCCAAGATGACCAAGCTCAAGCGCCAATTGACGTGTGTGCGATTCCAATGCCGCTTTTGCGGCCGACACTGCACCGTAGTTCGGTATGGAGGAATGTCCGCCTGAACTTGTCATCGAAAAAATTCTCCCCCCCTTTTTCATCAGATTCCGAGCCACCAAACCCTGCACCCAATACACAAGGCTGTTTGCCATCACATCGATCGTCATTTCCATCTGTGCCTGAGTGATGGAGTCTTCAGCTTTCCTGGCAACGAACGGCTTTAGCGTTCCGAAGGCGAGTGAGTGAAGGAGCACTTTGATGGTGGGATGGGATTCCTCTTGAAAACGTTCCTGGATGTCGTCCAGCGTCTCAGCCCTTTTGATCGAGTCGGCGGCGTTGATGTTGAAGAACACAGCCTTGCTTCCGGTGTGTTTGATCTCTTTGATGATTTGTTCAACCGCAGGCATAGAAGCCTGGCGATCAAGGTGCACTCCGAAGATGTTGTATCCGTGCTTGGCAAGCTCAATTGCGGCCGCACCACCGAATCCGCTGGATGCTCCCAGGATCAGTGCCCAATCAGAAGTCTTTGATTTCGACTCTTGTTTCATCGATCACTCCTTCACGCAGTATAAGAATGGCGATAAAGATAGGGAGAAATGAGGGGAATTCCAATTTTCCCTACTCGACAGTCACGCTTTTTGCCAGGTTTCGCGGCTGGTCGACATTGGTCCCGCGAGCGACTGCCATATAGTAGGAGAGGAGCTGAAGTGGGATGATATTGATGATGGGGCCGAAGAAACCGTATGTGCGCGGGACACGGAATACAATTTCAGCCATATGATCGATCTCATGATCGTCGTCGTTGGCTATGGCAATAATCCGACCGCGACGCGCCTTCACCTCCTGGATATTGCTGATCACTTTTTCGTAGATGGCATCCTTGGGGACGATGAAGACCACCGGCATATTCTCGTCAATCAAGGCGATGGGGCCATGTTTCATTTCTGCTGCGGGATATCCTTCTGCGTGAATATAGGAGATTTCCTTGAGTTTGAGCGCCCCCTCCAGTGCGACTGGAAAATTCGAACCCCGCCCCAGATAGAGGAAATTCTTCGAATCCTTGAATTGCTGGGCAAGCTCTTTTATTTTTTCCGCGTTTTCAAGGACGGCCGCAACTTTTTGCGGGATACTGTCCAGTTCCTTTGCCAGCACTCTTCCATCCGCTTCCGACATTCCTTTTGCCCGCGCAATCATCAGGGCGATCAAAGCAAGTACCGTAAGCTGGGAGGTGAATGCTTTTGTTGAGGCAACCCCGATCTCAGGCCCTGCGTGAACATACACCCCCCCTTGGGATTCGCGCGCAATAGTACTTCCCACCACATTGACAATACCGAGCACCGTGGCCCCTTTCGCCTTCGCCTCCCGTAACGCTGCGAGTGTGTCGGCAGTTTCGCCGCTCTGGCTGATCAAGAAGACGACATCATCCTTGGAGAGAATCGGATTGCGATAGCGGAACTCAGAAGCATATTCGACTTCTGTCGGGATCTTCGCGATGTGCTCGAACATGTACTCACCGACAAGCCCGGCATGCCAGGACGTACCGCAGCCGACAATGATGACCCGTTTGGCGCTCAGGAGCTTATCCATCACATTTTGAAGGCCACCCAGCTTCACATCACCCTGTTCCACAAGCAATCGGCCACGCATGGCATTCCGAATCGTCTCCGGCTGTTCGTTGATTTCTTTCATCATGAAGTGTTCGAAACCGCCCCGTTCGATTTCGGACAACTCAAACATGATCTCCTGCACCAATTTCTCCTTCATGGTGCGATCGTGGACATTTCCGGTTCGAAAGCCCTTCGTGGTCAATTCGGCAACTTCTCCGTCCTCGAGATACACGACTTGCCGTGTATGTTCGAGGATTGCCGCTGCATCCGCAGCTACATAATTTGCACCCTCTCCGATACCGAGAATCAACGGACTTCCCATGCGCGCGGCAATCATCTTGTCCGGCTCACGGGAAGAGATGACCACCAGGCCGTACGTTCCCGTGACTTCTTTGAGTGCCAGCCGGACGGCCTCAAACAGATTGGGTGTGTCTGTGTAGATTTCCTCGATCAGGTGCGCAATGACTTCGGTATCCGTGGCGCTGAGGAACCGATGTCCTCCTTTCTCCAGCTTTGTTTTGATGGCACGGTAATTCTCGATAATCCCGTTGTGGACGACGGCGATTTCCCCTTTGCAATCGGCATGCGGGTGGGAGTTGACGTCATTCGGTTCGCCATGAGTTGCCCAGCGGGTGTGCCCCATGCCCAGGTGTGCATGCGGCAACGAGTTTTCTTTCCCGATGCTGGCCTCCAGTCCGTCAACCTTGCCGGCCTTCTTGTGGATGTGCAGTTTCTTATCGCTGATCAGCGCCACGCCGGCAGAATCGTATCCGCGATACTCCATTCGCCGCAAGCCATCCAGCAAGATCGGGAGTGCGCTCTTCGAGCCGATATATCCTACTATTCCACACATATGATATCCTCAGAGGGTTACGAACAAATTCCGATGAGTCCCATCATTCGACCAGATTTCTCCCTGTCCCGACGATACGAGTGGTAGAGCGCGGGATTGCAGATCGTGCAGTCGTCGGAGACTTCGATGTTGTGCCCGGCAAGACCACTTTTGATCAACTGTTGCCTGTTGGCACTCTTGATGTCGAGATAGATCTTGTTTGACCGGTGGGACTTGAATTCCCCTGCGAACTTGTCTGCCACATCCTTCCCTACTTCGTAGCAGCATGATGAAGCAGAGGGGCCGACAAACGCAATAAGGTTCTTAGGGTCGGTGCCATATTCGGAGATCAGTGCATCGATTGTCCGCATGAGTATGCGTTGTTCCGTGCCACGCCATCCGGCATGGACGGCGGCAACAACCCGCCTTTCCGTGTCATACAAGAAAATCGGGGCGCAATCGGCAACGCTGACACCAAGGAACACGTTGGCGACGTCTGTCATCAAGGCATCACAATCCTCGTACGAGCCTCCGGCCGACACACACCGGCTGTTCGCGGTGTGCTGCTGACGCGGAAGCGCAACCTGCTCCGGTGTTGTTCCGATTGATGCAAACAGGCGTCGTCGGTTCTCAATGACATGTTCCCTATCGTCGCCAACATTGAAACTCAGGTTCATCCCATACGGCCCAGAACTGACGCCGGCGGTTCTGGTGCTGATACCGCATTTTACGTTTGGATGTTTGGATAAGAGAGTGGATGTGAGAAGCGAGTGATGGCTCATGCATCAGACAGGAAACGTGATCACGACCGTTGTTCCTCTTTTCTCTTCACTCGCAAGAGCGATAGTCCCGTTGAGGTCTTGAATGATTTTCTGCGCGATTGCCAAACCCAGGCCCGTGCCGTCGGTCTTCGTGGAAAAATTCGGTTCGAACACCCGCGGCAACAGTTGTTGCGGTATGCCGACGCCGGAGTCCTTGATGCGAACGACGCAGGACTTACCGACGCGCGATGTTTCGATTGTCATCACACCCCCCTGGTCCATCGCCTGGACGCCATTGCGGATGATATTGATGAATGCACGTCGCAACTCATCCCTGTCCCCTATCAAGTGGGTGTCAGTATCGTCAAATTTGACTCGAAATTCAATTCTCTCGATATTGCCGAACAGTTCGACGCATTCACGGAGAATCTGCGCGAGATTCATTTTTTCGAATTTTTTCTCCGGCATTCGCGCAAAATTGGAGAATTCGGTTGCAATTCTTGAGAGTGCATCAATCTGGTCAATGACCGTCTGCGTCGTCCGCTCCATGATTGCCGGGAGGTCTTTGGCTTTGTCTTTGAACGCCTGGCGCAGGTGCTGAACGGAGAGTTTCATTGGCGTCAGGGGATTCTTGATCTCGTGCGCAACTTGTTTTGCCATTTCGTTCCATGCCAGTTTACGCTCTGCCAAAGCGAGATTGGCACGACTCGATTTTATTTCTCCCACCATTTGATCAAATGAGCGGACAAGCTCGCCGATTTCGTCGTTCGAATGAGGGGACACACTCACGTCGAGGTTTCCTTTTCCGACCTCACGAGCAGCAGCCGTCAATTCGCGCACCGGGGTTGACAACTGGTGGGCAATGCCCCACCCCACGACCATGATGATGCCGACAATCAGTGCATACACGGCGACATAGTACGCATTTCTGCCCGCCAGTTCGTCCTCGATTTCTCTCTGGCGGGAGGTAGCCGGGACTGAGAGAATGCCCATGAATTGATTCTGAAAGTACAAGGCTTTGTACCCGACGGCATACTGAACGGAACCGACTGTTTCGGACTCGATCAAGAGCTGGCCGCCGGCCAAAACGATTTCCGAAAAGACCCTGCCAGAGAGCCGGGGATCAAGTATCGAAGCTTCGTAGAGCTCGGGCCTGCTGCTCGCTTGAATCTCCGATCGCCTGAAGACAGCGAAGTCCACCCCAAGATCGGACGAGACCGCTTCCGCGAAATCGTTATTGACCCCCTGCAGGAAGTCATCTTCGTCCGCGATAGTATTGAGGATACGCTGCGATATCAAATCGAGCTCTTTGACGAGCGATTTCCGCAGATCCTGGTCCAAACGTTCCGCCGTATAGATTCTATTGTAGTACCCCAGGAGAATCAGGGGGAGGAATCCAAGCGCGAGAAAGGAGACAAGGAGCTTCGCCCGAAACGGCAAAACGAACATTCCTCCCTTCCGGTATGAATCCCAGGCCCGGACGAACATCAGGGCGCAGAGCACCAGCAGCGTGCAGCTCAGGAGCTTGAGGCCATTGAACATCTTCCACTGATAGCCGATCCTTTCCAGTCCAATCTCAACAATTCTTCCATGCGGAGCGCCGTCCGTCACATAGAGCACGTCGTAGGTTTTCCCATTCATCGACTTTTCCGTCCAGAACGATCGGTCGCCCGTTTGCGAGAATTTCCGGGAGACATTGCCGGACAACGTACGGTCCCGGACAGATTCTTCGTCGGTCGTCCCGGTCAGGATACCATCTGAAAAGACGGAAACGCTGGCAGTCCGATACAGATTCTCCACGGCACTTCGATTGGCTGACCGAAGAGCCTCACTTTCCTCTCCTCGAAACAGATTTCGTTCCGATGCCGAAAGAACAAGTGCAACGCTGCCTATCATTTTCCCCTGATCATTGCGTATCGTGCTCCATAACCCATAACTTCTTCCCGATCCTTTGGCGCCGGGACGATCGAGCGTTACAACACGTTCTTCATCGTACTCGAATACCTTCGAGAGGATCTCACGCTGCTCAAATGCGCTCAAGCCAACGGAAAACCGGCTTGCCTCCTTGGCACGGTCATCATACACCACGACTGCGGAATTGTACCCCTCACGGCTTAACAGCGTCTTGGCCCAGAAGGAAAATGCCAGGTTGCCCTGACGGTCATCGGCGAGATTCGTCGACTCGGATTGTTCGGATAAGGAACAGACAATGGAACGAAG
>Ga0315286_10002931_pt1 | contig 15994 bp, 15 predicted proteins | sample YL17G10_0_MG_FD_205038 | JGI IMG/M metagenome (GOLD analysis project Ga0315286, IMG submission 205038) | Sediment microbial communities from Yellowstone Lake, YNP, Wyoming, USA - YL17G10_0 | ecosystem: Environmental > Aquatic > Freshwater > Lake > Sediment | place: USA: Wyoming | collected...
GATCTCGGCGAATACTTGGCTCCAGGCGCGGGCGATTGTCAGAGAAAGATCGGCATCATCCGCCTCGACGTTGAAATCGATGGCGTTTTGGCTGCTGCGGGCCTGGGCGGACAAGATGCTCGCCAGTTCCCCAGCGGAGATCGTGACGTCTTGGGCGCTGAGTGCCTGGCTTGTTTTGGCCAGCGCTTCTGGCGAGGTCGCAAGGCGGGCGAAATCGTCCATGCTGGGCAGGGTCTCGGGTCCGAACAGAGGGGGAAGGGCGGAGAGCGATACCCTGGCGCGGAAGCTGGCGTCCTTGCTGGTAGGCTGGATGAAGAGGGAGACGGCGGCCGCCGCGAGGGCAACGACGAAGGCGAGGGCCACAAACCAGAGGTGCCGTCGCAAGGCCCCCAAGTCTCGCCGCAGCTCGTTCGACGCTCGCACAGGTGAGCCTTTTCTATCTCGCCGCTCTAGGCGGATGGGCAATCGCTAGAGCAATGACGGCTCCGTCCGATTGAAGCAGGTTGGCCATCGGGGCTCAGTGTAATGCCCTCGCGACGGGCCGTCAATATGGATTGGACCCGGATTCGGAGAAGGGCTGCCTCTGCGGCTGGGACACCTCGACAGGGGAAGCGACCTCTGCTATGATCGGTGGGGCTGCGAGACCGGCCCTCTTTTCTACGGCGGCAGCCCAAGCCCGCACCAGTTCACGGGGTGTAGCTCAGCTAGGCTAGAGCGCACGGTTCGGGACCGTGAGGTCGGCAGTTCGAATCTGCCCACCCCGACCATCTCTCCCTTTTTCCCTCCGGCTGCTAGATTTCTTCAAAATAGGGCCCCTCTCTACTTGACTTAAGGTGATTTTTCCGGTATTTCTCCGCTGGTGTACATATAGAGGCACGATCAAGAGAAATTGACATTTTTCTCGGCGGGGGCCTGAGAAACCGCTCAACTTGAGCGCAAAACCGCCGAGCTACATAGGGGGACTGAGGGGGCATGAATTATCAGGCTGGAGAGAGCACCCGCCTAAAGAGGCAGCGAGCGGATCAGGCGATCCAGCTCGCGCTTCAAAGCCGCTGGGAAGAAGCCGCGGCTATCAACCGCTCCATCATAAGCGTGTTCCCTTCGGATGTGGACGCCTACAACCGTTTGGGGAAGGCCCTAATGGAGATGGGGGAGTCTGAGGAGGCGCGCCGGGCCTATGAGAAGACCCTGGCGTTGGAGCCGGGGAACAGCATCGCTCGGAAGAACCTGGAGCGGCTCGACGCCAGAAAGAGCATCGCGGCCGTGCGAGTGGAAAGCCCCAAGAGCATCGATCCGGCGCTGTTCATCGCCCAAACCGGCAGCACCGGCATCGCCAACCTTAAGGCGATTGTACCGGAGACCCTCGCCGGGTTGACTGCGGGTGACACGCTGAATCTGCGCATAGAGGGCCACACTGTCGCCGTGGAGACGGTCGGCGGCGACCAATTGGGCGAGATAGAGCCCAAGCTTGGTCTGCGCTTGGCGCGGCTTATCGAGGGTGGGAACCGGTACGTGGCGGCGGTCGCCAGTCTCTCCAACGGCGGCGTCCGCATCATAATCCGCGAGATATACCAGCATCCCAGCCAGCACGGGAAGCCGTCCTTCCCGGTCAGCGGCGGCGACACCTTCCGGTCGTACGTCAAGGAGCGACTGGTCCGCCACGACTTGGATGAGGAGGAGCCTTCGGAGGAACGGGAGGAGGAGGGAGAGGACTGGGAGCACGAGACGGTGGCAACGGAAGGAGACATCGCCCTTCAAGACTACCAGGAGGCCACCGAGCGAGAGGCTGACGAGGAGGAATTCGAGGAGTAGAGCACCAGGCTCGTCGCCTTCAATTCTTGCGCCATCGGGGCAGAGAACAAACCCTCTGCCCCGATCTTTATCTCCTGTCGGGGAGGCTTAGTCTGACGAGCCTCTTAGATACGGCTGTGATAGAATAGCGCTGGCACAGGAACAGGGATTCTAGATACGGTGGGATGGTGAAAAGATGACGACTGACGCAAGCATAGGCAAGGTGCGCCCGATCAAGATCGAAGACGAAATGCGGGCCTCCTACCTGGACTACGCTATGAGCGTCATCGTCTCCCGCGCTCTCCCCGACGTGCGGGACGGGCTGAAGCCGGTGCAGCGGCGCATCCTCTTCGGCATGTCGGATTTGAACCTCCACCCCAACACCGCCTACAAGAAGAGCGCCCGTATCGTCGGTGAGGTGATGGGGAAGTATCACCCGCACGGCGACAGCCCTGTCTACGAGGCGATGGTGCGGATGGCGCAGGACTTCTCCTTGCGCTATCTGTTCGTCGACGGGCAGGGAAACTTCGGCAGCGTCGACGGTGACCCGCCGGCGGCAATGCGCTACACGGAGGCACGGCTGACAGCGGCGGCGGAAGAGATGCTCGCCGACATAGACCGTGACACGGTCGACTTCGGCCCCAACTTCGACGGTAGCCAGAACGAGCCGCTGGTCTTGCCGTCACGCCTCCCCAATATCCTCGTCAACGGCGCCTATGGCATCGCCGTCGGCATGGCGACGAACATCCCGCCCCACAACTTGGGCGAGGTCTGCGACGCCATCGGCCAGCTCATCGACAAGCCGGACACGACTGTGGACGAACTGGCGCAGATAGTGAAGGGGCCGGATTTTCCTACTGGCGGTCTCATATTCCGCTATGAGCGGGTAAAGAAGGACGGCGTCGAAGCTAGGCAGGACGCTATTCAGGTAGCGTACCGCGATGGCCGCGGCCGCATCATCATGCGCGCCTGCGCTCACATCGAGGAGAGCAGCCGCGGCGGACGGCAGCAGATCGTCGTCACCGAGCTCCCCTACATGACCAACAAGGCCTCCTTAGTCGAGCGTATTGCCGACCTCGCCCGCGCCAAGCGGATCGAAGGGATCAGCGACCTACGCGACGAGTCGGATCGCCACGGAATGAGGATCGTCATCGAGCTTAGCCGGGCCGGTCAGGCGCAGCAGGTCCTGAACCAGCTCTACCGTCACACGGGAATGCAGTCGTCGTTTCCGGTGAACATGCTGGCGTTGGTGGATAGCCAGCCGCGGACGCTCAGCCTGAAGCGGATGCTGGAGCACTACATCGCCTTCCGGCGCGAGGTCATCCGTCGCCGCTCTCAGTTCGACTTGACGAAAGCGAGGGAGCGGGAACATATCCTGCAGGGGCTGCTCATGGCCCTGGAGAACCTCGACGAGGTGATCAAGACGATTCGAGGCGCCCAGTCGGCCGACGACGCAAAAGACAAACTGATGAAGCCGCCCTTCAAGATGAGCGACCGCCAGGCGCAGGCGGTGCTGGACATGCAACTGCGACGGCTGGCCCGCCTGGAGCGTCAGAAGATCGAGGAGGAGTTTGCGGCGATAATCCAGCAGATTGCCTACCTCGAAGACCTGCTCGCTAACCCCCGCAAGATCGACTACCTCGTCAGGGAAGACGCCCAGGACGTTAAGAAGAAATACGGTGACTCCCGCCGCACCCAGATAGTCGACCAGGAGATCGAGGAGTTCTCTGAGGAAGACCTCATACCGCACCAGGAGATCGTGGTCACCCTCAGCAACCGCGGCTACATCAAGCGTCTGCCCCTTGAGACGTACCGGCTGCAGCGTCGCGGTGGCAAGGGGATCACCGGCATGGTGACGCGTGAGGCCGACGCCGTCTCCCGTCTGCTCGTCGCCGACACCCATGACAACCTCCTTTTCTTCACCGAGCGCGGTCGCGTCTTCCAGCTCATGGCCTGGGAAGTCCCCGATGCCAAGCGCCAGGCGAAGGGGATACCTTTGGTCAACCTCATCGACCTCGATCAGGGCGAGTCGGTTACGGCTATGATGGGCGTCCGTGGTTTCGACAAGGACTTCCTCGTGCTGGCGACGGCGAGAGGAGAGGTCAAGAAGACTGCCCTCTCGGAGTTTGAGTCGGTGCGACGGGACGGCAAGAAGGCCATGGACCTGGAGCCTTCCGATGAGTTCGTCACTGCCAAGCAGGCGCATGAGGACGACGAGGTCGTCGTTGTGACAAGCGAAGGCAGGGCGGTGCGCTTCTCCGTCAAAGAGCTGCGTCCCGCTTCCCGCAGCAGCGGCGGTGTCCGGGGAGTGTCCCTCGGTAAGAAGGACCGGCTGGTGAGCATGGAGGTCGTCACGGCCGGAACGCAGTTGCTGTCAGTGACGGCCAACGGGTTTGGCAAGAGGACGCCATTCGAGTACTATCCTCGCCACCACCGTGGCGGCTCGGGGGTGGTGAGCCACCAGGTGACGCCGAAGACAGGGCCGGTGGTCGTGGCGCGCACCGTGAACGATATGCAGGAGCTGATGATCATCTCGCGGGGCGGCATCATACTGCGCACCCGCATCGACAGCATCCGTATGGCCGGTCGCGCCAGCCAGGGCGTCACTCTGATGGACGTCGGGCCCGGCGAGTCGGTCGCCTCGATTTCTTGCATCGACGTGGGCCAGGTGCCCCAGAAGGCCAGCCAGCGCGGCGGCAAGAAGGGGACGTCTCCAGAAGACGACAACGGCTCCGAGGCCGCCCCAGCAAAGGCCCACCCCAAGAAGACGGCGCCCAAGGGTAAGAGCAAGCCGCCGACAGGCAAAGGGCGCAGTCCCGCGTCCTAGCACCGTTCTCCCAGAGGTAATCTAAGCCTTTCTCTGCTTGTATTCTGACTGCAGGGCGGCTATTCTAACCTCATAGCGCATCAAACGGGGCTACATTCCGCGTGGGTGATGGGGAGACTGGCTATGCCCGATGCTGAGGGCTCTTTCCGCGAGTTCGAACGGTTTCACGAGCAGATGGAGCAGATGTGGAAGAGGCTCACCGGCGGCCTTCCCGGCCGGCCCGGCTTCTGCTTGCCGGTCTTGGAACCACCCACCGATATATTTGAGACGGACGATCAGGTCGTCGTGGTGGCGGAGATAGCTGGGATTGAGGAGGAGGAGGTGGAGATCGAGGTGGAGGGCGACCGCCTGGCCTTCCGGGGCGAGAAAAGCGACCGTAAGGCGGACCCCCATCAGCGCCATGCCCAGATCGAGATATGCTACGGCCTTTTCGAGCGGGTACTCGCGCTGCCGGCGCCGGTAGACCCCGATAAAGCCGAAGTCTCTTACGCAGATGGTTTTCTCCGCATCGCGCTGCCCAAGCTGGCACGCCGTCGTTCCCACCACGTACGGGTTACCGTGCGCCACCCCAGCGAGTAGTCATCCCGCGGAAAGAAGAGAATGCAGGACAAAGGCGAGGATCGGAAGACGGAAGAGGGCGCGCTGGCCACGGCACAGATGCCGGTAAAGGCGCCTGAGGTACTGCCCGCGATCGCCAGCGGGGCCATGGTGCTCTTCCCCGGCCTAATGTTGCCCCTCGCTTCGGCGGAAGCGGCGATAGTGCAGGCGATTGTCGAGGCGGCGGCAAGTCCCAGCAAGATGCTCGCCCTGTTCGCGCAGAAGCATGGGACGGATGGCCAGCATGCCGGCGAGACCTATTCCATAGGCACGGCGGCCAGCATCGTCCGCATGGTGCGCGACCCCAGCGGCGCTGTCCAGGCGATAATCCAGGGCGTCGTCCGCGTCCGGCTTCTCTCGCTGGAGCAAGAAGAGCCTTCTCTGCGCGCGCGCGTCGAGAGTCTCCATGACCGCGTCCAGGACGGCATTGAACTGGAGGCCCTGACGCGTACCGCTCTTTCTCAATTCCAGAAGGTGGTCAGCTTGAGCGACGGTCTTCCCGATGAGTTGGGGATGGCTGCTGCAGAGATAACGGCTCCCGGCACACTCGCCGACCTCATAGCCGCCCATTTGAACATCAAGGCGGAGGAGCGACAGGCGGCGCTGGAGGAACTCGACGTCGTCCAGCGGCTGCGGCTGGTCACCGGCTATCTGCATCGCGAGCTGGAAGTCCTGCAGGTGGAGAAGGACATCCAGTCGCAGGTGCGGGGCGAGATGGAGAAGAACCAGCGGCAGTTTATCCTCCGCGAGCAGTTGAAGGCGATCCAGCGGGAACTCGGCGAATCTGAGTTGAGCCCGGAGCTGGATGATCTGCGCCAGAAGGTGGAAGACGCGCACATGCCTCAGGAGGCGCGGCGAGAGGCCGATCGCGAGCTGGAACGCCTCGGAACAATGCCGCAAGCAGCCGCTGAGTACCAGGTCTCGCGTACCTATCTGGAGTGGCTGGTCAGCCTCCCTTGGGACAAGCACACGGAGGACAACCTGGACATCGCCCGCGCCGAGGAGACCCTCAACGCCGATCACTACGGCCTCGATAAGGTGAAGCGCCGGATACTCGACTTCTTGGCGGTGCGCAAGCTCAAGAGCGACAGCCGGGGGCCCATCCTCTGCTTCGTAGGCCCGCCGGGCACGGGTAAGACCTCGCTGGGACAATCGATAGCGCGGGCGCTGGGGCGGAAGTTCGTGCGCATGTCGCTGGGCGGCATCCGGGACGAGGCGGAAATACGGGGACATCGCCGCACCTACGTCGGCGCCCTGCCCGGGCGGATCGTTCAGGAGATACGGCGCGCCGAGTCCAACAACCCTCTGTTTATGCTCGACGAGGTGGACAAGCTGGGGATCGACTTCCGTGGCGACCCCGCTTCGGCGCTGCTGGAGGTGCTCGACCCCGAGCAGAACCACACCTTCGTCGACCACTACCTCGACGTTGCCTTCGACCTCTCGCGGGTCATGTTCATAACGACCGCTAACCTGATGGACCCCATACCGGCGCCGCTTCTCGACCGGATGGAGATCATAGAGCTGCCCGGCTACACGGAGCACGAGAAGCTGGAGATAGCGAAGCGTTATCTCTTCCCCCGGCAGCGAGAAGCCAACGGGCTGGGGAATAGGATGGTCTCCATCACGGACGATGCGCTTTTGGACGTCATTCGGAGCTACACGCGGGAGGCCGGCGTCCGCAACCTGGAACGGGAGATCGGCACCATCTGCCGGAGCGTGGCCCGCGAGGTGGTGCGCGGCTCGACAAAGAAGGTTAAGGTCACAGCCGCTGGCCTGCCGAAGTTCCTCGGGCCGCGGCGCGTCCACTGGGAGCTGGCCGGCGAGAAGGACGAGGTCGGTGTCGCCACAGCGATGGCGGCGACGGCGGTCGGCGGCGACATCCTTTACGTGGAGGCGATGTGCGTGCCGGGAAAGGGTCGGCTGACCCTGACCGGCAAGCTGGGCGACGTCATGCAGGAATCGGCCCAAGCCGCCGTCACCTATGCCCGCAGCCGCGCCGATGAGTTGGGAATCAAGGCGGGCGCCTTCGATAGCTGCGACATGCACATCCACATTCCCGCCGGTGCCATCCCCAAGGATGGGCCATCGGCGGGAGTGACGATGGCAACGGCGCTGGTTTCGGCGCTCACCCGGCGGCCGGTGCGCAAAGACACGGCGATGACGGGCGAGATCACTCTGAGAGGGAAGGTCCTTCCCGTCGGGGCGATCCGGGACAAGGTGCTGGCCGCCCACCGCGCTGGCATCAAGCGTATCATCCTCCCCAAAGAGAACGAACCTGACCTGGAAGAGCTCGCTGCCGATGTCCGGCAAGAGATCCAGTTCATTCTGGCGGAGCACGTAGATGAGGTCCTCAACGCTGCTCTCCACCGCGAGAAGGTGGAGGAGGGGAGCAAGCTGGCCAAGGAGAACAAGAGAGTGCCGGTCTCACGAAGAGGAAAGGAGAATCGTCGCTGATGTTAGAGACAAGGATCACCAAGCTGTTTGGGATCAAGTACCCGATCATTTGCGGTGGTATGTTCTGGGTGGGCCGGGCGGAGCTGATCGCGGCGCTCGCCAACGCCGGCGGGCTGGGCTTCCTGACGGCCGCCACCTACCCGACGATTGACGAATTGAAAGACGACATCCACAAGGCACGCGACCTCACGGACCAGCCGATCGGTCTCAACATCAATCTCTTTGCCTCAGTCCGCGCCCAGCCGATCGAGAAGTGGGTGGAGGTCACGATTGAGGAGAAGATCCCGGTCGTCGAGACATCAGGCAGCAGCCCGGCGGCGGTGGTCGAGGCCCTGCACGCGGGCGGCGTCAAGATCATGCACAAGGTCCCCGGCGTCCGCTACGCCCGCAGTGCCGAACGCCTGGGCGTTGATGCTGTGTGCGTCGTTGGGCACGAGGCCGGCGGCCACCCGGGCATGGACGAGGTGGGAACGCTGGTGATGGTTCCGGCAGCGGCGGATGCGGTCAAGATACCTTTGGTGGCTGGTGGTGGCTTCGCCGACGGCCGTGGCCTGATGGCGGCCCTGGCCCTGGGCGCTGATGCGGTGCTGATGGGCACCCGCTTCATGGCGACGAAGGAATGCCGCGGCCACTCGGCCTTCAAGGAGTGGATGGTCCATGCCGCAGAGACGGACACCGTCTACTGCATGAAGTCGATCAACAACCCTTCGCGGCTGGCCAAGAATGCGCCGGTCGAGAAGGTGATAGAGATGGAGAAGCGGGGCGCCACCCTCGAGGAGATGCTGCCGGTGATCATGAGGCAGGGGCCGGACGTGGTCGATACCGGACTCATGGATGACGGGCTGGTTAGCATGGGCCAGAGCGTCGGCCTCGTGCGCGACGTGCCGACGGTGAAGGAGCTGGTCGACCGGATAATGGAGGAAGCGCTGGCCGCCAAAGAGCGCCTGGACAAGCTCGTCAGGTAGCTATTGCCCGTAGGTCAGCCTCTCGGCGAGCCACACCGGCAGCCCAGCCATTCGCATCTTCTCTTGTGTGGCGGCGATATCATACTCTACGCGATGCAGGGTGAGCGTCCGCGCATCTGTATCATAGAGGACGTAGGCGGCGCGAGGGTCGCCGTCGCGCGGCTGGCCGACGCCGCCCGGATTGATGATCAGGCGCGTCTCCCCCAACCCCAATCGTTCACCGTCCTCCCACGCTTCCATTCTGATGTGCCCTCTATCGTCCTCTCTTGCCCGTAGGGGGGCATGGGAGTGCCCGACGATGCTGTGGGGCGTCTCCATTAGCCGGAACTGCTCCCGCGCCGCCTCGAGGGACAGCAAGTACTCCCAGACCGGCGCCCGCAGCGTGCCGTGCACCAGCGTGAACTCCCCTTCCTTTGCGACCTCGGGCAGATCCTCTAGATACTGCCGTTCCTCGCCTGTAAGCTGCTCCGCTGTCCAAGCTGCCGCGCGGGCGGCGGCGAAGTTGAACTCCGCGGTGCTGACCTTGCGGATGGCTGCCAGATCGTGGTTGCCGGCGACGGCCAGGTGCGGGTAGCGGCGCAGGAGGGCGATGCAGGCGCCCGGGTCGGGGCCGTAGCCGACGATATCGCCGGGGCACCAGAGGCGGTCGAGAGGGCCCGTTTGCTCAGCGTGCTGGAGCGCCGCTTGGAAGGCCGCGAGGTTGGCGTGGATGTCGGCGACGATAGCGATACGCATGGCCCTCGTCCAACGACCAGCGAGTATAGCTCTTCGCTGCTGCCCATTCTACTATACCGGCTCGGCGCCGCTTTGGTTGAGGGTGAGGGAAGCCTGAAGGTATAATCGGGGCGTGAAGATATCAGAGTTGGGTGAGTTCGAGCTTATCGCCCGCATCAGGCAGGAGCTGGGTGCGCAGGAGAAGGCGACCGCGGCATTGGCCCGCCACTCCCGCCTGCTGATCGGCATCGGCGACGACGCGGCCGTCTGGCAGAGCACTGGCGCTGCTCAGATCGCCACCACCGATACGCTCGTCGCCGGCGTCCACTTTCCCACTGCGGATGTCGCCTGGAGCGACCTGGGCTGGAAGGCCCTCGCCGTCAACGTGAGCGATGTCGCCGCGATGGGCGGCATCCCTGAATACGCGCTCGTTACGCTTGCCCTACCCAGTAACTTCCTGGTCGAAGACGTCGTCACCTTCTACAAGGGCATGGCGGCGATGGGTCGCGAGTACGGCGTCGTTATCGCCGGCGGCGACATGGTGCGCGCTGCCCAGCCGGTTATCACGGTGACCCTTTGGGGTCGGGCAACCGAGAGCACGCGCGGCGAGCCCGTTTTCTTAACCCGCAGCGGGGCGCAGGCGGGCGACGTCATAGCCGTATCGGGTTGGCTGGGCAATGCGGCAGGCGGGCTGCGACTCATTACCGAAAGTCACCCTGCGTCGCGGACAGCGTCAGACTACCTGCGACGGGCCCATCTGCGACCGCGGCCGCAGGTAGAGCTGGGACGTGGCCTGGTGCGGGCGGGTATCCGCTGTGCGATTGACGTGAGCGATGGGCTGGGCCGGGACTTGCGCCACATCTGCGAGGAGTCGCATCTCGGGGCCGTTGTGCACCTGGAGAGGCTGCCGGTCGGCGATCACCTTCGGCGGACGTTTGGCGGCGAGGCGGTGACGCTGGCGGTGAGCGGCGGCGAGGACTACGAACTGCTGTTCACGGGGCCGGTCAAGCTGATCGACCGGGTGCGGGCGCGTTTCACGCAGCCCATAACGGTGATCGGCGAGATGGTGGAGGATCCGGAGGGACGCGTCCGTTTCCTCGACGACGCTGGTCAAGAGATGACCTTCGAGAGCGGAGGCTGGGACCACTTCGCCGCAGGGGGCTGTTCCTAGATGGCCGCCCTCGCGCTTACCAGCAACAGCCCGGCGGAAACGCGCCGCCTCGGCGAGCGGCTAGCGCGACGCCTGCGCCCCGGTGACGTGCTGCTCCTTCAGGGCGACCTGGGCGCCGGCAAGACCTGTCTGGCCCAGGGCATCGGCAAGGGGATGGGTATCGACGCGACGATAAAGAGCTCGGCGTTTGTCCTCCTCAACGAGTACGAGGGCCGTCTGAAGATGTACCTGTCCGACCTCTATCGCCTGAGCGACCCTCTGGAAGTCGCCGATCTGGCGCTGGAGGAGGTCGCTGCCGACGGCGTCCTCGTCGTCGAGTGGCCGGACCGCGCCTGGGAGGAGATGCCGCGTGAGCGCCTTCTGGTGCGCCTGGAGTGGGTTGGCGAGCGGTCGCGCAAGGTCAGCCTGGAGCCGCAAGGCGCCCGCTACCAGGAGCTGGTCGAGGCGCTGATGGTTCCGGCGCGCAGGGGGCGGTGAAGCGTGGAGCTATCTATCGACACGGCGAGCGATTGGGCGTCGGTCGCGCTCTCTCAGGAGGGATGCCTGAAGGGGGAAGTGACCTGGCGCTGCTATCGCGAGCACTCCACGCAACTCATGCCGATGGTGGAGACGCTGCTGTCGCGGCTGCGCGTCGACAAGAGCGAGTTGGCGGCGGTGTTCGTCTGCACCGGCCCCGGCAGCTACGCTGCTCTTCGTGTGGGCGTGAGCACGGCCAAGGGGCTGGCCTTCGCTCTCGGTGTCCCTATCGTGGGCGTAGGGCGGCTGGAGATCGAGGCTTATCAGCACGCGGCCTGCGGGACGCCGGTCTGCGCTCTCCACCGGGCGGGACGTGGCGAGGTCGCCTGGGCTGTCTATCGGGGGCCAAAGGCGGAGTGGCGAGAGATCGCCGCGCCGCGGATGTCGACGCCGCAAGAGATGATGGCCCATATTCCGAAGAGGACGCTTTTCTGCGGTGAGGAAGACGATAGACTGGATGAGATGCTTGCCGAAGCGGGCATTTCGGTCGCGCCTTCGCGGCGCCGGGCCGACTACCTGGCGGAGCTGAGCTGGCGGCGGCTGGCGGCGGGACAGGCCGATGATGTGCGCGCGCTGGCGCCGCTGTACCTGCGAGAGCCGGCCATCGGGCCGCAGAAGCAAGCTGACTGAGTACAGTCAGCGGGAGTACGAGAAGAGTGCAGATGGATGAGAAGTTCCCGTGGATAGATGCCTTGTACTTGTTGTTCATCCCTTTCTGGATCGTCTTTGCAGTGGACAGTTTCCTTGAGGGGCAATGGGCGCTTGGTGTGTTGCGGATCTTCCTTTCGCTCTTTTTTGCGCTGATGCTTGTGCAGCGACATGCCGAGACCCTGAGAGTGTCCGGTTTGAGATCGCGCTTCCGTCCATCTACAGGGCTGGAGATTGTATTCAGCTCGGCTGTCATAGTGGTTACTGGAATCTTGTTTGCCTTTGCCCTTGAATGGCCCCTGAGCGTGGTGCCCCTCGTCTTGTTAGGCGCGCTTGAGGTAGGGTACTTGGTGTCAGTTGTCAGGAGGAGACGCTCGTCAGGCGGTGCTGAGGGGTGACGCGGGCCGCTGGCGCCGCTGTACCTGCGGGAGCCGGCCATCGGCCCGCAGAAGCAAGCTGACTGAGGACAGTCGGCGAGAATATGAGGGAAGCGCAGATGGACGAGGAGTTCTCTGGGAAAGACATTGCTGACTTGTTGATCGCCCTCTGCGGCCTCGGCCTTGCTGTTGTCAATTCTCTTGAGGAGCGATGGGCGCTTGTCGTAATCTGGTTCCTTTATTCCGTCACGTTTGGACTGACGCTCGTGTGGCGACATGCCGAGGCTCTGGGAGTGTCCCGTTTGAGATCGCGCCTCCAGTTTTCTACGCGACAGGAGATTGTGTTCAACTCGGCTGGCATCGTAGTTTCAGGGGTCTTGTTGGTGTTTACTTTTGAATTGGAATGGCCCGCCATCTTGTTCGTCCTCATCGGACTCGGCGTGGTTGAGGGATGTTACTTGGTGTCGGTTTTCATGAGAAGACGCTTGTCAGGCGGTGCTGAGGGGTGACGCGGGCCGCTGGCGCCGCTGTACCTGCGGGAGCCGGCCATCGGGCCGCAGAAGCCGCCCGGATAGAAGACGAGACAACAAATGGAGCGGGCCGTGCCCGCCGTGAAGGAGTTATCGCAGATATGTTGGAGAAGACGCTCGTACTCGTCAAGCCCGACGCCATGCAGCGGGGACTCGCCAGCGAGGTCCTGGGTCGCCTGGAGCGGCGCGGCCTCAAGATCGTCGCTATGCGGCTCGTCCACATCGATGAGGCGCTGGCCCGCCGGCACTACGCCGAGCACGCCGGCAAGCCGTTCCTGGAGGGGCTCGTCGGCTTCATTACCTCCTCCCCTGTCATAGCGGCCGTATTCGAGGGAGAGAATGCCATCGCCCTGGTGCGCCAGACGATGGGCGTCACCGACCCGGCGAAGTCGCTGCCCGGCACCATCAGGGGTGACCTGGGCGTGAACCTGGGGCGCAACCTGATTCACGGCTCCGACGGCCCCGAGTCGGCAAAGCGCGAGATCGCCCTCTTCTTCGATGAGAAGGATATCTTGAGCTACGAGCGCAGTCTCGACGGGTGGATCAAAGAGGGGTAAGGGCTACTGAAAGCGCACCACCGACACGCCCCGGCTCCACAGCTCCTCGATCTTGTAGTAGGCGCGGGTCGGCGGGTCGAACAGGTGGACGATGACATCCCCCATGTCCAGCAGCACCCAGCCGGAGTCGGGGTTGCCCTCACGATGAGTGGATAGATTGACCTCGCGGCCGAGTTCGTCGTCCAGCGTGTCGAGGAGGGCTTTCAGTTGACGGGGGTTGGTCGCCGAGGCAATGACAAAATAGTCTGCGAAGCTGGCTACTTGCCCGATGTCAAGTAGTATAATATCCTCTGCCTGCTTATCCGAGAGAAGCTCGACTACCTTTTGCGCTAGTTCGCTTGCTTCCAGACTGCTGCCTCCCCTAAGAGCGGTATCGATATTATAGCACGAGGCGGCGGCGTGTCGAAGACGGTTCGGTCGTCTGGAGAGAGATGAAAGACAAGAAGCGTGTTGTCGTGGCGATGAGCGGCGGCGTCGACTCGTCTGTGGCCGCTGCCCTCTTGCTGCGCCAGGGCTACGATGTCACCGGTGTCACGATGCGCCTCTGGAGCGATGAGGCCACTGCCTTCAATCCCAAGGGCTGCTGCGTCCTCGGTGCCGATGACGCCCGCGCCGTGTGCGAAAGGCTAGGCATACCCCACCACGTGGTCAACTTCGAGCCGGAGTTCGCCGAGGAGGTCGTGGACTACTTCTGCTGCGAGTACGCGCGCGGCCGTACCCCTAATCCCTGTCTCGCCTGCAATGACCGGCTGAAGTTCAAACATCTGCTAACCCGCGCCCTCGCTATGGGCGCCGACTACCTGGCGACGGGGCACTACGCCCGCATCCGCCGCGTCGACGGCGAGTACCAACTCCTTCGCGCCGTGGACGACGACAAGGACCAGTCCTACGTCTTGTATACTGTAGGGCAGGAGGAGCTTCCTCACTTGCTCTTCCCGGTGGGAGAGTATCGCAAGACGGAGGTGCGGCGTCTGGCGGCGGAGAGCGGCCTGCCCGTCGCCGACAAGCCGGACAGTGTCGAGGTCTGCTTCATACCCGACGACGACTATCGCTCCTTCATCGCCGAACGTATCGGCCAGGAGCCGGGCGACATCGTGGACGTCGCCGGGCGGGTAGTAGGACGCCACCAGGGTGTCAGTGCCTACACCATCGGCCAGCGTCACGGTCTGGGGGTTGCCCTGGGGGAGAAGCGTTACGTCGCGGCGATCGATACGTTACAGAATGTGATAACCATCGGCGGCGAAGACGATCTGCTGTCGGGTCGGCTGCGGGCGGAGGATGTCTGCTGGGTAAGCGGCAAGCCTCCTCACGGCGAGGTGGCTGCGGAAGCGAAGATACGCTACCGTACACCGGCGGCGGCGGCCGTCGTGAAGCCGCTGGACGGCGGCGCCGAGGTCCGCTTTCGCAATCCGCAGCGGGCGGTAACTCCCGGCCAGGCGGTCGTCTTTTACGAGGGCGAGCGCGTCCTCGGCGGTGGTATCATAGCGACAGCGGGTATTTGAATCTCGGGCGAGAACGGCGGCCTACGTTATCCTAGGAGGTAGTGGCATATGGACTTGCAGGACTTGCGTGACCTGATAATTGTCATCTTCGGCATCATGGGCATCTTCGTCTTGCTCGTGACCCTGATCGTCGTCCTGGTGGTCGGCTTGGCGGCGCGCGGCCTCATTGGGCTGTTGAACGGTGTAGTGCGCACCCAGCTCTCCCCTACTTTGGACTCCGCTAAGCAGACGATGAATGAAATCCGGGGCACGACGGCCTTCATCACCGATACCGCTGTCAGCCCGATAATCCGTGTCTACGCCTTCGTCGGCGGCGTGAAGAGGGGGCTGGCGTCTCTAGCCGGCCTCACGCCCAAACGACGGCGGAAGAGCTCCTAGAGCAGCGCGGATAGTTAGAGAGGCGAATTGTATGGGGCGCAAAGACAAGCAGGATGTAATGGGACCCGCCGAAGAGACGGCGTCGGAGCAGGTCAAGGCTGAAGATACGCCGGCTGAGCCTCGACAAAGAGGAGCACCGCTGGGCGCGATGGAAGGGATGCCGGGAGCGCAAATCATAGCCCGCGTGGGAGCCGTGCTGCTGTCGATAAGAGAGCGTGTTCGCGACGCCATCGCGGACGGCCGTGACGGCGCGGCGGAGAGTGAGGCGGAGGCGCGTCTCCGCTTCGAGGTCATGACGCGCCGCCGCCGTCCCAAGAAAAACGCGTAGTCACTTCGCCATCGGGAGACTAAGGAAAGACAGGCCTCCTTCTGTTGGTGCCCTGTCTGTTTGTTTGACCGGCGGCGTCCGTCCAGAGATATTCGAACCGACCGGGCTAGACACATAGAACCCGTTGTTCCCTTTGTCTATTCTCGTTCGTATGCCCGCTTCAATTCCTCTATGTCAATCTTCTTCATTTGGAGGAATGCCTTCATGACTCTGTTTGATCTCTCGGCATCCTTGTCTAGCATCATCTCATCTAAGACAGCGGGAACGATTTGCCATGATACGCTGTACTTGTCCTTAAGCCAGCCGCATTGCTCGGCCCTTGGGTCTGAAGAGAGCTTTTCCCAGTAGTAGTCAATTTCTTCTTGTGTCTCGCAGTACACCATGAACGATATCGCCTCATTGAAAGTGAAGTTGTGAACACGTGCGCTGTCCATGGCCGCAAACTCTTGGCCTTCAAGCGTGAAAGTGACGTGCTTTATTGTTCCTTCTTTGTCGGGTTCTTCACCCTTGCCGTAGCGCAGGATGTCGCCAACCTTTGCATTGTGTAACACCGATGCGTAGAAATTGATCGCCTCTTCTGCCTTCCCGCACACGTTGCCGACAAACATAAGCGTTGGGGTACTCTTCTGTTTTATCTCG
>Ga0315286_10002934_pt1 | contig 15989 bp, 13 predicted proteins | sample YL17G10_0_MG_FD_205038 | JGI IMG/M metagenome (GOLD analysis project Ga0315286, IMG submission 205038) | Sediment microbial communities from Yellowstone Lake, YNP, Wyoming, USA - YL17G10_0 | ecosystem: Environmental > Aquatic > Freshwater > Lake > Sediment | place: USA: Wyoming | collected...
TGCCCGCGGCCGCGTCCAACGTCTCGGCCCTGCCCGAGGTCGGGGGCGACGCGGCCCTCTATTTCCGGCCCGAAGACCCCGAGGACATCGCCGCCCAAATCATCCGCCTTCTGTCGGACGAGGATCTCCGGACCGCCCTGAGCGCCCGCGGGCGAGAACGGGCGCGCGCGTTCACCTGGGAAAAAACGGCCGCGGAGACGCTGGCCTTTTACGGAACGGTTCTCGGACGGCGATGAAAACCATCCTGTTCGTCTCCCATTCCGCCGAACTCAACGGCGCGGAGCTCTGGCTCCTCGAAACCCTGCGGGGGCTCGACCGGACGAAATATGCGCCCCGGCTCATCGTCCCCCGCCCGGGCCCGCTCGCCGACGCCTGCCGGAGCCTCGGCCTCGAAGTCCGCGTCATTTCGATGAAATGGTCGATCACCGAGAAAAGCCGGGTCTGGCGCCAGCCGTTCGCCGGCCTGTGGAACATCGTGAGCGTCAAGCGGCTCGCCCGGCTCATAAGCCGGGACCGCGTCGACCTCGTGTTCACGAATTCGGCGGCCGTCTTCAGCGGGGCCAAAACCGCCCGGCGCATGGGCATCCCCCACATCTGGGCTGTCCACGAAGTCCTGGGCGGCGACGCGCCCTTCCTGCATTCCCTGGCCGGCCCGCGGGCTCTGGCCCGGTTCATCCTCGCGAGCTCGGTCCGGGTCATCGTCAATTCGAAGCTGACCGCAACGGCCTTCCCGGATTCCGAGAAAATCGTCTTCGTTCCCAACGGACTGGAGGTCCGGGCCTGCGACGCCAGGCGCCGGGAAGCGATCCGAGGGGAACTTGGGCTCGAGCCCGGGGATTTTGCCGTGGGAATCGTGGGCAAGCTCTACGAGGGCAAGGGACAGAGGGAAACCGTTCAGGCGGCTTCCCTCCTCGCCCCCCGGTATCCCCGCTTCAAGCTCTTCGTCGTCGGCGACGTGAGGGACGAAGCCTATGCCCGGAGCCTGCGGGAGATCGTGAAGACGAACGGCCTCGAGCGGCAAGTCCGATTTTTGGGCTACCGGCCCGACCTGGCCGATTTGCTGATGCGTCTGAACGTCCTCGTCGTCGCTTCGACCGTCGAATCGTTCGGCCGGGCGGCGCTCGAGGGCATGGCCGCCGGTGTGCCGGTGCTGGCCCTGCGCGCCGGCGGGCTGGCGGAAATCGTCCGTCCCGGAGAGAACGGGTTCCTCCTGGATTCGCGCCGGCCGGAGGACATCGCCCGCGGGATCGAGGCGATTCTCCTCGACCCGGCGGGCGCCGCGGTTCTGGTCGAGGGTGGATACCGGACCGTCCGCGAGGAATATTCGCTGGAACGACAGCGCCGGGAGACGGGCCGCGTGCTGGCCGACGTGCTGGGGACGGCGTAAGCCATGGACTTGTCGACCGTCTCGATCGTCCTGGTCAACCATAGCGACCGAAGGCGCTTGCTCGAATGCCTCGCTTCGGTCCGGCGCGACCCCGGCGCGGCGGCCTGCGAAATCCTGGTCGTCGACAACGCCTCGACCGACGGCAGCTCCGAAGCCGTCCGCGCCGCATTCCCCGATATCCGCGTGATCGTGAATCCCGACAACGCCGGATTTTCCAAAGCCAACAACCGGGGTGTCGCCCAAAGCCGGGGCGCCTTCGTCCTCTTTCTCAACACGGATACGATCGTCCCGCCCGGAGCGATCGCGGCCCTCCTCGAGAGGCTGCGATCCGACCCGGCCGTCGGAGCGGTCGGTCCGGCCCTCGTCCATGGGCCCGGCGACTTCCAGGTGTCCTTTGGGAACCGGGTGGGCTTCGCCGCCCAGGCCTTCCAGAAATTCGTTCTGAATCCCCGCCACAAGCGCGCCCTCCGGACAAGCCGGCCGGAGCGCGAGGTCGGCTGGCTGAGCGCCGCCTGCCTCCTCTGCCGGCGCGAAGCGTTCGAGCGGGCCGGCGGATTCGACGAACGGTTCTTCCTTTACTTCGAGGACATCGACCTCTGCTTCCGGATCCGGAAGGCGGGCTGGAAGCTCGTGTTCATTCCCGCCGTCGAGGTCGGGCACGAGGGCGGAGCGACGACATCCGCCTCCCCGTCGATCCGGGCGGCAAGTCGGTTCGAGTACCGGCGGAGCCAGATCCTTTTCTATGCGAAGCACGGCTCGCGGATTTCGCGGCGGCTCCTGCGGGCGTCCCTGCGGCTGAACGTCGCGGTCCTCGGCGCGCGCGGGGCGTTCCGGGGCGAAGCCGGAGGGGTCCTGAAAGCCCGTTACCGGTCGCTCCTGAAAGGGGAGATGGAATCGTGATGCGCAAGCTTCGGGTTCTCGAGATGATCGACAAGCCGTTCCTCGGCGGCGGCCAGATGCACCTCCTCGCGCTCGCCGGTGGTTTGGACAAGGTCCGGTTCGACGTTGCGGTTGCTTCAATGCCGGGGGGGGCCCTCGAAACCGAGGCGGCGAAGGCCGGCCTGCTTTTTTGGCCGGTCCCGCTCCGGAAGCGCCTTTCCGGGGAAAGCATCCGTGAAATCGCGCGGCTCCTCCGAGCGAACGAGATTGACATCCTCCATACCCACGGCGGTGTCGCCGGCCTGTTCGGCCGCCGGGCGGCCGCAAGGGCCGGGACGTCCGTTGTGGTCCACACCCTCCACGGCATTCACTATCTCCACTATCGGAACCCCGTCCTGAAATATCTTCTCGTCCTGGACGAGCGCCGGCTCGCCCGGCGGACCGACGCCGTGATCTTCGTCTCCGAAGCGGATTTCGACCGGGGCGAGCGGTGGCGCCTCGTCCCGAGATCAAGGATGAGGCTCATCCGGAACGGCGTCCCGCCGGATCCCGGGGCCGACCTGGAAATCCTGCGGCGGCGGGATGAGCTTCGGGCCGCCCTCAAGCTCGCGCCGCCGGTCGTGGGCGCGGTTTCGCGCCTCCACCGCCAGAAGGGCGTCATCCATTTTCTTCGGGCGGCGCCGGCCATTCTGCGGCGCCGGCCCGACGCCAAAATCGTCATCGTCGGGGGCGGCCCGCTCGAACGCGAAGTGCGCCGCCTTGCGGCGCGGGCGGGCCTCGACCGCCAGGTCCTGATCCTCGGGGAGCGCCCGGACGCGCGCGATCTCCTCTCCCTGTTCGATGTGTTCGTTTTGCCATCACTTTGGGAGGGCCTGCCTCTCGTGCTCATCGAAGCGGCGTCGCTTGGGAAACCTATCGTCGCCTCGATCATCGATGGGGTGCGCGAAGTTCTCCGCGACGGCGAAACCGGCCTCCTTGTGCCGCCCGCCAAGCCGGCGGAGCTTGCCGCGGCGGTCGTCCGCCTACTCGAAGACCCGGACCTCGCGGCCCGGCTCGGCGCCGCCGCCCGGCGCGAAATCCCCCCCCGATTCACGCTCGAGCGGATGGTCGGAGATACCCAAAACCTCTACCTCGAACTCGCTTCCGCGAAGATTCCGTCTTGATAACCCCAAACAAGGAGTCCGCATGAACACGCATCGGCTTTTTTCGAAATCGATCATCCGGGGCGCCATCGTTCTGGCCCTGGTTTTCGGCGTTCTGCCCGCGCAGGAGCGCCCCCGACCGCCGGAAAGCGCCGCCTTGCGGACGCCGCTTCCGCCGGCTGTCCTCGAGCTCCTGGCCAACGAGATTTCGGGCCAGCTCGCTTTCAACAACGAGGTCAAGCTCGCGGGCGCGCCCTGGACGCGCGGAGAGAAGGAGCTCACCGACACATTCTATGAAACACAGGCGCTGTATGATCTCGTCCGCGGCTACGGGATCGAATCCGCCCGGATCGACCGGTTCAAAGGATCCGCCACGTTCGAATATCCCAAGACCGGCGAATTCTGGATGCTCAAGCCCGAGAAAAGGCTGATCGCCCGTATGGATGCCGACCCGGCTCTCGTTTCGCGCGGTTCGGCCGAGGCGGACGTCACGGGGGCACTTATTTATATCCCGCCCCTGACGGCCGACAAGATCAAGGCCCTGAACGAGGGCGGTCCCCAGGAAAAGTATAAGGACAAAGTCGCGCTGATGTGGTCGCATGCCATCGGCAATACAGCCAAGGCCCTGGACGCGGCCGGGCTCAAAGGCGTGATCACGTTCTCGGCCCAGGACCGCTATCTCGATCCCGACCAGGTCCTCTACAGCGGCGGCGCATATGCCGGGCTCACGAACCTGCAGCTCGGGATGACGGTTTCCTGGCGGCAATGGTCCGAGCTCCTCGAAGAGATCGAGCGCGGCACTCCCGTCACGGTGCAGTGCCGGACGAAGCTGGCCAAATATCCGGACCGGTACGAGGGCGTTTTCGGCTGGATCCCGGGCCGAGAGCCGGAGAAAAAGGGCGTCATCTTCACCGGCCACCTGTTCGAGGGCTATGTCAAGAGGGGCGCGAACGACGACATGAGCGGCGTCGTCATTGAGCTCGAGATCCTGCGGGCGCTTTCGAAGCTCATCGCCCGGGGCGAGCTCCCTCAACCGAAGCGGACCATCTATTTCCTCTGGCCGAACGAGATCTCGGGGACTTATGAATTCCTCCGCCAGAATCCGGGGATCGCCGATAAGCTCAGCATCAACATCAACATGGACATGGTCGGCGAGGCCCTCCGGATGAACAACGGCTTGTTCACGATGAGCGAGTGCCCCAATCACCTGCCGAGCTACCTCGACGGCCTGGCCGCTTCGATCATGAGCTACGTCTGGCGGACGAACGACATCGTCTATTTGCCCGACGCGCCCCGCTCCCGCCTCGGCGGCCAGGTGTTCCCACGGCCGCTCTGGGAGAAGAACGGGTCCCGCGACGCGTTCCGCTTCTTCATCCACCAGGCGACGGGCGGCAGCGACCACATCTGCTTCAACAACCCCTCCGTCGGAGTCTCGGGCGTCGAGTTCTTCACCTGGCCCGACCAGTGGTATCACGCCGACAAGGACACGCCGGATAAGTCCGACCCGACCGAGATGAAGCGGGTGGCGTTCATCGGCGCGGCCTCGGCCTGGGCCGCGGCCGACTGCACCGACGAGGTCCTGCCCGGTCTGCTCGATGCGGTCGCGGCCTTTGGCTACGAACGGGTCGGGAAGCGGGAGCTCCCCGCGGCCTTCCGGACGATCGAACGGGCGGACGCGAAATCCCTGGCGGCCGATACCGCGCGCGCCCTGAACCTGGTTGAGCTCGCCGCCGGCCGGGAGCGGGACGCGGCCGGGAGCGTGGAACAGATTTATTCCGGATCGAAGGAGGCGGCGGCGCTCCTCATGAACCGGAAGGCCCAGCTGGACCAGTACCGGAAGAGCCTGTCCGCCGACGTGCTGGCCTATGCCGGCCTGAGGGCCAAGCAGCTGAACGGGGCCCCGCCCCAGCCCCGGTCACCGGACAAGCTCGAAAAACAATCGGGAGCCCTGGTTCCCGTTCTCCTGGCGGACGTGAAGGGGAAGGAGTTCTCCCTGGAATCGAGCGACCGCTATAAAAAATACCTGGAAAAGAACCCCGACGCGGCGAAAGGCCTCAAGCTCGGCGCCTCGGAGCGGCGGATGGTCCTGAACTACATCAACGGCCGGCGGACGGTCGCGGCCATCCGCAACGCCGTCGCGGCCGAAACAGACCGGGACATCGATTTCGGGGCCCTGGTCGCGTACCTGGACTTTCTCCGGGTCGTGGGCTGGATCGCTCCAATCTGATATAATTAAAAGGATGGAAAACCTCAAGGTCGCCCTCGTCCACGATTGGCTGACGGGACGCCGGGGCGGAGAAAAGGTCCTGGAAGTCCTGGCCGAGATCTTCCCCGAGGCCCCGATCTACACCCTGCTCCGCTTCCCCGGCAGCCAGATCGAGGCGCTGGAGAAGCGGGACATCCGGACGAGCTTCATCCAGGGCCTGCCGTTCCTTAAGAAGCATTACCGTCGCTATCTGCCCCTCTTCCCCCTGGCCGCCGAGCAGTTCGATCTCCAGGGATACGATCTCGTCGTCTCGAGCTCGCATTGCACGGCCAAAGGAGTCATCCCTCGGGCGGACGCCCTCCATGTTTCCTACATCCATTCCCCGATGCGCTACGCCTGGAACCAGTATCACGCTTATTTCTCGCCCCGTCAGCTTTCGTATCTAGGGCGGCGTCTCGTCCCGCCTCTCATCCACTATATGCGCCTCTGGGACCAGTCGTCCTCGGCCCGGGTGGACCATTTCGTGGCCAATTCGGGGGCGGTCGCCCGCCGCATCGAGAAATACTACCGGCGTTCGGCCGACGTGATCCATCCGCCCGTCGATACCGGAATGTTCACGCCTCCGGACGCGGAGCCCGAGCGGACGTACGATCTGATCGTCTCGGCGCTCGTCCCCTACAAGAAGATCGATCTGGCCGTCGAGGCCTACAACCGGCTCGGCTGGCCGCTCAAGATCGTGGGTGATGGCCCCGAATACAAGCGCCTCCGAAGACCGGCCGGGCCGAACATCCGGTTCCTGGGGCCTCTCGCGGCCGAAGAGCTCCGGAGCCTCTACCGTGGGGCGCGGGCCTTCATCCTGCCCGGAGAGGAGGACTTCGGGATCGCCGTCCTCGAGGCCCAGGCCTGCGGAACGCCGGTCGTGGCCTACGGCCGCGGGGGCGCCCGGGAGACCGTCCTCGAGGGGAAAACCGGCCTGTTCTTCGACGAGCCCACCCCGGCTTCGCTCCTGGCGGCGCTTGACAAATTGGGAGGCCTGGAATTTAATAAATCGACCGTTCGATCCCACGCCCTGGGTTTCTCGCGGGACGTCTTCAAAGAGAAGATGGCGTCTTACTTCCGCCGGCGCTGGCGGGAATTCAAGGAAACGACGTGATCAACAGGCACCGGGCCCGGCTTGTCGGGCTGTTCGTAGCGAGCGACATTGCGGCCATCGTCGTTTCCTACATTTGGACGTACCTTTTCCGGTTCTATTCCTACATCATCCCCGTCGATCCGGCGAAAGGCGTGCCCCCGATCGGGTCCTATCTGCTCGTCCTGCCCCTGTTCCTGTCCGTCCACCTCGCGATCTTCTACCTTCAGGGCTTCTATAGGAGCCGCTTGAAGCGGACGAAGCTCGACGATTTCTTCTCGATCGTCCTCAATGTCCTGATCACCTTCGTGGCCGTCGTCGCCCTCCTGGGGACCATCAAGCTCTACAGCGGGGGCCGGCCGGTGTCCGCCTTCGGCCTGACCGTTGTCGAGCCGTCGCGCTACTACCTGCTGGCCTACGGGATCGGCGTCGTGTTCATGATCGCCTTCCTCCGGAACCAGATCTATTTCCTGATGAAGCGCCGCTTCGCCCGGGGCCTCAACCTCCGAAACGTCGTGGTCGTCGGCGCGGGCGAGATGGGTGTGGCCGTTGCCCAGAAGCTCTATCAGTACAAGGACCTGGGGTTCGTGGTGAAGGGTTTCCTGGACAATGAGCGGGCCGCGGGAGACTCCATTCCGGTCGACGGCGGCATCCCCGTCCTCGGTCGAATCGAGGACCTCGCCCGGGTTATCGAGGACTACAACATCCAGGAGGTCTACGTCGCCCTCGATCTGACCAATTATGCGAAGATCATCGAGACCGTCCAGATCGTGAACCGGTATCCCGTGAACGTCCGCCTCATTCCCGACCTCTTCCAGCTCTTGACGCTCAAGGCCAACATCCAGGACCTGGACGGGTTCCCCGTCATCTCCATCGACGAAGTGCCTCTCCGCGGGGCCAAGAGGGTGTTCAAGAGGGTGTTCGACGCTCTCTTTGCGGGGCTGGGGCTGCTTGTGCTCGCCCCGTTCTTTCTCCTCTTCGCCGCCCTGATCAAGCTTACCTCGCGCGGCCCGGTCTTCTACCACCAGGAACGGGTCGGGATGGACGGAAAGCGGTTCGTGATCCACAAGTTCCGGACCATGGTTTCGGACGCGGAACGGACCAGCGGCCCGGTGATGTGCAAGCCCGACGACCCAAGGATCACGAAGATCGGCCGGTTCCTGCGCCGCTTCAGCATCGACGAGCTTCCCCAGATGGCCAACGTCTTCACCGGGGCGATGAGCGTCGTCGGCCCCCGGCCCGAGCGGCCCGAGTTCGTCAAGGAATTCACGGATAAGATCCCCAAGTACATGCTCCGTCACAAGATGAAATCCGGCATCACCGGCTGGGCCCAGGTCCATGGGCTGCGGCAGGGGACATCGATCGAGAAGCGGCTGGAGCATGACTTCTATTACATCCAGAACTGGTCGTTCACCCTCGACCTCAAGATCCTCTGGCTCACCTTTCGCAAAGGGTTCATCGACCGGAGCATCACCCTCGGCGAGAAATAGCGCTCGGGGGTGCCCCGCAAAACCCCGCGGAATTTCCCCAGCGCGGAAATTCCGCTCGCCTTCGGCCGTCGCTCTCGCCCTATGCCCTTCGGGCTTAGGGCGAACCGTGCCCGCTCCGTCCTCAGACGGGTTTTGCGCGGCATCCCCCTTGCGGGGCCAACGACATGTCATTGCGAGGAGGAGCGTTTTTGCGCGACGACGAAGCAATCCCGTTTGATCAGACAGTCTTCTGTTTGCGGTTTTCCCGGAGGACCTGCAGGCCATAGATGAAATAGTGGGCCCCCGAGGCGACCGTCACGAGCAGGGTGAGAATATAGATCCAGGGCATGTAGCCCGCCGTGATCCCCAGGTGGTTCAGCCAGAGGACGAGGAAGACCGTAGCCACCTGGCAGGCCGTGCTCGCCTTGCCGAGGAGGGAGGGCATGAACGTCTTTTGTCCCCATCTCTTGAAAGCGAAAAAGGCGCCGGCGACGATGAGAAGATCGCGGGCGAACACCAGAATCGTCAGCCAGAGCGGGATGCTGTTCGGGATGGCGAGCGCCGGGATCGTCAGGACGATATAGGACGCGGTCATCAGCAGCTTGTCGCCGGCCGGATCAAGCACGGTCCCGAGCTTCGAGCGCTGGTGCCAGACGCGGGCGATGAAGCCGTCGAGCAGGTCGGTCAGGCTGGCCGCGATGAAGATGACGAGCGCCTCGGCCGCCCGATGGGCGAAGATCGCCCGCAGGAAGACGGGTACAAGCAGGATGCGGAAGGCGCTGATGAGATTGGGGACCGTGACGATGTCCGATCTCAACGGGTCCGTTCGGTCCTGGTCCATGGCGCTCCGCGGCGGGCCCGGCCCGTCTATCGGATTACTCCAAGGAGAAGGTCGAAGATCCGGACGGCCTCGGCGCCGGTGACGGGTTGCTCGGGCCGGAATGTCCGGTCGGGGGCCAGATCCATGAGCTGGTAGGCCAGAACCTGGGAGATCGGTCCGAAATACACGTGCTCCCGGGGTACGTCGGCGACCTTGATCCTGTCGAGCGCGATCTGCTCGATGATCCGGTACTTCTGCTTTTTCAGGAACTCCACGAGCCGGACGAGCGTCTCGGCCATCTCCGCCCGGGTGATGAGCTTCCGGGGCTGGAAGGTGTGGTTCGAATAGACCTCCATCAGGGCGAGCGCCGCGACCTTGACGATATAGCGGTTGGCCCAAGAGGTCGTGATGTCGACGATGACCGGGGGCTTGGGCGCGGTCTCATCGAGGATGTCTTTGAACTTGAAGCCGATCAGAGCCGCCACATCCTCTTTCGCGACTGCGCCCAAGGCCGGAATACCGCCGTACTGGCTGGGAAGCTCCACGACCCCCAGCCGGCTCTTCAGGCTCTCGGCCCGTTCCAGGGCGATCTTGTTCTGGGCATTGATCTCGAGGACGCGCTGGTAGGCGTCGAGGCTTCGGGATTGTTGTCCTGCTTGAGAAAGGGCCTCAGCATAGTCGAGCAAAATGTCCTGGTTGGTGGGCTCATTGGCGCTGGCCGTCTTCAGATGGAAAAGGGCGCTTTGGTAGTTCTTGTCCCGGATATAGATCCTGGCCAGGGCGAGGTGCGCTTCCTGCTCCTTGGGTGCATATTCGAGGGCCCGGAGGTAGGCGTCCCGGGACTGGGCCGTATCGCCGGCGGAGGCGTAAGCCCGGCCTTCGGAGAGGAACCGGTCGGCCCGTTCAATCCGGATGGCCTCGGATTCGCGCCGGGCCCGTTCGTTGTCGGGATCGCGCTTCAGGGCCTCAAGGTATTCCGTATACGCGAGATCGGTCTGGCCCGTTCGCTGGTAGATCTGGCCCAGGCCGATATGGGCCAAGGCGAGTTGGGGGACGTCGCGGACGGACTGCAGGAAAAACGCTTCGGCCCCGGCGAGATCGTTCAGGATGAAGGCCGCATAGCCCAGGCCGGCGTAGTAGAACGGGTTTTGCGGTCCCAGGCCGGCGAGCGTCCTCTGGGCGCCCTCGATGTCGCCCCGCTTGAGGGCCGCCCAGGCGTCGGAGACGGCGATCCGCGCGTCGAGCGAAAGCTCGGCCGTGGCTCCCGGCGGCGGCGCCTCGAGGCTCAGGTTCGGAGGGAGAGGCGTTAGGGTTACGCAGGCCGCGAGGCCAGCCACCAGCAGCCCCAGGGCGCTGATCTTCTTCACCATGGTGTCCCTCCTCGCTCGAGATACGGCATGAACGGCAGCATTTGCGCCGGATCGGCCATAACCTGCATCTCGAAGCAGTCCCCGCTTTCCCGCCGTTTCAGGACGATCGTCCACTTCGGGAACGCCTCGAGGACGTCCGTTCTGTCGCGGGGGATCCGCACATAAAATAATTGGAGTCGCTGAAAAAGTAAAGAGCGGAGTCTCTCTTTGAGGGCGGGGAGGCCGTCGCCCGTAGCCGCGGAGACGTAGAGCCCCTCGACCCCGGGCCGGCCGTTCCGATTCAGAAGCTCCGACGCGTCGGGAAGGCGGTCGATCTTGTTGTAGACCTTGAGGGTCGGGATCTCGGCCGCGCCGATCTCGCCGAGAATCTTGTCCACGGCCTCCTTCTGGCTGTCCGCGGCCGGCGCGCTCAGGTCGATGACGTGGAGGATGAGGTCGGCTTCGTTGACCTCATCGAGGGTGGCCTTGAACGAGGTGACGAGCTCGACCGGAAGCTTCTTGATGAATCCGACGGTGTCGCTCAGGAAATAGCTCAGCCCGTCCTGGAACGAGGCGCGCCGCACGACCGGGTCGAGCGTCGCGAACAGCTGGGGCGAGGTGAACACCGATTCCTGAGCGAGCCGGTTGAAAAGGGTCGACTTCCCGACGCTCGTGTAGCCGACGAGGGCCACGAGGGGGATGAGGCTTTCGCGGCGGCTGCGCCGCTGGCCGGCGCGCCGCTTCTGGACGTTCTTGATCTCGCGCTTGATCCTGGCGATCCGGTCCTGGATACGGCGCCGGTCCACTTCGAGCTTCTTCTCGCCGGGCCCGCGCGTCCCGATGCCGCCGCCGAGACGCGACATCTCCTTGCCCTTCCCAACGAGCCGCGGCAGAAGGTAGTTGAGCTGGGCGAGCTCGACCTGGAGCTTGCCTTCGCTCGACCGGGCCCGCTGGGCGAAGATGTCGAGGATAAGCTGGGTCCGGTCGATCACCCGGGCGTCGAGGCCCTTCTCCAGGCTCCGGAGCTGGGTAGGACTGAGGTTGTTGTCGAACACGACCAGTCCGGCGTCCAGCTCTTTGGCCAGGCGGCGGATCTCCTCGACTTTGCCTTCCCCGATGTAGGTCTTGGGGCTGATCTTCGGCCGGACCTGGAAAACCCTCTCCACGACCCGGGCGCCGGCCGCGCGGGCGAGCCCGGCGAGCTCGTCGACGGAATCCCCGGCTTCAAGCTTTTCGCGGGGCTTGGTGGCGAGATGAACCAGGATGGCGTTTTCCGGGACGATGTTGGTGTTGTCCATTTCGATCCTATTCCGCTTCGATGACGCCCCGGATCGCGTCGAGCTCGTCCGGCCGAAACCAGCGCAGACCGTCCATCTTCCGGAACCAGGTCAGCTGCCGCTTGGCATAGTGGCGCGTGTCGATTTTGGTCAGGGCCGCGGCCTCATCCCGGCCCATCTCGCCTTTGAGGAGCCGCAAAACATGGGCGTAGCCCAGCGCCCGGAACGGAGGGGCGGATTCGGCGACTCCGGAGGCCAGCAAGCCGGCCGCTTCCTCGACCCAGCCCCGCTCGAACATCCGGTCGACCCGGGCCTCGATCCGCCGGTAGAGCTCGGCCCGATCCCAGGTGAGACCGATCTTGAGGATGCGGTAATCGGCGGTCAGGCTGCGGGTGCCGCGGAAATTTTCCGACATCGGCCGCCCGGTCAGGGCGATCACCTCGAGCGCCCGCACGATGCGGACCCGGTCGCGGACGCCGACCTTCGCTCCGTAAGCCGGATCCGCTTCCCGCAAGCGGTTCCAGAGCGTTTCGAGGCCGAGCTCGCGCGCCTCGCGCTCGAGCGCTTCGCGGACCGCTTCGTTCCGGCCCGGACCGGGGAAGAGTCCGTCGAGGAGCGCCTTGACGTAGAGCCCGGTCCCGCCCACGACGAACGGGAGACGGCCGCGCGCCCGGATGGCGTCGATCGCCTCGACCGCCCGGGCCGCAAACTCGGCGGCCGTGAACTGCGTCCGTCCGTCGACGATGTCCAGGAGGTGATGGGGCACGCGGCGTCGGTCTTCGACCGAAGGCTTGTCCGTCCCGATGTCGAAGCCCCGGTAGACCTGCATCGAATCGCAGTTGATGATCTCGCCGTCGAGGCGCTCCGCCAGACGCATGGCCGTGGCGCTTTTGCCGGCGCCGGTCGGACCGGCCAAGAGTACGAAGATCTTGGCATCAGGTTGCAATTTGGATGAGGACATAGACGGCAAGAAGTGTGACGAGGACGAGCAGGGCGAGGATTTGCTTGCGCCTTAGAGGCATCCGACCTTCTCCAGCGCCCGGACGAGCGCGGACTCGTGGGCGGGCCCCAGGGACTTCTTCACGGCCAGCACTTCGGACATCAGGATTTCGTCGAAGCCTTGAAGGAGGACCTGATAGAGATCCTCGGGCAGGTGGCTCGCCGTCGCCTCGAGGGCGGGATCGATCTCCACCCGCCCGTCCGCGAGGAGCCGTGTCTTCTGGAAGACGGGGCCGAGATGCGAGCGGGCTTCTTCGAGGCTGTTCCCGAGAATGGTGTGGGCCAGGGGGCCGATCTGCTTGGTGATGTATTTGTGGACGTAGGCGCACTTTTCGTTCAGGGCGTCGAGGACGGCTTCGGCCCCGGCGCTCCCTTCGCCCGCCGGCCGGTTCTGGGGGTCCTTTTCGGGGGCGGCCAGGATGTCGAAGCAAGCCAGGGCGAAGAGGACCTTCCGGCTCTGCGCCCGCCCGAGCTCGGAGCGCTCATAGAAGCTCCTGAGATTCGGCGAGCGCTGCAGCAGGCTGAGCGCGTACCGTTCATGCGGTTCGAAGTCGAGGCGGTGGAGGAAATGGGGGGAGGAGACATAGATCGGCCCGTTCTCGTCGGGCAGGAGCTGATCGAGCAGGTCCCCGTCCCGGATCTGGCGGATGCCGTGGAGAATGAGGTCGGCCGTCCGCAGGAGGCCGAGCCGTTCGCCGTCGGCGAGCGGAATCCCGGGCTCGCAGGAAAACGTCCCATCGGTCCGGGCAAAGAGCGGGAAGAGCTGCCGGACGAAAAACGACTCCATCAGGTTCCAAAGGGGGAGAGGCGGAACAAGGCCGAGCTCGCCGACGGCCCGGAGAAGGGAAACGTTCGTCTCGGCCGCGTGCTTTTCGGAGAGCCTCGCGGACTCCGCGGGCAGGACCCGCTTCTTGACCAGGGCCTTGAGAAATTCCTTTTCCGGGAATGATCCTTTGTCGATGACGAGATTCCCTTTATCGAAAAAGAACCGGGTTTCCGCACTCGGCGTCCGAAGGAGGAGGCGCCCGGTGGTTTCGCGCTGCCAAAGGATGAAGAGGAGCCGGGGGAAAGGGGTCTCGGAGAGCGAGCCTTCAAAGAGGCAGTCCTTCATGCGCTTAATTTATAGGACGGGCGTGTGTCTGTCAAATGAGGCCCAAAATCGCCGATGCATGGAATTCAGGTGACCCGATCCCCATTCAAGAGAATGGGGTCATGTCACCGAATTCCGGCGTTCTTCCAACCTGCAATTTTAGGCTGAGGGATGGCAGGGATCAAGCGCCTTTTCTGACCTCTCGTTCGAGGCGGCCGTCCTTGAGAAAGAGGATGCGTTCGGTCTGCTGGGCGACGTTCGAGTCGTGAGTGACCATGATGATCGTGTTCCCGGCATCGTGGAGCTTGTGGAAGAGGTTCAGGATCTCCTGGCCCGTCTTGGAATCGAGGTTGCCCGTGGGCTCGTCCGCCAGGATGAGCGAGGGCTCGTTGACCAGGGCCCGGGCGATGGCGATCCGCTGCCGCTCCCCGCCCGAAAGCTCGGGCGGCCGATGGTCCATCCGGTCGGACATGCTGACGATGGCGATCGCCCGGCGGACCATTTCCTCCCGCTCCTTTTTCTTCGTCCCTTTGTAGATGAGGGGCAGCTCGACGTTCCGGAAGGCGGTCGCCCGGGGGAGGAGGTTGAAGACCTGGAAGACGAACCCGATTTCGCGATTGCGGGTGAAAGCCAGGTCGTTCTCGGTCATCTGGCTGACAACCTTGCCGTTCAGGATGTAGCTGCCTTCGGTGGGCGTATCCAGGCAGCCGAGGAGATTCATGAGGGTGGATTTGCCGGAGCCCGACGGCCCCATGATGGCCATGAATTCGTTTTTCTGGACGTCGAACGTCACGTCGATGAGGGCCTTGACCTGCGTCTTGCCGAGCTCGTAGGTCTTGCCGAGGCGCTCGATCGCGATGACGGGGCTGTTCGGGGCGCTCATTTCTTGACGTCGTCCTTCTTGACATCTTGCTTGAGGAGCGTGTCGTCCTTGAGCTGGCGGAGCGCGTCGTAGGGGCCGGCCACGATCTCCTGGCCTTCGGTCAGGCCTTCGGTGATCTCGATCATCAGCTCGCCCATAATCCCTTTCTTGACGGGGACGAATTTGGCCCGGCCGCCGACAACGGCGAAAACACCCTCTTCTTCACTCCCCGATTTTTTGGAGGTCAGAGTCGGGGCCAGTCCGTCCGCTTTCTTGTCCCGCAGGACGAGGGCCGAGATGGGCACGGCCAGGACGGCCTTCTTCTCGGCGGCGATGATGTCGGCCGAGGCCGAGAGGCCGGGCTTCAGGAGCTTGGATGGGTTCTCGAGCGTGACGACGACCTTGAAGTCCTTGGACTCCTGGGTGTTCGACGAAGCGGAGAGCGTCGTCTTCTGAAGGGCCGAGCTCCCGATCTCGGTCACTTTGCCCTTGATGACCTGGTTCGGAAAGGCGTCGACCCGGATATCGGCCGTCTGGCCGAGTTGGACGCCGTTGACGTCCGTCTCGTCGACCTGGACCTCGACTTCCATGACGGACAGGTCGGCGATGGTCATGAGAACCGTGCCGGGGTTGTTCATCGTGCCGGTGATGGCCATCTCGCCCTCCTCGACCCGGAGACTGGTGATGACCCCGTCGATGAGGGAGGAGAACACGGTCTTGCTCAGGTTGTCGAGCGTGCTCTTGAGCGAGGCCTGGGCCTGCTGGATCTGGAAGCCGATCGACCGGGCGCCGGCGTCCGAGATGTCGAGCTGGGTCTTGGCCTGTTCGAGCATCTCCTTGGAGATCAGGCCGTTGTCGAAGAGGTTCTTCTGCCGGTCGAAGAAGCTCTTGTTCCGGTCGAGGGTGGACTGGGCCCGGATGAGCTCCGCCTGGGAGGACTGGATGAAGGCCCGGTCCCGCTCGGCGATCGCCTCGTACTGGGTCGAGTCGAGCTTCAGGAGGAAGTCGCCGGCCTTGACCACGTCGCCTTCCTTGACCCCGATCTTCACGATCCGGCCGGGGATGAGGGCGCTGATGTTGATGTTTTTCTTAGGCTTGATTTCGCCCGAGGCCGAGATGATCGAGGTCAGATCCGTTCTTTTGACCTTGTCCAGGGTCACCTTGACGCCCTTCTCCCCCCGGGAGCCCAGCGTAAGGACGGCGACGATTATGAGGACGACGACGACCGCTAGAATGATGATAGTTTTCTTCTTCATGTTGGGAACCTTTCGGAGCCAAATATCATACTATACTACGGAACAAAGGGCAAAAAGTTTGGGGAGGCTCGGCGCGGCTCACCCACAAACAGCGGGTCCCCGCCGCTTCGAGCGACCGGGGCTC
>Ga0315286_10002936_pt1 | contig 15979 bp, 16 predicted proteins | sample YL17G10_0_MG_FD_205038 | JGI IMG/M metagenome (GOLD analysis project Ga0315286, IMG submission 205038) | Sediment microbial communities from Yellowstone Lake, YNP, Wyoming, USA - YL17G10_0 | ecosystem: Environmental > Aquatic > Freshwater > Lake > Sediment | place: USA: Wyoming | collected...
GAGCGCGACCCGCTGGCCCGGTGATATGCCCGAGCCGCTGATCGACGTCTCCGGGCTGGAAGAGTGGGCCGCTAAAGCGATGCCCGCCCACCTGTCGTATCCCAGGGCCGCCTTTCCCATTCCCGAGCTCGGAAGGAACGCCCGGATCCTGGCCAACACCAACCTGAGCCCCGATGAGTCGGACGGCGTGTACCGCCGGGGGAGCCTTTTCAACCTTTTCGACGGCCGTATCCTGCCGTCGGAGTCCCTCGCTGCGTACCTTGCCGGGAACCCCGGTGATCACTCCCTGAAAATCCGGCCCGGGCTCCTGGAGGTAGATGGGCTTCCTGTCCCCATCGACGCTGAGGGGCGGGCCATCCTGAGGTTTCGCGGGCCGACGATGACCCACAAAACCTACCGGGCAGCCGCGGTGATTCAGAGCGAGCTCCGGATCCGGGAGGGGCAAAAGCCGTCAATCGACCCGTCGGTCTTCCGGGACCGCTACGTGTTCTTCGGGTTCTCCGCTCCCGGGTTGTTCGACCTGAAGCCCTCCGCCGTGGCGGGCACCTACCCCGGCGTCGAGATCCACGCTACCATGCTGGACAACCTTCTCTCAGGCGACTACATGCGGGCCGCTCCCCCCGCGGCGACGGTCCTGCTCCTCCTCGCGCTCTGCGTGGGCGCGGGAGTCGCCGCCTCCAGCGCATCCGGGGTGGTGAAGAGCGCCCTGGTCTACGTCCTGTTCATCCCCCTCGCCCCTGCGCTCGGCCTCGCCGCTTTCGCCCTGGGATGGTGGCTCCAGCTTCTAACCCTCGCGCTCGGAACACTGTTCACCCTCGTCGCATCGAGCCTGGTCAATTACGCCACCGAGGGCAGGCAGAAGCGCTACATCAAGGCAGCCTTCAAGCAGTACCTGAGCCCCGAGGTGATCGAGGAGCTGATCGCCCATCCCGAGCGGCTCAAGCTCGGCGGCGAGCGCAGGGAGCTTTCGATCTTCTTCTCCGACCTCCAGGGCTTTACGGGGCTCTCCGAGGGGCTCTCCCCGGAGGAGCTGACGACCCTGCTCAACGAGTACCTCTCCGCTATGACCGACATCATCCAGGAGGAGGGGGGAACAATCGACAAGTACGAGGGGGACGCCATCATCGCGTTCTGGAACGCGCCCCTTGAACTGGCCGACCACGCGGTTCGGGCGGTCCGCTCCGCCCTTCGCTGCCAGGCGAAGCTTGCCGAGATGCGGCCCGGCTTCCGTTCCCGTGTAGGGAAAGAGATGCTCATGCGCATCGGCATCAATTCGGGCCCCGCCGTGGTCGGGAACATGGGCTCACGGACACGCTTCGACTACACGATGCTCGGAGACGCTGTGAACCTCGCCGCTCGCCTTGAGGGAATCAACAAGCAGTTCAGGACGTACACGATGGTCTCGGCCGCCGTGGTGGAGCGGATTGCCGGCGCCTTCCCCGTACGCGAGCTCTCGCGGGTGGCCGTTGTGGGGCGCAGGGAGGCGGTCACCGTATATGAGCCGATGCAGCCCGAGGAGTTTGCGGCAAAGAGCGGGGCTCTCAAGGTCTTCGCCGAGGGTTTGCAGGCCTTCTACGCGGGGAGATTCGGGGAGGCCGATCGGGTTTTCTCCACCATCTCGACCGGGGACCCCGCGGCCGCCGCGTATGCCGAGAAGTGCCGCGAGCTCCTCGAGACCCCGCCCAAGGAGGCATGGAGCGGTGTGTGGGTGATGACCTCGAAGTGATCGTCAGGTGAGGAGACTCGCCCTGGTCTTTGCCGTTTGCGAGCTCATAAACCCATGTGATCGAAGAATCGTTTTGGAAAAACAATTATCGCTTGTAAACATCGCCTCGTGTGTCAATTTTGACGACATAAATGGCGTCATCCGAAATGAAAAAGATGATCCGGTGTTTTCCGACCCTCAATCTGTAATCGCCTTTTCTCCCGGTAAGAGGTTTAATATCCCCTTCAGGAATCAACTCAATTCGATGTAAAATATTGAACGCAATGCGCGATACAATTGAAGCGAGGTATTTTTCGGCCTTTTTCGAGAAAAGAATTTTCATTTTCGGCGGAGTTTTTTCTTAAGAGAATCAAGATCAATCCATTCGTCGCTTTTTTTCGCCTCCTCTATGTCTTTGACGTCGTCGGCATAAGGTTCAACGGGACGGCTTAAGAATTCGAGGACAGCCTTTTCAATGAGACCGGAGTAACCCCCATAAAAATGTTTTGCATCGTCCATTTGCTTTTTGAGCCCGGGGGAAACGGTTATCTGCATTCGTGTTTTCATGAAAAAAACACCTCCTCTCTACTGTACACATAATACACAAATAATTCAATCTAAAATGTAACGCTACGGGAAATGTTAGAGGAGCGGCATGGCCGCACAAATGCCAGGCGCGAAAACGAGAGCCTTTTGAGTGGGCTCCGCTGTCAAGCGAGCCCCCCGGATTACAGGCTTCCCAACGATGACCTCGAGCCCTTCCACTTCCACAGCTTCAGAACCAGCTTCTAAAAACAAAATCACCGATTTATGCGTTCAACATTATGCGCTTGCTGCGGCAGGTGCTCAACGTCGCGGTCAAATGGGATGCTCTGTCATACAACCCCTCTTTAATAATCGGCCTCCATAGACTGCGAAAAACGCACGTACAGCATTCTCACGCCTGAACAGCTGATACGAATTCTCAGCCGCGCGAGCAAGCGCGACAGAGCGGTCATGGGTCTTGCAGTACCTTCTTGGAGGAATCATACCGCTCAAAACCGAAAGCAGTGCACTGCGTTTGCCTATCTGCAGGAAACTCGCCCTCATCCTTGCCGAATAGAAACTTCGGAGCTGGTCGCCGCGCTGGGTATTCCCGGGCAAACGGGGTAATCCCCTTTACCCCGATCCATGGGTTGCAAAGCACTTTAAAAGGCTCCTCAGAGCCAATGGCCTGCCTCCCATGTGGTTTCACGACCTGCGGCACACCTTCGTGAGCATACTGATCGGAGAAGGAGTGCCGACAGCCGATGTGCAAAAGCTTGCGCGGCACGCCTCATACCAGACAACGGTCGACATCTACCATCACCTGTTGCCCGATGAGCTGGAAAAAGGGCTCAATCACCTGGATTTACTGCTGGAATCCATAGAAAAAACATGGAAGAAAGGGCAGGGTGCAGAGGCGATTTAAAAAGTAAAGCTCCCTAACCCATTACAGGTCAAGGAGCTTTTCCTGAGCGGGAAATGGGAATTGAACCCACGACATTCAGCTTGGGAAGCTGACGTTCTACCTCTGAACTATTCCCGCTTGATAATAGAATCAATAACACATATTCGAGGCCGTGTCAAGAGGAAATTTTTCAGGTGTGACTTTTAATATAAAGTGTGCTATCATTCTTCCCGTACCGATAAAAATAGTAACCAGGGGGCCGGCCATGAAACGCTTCATATTCCCCATGATCATCCTTTGCGCGGCGCTCTTTGTCGTCATCGGCTGCTCGAACGAAAAAGCGATAGAAAAAACCATCGACGACTGGACGAGCGCGATAAATGCTCCTGACGCAAGTACAAGTTACGATGCAATATACAATGTGTTGAGTCCCGATAGCGATTATTATGACCCCGTAAATATACAAAACTTAGTAAATTATTTTACAAATTTTACGCCTGTCAGTTACGTTTTGGGAGACATGAACATCGACAATCCATATGCCGACGTACTGGCCGACGCCACCTATGCGGATATCCCGAATGCCGCGAAGTTCGTCATGAAGAAAAAGCAGGGTTTCTTCTCTTTCCTCGCGCCCGAGTGGAATGTGTACAAATATTTCGACAACGCGCTATTCGTTCCCGACCAAGACGAGGTATGGAGGAAGCTGAAAAAACAGCCGTAGTTACTCCCCCCCCCTCGCATTCTCGATCTCGTCGACGAGGGCGGAGAAGAGGGTCACAACGTCCTCGTTCGTCTTGCGGAGCCTGCGCGCGAGGATCCGGGCGATCTGTCTCGTGACGAGCAGGGCGGCATGGGGCTCTCGTTCGCCGAAGTCGACGAACTTCTTCCGGTTCGTGACGAGAAAGACGCAATTCTCCTCGGCGACGACGGTGGCAGACCGCTTGTCGTTGAGGAGGAGCCCCATTTCGCCGAAGAAGGCATGCTGGTCGGCCGTGAGCGTCACCACGGTGTAGGGTTCGTTCTGGAGTGTCTTCTTTTGGACTCTGACGCTCCCCTTCTTTATGATGTAGAGCTCGTCGCCCTCCTTCCCCTCCCTGAAGATGGTTTCCCCCCTTCTCACCGTGCGCTCCGTGAAGAGGCGGTCGATCTTTCCGAGCACCTCCGGGTTTTCCTTGAAGTCCTGGAAGAGCGCGATGCTCCGCAGCAGGGTGAGGTTGTTCTTCATGGTCATACGCTCCCGTCGATCACCTCTCGGCCGCGGCAGGCGTCTTCAGCCGCCGACACGTGACGACGATGGCCTTCGAATTCTTTTTTACGACGTATTCGTCTCCCGGGTTGAGCAGGGGCCGGTTGGGTGTGATCTTCTTCACGTTCTGGAGGTTTTCCACGAGCTTGGATATGTCGGTCGTTTTTTGCGCCTCCGCGAGGGCCTCCTTCTTTCGCAGGTAGATCTTTCCCGTGTTCTCGAGCAGGCCTATCACGATCGACCCCATCGCGTTCCTGAAGTGGGCCTGAAGATCTTGGAAGGTCTTCCCCACAAGCTCCCTCGGGATCTCTTCGGTTTCTAGGAGCCGTTTGCCGGGGCTGAGGAGCTCGGAGGCGATGTGGGACATCCCCGAGGCGATGGCGGCGTTCGCTATGAGGACCCGCCCGATCTCCCTCGTGAGGATGATCTCGTCGCAGTTGGCGAGCTGGAGGTACTTTTCGTACTTCTCGTCGATGATCTCGGCGCAGATGTAGACGTTCTTGTTGAGGGAATCGATGGTGATGACGGCCATCACCGTCCGCGAATCGATTTCCTCCCCCGAGTATTTCCTTGAAGAATCGGCGAGGACGAGCACGGTGCCCGCGTCCTTAATGTTCGCCCTCTTGAGCACCTTTTCGTCGATGTAGTCCCCCTTCACGTACTTCACGTGCTTGAGCTCGGGAATAAAACGGATGTTGTTGATCTCTTCAGGGTCGGCGTCGTTGACGATGACGAGGTCGGACGCCTTCAAACGGGGGTTGGCCAGGAGGATGTTCTTGAGGATGCTCTCGAGCCCGTTCTTCCACCCGCAGATCACGAATTGCCCTTTCATTCTGTCGAGCACGATGAGGCCTCCTCTCGCTTTGATCTGCCGGTCGACGAGAAACGACGTGATGCGCCCCGCGACGAACCCGACGGTGGTGACCCCGAGAATCATGATCATGATCCCGGCTATCCGCCCCCCGACGGTGACGGGGAACCTGTCGCCGTAACCGGTCGTCGTGATGGTGACGACCATCCACCAAACCGCGTCCCAAAGGGTTTTGAACCCTTCGTTCACGCGCTTCTCGACCATGTAAACGGTGACGACGCTGGCGACGAGAACCGCGGCGATGATCAGGAACGGACGGTACCCGGTGTTGTTCCGCAGGAATTCACCGAACCTCTCCCATCGGCCGCGGGACGCCGGCATGTGATACCTGCCCCCCCCTCGCCTACCGCTGCTTTGACTCCCCCGGGGCGGGCTTTTTCCACCGCTCGCACCTGGTCGAAAAACCCCTTCTTTCACGTCGTGCTCCCATTGAACCTTCAAATCCTGGAAACCACCTTCCGGTGCGCGTCGAAAGCCCTGCGCAGGGCGCGGCTCACCTCGGTCTGGACCCCGTAGAGCTCCTCGTACCTCTCGACAAGCCCTCCCTGGGGGTCCTTCCTCGTGTTTTCCCTGAGCTTCACAAACGCGTCGGTGTAGCGGGACATGGGCACCTTCTCCCCGTTGTAGTCGGCATAGCACCACATTGCCTGGAGGGCGGCGCCGAAAGAAGCGGCCTCCTCGATCTCCATGGTCACCGTCGAGGCGTTGAAGATGTTCGCGGCTATCTGCCTCCAGACGTCGCTCTTGCTCCCCCCGCCCGTGAGACGGATCTCGGTCGGGTTGATCCCTTCTTTCTTCATGCTTTCGAGCCCGTACCTGATACCGAGCGTCACCCCCTCCATCGCCGCGCGGGCGATGTGCGCCTTGGTAAGGGTGAATTCGTTCACCCCGAAAAAGACCCCCGTGCCGGAGGGGACGTTCGGCGTCCGCTCGCCGACGAAGTAAGGGATGAGTATCAGCCCCGCCGAGCCGGCGGGGGCCGCTTTAACCTCCTGCTCGAGGTCCTCGTTCCCCATGGAGAAGAGGCGCTTGACGAGCTCCGTCGCAACGGTCACGTTCATTGTGCACGCCAGGGGGAGCCATCCCCCGGTGCTGTCGCATAAGGCGGCAAACTCCCCCATGCGGTCGACGACGGGATACTCCGAATAGGCGTATATCGTCCCGGAGGTACCGAGGCTCACCGTGACCACGCCGGGCTTGGTGTTGCCCGTACCGATGGCGCCCATCATGTTGTCCCCGCCGCCCGAGCTCACGATAACCTGAAGGTCGTGGGGAAGATCGAGCTCTTCGAGCACCTGCTTTCTGACGAATCCGATCGGGTTCGAGCTCTGGATTATCGGCGGCAGAAAGTCGACCAGGTTCTGCTCGCCGTCAATTGCCTTTAAAACCTCCTGGGACCACGCGCGCTCCTTCACGTTGAAGAAGGCCGTACCCGAGGCGTCGCCCGCCTCCATCTTCTTGCAACCGGTGAGGTAAAAGTTTATGTAGTCGTGGGGAAGGAGGATGGTCCTGAGCCTCTTGTAGTTCCTCGGTTCGTTCTCCTTGAGCCAGAGCACCTTCGAGGCGGTGTACCCCGCGAGGATGTTGTTGCCCGTGAGCTCGATGACACGCTTTTCCCCCCCAAGCCTCTCGATGAGGGTCCGGCACTGCCCCTCCGTGGACGTATCGTTCCAGAGCTTCGCGTTCCGCACGACGGCGTCCCCTTTGTCGAGGGGCACGAACCCGTGCTGCTGGCCGGACACGCCGACCCCCCTGATGTCGGTTTTCCTGATGTTCGTCTGATGGAGGATGACCCTGATGGTGTTCCTCACCGCCTGAACCCAGTGCACGGGGTCCTGCTCCCTCGTGCCGTCCGCCTTCTCGATGAGCGGGTATTCCTCCCGCGCGTTCCCCACGGTGTTCCCCGTTTTGCCGTCCACTACGATGGTCTTCGTTCCCTGGGTTCCCACATCGATTCCGAAAAAATACCCCTCCGGAATGCTCTTCCCCATTGGCCCTCTCCTTTCCGACTTTGTTCCGGCGCCGATTAGAACTATATTTCTTTATTATTTTTACTACAATTTTGTTTTATTTCAATATATAATTTAAATACTCAAGCACATAGAGACATATCGTGGAAACTCTGGATTACGAAGACACCATAGAGGACTACAAGAGGCAGATTTTCGATCTCACCACGATGCTCGAGATCGGGAAGACCACACTCTCGAGTCTCTCTTTGAAGGACGTGCTCGACATTCTCGTGCTCACCTGCAGCGGGCACTTCCACTCTTCCGACGCGCTGGTTCTCCTCGCGGACGACAACGTAGAGCAGCCGCTGTTTCAGTGGCGAAGGGAGAGGGAGAGCATCGTCCTCCAAACGTCGGACCCGTTCATCCAGTACATCAAGGAAAACCACGGGGTGAAGCAGCTCGAAGAACTGAGGAACGTAACGGGGCTCGAGAGGGCGTGCGAGACCTTCCAGGCTTCGGAAGTGGATCTTATCATCCCCCTCCGATTCAAGGGGAGCATCAACGGGCTCCTGTGCCTGAAAAAGAAACAGGAGGAGTTTGGAAGCGTCTACACGAAGGACGAGGTCAGGTACGCAGACATCATCGCCGGTTTCGTCTCCGTGGCCATCGAGAACGCACGGCTCTACGAGATGGCCACCCTCGACAGAAAGACGAAGATGTACAACCACGGGTTCTTCAAGAACAGGCTGATCGAGGAGATGGAGCGGGCGGATAGGTACAAGACCGACCTCATCCTCATGATGCTGGACATCGACTTCTTCAAGAAGGTGAACGACACCCACGGACACGTGACGGGGGACATGGTGCTCGTCAAAATCGCCGAGTCGATTAAACAGCATGTGCGGCTCTACGATGTCCCTGCCCGGTTCGGAGGCGAGGAGTTCAGCGTCATCCTTCCCGAAACCGAGCTCAAGGACTCCCGCGTGGTCGCGGAACGGTTGCGCAAGAGCATCGCCGGGCTTATCTTCGCCGTTCCGGGAGGCGAGTTCAACGTGACCGCGAGCATCGGGGTGGCAAGGTTCGTGCACTCCGGAAACATGACCGAGGACATACTCATCGAACGGGCGGACAAAGCCCTCTACCACGCGAAGTCGAACGGCAGGAACAGGATCACCATTTACGACGACATTTTCGAACGAGCCCCCGCCTGAACACGGCCTCTTTTGCCCGCAGGGTAACCGGAGTATTCCGGAAAGACGCGGCGGCGGGAAGGCATGTCGCCGGCTTCGAATACTCAGAGGAAAAGGAGAAGAATGTTCACACTCTCGAGGAGTCGCGAAAAGCGCTTCTTTTGGAGTTCGGAGGGGTGTGAAAAAAAAACCCTCTCAGCCTCAGGAGAGAGGGTTTCGATCGGAATTCTCTATTATTCCTCTTCTTCCCAATGGATGCACTCGACGGGGCACGCATCCATAGCGTCCTGGATTTCCTCCTCGGAGGCGCCCTCGCTGTTGGATACTTCGGCTACATTGTCCTCAGTCATCTTGAACACATCGGGGCAGCTATCCACGCAGGCTGCGCAGCCGATGCATTCCTCTTGATCGATGTAAAAACTCTTCGCCATTATTGCGCTCCTTTTGGAAAATGTCGAAAATTCGCCCGAATAATACGTTGCCCCTAAAAAAAAGTCAATATATCAATTATATTTTGTTCAAGATTTTTTTCATACCCGCGAAGAGGCGAAGCCTGAAAAAAACGGCGAAAACGAGCCCCGCGAGAGGCAGGAAAGCGACGGCGCCTGCGACGGGGAACCGTATGCACAAGGCCGCGTAAAATATGACGAGCGCCCCAGCCGAGACGACGAACACCAGGCCGAGCAGGCTCCTCGCGATCCGCCGCAGGACCAAGGTCATCTTCCCGCGCCGTATGCCCCTCGCGACCATGAAAATCAAACCGGCGCACAACACGAACGCGAAGAGGTAGGAGTAGAGCCTCTTGTCCACGAGTGCTACACGGTAGAGCGCGTAGATGAGCGCCCCCAGGAGGGCGATAAAGAGAATGACGAGGAGAAGGATGACCATAAACTGGGCGAGCATCCGTCCCCGCCGTCCCCTGGGCCTGTCCGAAGGGGTGTTTGTTTTCAACGGTCCTGAGTTCATCATATTGGGAAAATACTGTACATTATCCCGATCTGTCGATAGGAAAAGAACGAAGGTAAAAAGCGGACGTGGACGGGATTCTCAGAGCCGCGGAGCGTTTCAGGCGGGGGAGAAATTTCCGGGTGGCGGAGTCTATCCGCTCGATCATGAACCGGCGAGGCGCACGATGCTCTCGGCAGTGATACTCGCCGCAGGCGGGTCGACCAGGATGGGGGGCCGGACAAAAGCCCTTCTTCCCATCGGGGGTAAAACCTTTTTGGAGGCGATCGTACACAACCTCGACCACGACGAGATAGGAGAGGTGTTTGTCGTGTTTGGAGCAAGGCACGATGAGGTAACGGCGAGGGCGCCGGCAACCCGGGCGCGGGTGCTTGTAAACGACGAGTGGGAAAAGGGGCAGCTCAGCTCGCTTCGAACGGGGATAAGGCGGCTTTCGGCGGCGAGCGAGGGGGTGCTCTTCGTCCCGGTGGACCACCCCCTCGTGTTGAGAAGCACGTACCGCACGCTTATCGACCGATGGGCGCGCGACCGGTCAAGAATCTGCGTTCCCCTCCACAAAGGGCAAAAAGGGCACCCCGCTATCTTTCCGCGCGATCTCTACCCGCGGATCCTCGAAGGGGAACTGCCGGGAGGAGCCAGGGAGGTCCTTCGTGAACAGGAAGGGAGGGTCCTGCTCGTTCCCGTGAGGGACCCGGGTGTCATCCAGGACATCGACACCATTGAGGACTACGAGAGGTGGATCGGGAAAGGGGGGACCACGTTCTTTTTTCCTTGACAAAATTCCTGGCGGATGTATTTTTACTGAAAAAGTAAAGGTTAGAATGTGCTCCTTTCAATCCTCACTCGCCGGTCGGAAGGGATAGTAAAAGGCCTCATCCTCTCTATCATTATCCTTGTAGTACTCCTTGTCATCCCTTGAGAAGGCGGTGGGTACGTTGCATCCAAGAACCCGCTGCCTTCAGCGGGTTTTTTTATTACCGCGGCGGGTCATCGACACGACGCGCGGCGTAAACAGAGGTTTCACACTAAACTGTCGGAGGAGTTATGCGAAGCGATGCGATGAAAAAGGGAGTCACGAGGGCCCCGCACCGGTCCCTCCTCTACGCTCTGGGGCTCACGAAAAACGAGATCGACCGCCCCATCATCGGGGTCGTCAACTCAGCGAACGAAATCATCCCCGGCCACATCCACTTGAACAGGCTCACCGAGGCGGTAAAGGCGGGCGTGAGGCTCGCGGGGGGGACGCCCCTCGAGTTCGGAACCATCGGGGTGTGCGATGGGCTCGCCATGGACCACGTGGGGATGAAGTACTCCCTCGGGAGCAGGGAGCTTATCGCCGATTCAATCGAGGTGATGGCAATGGGCACGCCCTTTGACGGGCTCGTGCTAGTTGCAAACTGCGACAAGATCGTCCCGGGAATGCTCATCGCCGCCATGCGGATGAACATCCCCTCGGTGCTCCTCTCGGGCGGCCCGATGCTGGCGGGGACTGTCGGGTCGAAGAAGCTCGGGTTGGACAAAGTCTTCGAGGCCGTCGGCAGGTACAAGTCGGGAAAGATGAACGACGGGGAGCTCGAGGAGCTCGAGACGTGCGCTTGCCCCGGCGCGGGGAGCTGCTCGGGCCTCTACACCGCAAACACGATGAATTGCCTTAGCGAGGCCCTCGGCCTGGCCCTTCCGGGAAACGGGACCATCCCCGCTGTGCACGCCGACAGGGTCCGGCTCGCCAAGCTCGCGGGGATGACGGTCATGGATCGGGTCCGTGACGGCATGAAGCCCCGCGACATCATGACCAAGACGGCGTTCATGAATACCATCGCGGTCGACATGGCGATCGGCGGCTCCACGAACACCGCCCTCCACATCCCCGCGATCGCTTACTACGGGGGCGTCGAGGTAAGTCTGGACGACTTCGACAGAATTTCGACACAGGTCCCCCACCTCTGCAACCTCGCCCCCTCGGGGCCCGACCACATGGAAGATCTCCACAGGGCGGGCGGGATCCCGGCGGTAATGAACGAGCTTGCCAGGGGGAATCACATCGACACCTCGCTCATGACCGTCACCGGAACCTCTCTCGCCCAGGTCATCAAGGGGAGCCCGGTGAAGGACCCGAGTGTGATAACACCGGTCGACAAACCGAGACACGCCACCGGGGGTCTCACGGTGCTCAGGGGGAATCTCGCCCCCGACGGGTGCATCGTGAAGAGCGCCGCGGTCGTGCCGGAAATGATGGTGCACGAGGGACCGGCAAGGGTTTTCGAATCCGAAGAGGAGACGGTCGAAGCCATCATGGAAGGAAAGATAAGGGAGGGGGACGTGGTGGTAATCCGCTACGAAGGCCCTAAAGGGGGCCCGGGGATGCGGGAGATGCTCACCCCGACCTCCGCGATCGCGGGGATGGGGCTCGACAAGTCAGTCGCCCTCATCACCGACGGAAGGTTCTCGGGCGCCACGAGGGGGTCCTCGGTGGGGCACGTCTCCCCGGAGGCCGCGGCCTTCGGGCCCATCGCGGCGGTGCGCGAGGGGGACAGGATAGAGGTGAACATCCGGCGAAAAACCCTCACCCTCAAGATCGGCGAAGGCGAGTTGAAAAAACGGATCGACGAGATCAGGGCGCGCGGCGAGAGGAAACCGAACATCGCGAGCGGCTACATGCGCCGCTACGCGATGCTGGTGAGCTCCGCCGCAACGGGCGCCGTATACCCCCTCTAGCGAGGGGCGTGGTACCGGCGAAGCACACACACGAGGAGGATTCATACATGAAGCTATCCGGTGCACAAGCAGTTGTCGAGATACTCCACAGGGAGAAAGTGACCACCATATTCGGCATCCCGGGAGGTGTGGTTATCCCCCTCTTCGATGCCCTTTACGGGGATAAGTCGATCCGTCTCATCGTGACGAAACACGAACAGGGGGCCGTCCACGCGGCCGACGGGTACGCGCGCAGCACGGGAAAGCCCGGCGTCGTCCTCGTCACGAGCGGCCCCGGCGCGACAAACATCGTCACGGGGATCGCGACGGCCTACATGGATTCGATCCCTATGGTCGCCCTGACGGGGCAGGTCCCGACATCGATCATAGGAAACGACGCCTTCCAGGAGGCGGACATTACGGGGATCACGCGCCCGATCACGAAGCACAGCTACATCGTGAAAGACCCGAAGGAGCTCCCCGAGGTGATGAAGCGCGCCTTCTTCATCGCGACGACGGGGAGGCCGGGGCCTGTTCTCGTCGATCTGCCGAAGGACATCCTCACAGCCGAGATAGAGTTCGAGTACCCCGACAAGGTGAGCATACCGGGGTACAACCCCGCGGTGAAGGGGCACCCGGGTCAGATCAAGAAGGCGATGGATGCGATCGCGAAGGCGGAGCGACCCCTCCTCTACGCTGGGGGGGGGATTATCGCCTCCGACGCATCGGAGGAGCTCACCAGGTTCGTCAAAACCACCGGGATCCCGGTGACGCTAACCCTGATGGGGCTCGGGGCATTCCCCGGGGCCGAGCCTGAGTTCCTCGGGATGCTCGGCATGCACGGGACGAAATCGGCGAACTACGCCGTCGACCGATGCGACCTCCTCATCGCGGTGGGCGTCCGGTTCGACGACCGCATCACCGGCAAGCTCTCGATGTTCGCCCCGAACGCGAAGTTCATCCACGTCGACGTCGATCCCGCGTCCATCAACAAGAGCGTGATAATCGACATCCCCGTCCTGGGGGATGCGAAGCACGTGCTGAGAGAGATGAACAAGTCCGCCCACAGGCTCGAAATCGCGGAGTGGACGCGCGAGATCGAGCAATGGAAGACGGAGCATCCGCTCACGTACGGGAACGACGACGACATTCTCCGCCCCCAGTACGTGGTGGAGCAGATATACAAGGTCACGAACGGAGAGGCGATCATCACGACCGAGGTGGGCCAGAACCAGATGTGGACGGCCCAGTTCTACAAGTTCGCCAGACCTAGGCAGCTCATAACCTCGGGGGGTCTGGGCACCATGGGGTACGGCCTCCCGGCGGCTATCGGCGCCCAGCTCGCCCACCCGGACGCGACGGTGTTCGACATCGCGGGCGACGGGAGCATCCAAATGAACATCCAGGAGATGGCGACTATCAGCCAGCACAATCTCCCGATAAAGATCGCCATCCTCAACAACGGCTACCTCGGCATGGTGCGGCAGTGGCAGGAGTTTTTCTTCGGGAGGCGCTACTCGGCGACCTGCCTCAAGCGCGACGGGAGGTGCCCGGGAGTCTGCGACAACCCGGGAAAGGACTGCCCCCCCTACGTCCCCGACTTCGTGCGGCTTGCCGAGGCCTATTTCGCGGTTGGTATGAGGGTGCAGAAGAAGGAGGATGTGGAGCCCGCCCTGCGGGAAGCTCTGAAGGTGAAAAAGCCCGTCCTTATCGACTTCCTCGTTTCGCCTGAGGAGAACGTCACGCCGATGGTTCCCGCCGGCGCGCCGTTGAAAACGATGATCAGCAGCGTCGAGGACGCGCAGCGCTACCTGCTCGCGTGAGATAGGAGGAAAACCATGGAAAGAGAGTACACCCTGGCGGCGATCGTGGAGAACAAGAGCGGAGTCCTCGCCCATATCGCCGGTCTGTTCAGCGGACGGGGCTTCAACATCAAGGAGCTCTCCGTCGGCGAGACCGAGAACCCCGAATACTCCAGGATGACGATCGTGGTGAAGGGGGACGACCAGATCGTCGAGCAGATCAAGAAGCAGCTCAACAGGTTCATCGACGTTCTCAAGGTATACGATCTCTCGAACGTTCCTTCGGTGCACCGGGAGATCATCCTCATCAAGGTAAAGGCCCAGGCCGCGATGCGGGCCGAGATCTTCCAGGTCGCCGAGATCTTCAAGGGGAAGGTCGTGGATATCTGGCACGATACTCTCACGCTCGAGGTGACCGGAACGGAGGGGAAGATCGAGGCGCTGATCGACCTCATGCGGCCGTACGGCATCGTCGAGATCGCGCGAACAGGCCGGGTGTCGATCAGCAGGGGGATCACCCGCAAGGGAGGGAAGAAAAATGAATAAGGTATACATCTTCGACACGACCCTGAGAGACGGCGAACAGTCCCCGGGCGCGAGCATGGAAGTGGAGCAGAAGCTGGAAACCGCCAAGCTCCTGGCGGCGATCGGCGTGGACATCATCGAGGCGGGCTTTCCCATATCGTCCCCGAAACAGTTCGAAGGGGTGAAGCGGATCGCCGAGCAGGTCTCGGGCCCAACCATCGCGGGGCTCGCGAGGTCCCTCGAGAAGGACATCACCACCTGCTTCGAGGCGCTCAGGCACGCTAAGAAGAAGCGCATCCACACCTTCATCGCCACCTCGACCATCCACATGACCCACAAGCTCATGAAGAGCAAGGACGAAGTGCTGAAGCTTGCGGTGGACGCAGTGAGACTCGCGAAGTCAATGGTGGAAGACGTGGAGTTTTCCGCGGAGGACGCGACGCGCAGCGAGTGGGAATTTTTGCGCGACATCTACACCGCCGTGATCGAAGCCGGGGCTAGCACGATAAACGTCCCCGACACGGTGGGGTACTCGGTACCGGACGAGTTCGCGGACCTGATAAAATACCTGATAAAAAACATCCCCAACATCGCAAACGCCGTCATCAGCGTTCACTGCCACAACGACCTCGGGCTCGCCACGGCGAACACCATTCAGGCGCTGAAGAACGGCGCCCGCCAGGCCGAGGTCGCGGTTAACGGGATCGGGGAGCGGGCGGGAAACGCCTCCTTCGAGGAAATCGTCATGGCGCTCAGGACCCGCAAGGAGCTCTTCGACCTCCACACCGACATAAAGACCGAGCTGATATACCACCTGAGCAAGACGGTTACGAGCTTCACCGGAATGGCGGTACAGCCCAACAAGGCGATCGTCGGCGAGAACGCATTCGCCCACGAATCGGGGATTCACCAGGACGGTATGATCAAGCACAGCATGACCTACGAGATCATGACCCCCCAGTCGATCGGAAGGCAGAAATCGGTCCTCGTTCTGGGGAGACACTCGGGCAAGCACGGGCTGAAGATGCGCCTGAAGGAGCTCGGTTACGAGTTCACCGAGAAGGAGTTCGCAAGGCTCAGCGAGAAGTTTTTCGAACTGGCCGACAAGAAGAAGGAGATCTTCGACGCCGATCTGATCGCGCTCGTCGAAGAGGAGCTCAACGTCACGCCCGAGGTCTTCTCCCTCGTGTACTTCAGCGTCGTCACGGGGAACACGATCATCCCGACGGCGACCGTGAAGCTCAAGAAGAGCGAAGACGTCTTCGAGGAGGCGGCGACGGGAGACGGCCCGGTCGACGCGGTGTACAGGGCGATCGAGAAAATCACCGACACCCCCGTGAAGCTGATCAGCTACTCGATAAACGCCGTAACCCACGGGAAGGAAGCGATGGGAGGCGTCACGATCTCGGTGGAGCGGAACAGCAAACTCTACAGGGGGTACGGGGTGGCCACGGACGTCATCGAAGCTTCGGTCCACGCCCTCCTCAACGCCCTCAACAGGATACTCCACGATTCCACGGGCTGAAGACCGGGCGCCGGAGGGGCAGATATGGTGAAAATATTCGACACGACCCTGAGAGACGGGAGCCAGGGGGA